>Ga0209055_1002737_pt1 | contig 10974 bp, 9 predicted proteins | sample GraSoiAngelo_110_FD_185875 | JGI IMG/M metagenome (GOLD analysis project Ga0209055, IMG submission 185875) | Grasslands soil microbial communities from the Angelo Coastal Reserve, California, USA - 14_0903_12_30cm (SPAdes) (version 2) | ecosystem: Environmental > Terrestrial > Soil > Grasslands ...
CGCCGCCGCGGTCTCGACCTGCACGGTTCTCCAGGGTAGGGGCTCCCGGCCAGATGCGACCGGCCCGGAGGGGAAATGGCGGGGCCGGGTAGCTTAGGAAAACACGCATGGACATCTGGCCGGGCGAGTCCTATCCGCTGGGCGCCAGCTTCGACGGGACCGGAACCAACTTCTCGATCTTCTCCGAGGTGGCGGAGCGGGTCGAGGTGTGCCTGTTCGACGCCGACGGGAACGAGATGCGCGCGGACCTGCCGGAGCGCACCGCGCTGTGCTGGCACGGCTACGTGCCGAACGTCCGCCCCGGCCAGCGCTACGGCTTCCGCGTGCACGGGCCGTACGACCCGCGCCGGGGCCACCGCTGCAACCCGGCCAAGCTGCTGCTCGACCCCTACGCCAAGGCGATCGAGGGCAACGTGCGCTGGAACCGCGCCATCTTCCCGTACCCGCTGGGCGACCCCGACCTCGACCAGGCGCCCGACCACACCGACAGCGGCCCGTTCATGCCGAAGTCGATCGTGATCGACCCCTGGTTCATCTGGGACGACGACCGCCGCCTCCGCGTCCCGTGGCACGAGACCGTCATCTACGAGGTGCACGTCAAGGGCTTCACCCAGAGCCACCCGTCCATCCCGGAAGACCTGCGCGGCACGTACGCCGGGCTGGCCACGCCCGAGGTCATCCAGCACTTCAAGACCCTGGGCATCACGGCGATCGAGCTGCTCCCGTGCCACCAGTTCGTGCACGACCACGTGCTGGTCGAGCGCGGCCTGCGCAACTACTGGGGCTACAACTCGATCGGGTACCTGGCGCCGCACAACGAGTACAGCTCCAGCGGCCAGCGGGGCGAGCAGGTCCAGGAGTTCAAGCGGATGGTCAAGACCCTGCACGCGGCCGGGATCGAGGTCATCCTCGACGTGGTCTACAACCACACCGCCGAAGGCAACCACCTGGGCGCGATGCTCAGCTTCCGGGGCATCGACAACGCGGCCTACTACCGGCTGATGGACGACCCGCGCTTCTACCGTGACTACACGGGCACGGGCAACAGCCTGAACATGCGCCACCCGCACGTGCTGCAGCTGATCATGGACAGCCTCCGGTACTGGGTGATGGAGATGCACGTGGACGGGTTCCGCTTCGACCTGGCGGCCACCCTGGCCCGCGAGCTGCACGACGTGGACCGGCTGTCGGCGTTCTTCGACCTGGTCCAGCAGGACCCCGTCCTGTCCCAGGTCAAGCTGATCGCCGAGCCGTGGGACGTGGGCGAGGGCGGCTACCAGGTCGGGAACTTCCCGGTGCTCTGGTCCGAGTGGAACGGCAAGTACCGTGACACCGTGCGGGACTTCTGGCGCGGCGAGCCGGCCACGCTGGCCGACTTCGGCTTCCGCTTCACGGGGTCGTCGGACCTGTACCAGGCCGACGGCCGGCGGCCGTACGCGAGCATCAACTTCGTCACCTGCCACGACGGGTTCACGCTGGAGGACCTGGTCTCGTACAACGAGAAGCACAACGAGGCCAACGGCGAGGAGAACCAGGACGGCGAGAGCTACAACCGCTCGTGGAACTGCGGCGTCGAGGGCCAGACCGACGACCCGGACGTCCGGGCGCTGCGCGACCGCCAGAAGCGCAACTTCCTGGCCACCGTCCTCCTCTCCCAGGGCGTGCCGATGATCCTCGGCGGCGACGAGATCGGCCGGACGCAGTGCGGCAACAACAACGCGTACTGCCAGGACAACGACATCTCCTGGTTCGACTGGGAGCGGCTGGACAGCGACCTGATGGGCTTCGTGGGCCGCCTGATCCGGCTCCGCCGCGACCACCCGGTGTTCCGACGCCGCCGGTTCTTCCAGGGCGTGCAGATCCTGAGCGAGGAGCTGACGGACATCGCCTGGTTCAAGCCGGACGGCGGCCAGATGGGCGGGGCCGACTGGCGCAACGGGTACGCGCGCTCGCTGGGCGTGTTCCTGAACGGCGACGAGATCGCGGCCCCCGACGCGCGCGGGAGGCGCCTCCGCGACGACTCGTTCTTCCTCCTCCTGAACGCGCACGACCATGCGCTCCGGTTCACGCTGCCGCGCGGCCAGTACGGCCGGCGCTGGATGCGCATCATGGACACGGCCGACCCGCTGCCGCGCTTCTACCGGGCCGGCGGCCAGGTCCCGGTGGCGGATCGCTCGCTCGCGATCCTCAGGAAGGTGGAGTGACCCGGCCGCGAGCCACGTATCGCGTCCAGCTGACCCCCGACTTCGGCTTCGACGACGCGGCGGAGATCGCCGGCTACCTGGCCCGGCTGGGCGTCAGCCACCTGTACTCCTCGCCCTACCTGGCCGCGATGCCGGGCAGCCGGCACGGCTACGACGTGGTGGACCACTCCCGGGTCAACCCCGAGCTCGGCGGCGAGGAGGGCCACGCGCGGCTCAGCCTGACGCTGGGCGAGCACGGCCTGGGCCAGGTGCTCGACATCGTGCCCAACCACATGGCGATCGCCGGGCACCACAGCCGCTGGTGGTGGGACGTCCTCGAGAACGGCCCGTCGAGCCGCTACGCGACGTACTTCGACGTGGCCTGGGACCCGCCCGAGCGGAAGCTCCGGAACACCATCCTGATGCCGATCCTCGGCGACCACTACGGCCGCGTGCTGGAGGCCGGCCAGCTCCGGCTGGAGCGCGAGGGAGTGCGCCTGGTCGTGCGCTACTTCGAGCACGAGCTGCCCGTCGATCCCCGCACGTACGAGCTGGTCCTCGGCGACGGGCTGGACGGGCTGGGCCTCCTGTTCGCCTCGCTGCCGGTGGTCGTGCCCGAGGACCGGCCCGGCGCGCTCCGCCGGCACCTCGCCAAGGAGGGGCTGCTGGCCAGGCTGGACCGGCTGGACGCCGGGGCCGAGCTCGACGCCCGGATCGCGCTCGTCAACATCGACGTGGACCGCCTCGACGCCCTGCTCGACCAGCAGAACTACCGCCTGGCGCGCTGGCAGGCGGCCGGCTTCGAGCTGGACTACCGCCGCTTCTTCGACATCGCGAACCTGGCCGCGCTGCGGATGGAGGACCCCGACGTCTTCGCCGACACCCACGTGCGGATCATGGAGTGGCTGCGCCAGGGGGTGCTGGACGGCGTCCGCGTGGACCACCCGGACGGCCTGCGCGACCCCCTCAGCTACCTGCGGCACCTGCGCCGGGCCGCGCCCGACGCCTGGATCGGGGTCGAGAAGATCCTGGCCGCCGGCGAGGACCTGCCGGAGGCCTGGCCGGTCGCCGGCACGACCGGCTACGACTTCCTCAACCGCGTGCTCGGCGTCCTCGTCGACCCGGCCGGCGAGCGGCCGCTGACGGACGCCTACGCCCGCTTCACGCAGGAGACCGCGCCGTTCGCGGAGGTCGCGCACCGGAGCAAGCGGCAGGTCATGCGCGAGCTGCTGGCCGCCGACCTGGCCCGGCTGACGGAGCTGTTCGTCCGCGCTTGCCAGCGCAGCCGGCGCTACCGCGACTACACGCGGCCGGAGCTGGACGAGTGCCTGCGCGAGGTGATCGCCTGCCTGCCCGTCTACCGCACGTACGTGCGGCCGGGCGACCCGCCGTCAGCCGCCGACCGGGCCTACCTGGGGACCGCGCTCGCCGAGGCCCGGCGTCGCCGACCGCACCTGGACGGCGACCTGGTCGAGCTCCTGCGCCGCATCCTGCTCCAGGAGCACATCGACCTGGGCGAGGAGGCCGCCGAGCTGTCGGCCCGGTTCCAGCAGACGTCCAGCCCGGTGGCGGCCAAGGGCATCGAGGACACCGCGATGTACCGGTACCACCGGCTCGTGGCCCTGAACGAGGTGGGGGGCGAGCCGGGCCGGTTCGGCGTGTCGCCAGAGGCGTTCCACGCCGCCTGCGGCGAGGCGGCCGCGCGCTGGCCGGAGGGCATGGTGACGACGTCCACGCACGACACCAAGCGCAGCGAGGACGTGCGGGCGCGCCTCGCCGTCCTGTCCGAGATCCCGGACACGTGGACGGCGGCGGTCGCGCGCTGGGCGGCGATGAACGAGCCCCACCGGACCGGCGATCAGCCCGACCGCAACGTCGAGTACCTGCTCTACCAGACCCTGGTCGGGGCCTGGCCGATCGGCGCCGACCGGCTGCTCCCGTACCTGGAGAAGGCGGTCCGCGAGGCCAAGCTGCAGACGTCGTGGCTGGCGCCGGCCGGAGGCTACGAGCGGGCGCTGCGCGACTTCGCGACCGGCGTCCTGGGCTCGACCGAGTTCACGGCCGACCTGGAGGCGTTCCTCGCGCCGGTCGTGGCGGCCGGGCGCGTCAACTCGCTGGCGATGAAGCTGCTGTGCATCACCGCGCCGGGGGTGCCCGACGTGTACCAGGGCACGGAGCTGTGGGACCTCAGCCTGGTCGATCCCGACAACCGGCGGCCGGTGGACTTCCCGCTCCGGTCGCGGCTGCTGGCCGAGCTCGACGGGCTCGGCGACCAGGCGGCCGCGACCGCGCTCGCCCGCTGCGACGAGGGGCTGCCCAAGCTGCTGGTCGTGAGCCGGGCGCTGCGTGTTCGGGCCGCCCGGCCGGAGGCGTTCGCGGCCGGGGCGTACCGCGAGCTGCCGGTGCGGGGGGCCCGCGCGGGCCACGCGGTGGCGTTCTGCCGCGGTGAGGCGGTGGGCGTGGTCGTGCCCCGGCTGGTCGCCGGCCTGGAGCGCGCCGGCGGCTGGGGCGACGCGACCGTCGACCTGCCGCCCGGCCGCTGGGCCGACCGGCTGACGGGCCGGGAGGCGGCGGGCGGCGAGGCGCCGATCGCCGGACTGCTGGCCGACTTCCCGGTGGCGCTGCTGGAGCGCGTGGACGCGTAGTGCGCTTCCAGGTCTGGGCGCCGCGGGCCGGACGCGTCGAGCTGCAGCTCGGCGGCGCCCGCCTCGCCATGGCGGCGGCGGCGGGCGGCTGGTGGGAGGCGGACGCGGACGCGCGGCCCGGGGCCGACTACGGCTACCGGCTGGACGGGGCCGACCCCCTGCCCGACCCGCGCTCCCGCTGGCAGCCGCGGGGCGTGCACGGGCTGTCGCGGCTGGTGGACCACGACGCGTTCCGGTGGACGGACACCGGCCGGCGCGGCCTCCGCCTCGCCGGCGCGGTGCTCTACGAGCTGCACGTGGGCACGTTCACGCCCGGCGGCACGTTCGCGGCGGCGATCGAGCGCCTGGACCACGTGGTGGCGCTGGGCGCCAACGCGGTCGAGATCATGCCGGTGGCCGAGTTCTCCGGCGAGCGGGGCTGGGGTTACGACGGGGTGGACCTGTGGGCCCCGCACCACGCGTACGGCGGCCCGGACGGGCTGAAGGCGCTGGTGGACGCCTGCCACGCCCGCGGCCTGGCGGTCGTGCTTGACGTCGTGTACAACCACCTCGGTCCGGAGGGGAACTACCTGGAGCGGTTCGGCCCGTACCTCACGGACCGGCACCACACCCCCTGGGGACGGGCGGTGAACTTCGACGGACCGGACAGCGGGCCGGTCCGCCAGTTCGTGATCGAGAACGCGCTGGCCTGGCTGCGCGACTACCACCTCGACGGCCTGCGCCTCGACGCCGTGCACGCGATCGTGGACTCCTCCCGGCCGCACATCGTGGAGGAGCTGAGCGCGCGCGTGCACGAGCTCGACCCACCCGGGTTCGTGGTCGCCGAGAAGCCGAAGGTGGACCTGGCGCTGCTGGCCATGGGGGTGGACGGGCAGTGGGCGGACGACCTCCACCACTCGCTCCACGTGCTGCTCACCGGCGAGCGCCGGAGCTACTACGCCCCCTACGGCTCGGTGGCCGACCTGGCCTCGGCGCTGCTCGGGCCCGGCCGGGAGGGAGTCTCGCTGGACAGGCTCGTCGGCTTCGCCCAGAACCACGACCAGATCGGCAACCGGGCGATCGGCGAGCGCCTCTCGCAGCTGGTGGACCCGGGGCGGCTGCGCCTGGCCGCCGCGCTGGTCCTGTGCTCGCCGATGGTGCCGATGCTGTTCATGGGTGAGGAGTGGGGCGCGGGCACGCCGTTCCTGTTCTTCTCGGACCATCGCGACCCGCGGGTCGCGCGGGCGACGACCGCCGGCCGCATCCGGGAGTTCCAGGCGTTCGGCTGGCGGTCGCGGGACGTGCCGGACCCGCAGGCGGTCGCCACGTTCGAGCGCTCTCGGCTGGACTGGTCGGAGCCGGAGCGCGAGCCGCACCGCGGCCTGCTCGACTGGCACCGGCGGCTGCTGGCGCTGCGCCGGTCCACGCCGGAGCTGCGGGCCGGCGGGCCGCTCGCGGTGGAGGCCTCCGAGTCGCCGCGCCGGCTGGTCATGAGCCGGGGGCCGGTCCGGGTCGAGTGCGATTTCGAGAGCGGCCGAGTGGCTGTGGAAAAGCTTGGGAAACCGGTGGATTGGGAATAAATGTTTGTATGGCAAAAGGCGACTTCGTGGAGGTCCTGGTGGACGCCGGGGGCGGCTCGGCGCGCGAGTACCGGATCAAGGCGGCGCGGGCCGGCCGGCGCGTCGAGGTGAAGACGTCGCGCACGGCGGTCGAGGTCAACGAGCTGACCCGCAACGGCCGCATCGTCCGCAGCGCGCGCTTCATGGCGCCCCGCGTGCTGGCGGTGGTCGAGTATCCCGCCGACGAGCGCGAGACCGCCGCCTAGCAGCGCGGACCGGGCGGCGGGTCGCGACGCTGGGCGGCGGCGCGACGTTTGGGTGGCCGAGTTCGGGCGAAGGGGGCGCTGCCGCGCCTCCCTGTTGCCAGCCTGGGCAGGTGGTTGCCGGGCCTCAAGGGTCCGCTTCGCCGCTTCGCGCCCTTGACCCCCTCCCGTTCGCAGCTGCGGTGGACAGTTACAGCACAGACAAAGGACGTTAGCCGGCTAATGAGGGCCGCGTGCCGGCCAACGGCCCTTCTGGGCCCGGTTGGGGCACCGGACAGGGCCAATCGCCGGCGAATGTGCCTGCCCTACGGCTCCTGAGGGGCCATTCGCCGGCGGATGTATCGGTTGCCGCCCACGGATGCGCAAGTCGCGCGCAAGTATGCCACAACTGGACCGTCGCGGCAGGCGACTGGAACGTAAGCGGTCATGAGGCGAGTTCGACCTCGCCAACGTTCCACTGACGCCCAGCGTTGCGGGCCGATGGCCCAGGCGTGCCCTCGGAGCGGCCGGCTTCTCACGGGAGGGGCGTCAAGGGCGCGAAGCGGCGAAGCGGACCCTTGATGCCCCGTCTGCTCACTGCCAGGCTGGACCCAGGAGGCGCGGCAGCGCCCTCCTCACCCGAACCTGGCCACCCAGACGTCCCGACGCCGCCCGGCGGCGGCGACCGCTACTCCAGCCGGTTGTCGAGCGAGAGCAGCCAGGCGTCGCTGCCGGCGCTGAGGCGGGGCAGACCCTCTCGCCAGATGTACCCGGCGTCGCCGTCGCGGCGCCGCACCTCGGCCTGCGCCCAGCTCAGGACCGGGTTCGTGGCCCGCCGCGGGACGTACGTGACCGTCACGGTCTGGTCCACGACGAAGGGGTCCACGCCGGTCAGGTTCCGGAACCGCCAGCCGGTCGGCTGGTAGGCCATGTACCGCACCTTCGAGTGGTGCAGGTTCGTCGCCCATACCAGCATCCGCTCGTCAGGCCTCAGCTCCTTCATCAGCGCCGCCAGGTGGTCGGCCTGGACGCCGTCGCGCCAGTTGCTGAACTGCGGGCTGCGCGTCCGGGTCCGCAGGTTGATCGGGATGGCCTTGCGGTCGGCGTCGTAGCCGGCCAGCCGGAACCCCAGCTCGCGGGCGGCCGCCAGCAGCTGGGCCATGTCCGGCTGCGCCAGCACCTCGGGCGCCGGCGGCTCGCCGCCGGGCGGCCCCAGCGCCTCCATCGCGAGCAGGCGCGCGCCGCCGGCCCACGCCACCGGCAGGAGCCGGCGCCCGATCCGCCGGTTCCGCACGCAGCGGCGCCCGTCGCTCTGGGCCTCGTTGATCATCACGACGCGAGAGCGGCGGAACCCCTCCCGGCAGAGCTGCTCGGGCGTCAGCCACTCGATCTCGTTCGCCCGGGGCCAGCGCGCGGCCCCGCTGGCGTACTCAGTCGCCATCCCCGGGGCCCCCGCGAAATCGCGGTGGTGGGGTGCGGATTTCGTGGGGTGGGTCGATCCGCGCGATCACCCGGCCGACCGGCACGGTGGTCCCCTCCTCGACCAGCACCTCGGCGAGCACGCCGTCGAACGGCGACTCGATCTCGGAGTTGACCTTGTCGGTCTCGATCTCGACCAGCGGCTCGCCCCGGGCCACCCGGTCGCCCGGCCGCTTGAGCCAGCGCGAGACGATGCCCTCCTCCTGTTCGTCCGCCAGCCTGGGCAGCGTCACGTCCATCTCCTGCGATCGTATCGCGGCTCCGGGCTACGCTTCTGTCCGACCCATGCCAGCGCTGGAGGGCCGGAACGCGCTCGTCACCGGAGGCGGCCGCGGCATCGGCCGCGAGATCGCCCTGGCGTTCGCGCGCGAGGGCGCGCGCGTCGCGGTGGCCGCGCGCACGGCGGCCGAGATCGAGGCGGTCGCGGCCGAGTGCGGCGGCGGCGCCATCGCGATCCCGCTCGACGTGGCGGACGAGGCGGCCTGCGCCGCGGCCGTCGAGCGCGCGGAGCGCGAGCTGGGTGGCCTCGACGTGCTCGTGAACAACGCCGGAGTGGCCGCGTCGCACAAGTTCACGGACGTGGACACGGCGACGTGGCGGCGGATCCTGGCCGTGGACCTGGACGGGCCGTTCTTCCTGACCCGGGCCGCGGTCCCCGGCATGCTTCGCCGCGGCTCGGGGACGGTGATCGCCGTCGCCTCGATCGCCGCCAAGCTGGGCGCGCCGTACATCGCCCCGTACACGGCGGCCAAGCACGGGCTGCTCGGCCTGATGCGGGCGCTGGCCGCCGAGTACGCGGCGAAGGGCCTGACGTTCAACTGCGTGTGCCCCGGCTACGTGGACACGCCGATGACCGAGGCGAGCGTGGCCAACATCATGGCCCGGACCGGGCGGACGCGGGAGCAGGCGCTGGCCCCGCTCCTCACGCCCCAGCGCCGGCTGGTCGCGCCGGCCGAGGTGGCGGCCGTCTGCGTGCTGCTGGCCTCGGACGCCGGCCGGGGCATCAACGGCGCGGCGATCAACGTGGACGGCGGCCAGGTCCAGCTCTGATTGGGCTACGACCCCTTCGCGCTCGCCTCGAGGGCGGCCAGGGTGTGGAGCAGCTCGAGCTCCAGCTCCGCGGGCGACGCGACCATCGCGACGGTCAGCCCGGCGCCGTGGCGCAGCCGCTTGCGGAACGCGGCCTGCCTGGCCTCGGCCTCCGGGGTCTGGTCCACGGGCGGCAGCGCCGCTGAGTCCTCGCGGACCAGGAAGATCAGGCGCGTCAGACCGAGCCTGGTCGCCACCTCGTACTCCAGCTCCGTGTACGACAGCTCGGGCAGGGCGGGCACGGTCGAGCCGTAGCGCCGGCCGATGATGCCGACGTAGATGTTGGCGTCGGCCATCATCCGGGCGCAGGTGTCGGCCGGCAGCGCGTCGTGGGGCCCGAAGTAGGCCATGTCGATCACCGCGTGCCCGCTGCGGACGACGGCCGCCTCGGCCGCCGCCACGAACGAGCGGTCCGCGGGATGGTGGCGCAGGTCACCGGTGTGGCTCAGGAAGGCGCGCCAGAGCGGGCGGGCGTGGGCCGGCCGGAGCGCGATGCCGCCGGCCGCGAGACCGGTCCCGTTTCGGTGGAGGCGCCGGCGCCGCGCGGCCGGCTGCGTCAGCAGGTGGTGCTGGCGCACCAGCCGGCGCACGTGCTTGCTGGGCAGGTGGCGGCCCACCTCGGCCTGCCGGTCCACGCCCCAGGCGGCGGCCGCCGCCGTCCAGCACCCGGGCACGACCGCGAAGACGGTGGGGACGCTACTCATGCCCGCATCCGGTGGTTCGAGGTGGGGGAGCCGAAGCGGATCGACTGGAGCACCCACGACTCGACCGACGGGTCGGGACGCGGCTGCCGCCGGATCGACTGGCGGATCGCCTCACCGGGCCGGCCGGTCTGGGCGACCTTGCGCAGCACGTCGCTGGCGTAGTCCCGCTGCGCCTCGACGGACCAGGGCGGCGGCCCCGCCTCGTCGATCAGGAACGCGTACTCGGCCAGGGGCACGGTCAGGCGCCGGCCGCCGACGGGGACGCCGGCGCGGGACGCGATCTCGAGGCTGAGCAGCGTGGCCGCCGACCGGTCGAGCACGAGCACCGGCTGGTCGCTGCCCGCGACCGGCAGGGTGAGGATCGCCCACCGCTCCACGGGCACGCCGTGGTCCGCCAGCTCCGCCCGCAGGCGCTGGAACGCCGCCAGCACCGGGATGACCAGGCCGGCGCCCGTGGTGCCCCCGGTCCAGGTGATCAGGAAGAGGCGGAGCCGGACGCCCGTACGCCCGCGGAGCAGGGCCAGGCAGTCGCGGCGCATCCGCTCGAAGATGGCGTCGCACGCGCGGGAGCCGGCCTGGAACACCTCGCGCACGGACCTCTCGCCCGCCAATCGCAGCGCCACGTCGCTGTCGCCGGGCGGGAGGTCCAGGTGCAGGCACCCGATCTGCGCCACGCCGCGGTGGAGCGGGTAGTCGCCGAGGACGCGGGAGGCCCGGAGGATGTCACGGCCGGCGCCGCCCGGCGTGACGACGTAGGCAGGCTGGAGCGTGCTGGTCTCCGCGGGGTACCGGGGTTCGCCGCCGCTGAACATCAGCATCGACCCAATTCTGGCTAGCCTTGGCGATTCTGTCAATACTTGTTGTGATTAGCCATTGATGGCGAGTGGAAGCCGGTTGAAGCCGCGATTCGAGCGCCGATTCCCGGGCTGGACAGGGCCCTGCCCACCCAGGCCGGGACGACGTCCCGGGCGGGTCAGGCGTTCCGCCGCCGGGAGCCGCAGAGCCGGTCGATGACGCGCTCGCAGGCGCCGATGGCCTCGTCGGCCGTGGCGGCCACGGACGACCTGCCGCCCGACGTCCGCGCGAGGTACCTC
>Ga0209055_1002739_pt1 | contig 10970 bp, 8 predicted proteins | sample GraSoiAngelo_110_FD_185875 | JGI IMG/M metagenome (GOLD analysis project Ga0209055, IMG submission 185875) | Grasslands soil microbial communities from the Angelo Coastal Reserve, California, USA - 14_0903_12_30cm (SPAdes) (version 2) | ecosystem: Environmental > Terrestrial > Soil > Grasslands ...
TCGGATCGCCGGCTTATCTGCGCCGCGCCGGTCGCCCCAAAGCTCCGGATGACCTCAAGTCGCACGCGATCATCCAGGGACCGATCGGGATGGATGGCTGGACATTCGAGAAGGACGGGCGCCGGGTGTCGCTTCGACTGGAAGGTCGCCTTGTCGTTTCGGCGAACGAAAGCGCGATAGCAGCCGCTGTAGCGGGGCTCGGGATCGTTCCCACATCAATCATCGCGTCGCGCAATGAGCTCGCGAATCGCTCACTTGTTCGCGTTCTGCCTGATTGGCAGATGGGTTCTGTGGACGTACACGCGGTGTTTCCTTCTGGACGCGCAGCAAAAGCCGCGGCGCGCGCTTTAGCAGACCAGATGGCCGAAGCGTTCCGCCTCATCCTATGACTCAGTAGCGTTTCACCGCGCCGGGTTGAATGACCGCAATCCGGAAATCTTTCCGGCTGCACTGATCGGCTGCTAGTGGCCGGCTGCCGCCGGATACTCGTTCCGTCGCGTACGTGCTCTCTTGTAAGGTCTATAAGCGAAGGCGATAAACGGAGAACAAGGGGCCGCCGGGCACGCGCGAAGGCACTCGCTCACCCGAATCCTCGAAGCCCATGCGAAGATAGAACCCTTCCGAAGGCGGATCAAGACCTTCCGCGCCGCCGCATCGAACAGAAATCCGCCGGCCCAGAACTTCGGTCGTCGCTCGATGAACTTTGGGTGCAGCATAGTCCCCATCCCACTCCGACGACCTTCGTAGGCGTCTCACGCAGGATCCGCAAGCTACGCCGACGCGGGCGACGCTGTCGAACGGCCCCCTTAGGACGCCCGTAGACGGTGTGATCGAAGGGTTCTGGCCGGACCCGCCCTCTCGGAGTGGGATGCCGCTGTCGACCCTAACCCTTCATCAACTGATCCCGGAAGCGGACGCTGGAGTTCATGTAAGCTGCGGCCCGCGACCACGCTGGACTGGGAAAGCACCCAAGTCCAAACTGCATCGGTAGAGGGACACGGCAAGCGCGGCGAGATATTCAAGATAACGCCGCCTCAGGGGTACAAACGTGCGCGCATTGATTACGGCACTGGCGTTAGTAATCCTGGCTGCCTGCGCTTCTTCGCCACCTCGTACTCAAGAGCGCTTCACGCCCGCTCCGACACCGCCGGCCGGCTACGCCACGCTGTATATGTTTCGTGCCTACTCGAATTACGGTGGCGCCATTTGGCCCATTGTTTCCCTCAACGACGTGAAGGTTGTGGACCTGAAGGTCGATTCATACACCTATGTTTATGTCCGGCCCGGCAAGTATCACTTGCACGCAAAAGCGAGCTTTGTCCTCACTGATTTCAATGAGGATGAAAAGGACTTTGATTTCACTATCCCCCCAGAGGCTGGCACGTATTACTTGCAGTTCAGCACTGGAGGTTAGATGACACTGGCAGCAGGAGGCACCTTCGTGGGCTTACCTACCGGTGGGGCAGGATGGTTTCTGCTGCCCGAAGCTGCAGCCCAGCCGACTTTGTCGAAGATGTTCTATCAGCCGCCGTACGCTCAAACGATTGGACACCAGTAGCCCGAAGTTCGGGGTAGCGGGCAGCTACTGGTGGGAAGCGCCTTAGATCGCCAGACGTCTATTCGGTGTCGTTAGGATTGCACCAAGTCAGCCTCCGCTCAGGCGAGTAGTCTGAGATGAACGGTTTTACGATGCTATTGTGATGCAACCGCAGAGTGCGCAATGAGATTCTTGATGCGTGCGATGCTCCTCGTGTTGGCGTTCTCTGTTGCCGCGACGCAGGGAGCTACACCGCCGCCGGAATCCGCGGCCGAACTGGCAAGGCATGTCGGTGGTGTTGACGGCGCGGCCCATAGGACGCTTTATGGCATGGACTCGGGTCGACACTAGTCTGGGGATGCTCGGAGGCGGGGCGGCGGCGGCGGCAGAGGGCAACCACATCGTTATGGGCAATGATGTCGAGAATCAGGCTCCTCCATCGCTCGAGCGTTATTGGAGTCGGCTCAGAAGCACCTCGGCGTGATGGCTGCATCGATGACGCCTTTGTCACTCAGCGCCACCGATGGAATCGCTTCACCCGCACCGCCTCAAGTATCGACGCGGTTTAGTTACCTATGCTGCCTATGTACAGCCACCCGAGCTGTCCCGAAGCCCGGACGATTGCGATCCCGAGTCACTGCAGTCGCCCGTCTAGGCAACCGCTTTGCTGTCCCGGGGTACGGCGAATAGCTCGTCCTCTGGCGCGATCGCGTGACCCATTTTCAGGATCCGGGACCATTCCTCTTCGGATACGAGGTGCTGGTGTTCTGCGAGCTGACGGGTGGCTTTCACGAACGCCCGCCGATTTTGTGCAGCGGCGGTGTAATACAGCTCGATCAACTTCAAGCGCAGGTCGCTGCGATCGGGCTCGCGCTCGACAGCCTGCCGCAGAACGTCCGCCGGACTCTTGCGTCTTTCGACAAATCGGCGTGGCTCCTTGACCTCGCCGGTCAGAACGAGGTGTGCCGTAGTGGTTTCGTCCTCCGGCTTGAACACCTCGAGCTGGTCGCCGTCCAACGGGTTGCTTGCGGCGGGGTGTACTGGCAGCTCCACGCTGGGTGCTGTGTCACTAGCCCCTGTGGCGTTCGAGCTCGCCGTCGATGCGCTGTGGGAGAGCGCCCTGTCGGACCCACGCTGGCGACGCCGCTGAAACCAGGCAGCGGCCAGCAGCGCTAGTACGAGGCCGCCTGCGAGCGTTGCTAACGCCATTCCACGGGAAAAGCCGCGAACGGTGTTGTCGATTTGCGTCTGTTTCGTCGTGATGACAGTCGCAGGTTTAATGATGGGAGCGGGGGCAGGTCGTGTACTCGGCTCTTTTGCGAGGGTACGCGCGAAGTCCTGCCTCAACTGCTCGAGCGACTCTTCGACCGATCGCACGCGCTGAGCGAGCTCCGTGCGGTCCGCCTCGCGGGATTCGGAAACGGGCTCGGCGTCGGCCATCGGTTGCGCGGCGACCGTGATGGGTGCCGCGCCACGGTGATCCGAAGCTCCCCCCGTTCTCATCTGCGAGGCGTACTCGCGGTCCGCTTCATCTGCGGAGACCGCTGACAGCTCTGCCTGACTCGGAAGACGCAGTGTGACACCGCTGCGAAGCCTGTTGAGATTGTTCTGAAAGGCGTCCTGATTGGCGCGGAATATCGCAATCATCATTCTGCGCCGTTCAGATGCGGAACGTGCACCCGCGAGCCGCGCAATCCGCTCGAGCGTGTCGCGAGGAGCGACCGTGTACGTTCGGCGCAACGATTCATCCGCCGAAACCGCCGCGACGCGCTCGGGTTCCGCGACCCGTGCGGCTTCCTCCAACGTGGCGGCCGGGCTGGCCGCCGGCGCGGCTGACTTGGATTCAAGGTTGTCGGGCGGCTGCGGAATAGGCGGATCAAGCAAAATGGCGTACTCGCGAATGAATTCACCACTCGGTGAGTGCACGTGAACCAGGAGAGTGATCAGGGGCTCGCTGAAGGCGTCCGTGGAATGAAGGGAAATTACCGGGTCGCCTCCATCCTTGCTGACCGTGAACGTGGTTGTCGACAGTGCCGCCGGGCGCTCCAGACCGTATCGCTGGAATGTCTCCGCATCGGCGATGCCGGCAGTCAGGGCGGCTAGATCGTCGTCGGTTGCGCCGACCAAGTCGATCTCTGCGGCGAGCGGCTCGTGTAATGCTGACTTGACGTGGATGTCGCCGAGACCGAACGCAAGCGCGGCGCTTGGCAGTACAAGGGTCATCCCGAGAAGTGTGGGCAGCGAAGATCGTGGCATAAGTGTCAAGCTAATCGATCAACTCGAGGCATCCCGTGGCACATGTCACCAAAACCCGACGGGCGTCTCCAAACGTGACGAAGTTCACACTTGCCGGCCGCTCACTCCAGTACCGGCCGCCGCGGCTCGAATCGAGTGGACCATCGCGAGGCATGGCTGGCGGATCAAGGCCATTCAGCGACTGCAGCCCCGCTCGCGGCAGCACTGAGCGCGGAGCGGCCCGCGTCGGCTGGCTGGGCACTCATATCGTCAACCACCTCAAACGTTGGGCGTAATTGAAAACGCTTGGTGAACGACCGCTCCTTAGAGATCTACTGCATCGCCTCGAGTGGCAGCTTCCGGGCCGAGAGGCGACTATCAACGCCCATCAACGTGCGTCGTGGCCTTATCTTGCTAAAGCGTCACGAATCCGCTGTCGGTGACATGACGGACGTGGCTCCTCAGTAAAGCAGCAGCTGCTGCCGCTCGGCGCGCCACGCGGTCTCGTCAGGGGTCGCCATGGCGTCGAGGTCGGCCGGGGTCGCCGCCGGATCATCCACCCAGCGCCGCAGCAGCTCGCTCCCGTTGATGACATCGATCGCGAGGCGCTGCTGCTCGTACTCGTAGGGAAAGTCGCGCCACAGCGGATAATTCGGCCGCAGCCGCCGCAGCGCCTTGAGCGCGAGCGCGAACAGCCGCCAGGGGCGGAAGGCCTCGTGGTCGTAGTGCGCCGGGTCCTCGACGTGCACCTGGAATCCGGCGCAGAGCCCTCCGGCGTGCTTGTGGAACGTCGGCTCGAACCAACAGGGCCGCAGCCGGCAGCCGCGCAGCCACTGCGGCGCGAGCTTGTGCATTTCCCTGAGGAGCGCCTCGGCCTCGAGGTCGGGAGCGCCGAGGACTTCCAGGGGCCGCGTGGTCCCGCGGCCTTCCGACAAGCTCGTGCCCTCGAGCATGACCGAGCCGGCATAACAGCGCGCCATGGAGAGGCTCGGAGCGTTGGGACTCGGGTTCACCCAGCTGCGCTCGCCGAGCGGCCAGCCGCAGCCCGGCGGCGCCTGCGGTTGCCAGCCCTGCATCGGCACCACCTCGCAGTCGACGTCGAGGCGGAGCGTCGCGATGAACCAGCGCGCCAGCTCCCCCATGGTGAGGCCGTGGCGCATCGGCAGCGCGCCCGCTCCCACGAAGCTCTCCTGCCCGGGCCGCAGCTTCAGGCCTTCGACCGGCCGACCCACGGGATTCGGCCGGTCGAGCACCCACACCGCCTTGTCGAGCCGCGCGGCTTCCTCCAGCACGTAGCGGAGCGTCGTGATGAAGGTGTAGATGCGGCAGCCCAGATCCTGCAGATCGACGAGCAGTACGTCGAAGCTGTCCATCATCGCCGCCGTCGGGCGGCGCACCGTTCCGTAGAGGCTGAAGACCGGAATGCGGTGCACCGGATCCACGTAATCGGGGGACTCGATCATGTTGTCCTGCTTGTCACCGCGCAGCCCATGCTGCGGACCGAGCGCAGCGCTCAAGCGCAGGCCGGAGAGGGCCGCCAGCGCATCGAGCGAATGCGTCAGGTCGCGCGTCACGGAGGCGGGGTGCGCCAGCAGCGCCACGCGGCGCCCGGCGAGCGGCTTGCGGAGCGCTGACTCCTCGAGGATGCGATCGATGCCGAACTTCATGTGCGACGCAGCTCCATGGTAAAGCTCTCCGGATGGTGGAAATCGGGCCTGCCCGGCGGGTGCTCCAGCGCCCAGTAGGAGAGTCTCCCGCGGTCGTCCTCGATGGCGGCCGCGAGCGCGAGGCGCAGCGCCGGCGCCTCGGAGAGCCCCGTGAGTCCACCGAGATGCACGGTCGCGGTCAGCTCGAGCTGCTCCGAGGACCTGCGCACCTGCAGCCCCGGAGCGCGCGTGAGGCTCGCCGGTGCCATGCCGTCACGGTAGTCGGTGAACTGGTACGCCGCCCAGGCCAGCGTCGGAGAGAAGTTGAACTCGAAGTAGCCGGGCACGCCCGGGGCGGCGATGAATGCCTCGAAGCAGGTGTGCCGCCACAGCCCATCGGCCCGGTGCCCGTCGCCCGGACCGGATAGCAGCACCCGGCCGACCTCTCCATGCAGCGAGTAGCTGCACAAGAGCGTCGTGGCGGCCGGCAGGCTCACCTCGACCGCGATGCCGGATACCGGCTCGCGCGGTGTGTCGGGATGCGCGACCAGCACCGTCCAATGCGCCTCGGCGGGGCTCATGGCTGCTCGCGTGTCAGGCCTCTAGCCACGCGAGCAGCGCGCGCGTCACCTCGTCCGGTCGCTCGAGCGTCGACAGGTGACCGCAGTCCGGCACGCGTACCTCGCGCGATCCGGGGATGGCGCGCGCCATCTCGGCGGCGCGCTCGGGCGGGGTCAGCTCATCGCCCTCGCCCACCAGCACGAGCGTCGGCACGCGGATCCCGCCCAGCATGGGGCGCGAGTCCGCGCGCGCGAGGTTCGCCTGCTGCTGCCGGATGAATGCCGCAGCTCCCACCTCCTCCGCCATCAGATCGAGGACCTGGCGGAGGGCCGCGTCGTGGCGACGCGCGTGATGGACCAGCAGCGGGAAGCTCGCATCCAGCACCTCGCCGAGGCGCCCCTCGGCCGCGAGAGCGATCTGCGCGCGGCGCGCGGCGCCCTGCTCGGGCGTGTCGGGACGCGCCGTGGTGTCGAGCAGCGCGAGTCTCGAGACCCGCTCGGGCGCCTGGCGCAGGATCTCGAAGGCGACATAACCGCCCATCGACAGGCCGACCAGCGCAAAGCGCGCCGGCGCGCCGGCGAGAACGCGCCGCGAAATGCCCTCCATGCTGTCATCGCGGGTGTGGTCGGCCACCATCACCGCACCCGAGCGCCACAGTGCCGGAATCTGCTCGGCGTACAGGCGCGCCGAGTCCAGCAGACCCGGGATCAGCACGACGGGGAGCGGCTCGCTCACGGGTGAGCAGCGTAACATGCGCTGATGAGATCCCGCATCGCACCCATCCTGCTCGAGGCGATGCTGATCGCGCTCGGCGGGCCTCTCGCTGCGGCGACGCCCGCCGCGGCAGCCCGGGCCTCGCTCGACGAAGCCGCGGCCGCGCGTTTCGCGGCGCTCGCGCTCAAGTGCCTGCACCAGGAGTACCCGAACCACATCTCGCATACTCTCGGCGGCGATGCCGACGCGCGAGCGCCGCGCGAGCTGACGCCGGCCTTCTACGGCTGCTACGACTGGCACTCGGCGGTGCATGCTCACTGGCTGCTGGTGCGGTTGATCCGTCTCATCCCCGATGCGCCGTTCGCACCCGAGGCACGCGCCGCGGTGGCGCAGAGCCTCGCGCCCGCCAACATCGAGGCTGAAGTGAGGTATCTCCGCGGCGCGGGTCGCGCCTCCTTCGAGCGTCCCTACGGGCTGGCCTGGCTCCTCGAGCTCGCCGCGGAGCTGCGCCGCTTCGATGACCCGGATGCAAAGCGCTGGTCGGCCACGCTGCGCCCACTCGAGACCGAAACGGCAGCGCGCCTCGAGGGCTGGCTTCCCAAGCTCCACTACCCGATCCGCATCGGCGAGCACGATCAGACCGCCTTCTCGTTCGGACTCATGTGGGACTGGGCCGGCGTCGCCGGGGAGCAGCCGATGCGCAGGCTTCTCGAGGATGCCGCGCAGCGCTTCTATCGGCAGGACCGCAACTGCCCGCTCGCCTACGAGCCCTCCGGCGAGGATTTCCTCTCGCCGTGTCTCGCGGAAGCCGATTTTCTGCGGCGCGTGCTCGCGCCGCGGGCGTTCGCGTCCTGGCTCACGCGCTTCCTGCCGCAGATCCCGGACGGCCGCGCCGGCGCGCGCGCCGCACAGCGCCCGGGCGCGCCGTGGCTCGTGCCCGGGGTCGTGACCGACCGCGCCGACCCCAAGCTCGCGCACATCGACGGCCTGAACCTGAGCCGCGCCTGGATGCTCGAGGGCATCGCGCATGGGCTGCCCGCGCACGATGCGCGCCTTCCGGCACTCACCACCGCGGCCGCCCGACACCGTGACGCCGCGCTCCCCGCGGTCACCGGCGAGCACTACGAGGGCGGCCACTGGCTCGGCACCTTCGCGGTGTATCTCACCAGCCGGGCGGGCCTCGCTCAGTGAGGCAGAGCGTCGCGCAGCTCAGCGATCAGATCCTGCACGTCCTCCACTCCCACCGACAGCCGGATCAGCCCGTCGCTGATCCCTAACGACGCGCGCGTGGCGGCGGGGAGCGAGGAGTGGGTCATGATCCCCGGATGCTCGATGAGACTCTCGACCCCGCCGAGGCTCTCGGCGAGCGCGAACAGGCGGCAGCGCTCGAGCGTGCGGCGCGCCGCGTCCAGCCCCCCGCGCAGCACCGCCGTGACGATGCCGCCGAAGCCGCCCGCCATCTGCGCCCTCGCGAGCGAGTGCTGCGGGTGGCTCGCCAGCCCCGGGTAGTAGACGCGCTCGACCTGCGCTTGCTGCTCGAGGAACTGCGCGATGGCGAGCGCGTTGGCGCAGTGCCGCTCCATGCGCAGTGCCAGAGTCTTGATGCCGCGCAGAGTGAGGAACGCATCGAACGGGCTCGGCACGCTCCCCACCGCGTTCTGCAGATACGCGATGCGCTCGGCGAGATCGGAGCCTCCGCGCACGATCGCCGCTCCGCCGATGGCATCGGAGTGTCCGTTGAGATACTTGGTCGTCGAGTGCACGACGATGTCGAAACCGTGCTCGAGCGGGCGCTGGATGAAGGGGCTGGCGAAGGTGTTGTCGCACACCGACAGCAGGGCGCGCGAGCGTGCGAGGGACGCGACCGCGCTCAGGTCGACGAGCTTCAGTAGTGGATTGGTGGGCGTCTCCACCCACACCATGCGGGTATCGGGGCGCAGTGCGCCCGTGAGCGCCGCGGGATCCGACAGATCGACGAACGACACCCGATGCCCGGCCGAGCGGCTGCGCACGTTCTCGAGCAGCCGGTAGCTGCCGCCATAGAGATCGTGCATCGCCACGATGTGCGAGCCGGCATCGAGCAGCTCGAGGATCGTGGCGATCGCGGCCATGCCGGACGCGAACGCGAAGCCGGCCGCGCCGCCCTCGAGGCTCGCCAGCGCCGCCTGCAGCGCATCGCGGGTCGGGTTGCGCGTGCGGGAGTAATCGAAGCCGCGGTGCACGCCGGGGCTCGATTGCACGTAGGTCGAGGTCGCGTAGATCGGAGGCATGACCGCGCCGGTGAGCGGATCCGGCCGCTGTCCGCCGTGGATCACCCGCGTCGCAAAGCGCTGCCCCGCAGTCTCGTCACTCATGGCAAACCCGTTGATGGCGTACGCGCAGGTGCTACGACGAGTTTGCCTTACATCCTGCGCCGCAGCCAGTTGAGCAGGTCGATGCGGGTGATCAGCCCCTGAAACTCGCTGCCGTGCATGACGATCGCCACCATGCCGCGCTTGAAGATCTCCATGAGCTGCGACACCGGAGCATCGGCGGACACCGTCACCAGGTGGCTCGCCATCGCCTCCGTCACCGGCTCGTTGAAGTGCGCGGGGTTGTCGATGACCTCGAGCAGGATGTCCTCCTCGTCCACGATGCCGACGATGCGCCCGTCCTGCATCACCGGCACCTGCGAGACGTCGTAGAGCTTCATGCGGCGGTAGGCCGCAATCACCGTCTCGGTCGAGTTCACCGTCACCGCGGCGTGCTCCGAGTGCCGCCGAGCGATGAGATCGCGCAGATCCCCGCAGCGCTCGCGCTCGAGGAATCCCTGATCGAGCATCCAGTAGTCGTTGTAGACCTTGGAGAGATACTTGTTGCCGCTGTCGCAGGCGAAGGTCACGACGCGCCGCGAGCGCGTCTGCTCCCGGCAGTAGCGCAGCGCCGCCGCGAGCAGCGTACCGGTCGAGGTGCCGGCGATGATGCCCTCCCGCGCGAGCAGCTCCCGGCAGGTGCGGAAGGCTTGCGAGTCCGGGATGCTGTAGGCGGCGCGGACGCCCGAGAAGTCCGCCACCGGCGGAACCGAGTCGCCCCCGATCCCCTCGACCAGCCACGGAGTCATCTTCTCGGGAAGCCTGCCGGTGGTGGCGAAGCTCGCCAGCCCCGAGCCCGCGGGGTCGGCCAGCACCATCCGCACCTCAGGCGCCACGCGCGCGAAGAAATGCGTGAGCCCCGCGAGCGTGCCGCCGGTGCCGACGCCGCACACCACGGCATCGAGCCGATGGTCCATCTGCTCCCAGATCTCCGGCGCCGTGGTCTCCTCGTGCGCCTGGGCGTTGGCCGGGTTACCGAACTGGTTGACGAAATGACAGTCGGGCGTCTCGCGTGCCAGGCGCTCGGCGACGTCGCGGTAGTACTCGGGGTGACCTTTGCTCACGTCCGAGCGCGTCATCATCACCTCAGCGCCCATCGCCTTGAGGTGGAAGATCTTCTCCTGGCTCATCTTGTCGGGGATCACCAGCAGCAGCCGATAACCCTTCTGCGCCGCCACCAGCGCAAGTCCCAGCCCGGTGTTGCCGGCGGTGGCCTCGATCAGCGTGCCGCCGGGTTTGATTTTCCCGGCCCGCTCGGCGGCCTCGATGAGATAGAGCCCGATTCTGTCCTTAATCGAGCCGCCCGGATTCTGGCTCTCGAGCTTCAGGAACAGCTGGCAGGGGCCGGTGTCGAGGCGCCGCACGGCGATCAGCGGCGTGTTGCCGATCATGTCCAGCGCGTTGCCGTAAACGGGATTCGCCATGCGCGCGCCTCCGGTGCGCTTTCAGGCCGCGCTCGTGATGAGTCCGGAGCCCACCCAGTCGCGCAGCAGCCTGGCGGCGTGCGCGGGCGCGTCCGCCTCGCCGAGCTTCCAGCACAAGAGCTCGCACAGCTCGCCGAATGGCCAGCCGTTGCGTGCGGCATCGAGCGCCGCCGCCTCGGTGGCGCCGAGGGAGCGGAAGTAGGTGGTGAGCTCCTGACGCCACAGGAGCCACTCGACGGGCGCCGCGTTGAGGCTCGCCTGCGGCCGCTCGGCGTCCGCGGTCAGGGCCTGCCAGATCTGCGGCGCATTCCAGCTCAAGGCCAGACGCCGGAGGCTCGGGTGCCAGGTGAAGCGTAGTCCCGCCCACTGCTCGGGAGACACCCGCGAGAGCTCCGCGTGCGTGAGAGCGGTGGCGTCGGCCGCGTCGAACACGTCCGTCATGGTCCACTCCCAGCGTGCCAGCTCGGCGAGCACCGGGGCGGCGGCGTACTCGGGGTGTGCG
>Ga0209055_1002745_pt1 | contig 10963 bp, 8 predicted proteins | sample GraSoiAngelo_110_FD_185875 | JGI IMG/M metagenome (GOLD analysis project Ga0209055, IMG submission 185875) | Grasslands soil microbial communities from the Angelo Coastal Reserve, California, USA - 14_0903_12_30cm (SPAdes) (version 2) | ecosystem: Environmental > Terrestrial > Soil > Grasslands ...
TGCGGCCGATCGAGCAGCTCCAGGAGGAGGCCGTCCGGAGTCGCGCCAAGCGGCGCGTCGTGGTGTTTCAGGGGCTCGAGGTGCGGCCCTCGGAGCGACCGCAGCGGGTGCTGGTGCGGGTGAAGCTATCGTTCGAGGGGAAGGACGCGATGGCCGAGGAGCAGGGGACCGACACCATGCGCAACCGTGTGGAGGCGGCGGCCCGGGCCGCCTCGTTGTGTTTGGACGAGCTGCTCGCCGACAACTCGGTCGCGCTTGAGGGCGCCCAGATCATCGAGGCGTTCGACCGCAAGTTCGTGCTCGTCGCCGTGCACGGCCTGGGCGGCCGCGAGGCGCAGTTGCTCACGGGCACGGCGGAGATTCGCGAGAGCGCCGAGCGCAGCGCGGTGCTGGCGGTGCTGGATGCAACCAATCGCTGGGCCGATGCCCGGCGATAGTCATGGTTTCGCCGGTGTTGGACGAAAACAACACTGAGAGTAAACCAAACCACTGCGATGACCCTGGAGGGGGGCCGCGCGTGGTTTGACCGTAGTTGCTAAGCTATTGTAGTACAGCAGCTTATGTAGCGCCAACCGAGCATGTTGCGCCGATCCAACAAACCCCCTTGCGCTTTAGCCGTTTTGGTGGTTTTTTGGGTTCTGTGAGTTCACCGGAAACCAAGCGGTATTGGGGTACGCAGCGAGTCGCGCGGGTGTGTCAGGTCACTCCCGCGACGGTCGCGAACTGGATCGACCAGGGTCTGCTCAAGGGGCACAAGACGCCCACGGGGCGGCGCCGGGTCGAGGCGGACGATTTGGCCGCGTTTCTCAAGGCGCACGAGATGTCGGTGCCCCCGGAGCTCGAGAACGGCAACGGCACCCAGTTCGTGGTCGTGGTGGACGACGATCCCGGGTACCTGCGGGCCATGCTGCTGACCATCGAGAACTCGGATCTGGACGTGGACGTGGTCGAGGCGACGAACGGGGTGGATGCACTGCTCGAGATCGGGCGGGTGCGGCCGGCGCTCATCGTGCTCGACTACACGCTGCCCGACTTGAATGCGACACAGGTGTTGCAGCGGCTGCTCGAGCCGGGGCGCAAGCTCGATTCCGAGATCATCGTCGTGACCGGCGGGATCCCCGAGGCGGCGTCGTCGCAGCTCAAGGACATGGGTGTGAAGGTCATCGTGAGCAAAGCGGAAGGCATGCCGGCCGTCGTCGAGGCGATGCGGCAGGCGTTGCAAAAGCGGAAAGTGGCGTAGGGACGATATCCACGGTTTTTCTCAGCTGGCGTGAGGTTGGCGCAGCTGTGTAGAACGGACATCGCAGCACAAGGAAATAAAGGAGGGAAAGGGGCCCCGGGTCGCCGTTGCCCAAGCGAAGCCGAGCGAAAAGCTGACGAGCGGAGCGTCGGGTGCGCCATAGCGAGGCGTGCCACTCCAGGTCTCACGAGCCAATAACTCGTAGGTCCTAAAAGGGGGTGACGCTCGATGCAGCTTCTCGCGCTACTAGTGGGAACAGTTATTCGCGTCTTGATGGCCGACGCGACGATCCATTGGTAACGGTACCTGGGGCCACCCTCTTCTTACTTATGCGGTCTACTCCGATGGGCCAACCCCGTCTTCTCAAGTTTTACGTCGCCGCGGTCCTAGTGGGCGCGCTTGTGTCCCTCGGGATCGCTGCCTGGGGACAGGATTGGCAAAGCTCCAACGTCTTCACGAACGGTGTCGTTGTGATCCTGGCAGTCGGCCTAGCTGCTGAACTGAGTTCAGTCAGTCTTCACGTTGGTAGTTCCATTCTGTCGATCGCCTTCATTCCATTCCTTGCGGCGGCATTTCTCTTCCCGGCGATCTGGGCAATGAGCGTAGCAGGCCTAACGGTGCTTGTTGTCGAGGCGCTGTTCAGAAGGAAGCCCTGGATCAAAGTCGCCTTTAACACGTCAAAGGAAATACTTGCGGTCGGCTTGGCGTCTTCAGCATATCACCTACTGGGCGGTGAGCCGTCAGTCGTCCAATTCCGAGTCCTCGCGGTTCCAATCGTGGGAGCGGGGATTGTCTACTCTGCTGCTAACTCGTTGACGGTTAGCTTTGCGGTATCTCTATCCGAAGGGTTGGACTTTGGCGAAGCCTGGATGAGGGTCTATGGTGGATCCGTTCTGTATGATCTATTTGCAACTCCTATACCGGCACTTCTCGCCTACCTGTACACCCGTTGGCAGTTGGGTGGTGTTGTGGCGCTCGCCGTGCCCCTTTTTGTCGTTCGGCACATATACTCAATGAACCTTCAGCTTGTGCAGGCCAACCGCGATTTGCTCGAGCTCATGGTGAAAGCGATTGAGGCACGGGACCCCTATACGTCGGGTCATTCTCAGCGGGTGTCTCATTACGCGCGGATTCTCGCGAAAGAGGCTGGACTGTCAGGCAGGCAAGTGGAACAGATCACCACGGCGGCGCTTCTGCACGATGTAGGGAAGATCTATGAAGATTATGCGCCACTGCTCAGGAAAGAGGGGAAGCTGACGCCAGAGGAGCGTAGACTGCTTCAGTCTCACCCCTCCCGAAGCGCCGAGCTTGTAACCACGATTTCGAAGCTTAAAGGCCCAGTGGCGGACGCAGTTCGCTATCACCACGAGAACTTCGACGGCAGCGGGTACCCTGATGGCGTTGCCGGTGACAATATCCCTATCGGCGCGCGGATCATCATGCTCGCCGATACGCTCGACGCCATGACCACGGATCGGCCATACAGAAAGGCATTGCCTTTTGAGCGAGTCGTGGACGAGGTACGGAAGTACTCGGGTAGCCAGTTCGACCCGGATCTCGCCGACCTCCTTATTAAGTCGCAGACAATTCGACGGTTGGTGGCGAGCGCCTCGCTTTCCGGGGTGCAGGCGCCGGCTCCCCCCACCCTTGACCGCGCCGCGTCGATCCGCGCAGAACGAGCCGCGGTCTAGATTCTGGAGCAGGCCAGTTAAGGGTCTCCCCTGCGTTCATGGAAAGACGAAATTGAGTCGTTTCGTTACGCCGCTTCCGCCTCATGTCAGAAAGCCCTGAGCTACTTGTAGCGCGTGGTAACCCCTAAGACTTGGTGTGTCGAACACCTCTAGTTCTGCCAACGTCTCCGGAGTGTTGCAGCCAAGGGTTCGCCTTTCCAACCACGCCGCGCCGGCGAGAACGGTCAAGTAGTACAGCGGGTGTCGGCCTCGGAATTTCGCCCGCGCGCTCTTCGCGATCGCCGAAGCGAGTTCCACTCCGCCGACGTGCGCCGCTCGGAATACACGCAGTTTTTCGAATACACCGGGGTTGGGCACGCACCGCTCTTTGCCCCAAGCGCGCTCTTCCGCCGAGCCTATCAGACTGAGCGCAAGGCTCAGATTGCCCATCAGTAGCGCAACGCACGCGCCCTGGCAGAAGAACTCCATGTTTGCTGACCAACTGCGTTGGTCCTTGACCCACCGCTCAGCGCGCTCCAGGTGGTCCAGGGCTTGTGTGCGGTCGCCGGCGAGAATGAAGGCTTCCGCCAGACTGGTAAGACACGTCATGAGAAGGGGGTGATTGAGGGCTCGCGTGCCTAATTGGACGCTTTCGCGGCCGGCCTCTATTGCTCCATCGTACTCTCCGACAGTTGTCAGTAGAGCACAAATGTTGCCGCTGATAATCGAAGCCCGCGAGTCATCCCCGACTCTCTTGGCAAGTCTCAGTCCTGCGATGTACGACTGACGAGCTCCCGCGAAGTCACACAGGTGATACCTACAGCTACCGTATGCGTTGAGGACGTAAGACAGTTCGGTGACCCTCGGGCTTTCGGCGAGAAGACCTCGGGCCACGTCTAGTGATGCCGCAGAGGCCCGCGCGTCGAACAGGAAATAGTGGCAGAAGCCTTGAGCGGTGTGAAGTCTAGCCTTCTCGTCTTCCAGAAGGTTGTCGATCTCCTTCTTAGCAGCGAGCACTCGGTCTTCGTCGCCAGACTGTGCTCCGGACCTCGCGTACTCGAAGAGAGCGCGAGCGATTAGTTCCACGTCGTCTGTTGTTCTAGCTGCGGCAAGCGCCTGGGCTGCTGCTTGGCAATGACTCTCCCCGACGTCTCGATTAACGAGATAGATGGCCGCTGCTCTCATCTGCGTTACTTCAGCCAGAGTGCGGGATGTGAGCCCAGCGCTTACGACGAGGTCACCGAGAATGGGCAAGGCGTCGTCAGCCTTTGACTGATCGACGAGCGCTCTGGCGAGAAGGAGCTGGATTCTCTCGGAGTGCTCTTTGCCACAGGGCTGGTGCAGGAGAGCAGATAGAACCTGCTCGCTCTCGTACGGAGCTCCCACCTGCATCGCGGCACCAGCACCTTCGATTGCGTAAGTTAGCGAACGACACGGATCCCCACCGCGCAAGAAGTGCCAAGCGACTTCGAGGTTGGACGACCTAGCGTCGTCGCCAACCTTCCGTTGTGCCAGCACGCTTCCCACCTCCCGGTGCAGATGCTGCCGCGCCGGCCCCGCGATCGCGTAGTATGCCTGCGCCCGGATCAGCTCGTTTCTGAACTCGAGCCCGCCGTGCACCTCCCGCAGGAACCCCTCCTCGAGCAGCCGGGTCAGCGCCTCGCCTGCGGCCGCCGGTGACAGACCCACGACCTCATAGAGGGGCAGGTCGGCGAGCCGCCGACCCAGCACGGCCGCGAGATCGAGCGCCGCCCGCGACGTGGCATCGAGCCGGCGAATCTGGCGATCGAACACGGCTCCGATGGCGCGCGGGATCCCGATGTTGGCGACGGGCTGGGTGTTCAACGCCTCGATATCGCTCAACAGCGAGGTCGAGCCGTGCGCTACCCACTCCTTCGTGAGAAGCTCGAGGGCCAGGGGGTTGCCGTTCCCCGCCTGCAGGATCCGGCTCGTCGGGAGATCGCCCACCTTGATCTTGGCGTCGGCCCCCTCGGCCAGCGCCGTCACCAGCCGCTCCGCCGCCTCCGCGGACAACGGCTCGAGCTCGAGGCCCTGCAGCGCCTGCACCGTCGTGTCCGAAACGAGCGCGCTCGGCGCCGCCGCGGTGCGCAACTCGTTCGTACGACCCGTGAGGATCAGCAGCAGCCGCGTGCGTGGCAGCTTGCGGGCTACCATATGCAGAATCGCGGCGCTGGCATTGTCGGCGGCGTGGATGTCGTCCACCACCAGCACCAGCGGGCTCTCGTCCGTCGCCGCCTCGACCGCCTTGAGAAAGCAATCCGCGAGCCGCAACGGGATGACCTCGGCGGACCACTCGACCGGCTTCGGCACGCCCGGAAACGCGTTAAAGATCTCGGGCGCCACCCGCGACAGCTCGCTCAGCGCCTCGGGCTCGGCCCCGCCGATCGCCCGCTGGAGGGTGAGTTGCTTGATCAGCTCGGCGAGGATCGCGAACGGCAGCTCCCGCTCGGCGTCGTACGCCTGGGCGCGCGCCACCACCGCCCCCTCCATCTGACACGTGGATACGAACGCATTGGTGAGGGTTGTCTTACCGATGCCGGGGTCGCCCGTGAGCACGACGATTCGCGGCACCCGGCGCCGCACCTCGAGCCACGCGTCGTACAGCTTCGCGAACGGTTGCTCACGGCCGATCAGCGTCTCGGCCTCGAACCTACGCTCCTGCCGCTCGGACACCGCCGCCGGACGCCCGGCGCGGGCGCCCTCGTCGGGGCGAGGCACCGGCCGGCGACCCTGCCGCAGCAGATCCGCCACACGTACCAGCTCGGCGCTGGGCTTGGCACCGAGCTCCTCCCGCAGTCGCTCCTCGAAGCGGGCATATGCCTTGAGCGCGTTGGTGCGGTCGCCCACCCAGGCACGCGCCTCCATGAGGCCCCGCACCGCGTCCTCGGAGAGCGGGTCCAGGTCGTGCAGTACCTGCGCATGCCGCTCGACCGTGGCGAAATCGCCGATGCGGCGCCCGGCGTCCATCTGCTTCACCAGACAATCGCGGATGCGTGGGGTCAGCTTCGCCCGCCACTCGTCCTTCCATTGCTCGAAGCCCGCGGCCGCCGGCACATCGAAGCCGTCGAGAAACGCCCCCCGGATCTGCAGGTCGCACGCATCCAGATGCGCCACGTCGGCGTCCAGCGCGCCCTCGACGAGCGCCACGGTCGCGCGCTGAACCACCAGATGCTCGCGCCCCACCTTTTCCTTGAGCACGCTGAGCGCCTGCGCCAGCGAGTGCCGCGCGAGATGCGCCGGGGCGTCACCCCACAGGAGGTCCATCAGATAGTCGCGCGTGAACCGCCGCCCCGCCTCGACCGCGAGCCGGATCAGCAGCGCGAAGTGCTTGCGCGTGCGGAACTTGATCTGCTCGCCCGCCCCGGTGAGAAACAGCGGGGCGCCGAGCGTCAGCAGGTGCAGGTGCGGCGGCAAAAGGACGGCTCGCAACGTTTCGGAACGGTACAATAAGACGCGTTCATCAACGTTGTGTCAACACATTCTGCGCCAGGCAATTGGGCGGGCTTTAGCTGGGTCCGCAGGACCCGTCGTCAACAGCGGCTGGGAGGGGTGGGACCGTCCAGCACTTCGCGCACCTTGCGCGCCAAGCTCTCGGTCGTGAACGGCTTCTGCAGGTAGGCAATCCCCGACTCGAGCACCCCGTGGCGCACCACGGCGTCGTCGGTGTACCCCGACGCATACAGCACGCGGGTGTCGGGGCGTAGCGCCGCCAGCCGGTCCGCCAACTGCCGTCCGCTTAAACCGGGCATGATCACGTCGGTGAGCAGCAGATGGATCGGGGCGGGATGGCCCGCGACTAGATCGAGCGCTGCGGCGCCGTTCGACGCCTCGAGCACGGCGTACCCCTGCCGCTCCAGCACGTGACGCATCACCGCGCGCACCGCCGCCGCGTCCTCCACGATCAGCACGGTCTCCGTGCCGCGGGGGAGGTCGCCCGAGGCTGCGGCCGCGCCGCCCTCGGCCGGCGCGTCCACCCGCGGCAAATAGATCTTGAACGTCGTGCCGCGGCCCGGCTCCGAATACACCCAGATGAAGCCCCCCGACTGCTGCACGATCCCGTACACCGTGGCGAGCCCGAGCCCGGTGCCCTTGCCCGGCTCCTTGGTGGTGAAGAACGGCTCGAAGATCCGGGCCTTGGTCGCTTCGTCCATGCCGATGCCGGTGTCGCTCACGGCCAGCATTACGAAGCGCCGCACCGCCGCCGCCTCGTGCTCGCGGGCGTAGTCCGGATCGTGCTCGGCGTTGGCAGTCTCGATCGTGAGCTTGCCGCCGGTGGGCATCGCGTCGCGCGCGTTCACGGCCAGGTTCATCAGCACCTGCTCGAGCTGCCCCACGTCGGCCTTGACCGACCCCACGTCGGGGTCGAGCCGCGCGGCGAGGTCCACATCCTCCCCGATGACGCGGCGCAGCATCTTCTCGACACCCGACACCACCGCGCTCATGCTCACGACCTTGGGCGCGAGCACCTGCTGGCGGCTGAACGCGAGCAGCTGGCGCGTGAGTGCCGTGGCGCCATCGGCCGCTTTGCGCACCTGCTCCACGTCCTCCCGCTTGGGATCCTCGCGCTCCAGGTCTTCGAGCAGCAGGTCACAATAGCTCGTGATCACGGTGAGCAGGTTGTTGAAGTCGTGCGCGATCCCGCCCGCCAGCCGGCCCACCGCCTCCATCTTCTGAGACTGCACCAGTTGCTGCTGCAGCCGGCGCTGCTCGGTGACGTCGCGCACGAACGTCTCGTAGTACTCGACCTGCCGGTCGGCGTTGCGTACTGCCCGCACGCTGAGCTGCACGGTCAGCAGGCGGCCGTCCTGCCGCTTCCAGGTCGCCTCCACTTCGTCGTATTCGCGATCCGTGTAGCTGTCGCGGTCGAGCAGACGCTGGCGCTCGGCCGCGTCGGCGTATACGTCGCGCGCCATGTCGAGCCGCACCACCTCCGCGGCGGAGCCGTAGCCGAGGATCCGCACCAGGGCGGCGTTCACGGACAGGAACCGGCCCTGCGGGTTCGAGCGGTAGATCCCCACCGGGGCGTGCTCGACCAGCGTCTCGTAGCCGGCCTCGGAGGCGCGCAGCGCCGCGCGCCCCTTCGCTTCGCGCAGCTCGCGCTCGATCGCGGGGATGAGGCGCTTGAGCTGGCCCTTCGTGACCCAGTCGTTGGCCCCGGCCCGCATGGCGGCCACCGCCATCTCCTCCGAGATGGTGCCCGACACACAGATGAAGGGCACGTCGAGGCCGCGCCCACGCACCAGCGCCAGCGCCGCGGTGCCGCTGAAGTGCGGCATGCTGTGGTCACCGATCACCAGGTCCCAGCGCTCGCGCTCGAGGGCGGCCGCCATCGCCGCGGCGGTCGCGACCCGCTCGTACGCGGGGTCGTAGCCGCCGCGCTTCAGCTCGCGCACGATCAGCAGGACGTCGTCCTCGGAGTCTTCAGCGATCAGCACGCGCAGCGGTAGGCTCAAGCAAACGCTCCCCTCACAAGGGCTCTGCAGCTACCAAGTTGCCGGTTTGGCGGGCGGATGGCGTGACCACTGTCACCCGCCCGCCGTCGCGCCGATCGTATACGGAAGCCGTTGGGACGGCGCGACTTACATGCCACGCCCCTCGGTTCGGCGCGATTCGCGTGTCGCGTCACCGATTGCTTGCCCGGCTAGGCTGACAAACATGTGAGGCCCGGGGAGGACCGTTAGGGCGTTTTTGCGACTCGGGCAGGCGGAAATGCGGCGCCGCGGCGGGCCGCGGCCCGTTTCGTCAGGCAGATCGGACACGGCCCGAGCTGCGGCGCCTGGCCCAGCGTCAACTCGACCGGGCCGAGGGTGACGGCGGTGTCGGTGAGAGTCACCGTGAGGGTAAGGGTTTTCCCGAGGACCGCCCCGCTGAAGCGGGCGGGGTGCAGGATTCCCCGATCCACCGGGTGCGCCGTGATGTCCTGCTCGCCGGGAAGGTCGAAGCGGCCGCGGGAGTCCGCTACGATCGGCTGGTGCACGTTGCCGTAGGTGCAGCCGATGTGGACATGGGCGCTGGTGTCGTCGGCGATGAGCCCGGCTCCGTCGCCACCCCAGGTGCCGGCGACCTTGCCGGGTGAGGGACGCGGCCCCGCGAGATCGCAGTCGCGCAAGAGCACAATGGCCAGGCTAGCGAGGATGACCCTATGCATACGTTCCCGTCATACCTACCTCGGAAGCCACTTCCCCGTCACAATCAGCTCCTCGATCAGGTCGGGCGCGGTCCGCCCCGCTGCCTCCGCGGCGAAGTTGATGACCAGGCGGTGCGTGAGCACCGTCGGCGCCACCGCCTTCAAGTCGTCGAAATCAGGCATGGGGCGTCCGTCCAGTGCCGCCCGCGCCTTGGCGCCCAAGATCAGGTACTGCGACGCCCGCGGGCCGGCCCCCCACGACACGAACTCCTTAATGAAGGCGGGAGACTCGGCGTCCGGGGCGCGGGTCATCCGCACCAGCGTCACCGCCGCGCGCACCAGCGGCTGCGTCACCGGGATGCGGCGCACCAGGTGCTGCAGCGCCAGCACGTCTTCCGCCGTGAGCACCGGCGCAATGGTCGCCGCGAGATCGCCCGTCGTCGCCTCGACGATCGTCTCCTCTTCGTCCTTGGAGGGATACGCTACCCGCAGCTCGAACATGAAGCGGTCGAGCTGCGCTTCGGGGAGCGGATACGTTCCCTCCTGCTCGATCGGGTTCTGGGTGGCGAGCACGAAGAAGGGCGACGGCAGCTGATGCGTCTGCCCCGCCGCCGTCACCTGGTGCTCCTGCATCGCCTGCAGCAGCGCCGCTTGCGTCTTGGGGGGCGTGCGGTTCACCTCGTCGGCCAGCACGATGTTCGCGAACACGGGCCCGCGCACGAAGCGGAAGGCGCGCTTCCCGGTCGCCTGGTCCTCCTCGATGATCTCCGTGCCGGTGATGTCGGACGGCATCAGGTCGGGGGTGAATTGGATGCGCGAGAACTTGAGCTCGAGCGCCTGGGCGACCGTCGAGACCATGAGCGTCTTGGCGAGCCCCGGGACGCCGAGCAGCAGCGCGTGGCCGCCGGAGAAGACGGCGGTGAGGATCCCGTCGAGCACGTCTTTCTGGCCGACGATGCGGCGCCCCACCTGCGCCAGGAGGTCGGCGCGCGCCCGGGCCAGTCGCTCGAGCAGCTCGACGTCGCCTTGAGGCGGGGAAGAGGGACGGGGTAAAGGGGAAGGGTTCGGCGTCATCCGGCCTCAAGGTTAGTACATCATACTCCCAAGCGCCACATAAGTTTGCGCGGCCGGAGCCTTGCTTGCGAAATTTTTCACAAGCGCGTAGCTTTGCGCCGTGAAACGCCCGGGACCGCTCCGCTACGCCGGGCTCGGGGTCCAGCTGGCCGCCACCATCCTGGTCTCGGTGCTCGTGGGGCAGTGGGTGGATCGCAAGGCCGGAACCGACGGCGTCTTCACGATTCTAGGCGCGTTGCTCGGCTTCGGCGGCACGCTGTACTCCGTGATTCGGGAACTCACCAAGGCCGACGAGGACGGGCGGTGACGGCGCTGGGTCGCTACCTGGTCGGCGTGGCGACGGTTGCCGCAGCGACTCTCGGCCTTAGCTTCGCACTGCCGCCGGACGATGGGCCCGGCACGCGGCTGGCGCTGGGGATCGCGCTCGTAGTGCAGGGGCCGCTCGGGTGGTGGCTGGTGCGGGCGCTGGGAACGGAGCGATTCCTGCTCGTTTGGGCGACCGGCATCGCAACGCGACTCCTGGTCGTGGCGGCGTGCGCGGTGGTGATAGCCCCGCGGCTCCAGCTGGCGCTCGAGCCGACACTGTTCGCCCTCGTAGGTGTGCTGATGGGTTTCGTGGTGGTCGAGGCGGTCGTCCTTAAAGCGACGACGCACTGAGGTGGGATGAGCCGGTTCGCTCGGATGGGAGGGGGCGGGACCATCGTGGCGGTGCTGTTGGCGCTGGCGGGTCGCACCGCCGCGGCGCAGCAGCACGCGCCCGCACCCGCGTCGAACGAGATCGACATCATGGCGCACCTCGGGAACTCGCATACGATCGAGCTGCCCACCTGG
>Ga0209055_1002753_pt1 | contig 10941 bp, 10 predicted proteins | sample GraSoiAngelo_110_FD_185875 | JGI IMG/M metagenome (GOLD analysis project Ga0209055, IMG submission 185875) | Grasslands soil microbial communities from the Angelo Coastal Reserve, California, USA - 14_0903_12_30cm (SPAdes) (version 2) | ecosystem: Environmental > Terrestrial > Soil > Grasslands ...
GAGCGCGGTGATCGACTTCTTCACGCGCTCGGCGCAGGCCGGGTCGGCCTTGGCCAGGTGGCCGAGCATACGGCCCTGTAGGGTTCGCTCAACCTCGACGTGGTCCGGGATGACCCGAGGCCACGTCGAGGCTGTCCGGCAGAAAACCCTTAAGGCCTATTCTCCGAGATCATGCGAGGTCGTAGCGATCGAGGTTCATCACCTTGGTCCAGGCGGCGACGAAGTCCTGGACGAACTGCGCTTGCGCATCCGAGCTTCCATAGACCTCCGCCAGGGCCCGGAGCTGGGAGTTCGAACCGAAGACGAGATCGACACGCGTGGCGGTCCACTTGACTTGGCCCGTCTTGCGATCGCGCCCTTCGAACACGTCCTCACCGTGCGCTGCCCCCTTCCACTCCGTGCCCATGTCGAGCAGGTTCACGAAGAAGTCGTTGGTCAGCGCTTCCGGCCGCTTGGTAAAGACGCCGTGTTTCGTCTGTCCGAAGTTGGTGTTCAAGACGCGCATGCCGCCAACGAGAACCGTCATCTCGGGCGCGGTCAGCGTCAGCAATTGCGCCCGATCGATCAGCAACTCCTCGGCCGATACCGGGTACTTGCCCTTGAGGTAGTTGCGGAAGCCATCCGCGATCGGTTCGAGCACGGCGAAGGAGTCCGCATCGGTTTGCTGCGGCGAGGCGTCCATGCGTCCCGGCGTGAAGGGGACCTTCACGTCGTGGCCGGCCTTCTTCGCGGCTTGCTCGACGCCTGCGCAACCCGCCAAGACGATCAGGTCGGCGAGCGAGACCTTCTTGCCGCCAGACTGCGCGCTGTTGAATTTGCTCTGGATGCCCTCCAGAGTCGTCAGCACTTTCGCCAGTTGATCCGGCTGGTTGACTTCCCATGCCTTCTGCGGCGCGAGGCGAATGCGCGCGCCGTTCGCACCGCCGCGCTTGTCGGAGCCACGGAAGGTGGACGCCGCCGCCCAGGCGGTCGAAACCAGTTGCGAGACGGACAGCCCCGAACTCAGGATCGTGCTCTTGAGGGAGGCAATGTCCTGCTGATCGATCAGCTTGTGATTGACCGCAGGGATGGGGTCTTGCCAGATGAGATCTTCAGACGGAACCTCCGGGCCGAGGTAGCGTGGGCGCGGGCCCATGTCGCGGTGCGTCAGCTTGAACCACGCCCGGGCGAATGCGTCTGCGAACTGATCCGGATGTTCGTAGAAGCGCCTCGAGATTCTTTCGTAAGCAGGGTCGAGCCGCAGGGAGAGGTCCGTGGTCAGCATGGCTGGCGCGTGACGCTTCGCCGGGTTGTGCGCATCCGGAATCGTGCCGGCGCCTGCGCCACCCTTCGGTTTCCACTGATGCGCGCCGGCCGGGCTCTTCGTCAGCTCCCACTCGTAGCTGAACAGGTTCTTGAAGTAGTCGTTGCTCCACTTCGTGGGCGTGGTGGTCCACGTGACTTCCAGGCCGCTGGTGATCGTGTCACCGCCCTTGCCCGTGCCGAATGTACTTCGCCAGCCGAAGCCCTGCTCCTCGATGCCGGCCGCCTCGGGGTCAGGCCCCACATGGGACTCCGGGCCGGCGCCGTGGGTCTTGCCGAACGTGTGACCTCCCGCGATGAGCGCCACCGTCTCTTCGTCGTTCATGGCCATGCGAGAGAACGTCTCGCGGATATCCACGGCCGCCGCGATCGGGTCCGGATTGCCGCTCGGGCCCTGCGGGTTGACGTAGATCAGACCCATCTGAACGGCGCCGAGCGGATTCTCGAGATCCCGGACGCCGGAGTACCGCTTGTCCCCCAGCCACTTGTCCTCCGAGCCCCAGTAGACCTCCTCCGGTTCCCAGACGTCCGGACGCCCGCCGGCGAACCCGAAGGTCTTGAACCCCATCGACTCCAGCGCCACGTTGCCCGCCAGGATAATGAGGTCGGCCCACGAAATCTTCCGGCCGTACTTCTGCTTGATCGGCCACAGCAGCCGGCGCGCCTTGTCGAGGCTCACGTTGTCGGGCCAGCTGTTCAGGGGCGCGAACCGCTGCTGGCCGGCCCCGGCGCCGCCCCGGCCGTCGCGGATGCGGTACGTGCCGGCGGCGTGCCACGCCATGCGAATGAACAACGGTCCGTAGTGGCCGAAGTCCGCCGGCCACCAGTCCTGCGAATCGGTCACCAGCGCCACGAGATCCTTCTTCACCGCCGCCAAGTCCAGGCTCTTGAACTCCTTGGCGTAGTTGAAGTCCTTCCCCATGGGATTCGCCGGCTGCAGCATCGTGAGGTTCAGCTGATTGGGCCACCAGTCGCGGTTCGACCTGACGCCGCTAGCGGTGTGCGTGAAGGGGCACTTTGCTTCGGTTGACATCTGTTCTCTCCTCTGGTCTGTGGGTCGCCGACATCACCTACGTGCCGACCTGGGCCGACTTCCTGTGTCTCGCCATCGTACTCGACGCGTTGGAGCCAGCGCGTGATCGACGAGGCCATAGAACCGCATCTGCGGACCGAGTTCGTCCTGGCCGCCGCCGTGGACATGGCCTGGCGCAGCGTCGCCTCACCGACGTCATCCAACACTTGGACCAGAGCTGCCAGTACACCGCAGCCATGGCCCTCTCTCTCCTCGTGCTGTGGTTGATCTGCCCCGCGCTTGCCGCCCACGGCAGGCGGCGCAGCGCCCGAAGATCTCGATGGCGTGGCCAGCCACGGTGAACCCGTGTCGGGCCGCCAGCGCGGCGGCCGGCCGCGCGGCCGCGTCGAGTCGCGGCTCGGCCACATCGGTCACGCGGCCGCAGACCGTGCACACGAGGTGGTGATGCGACGTCACGTTGGCGTCCCACCGGCCACGCGCACCGAGCCGTGACACCGGGCGCACCGCGCCGACGGTCGCCAGCGTGTCGAGGGTCTTGTACACCGTCGCCAGCGAGAGCGTCGGCAATTCGCGCCGCACCGTGGCGTGCAGCTCTTCGGCGCTCGGGTGGCTGTCGGTGGCGGCGAGGTGTCGGAAGATCGCCAGACGCTGCGGTGTCACCGCCAGGCCCGCCGCCCGGCACTGGGCCACGAAGCCCTGGACACGGTCCCGCATGCTCCCGCCGATCATCATTCTCCTCGGAGAATAATTATCCGGGGCGCGTCAAGGGACGGGGCCTGTCGACGTGGATTGCGGCACCCGGTACGATGGAGACGAGCGCATGGCCGGTCCGGCTGGGGAGGTTTTTGCCGCTTCCTTCCCCTTTGCGGGCACCCGAAGCGGAGCGGCGTCAGGGTGCGCGACGGGCCGCCACGCGCCGGAACGGGCTCGACCGTGGTGACCGCCTGACGTCCGTTGGCGGTAGAATGCCCGCGCCGCGCACACACCGTCCCCCGAGGGGGTTCCGATGAACGACACACGGTACGACATCTGGCTCGGCATCGGCTCGGTCATCCTGATCCTCATGCTCGTCGCGTCGTTCACGGCCGTGCTCCGGGCGGCGCTGAGCGCTCACTAGCCGTCGCCCGGAGGCACCTGCCTCGGCGTCGTCACTCGTTGGCGAGTGATCAGCCGCGCAGACGAAGCGCGGCGCCGACGGCGCTGCCGCCGAGGACCAGCCACGCCGAGTTCAGCTTGAAGCGCAGGAGCAGGGCGAGCGCGACCAGCGCGAGCGCCGCCGTCGTGAGATCCACGATCGCTGCGCGCCCCAGTTGCCAGGTGACGGCCGCCATCAGTCCGAGGGCCGCAACGTTCACGCCGTCGAGAAACGCTCCCGCCCGACGTGAGGCGCGGATCTTCGGGACGAGCGGATGGCTCAGCGCCACGAAGACGAAGGAAGGCAGGAAGATCCCGAGCGTGGCGAGGGCTGCGCCCGGGACGCCACCCAGCACGTAGCCGATGAACGTCGCCGTCGTGAAGACCGGACCGGGGGTGACCTGGCCAATGGCGATGGCGTCGAGGAGTTGCCGGTCGGTCAGCCAGCCGAGACGATCGACGAAATCGTGGCGAAGGAAGGCCAGGAGCACGTAGCCGCTCCCGTAGAGCACCGAGCCGATCTTCAGGAATACGAGAAACAGTGTCGTGAGGCCCACGCCGGCGCCGAGTCCGAGGGGCGCCGCCACGCCACGGCTGCCCACCGTCGTCAGCAGCACCGCGACGACCCCGCCCCCCAGCAGCAGCGCGATCTCGTTGGCTCCCAGGAGTGAGAGCATGAGCGTGACGACGCTGATCGCGCCCAGGAGGTAGCCCTTCACGGCCGACCGGAGCAGGCCCCACATCGCCTGCACGACGATGGCGATGATCACGGGCTTCACGCCGTAAAGGAACCAGCCCGCTTCGGGCCGCGCGCCGTAGCGCACGTAGAGCCACGCGCACCCGAGAACGATCAGCATGGCGGGGACGATGAAGCAGATGCCGCCGGCGATGAGTCCCGGCCACCCGGCCCGAAGAAAGCCCAGGTGGATCGCCATCTCGGTGGAGTTCGGCCCCGGGATCAGATTCGTCGCGCCGAGGAGATCCACGAACTGCTCGTCGCTGAGCCAGCGGCGGCGCCGTACGACCTCCTCACGCATCATGGCGATGTGCGCGGCGGGGCCGCCGAAGGCGATCGTGCCGAGCTTGAGGAAGAGCCAGGCGACCTCGCGCATCGGCGGTAGGCTAGCAGGCATGGCCGAGGACGCGAAGCGCTACCACCGCCTCCAGCTCATCCTCGGCATGCTCGGCCTGGCCGTGACCGGCGCGTACTTCGTCGTCATTCTCTTCGCCGGCCTCGGGCCCAGGGTCGCACGATGGGCCGGCGGCCTGTCGGACGCCCTCGCGTGGCGCGTCGCCGCTGTGGCCGCCGCCATCGCGATCGGTCAGGCTCTGGTGACGTTTCCCCTCGCGTGGCTGCGTGGTTACTGGCTGCCCAGGCGCCACGGCCTTCTTCACCAGACGCTCGGCGCCTGGCTCCGCGACCGGCTGAAGGCCGCTCTGATCGGCGGCGCTCTCGGCCTTCTCACGGTCGAGATCGTCTACGCCCTGATGGCGACGACGCCGCTCTGGTGGCTGGCGGCCGCCGGCGTGCTCGTCGCACTCCAGGTCGTCGTCGCCTTCGTGTTTCCCGTGTGGCTATTGCCGCTCTTCTATCGCCTGACACCACTCGCCGACGAGCACCTGTGCAAGAGCGTCGTCGACCTGGTCTCGAAGGCGGGCATTCCCGTCGTCGGGGTGTGGGTGGCGGACCAGTCACGCAAGGGCCGTACTGCGAATGCGGCGCTGGCCGGAATCGGCCGGACCCGTCGGGTCATCCTCTTCGACACGCTGGTCGCGCGCTTCGCCCCCGACGAGGTCCGGGCGGTGCTCGCGCACGAGCTCGGTCACCACGTGCACCATGACGTCTGGCGGATGCTCGTGCTCCAGGCCGGGCTCACGGTGCTGGCGCTGTGGCTGGGGGACGTGCTGCTCCGCGCTGGCGCCAACTGGTGGGGATGGCAGGCGCCGTGGGATCCGGCCGGCCTGCCCTGGCTGGTGATCGTCGTCGGTGCACTGGGCCTCGTGACGGCTCCATTCGTCAACGCGGTGTCACGCGGGGTCGAGCGCCAGGCCGACGACTTCGCGCTGGAGCTCACCGGCGACGCGACGGCGTTCATCGGCGCGATGGAGCGGTTGGCCGATCTGAACCTCGCCGAGCGGAAACCGCACCGTCTCAAGGAACTGCTGCTGTACTCGCATCCCTCGATCGAGCGTCGCATCCTGGCGGCGACCGCATCACGAAGTCGCGCCGGCTGAGAGCCGGCCGGCGTCCTGGGCGTGATCGTCGGACGGGTGCGGTATCCGAGGCTCGCGCGCGGGCAGGCTGCCGTCCCGGCGTGCTTCGTCCTCGGTCGCGTAGCACCGTTCCGGGCTCGCCTCCTCGTAGAAGGGGCCGCCCGGCACGTAGTACACGCGACGCCCGGACTCGTAGGATACGTAGCCCTTGATGGGATGGCTCTCCGGGCAACTCCACGGGGTGTCGGGCGAGACGCCGGGACGCTGGCCCGCGGACAGCAAGCCGGCACTCGCGAGTACGACGAGCCCCAGCCCAATGCGCGTCAGCCGCGCGTTCCCCTCACCTCGACCTTCACTGCGGTCGCAGCCGCGACCGTGCGGTAGAGCGGTCAGCGGCCCCGATAGGTCTCGACGAGCGACTCGGCCTGCTCCTGGCTGACGCCGCGGATCTCGAACGTCATCGTGATGCTGGCGAAGCGCGTCGAATCGCTGGCCGCGCGGACGCCCTCGATGGTGACGTCCAGGCCGCGGATAGGAATTCCCGTCTCGCGCGCGTGGCCTTCGATCAGCGTCACGCCGCACGAGGAGATGCCGGCCAGGAACGCCTCGCTGTTGGTGAACGCGTCCGGTTGCGGGCGCGCCGACGAGTCGAGCGTGAGATGCTGGCCACGAACGTGGCTTTCCGCGCGACCGACCACTCCCATGCTCGACGACCGGATCGTATCGACCTTGTCACTGCTCATGTGTGCAGAGCCTCCTTCACACGCTCGGGCGTGAACGGCACGCGACGGAGACGGACACCGGTGGCGGCGAACACGGCATTGGCGATGGCGGCCGGGACGGGACAGGCGGCCGGCTCGCCGGCACCCACCGACGGTTGGTCACGGCGGTCGATGAGCGTGATCTCGATGGCGTCGGGCACCTCGCTGAAGCGCAGCAGCGGATACGACTGCCAGTCCAGGCTGGTGACGCGCCGCCGATCGAAGCGCACCTCCTCCTTCAAGGTGCGGCTGATCGTCTGGACCACGTTGCCCTCGATCTGGTTCCGCACGCCGTCGGGGTTGACGATGAGCCCGCAGTCGTGGGCGACGAACACACGCCGCACGCGGATCGCGCCCGTGCGCCGGTCGACCTCCACGTCGGCGACCATGGCCGCGTAGGCGTTCTCGTTCTCGTACTGCGCGTAGGCGAAGCCGCGGCCGCGGGCAATGGGATTCTCGGCGCGCGCCGCCGCCCCAATACGAGGCTGCCAGGACGCGAGGCTGGCGGCGGCTCGCACGACGTCGATGGCACGCTGATCGCGCAGGTGGCGCAGGCGGAAATCCACCGGATCGGCCCCGGCGACCGCGGCCAGCTCGTCGATGAACGACTCGTTGGCGAACGTGTTCTGAGGTGCTCCCAGCCCGCGGAGGGCCGAGACCCGAAGGGGCATGTCGGCGAGCCAGTGGATCACGACACGCTCGTTGTCGATTTCATAACCGTGGCGAGCATTCCGGTCACCGCCGATGAAGGGAACCTTGATGGGCAGACCCTGAAGCTGCCCGGCCAGGGTCTCGCCGGCGTCTCCCCGTGGTCTCGTGGAGTGCGTGGGGCTCCACACCTCGTACTCCCACGCCACGGCACGGCCGTTGCCGTCGACGGCGCCCCGCGCCTGCATGACCATCGCCGGTCCCTTCGGCTCCCAGGCGTGCTCGTCGTGCCGCATCCACTGCACACGTACCGGCCGGCCCACGGCGCGCGAGAGGAGCGCGGCGTCTGCGGCCACGTCGTCGGCGCCGTTGTGGCCATAGCAGCCGGCGCCCTCGGCGAAGACGAGGTGAATCCGCTCGGCAGGACGGTTCAGCAACTTCGCCAGCGATCCACGAAGCCCGAACACGCCCTGGCTCGAGCACCAGATGGTGGCTCGCTCGTCGGTGACATCGGCGACGGAGCAAGACGGTCCCATGGAGGCGTGCATCTGGAACGGCCATTCGTACGTCGCGGCAACGGTGCGGGCGGCGCCAGCGAATCCGGCCGTGGTGTCACCGCGCGAGCTCACCGTCTTGTCCGTCGTGCGGGCCGCACGGATCTCACGATGGAGGTCGGCGATGTCGGGCAGCGTGGCCGATTCGTGCCAGGTCACCTTGAGAGCTTGGGCAGCGCGGATCGCCTGCTCTTCGCGCTCGGCGACGACGCCGATGAAATTCCCCTCCCGCACGACGCGGACGTGGCCCGGCACGTCGCGGACGGAGGACTCGTCGATGCTCTCGACCGTGGCCCCGACCGCCGGCGGGCGGACGACACGGGCGTGCAGCATCCCGGGCAGCCGAAGATCGTGGACGTAGCTGGGAGCGCCCGTCACCTTCCCCGGGATGTCGACGCGCGCGACGGAGGTGCCCACGACGCGGTACTCGCTGGGCCGCTTGGTGGTTGCCGGTGCGCTCACGGCACGTTCGAAGCGCCGCCCGCCGATCAGCTCGGCGTACGTCACGCGCCGAGCCGCGTCGCCTCGGAGCGCGACGACGCCATCGTCGACGGTGAGCTGCTCGGGCGTCACACCGAGCCGCGCAGCTGCGAGACCGAGTAGTGTGCGCCGAGCCTCGGCCGCCGCCTGGCGGATCGGTGGGCCGCCCTGCTGGATCGTCTTGCTGCCGGCCGTGTAGCCCTGGTTTGGCGTGCGCTCGGTGTCGCCCTGGATCACGCCCACGCGCTCGACGCGCACGTCGAGCTCTTCCGCGACGATCTGGGCGAGCGCTGTGGAGACGCCGGTACCGATCTCCACCTTGCCGGTGAACAGGGTGACGGCGCCGTCGGCGGCGATGGCGAGCCACGCATCCAGACCCCCGGGGGTCACGTCGCGCGGCGCCTGAGCGCTCAGCGGCGTCGGCCAGGCGAACGCCACGATCACGGCGCCCGCCGATTTCAAGAACTCGCGGCGTGACCATCCCAGCGCGGTCGTCGGCGTCATGCCCGGGCGACCCGGCGGATCGCGCGCAAGATCCGCATGTGGGTCCCGCAGCGGCAGAGGTTTCCGTCGAGCGCCGAGCGGAGCTCGGAGTCGCTCGGCCTCGGGTTCTGCTTGAGCAGCGCCGCCGCCGTCATGATCATGCCGTTGATGCAGTACCCGCACTGGGCGGCTTGCTCGGCGATGAACGCTTGCTGGAGTGGATGGGGATGCTCGCGGGTGCCCAGGCCCTCCAGCGTCGTCACGGGCCCGCGGACCGCGGACACCGGCGTGACGCACGAGCGCACGGCGCGATCACCGAGGTGAACGGTGCAGGCGCCGCACTGGGCCAGGCCACACCCGAACTTCGGGCCACTGAGAGCCAGCTCTTCGCGGAGCACGTACAGGAGAGGCGTGTCAGCGGCGGCGGTCACCCGATGACGCCGCCCGTTGACCGTGATCTCGAGCGTATCCGCCATGGCCCGGAATTATACGTCTCGACAGGACGGCGCGCGCGAGACGAGCGATACGACCTGGCCACGATGTGGGCGCCGATGCCAGACCGGGACGGCGCGCGTTTCTGCCGCGCCGTCCCAGGACCATACCAGCGGAGCTAGTGCACGGAATAAGGCCGGCTGAACCGCAGATCCAACGTCGTCACCGCTGTCGCCGGCACTACGTTGTTGGTCACTGGCGAGGAGAAGCTAAAGCACGTCCCATCGTGCTGGGCGATGGACTGAAGCCGCACACTCTGCACCGGGGTCTTGGCATCGGCGGCATAGATCACCCCACCCGGCTCCCGCACGGCCGCCAGAGCGAAGGCGTCGGCGCCATTGAAGATCGGCGTGTCCGATATGTAGGCTGTACCCCCGCAGCTCGCCCCGCTGAACCACACGAATCCCCCTAGCAGCTGCTCGGCAAAGACGCGAAGCGCAAGCACCTGCCCACCCGCCGTCAAGGTCACCCACGGAATGTTGTCCTGAACACCGACCACATCGCCGATCTTGTTCCCGTGGGCGTCGTACACGGCGAGTGCATTTGACGAGCCGAGAGATCCCAGCCGCGAGTTGACGGTGGCGAGCTGCGTGTTGAGGTTGGCAACCTGGCCGTTCAATGTACCGACCTGCTGCTGCAGGCCCGCGGATGCGGCGGCCTGCTGCTGGAGCGTGGCCACCTGACTGTTCAAGGCGTTGATCTGCTGCTGGAGGCCCGCATACGCAGCCGTCTGCTGCTGGAGGGTGTTCACTTGACCGTTCAGGGTGTTGACCTGCTGCTGAAGGCCCGCATACGCGGCCGTCTGCTGCTGGAGCGTGGTCATCTGCTTCTGGAGCGCGTCGATCTTTTGCTGCAATCCCACGACGCTCTGGCCGAGCTGGGCCAACTCGGTCAGTCGCTGCGTCAGCCCATTGATCTCTTGTTGGAGCTTCGCCATCGGGTTCCCCGGCCCGGACGGCACGCCGGAATTACCGCGGCCCTCGGCGAGGGCGGGGCTCGAAGCCGCGCCCACCAGCACCGCGCCCAGGAGCAGCGTCAGCGCCGTCCACCCGACTTTCGCGAGCAGGTTCATTGCCGATCCTCCCCCGCGATCTGGTGCGTTTGCTTCAGTCCGCCACCAGGTCGCTGCGAGGATCTAGCGCAAGCGGTGTGCCACGGCGATTGCACGCACAATCAATGCGTTAGGAGCCGCGCGTCTGACACTCCGGCATCTGAGCTGCCGAAGGAGGTCAGTCATCGTCGGCTGTCGATAGAAAGGGAACTATAGATTGCCATAACGACGTCGCGGTTTCTCAGAGGTCGAGGGATTGCTATCGAGGGCGCCCGAAATTGGCCGCCCGAAATCTGGGCGGCCGCCCTCAGGCGATCACCAGCTCAGAAGCGGAGGGCCAGGCCGACCGAAGCACCCCAGTCGGCCGAGCCGTCACTCAAGCCGCGGCTCACCGACCCGAAGATCTTCAGGGCCTGGGTCAGGCGATAGTCCGCGCCCACACGGACCTCGAGAGGATTCGCCTGCCCGGACGAAATGGCGGTGGAGCCGTCGAGGAACGCGAACACGGAGAACGGTTGGGCTACTAGATAGGCCGCACCGACGCTCCAGCCGAAGGAGTTGTCGAAGCTCGAACCCGCTGGCGAGCCAATGAACGTGTAGGCGAGCGTGACGTAGCTGACGAATCGAGGGAACAGCGTCTTGCTCAGATCCACACCGACCGTCTCGTCGAACTCGCCGGTGCCGAGCCCACGGTTCGAGTCGGCCGTCGGGAACTTGATCTTGAGGTACGGGGCGATCTCGGGCAAGACCGACGTCTCCTCGAGCAGCACGTACTGTCCCTTGAGGAGC
>Ga0209055_1002760_pt1 | contig 10917 bp, 6 predicted proteins | sample GraSoiAngelo_110_FD_185875 | JGI IMG/M metagenome (GOLD analysis project Ga0209055, IMG submission 185875) | Grasslands soil microbial communities from the Angelo Coastal Reserve, California, USA - 14_0903_12_30cm (SPAdes) (version 2) | ecosystem: Environmental > Terrestrial > Soil > Grasslands ...
GCGGCATGCACTGGACGGTCCGCGGCGCCAATGCCATCCTCGCTCTACGCTGTTGTCGCCTCAGCGGACGCTTCGAGGACTTCTGGGAACGCCGCGCGGCGCGGAGGGCCGCATGACGCTATCCACTATTATGTCGCACACCCTCCCGCTGACGTTTGCTGGTTCTCTGCTGGATGCGCTCCGGCGCACCGGATTATGGAGCGGGCGCGAGACTGCTGCGGGATGGGATTCCCAGGTTTCGGGAGACCTACTTTCCCAACGTCACGATGGCCAACTCAGGCCTGCACAGGAAACGCAGCGGCAGAACCGAGGTTCCGATGCCGCGACTCACGTACATCTTTGATCCCTCCTGCTGATACCATCCTTCCAAGTAATCACTGGAACCGCGGGGCAGCCAAAACGGATGCACGAACGGTATACGCACCTGGCCGCCATGAGTGTGGCCGGCCAGCGCCAACGCGCAGTGGCCGGCCACGTGCTTGAAATGAGCGGGCGAGTGCATGAGAACGATCGTGTAGGCATCGGCCTGCACCCCCTCCAGTGCCTGGTCCAGATGCGGATGGCCCGACGAGGGATCATCCAGTCCTACCACCCAAACATTTCCTCGCACTGGCCGGGCTTCATTGACCAGGAAGTTGACCCCGGCCGAGGCATAAAAGCCGCGCTCGTCTTTCACCGGATGCCAGTTCTCCCAGTTCCCCCGCACTACCCACACTCCCAACGGCGCGTGCAACTGCCCCAGCAGCTCGTGGACCGCTTTGTAGTTGGCTGAGCTATGCAACGTGTCGCCGGTCACGACAATCAAATCGGGCTGCTCGGCCTTAAGCAGCTCGAGCAGGCGGCGTTCGCGGCGGCCCATTCCCTTGGTGTGCAGGTCGGAGAGATGCGCGATCTTCAGCGGGCCTCGGAAACTTAGGGGCGCCGCGACGTGGTACTGGTTAACGACGATCCACTTTGGCTCGATCAGAAACCCATCAATGGCCGCGGCCAAGACCAGCGCGATGAGGGCGAACATGACAGCGAGACGCGTCTCGGCGCCCGAAGCTTCGGAAGGAACTGCGTCGGCGGGACGTTCGGGCGAAACAGTTGGAGGCATACGCACACTCATTTGGGTTTTGATGATGGCACGCCCGCGCCGATCTAAGGAAGAAGATTCTCGCCTGAGTCTGTCGCCGGTGCTCTGAGAAGAAACTCTTCCCGTCTTGGCACTCCGCGCCGGCGCCCCGTGAGTCTCTTGCGCCTGCCAGGACTCCGCGCTGTTCGGGTTTGTTGCTATAGTGGGCCACGTATCCCGGGAGCATGTCGAATTTAGGGGCGGCCTAGGCCCGCCCTCTTATGCTCCAGGGCGGCCAGGTTCCTCGAAGCGGTGACGGGTTTGAATACCTACTAGGTGATACTTGGAGCCCTCTGGGCCGCGTATAATCAAGATTTGGTGCGCGCGTGAGCAGAGCGGAAGGAGTGCGCGAGAAGAAAATCGCGGCGCTGGCCTCGGTGGGAACGGCGGTGCTGTTGGTGTCGCTCAAGGTGTTCCTCACGGTGGCCACCGGCAGCCTGGGCATTCTTTCTGAGGCGCTGCACTCGGGTCTCGACCTGATCGCGGCGATTGTTACTTATCTGTCTGTGCGCGTCTCCGACCAGCCCGCCGACGCCAACCACCCCTACGGCCACGCCAAGGTGGAAAGCTTTGCGGCCTTCGTGGAGACGGGCCTGCTGCTGCTGACCGCGCTTTACGTCATCTGGGAAGCTTTTCGCCGCCTACTCTTCCACGAAGTGCACATCGAGCCGAGACTGCTGGCTATCGGCCTGCTCGCGATGATGGCGCTGCTCGATGTCGCGCGCTCGCGAGCGCTCGAGCGTGTGGCGCGGAAATACCAGAGCGAAGCGCTCGAGGCTGACGCGCTGCATTTCGCCACTGACGTCTGGAGCACCACGGTGGTGATCTTCGGCATTGGCTGCGCTTGGGTTGGCCGGCGATACAACCTCCCGTGGCTGGACAAGGCCGACCCGCTCGCGGCTCTGGGCGTGGCCGGCTTGATCATCTGGGTGGGCTCGCGGCTGGGCAAACGCACCGTAGACGCGCTGCTCGACGCCGCGCCTGCGGGCCTGCAGCAACGCATCGCCGCAGCAGTGGATGAGCTCGAGGGAGTGCTGCGCACCGAGCGTGTGCGCGTGCGCCGCGCCGGCCACCACCACTTCGTCGACGTCACCATCGGCGTGCCGCGCACGGCCAGCTTCGAGCAAGTGCACGCCACCAGCGACGCGGTCGAGCGCCGCATCGCCGAGATTGTGCCCGCCGACGTCATGGTGCACATGGAGCCCCGCGCGCATTCAGGCGAGCATCTGTTTGACGCCATTCGCGCCACTGCCCAGCGGCGCGGGCTCGCCATCCACGACCTCTCCGCGCAGCAGCTCGACGGCCGGCTCTTCGTTGAGCTACATCTCGAGGTGGACGAGCAATTGAGTCTCCGCGACGCTCATCGCCGCGCCAGCGAGCTTGAAGAGGAGATTCGCCAGCTTCCCGCAGTGGCCGGCCAAGCCAAAGACCGCCTCGGCGCTTCGGTGAATATCCACATCGAGCCGCTGGGCGCGCATATTCCCGCAGCCGACCGTATGCCCGGTGAAATGCAGGAGCTCTCCCGAGAGGTAGAGCGACACATCAACGGCCTGCGCAGCGAGTACCGCGAGTTGGTGGACTGCCACGAGGTGCACGCGCGGCAGGTGGAGAACAAGATCCTGGTGTCGTGCCACTGCTCGATGGACGGCAACCTGCCCATTACGCGGGTGCACGACGTCACTGCTGGCCTCGAAGACCGCGTCAAGGAGCAATTCCCGCAGATCTTCCGCGTCACCATCCATCCTGAACCCGTGGAAGAAAGCTGAAGCGTGTCCCCGGAAGGCTCGAGGAGATCACTCAAGAAGCTTGAGATCATAGACTGTGATCTCAACTGTTGTTCCGTGCTGGAGCATCATCCCTGCGTTCGCGATGACAGGCGGGCGATTGTTCCGGACTTAGAAACAGCGCGGAGCCATATCTAGTTACGCAGAGTCTTCTCCGGCGCTACAATGGCCGCTCCGGTAGGACAGGCATTCTTGCTGCCCTGCGGCAACGCTCAGGCGTCCGGATGAAGACGAAGACTCTGTCTGCGCCCTTGCTCATGATTTTGCTCGCCTCTGGCCTAGCTCGCTTGGGGCCGCAGGCACCTGTACCTGCGACATCGCCCCAGGACGACGCGAGCCTGCTGTTGCCCGAGGAGCGGAGGCACCTGCGCAACGTTCGGCAGCTCACCTTCGGAGGGCAGAACGCCGAAGCCTACTTTTCGGCTGACGACAAGCAGCTCATCTTTCAGGCCTCGGTGGGCGAGGGGCGCTGCGACCAGATCTACGCGATGGATCTCGCCGGCGGGCACAAGCGTATGGTCTCGACCGGGGGTGGCAAGACCACGTGCGGCTACTTTTTTCCGGACGGCAAGCGAATCGTCTACTCCTCGACACGCGCCTCTAGCCCCGAATGCCCTCCGCCGCCGGACTATAGCAAGGGTTACGTCTGGAAACTTTTTCCGGAGTTTGAGATCTACAGCGCGCGCGCCGATGGGTCGGGCGTCAAACGCCTGACTCACAATCCCGGCTACGACGCCGAGGCCACTATCTCGCGCGACGGCAAGAAGATTGTTTTCACTTCTCTGCGCAACGAGATCTACACAATGGATCCGGACGGCAAGAACCTGCGTCGCCTGACCACTGAGCTGGGCTACGATGGAGGGCCATTTTTCTCCGCCGATGGCAAGAAGATCGTCTATCGCGCCTTCCACCCGGAAACGCCCGAGGAGAAGACCGATTATCAGGAGCTGCTCAAGACCTCCCTTCTGCGCCCGAAGCGCTTCGAGATTTTCGTAATGGAGGCCGATGGCCGCAACAAGCGGCAGGTGACGCGCAACGGCGCCGCCAACTTTGCGCCGTTTTTCCATCCGGACGGCAAGCGCATCATCTTCGCCTCCAACATGGCCGACCCCAACGGCCGCAACTTCGATCTTTATCTGATCAATGAAGATGGCACGGGCCTGGAGCGCGTCACCTGGCATCCGCTCTTCGATGCCTTCCCCATGTTCTCCTCCGACGGCAAGAAGCTGGTTTGGGCGTCAAACCGCAACGGCAAGGCCCGCGGCGAAACCAATATTTTCCTCGCCGATTGGGTGGACTGAAGCCTGCCTTGCTCTCAGCGTCAGAGCAGATTCACCAGCATACGGCTTCTCTGCGGCGCTCTGTGCGCGGTCTGCACTCGGTGTTGAATCTCTAGCTCCTGATCCCCTCGGCTCGATACAAGCTGCCAACTCGCGCCCTGTACAAAGGACACGGCGAGTGCGTCGCGGGTGCCTGCCCGTCAGGCTTGAGCACCCGAAGTGGCCTGCGGCTTCGTCCACGCCAGCGCGGCCAGGGCCAGGACAGCAGGGAAACAGACCAAGACGTAGCGGGGCTCAGGCGTTTCGATCTGCGTCAGAAACACCGTGCGCAACAGTATGAAAGCCGCCAGCAAGGCCAGCCCGAGTTGCAAGCGAGAATCTTTTCCTTCCTGGCGCAGAAGCGCGATGCGCGCGCCGGCAAGCGCGAGGCCCACATAGAGGAAATTCAACAGGCCGAAGCCGAGCGTGACGCAAACGTCTACCGGGTCTTCCTGCCATTTCTGCGCGAGCGGCAACAACTGGCCTGAGTAAGGTAGCAGCTCAATGCGCGGTGTGAACCAGAGCGTCGCTACGCGCCCGAGCGGAATCCAAAGATAAGTGCGCAGGGGATGCCGGGCAGTGCGAGCCGCAGCTAGCGCAGCGAACTCCCGGTCCCACTCAGGCGAAATGAGCAGGGTCGCGTTGTAACTCTCGAGCAGCGCTGCGACGCGCTGTTTCTCTTCGGCGGAGTCGAACGCACAGGCCGGCAGGTCCTCGATGGAGATCGGCTCATCCTCGAGCTTCCAGGGGACAAGGTAAACGTCGCGGAAGCGCACCAGCCAGGTCTGTGTCCAGGCGTAGAAACCGCGCGGCACCACTTCTCTGGGAATTTGGGAGTATCGGGGCGCGAGGAACTCCACGCGGTGCAGCGTGCGCCAGTTGCGCGTCGCCCAAGGCACAAGTGGAAGCGCCAATCCCGCAGCCATCAGCGCGCCGGCACGCAGGAGCTTCGGCCAATCCACCGGCCGCCGCCAGCGCACCACGAGCACGAGCGCCACGGCGACCAGAATCAGCGGCGTTTCCGGACGCACCAGCGCACCCAGCCCGACAATAGCGCCGCCGAGAAACCAGTTTGGATATACCATCGCGGAACGCTCCACCGAGTCGGGATCGATTTCCTCGCCGGCTGCGGCATGGAGGAAGGTCAGCAGCGCCAGAGCAGTGAGAAACGTCGCCAGGACTTCGGTGAGCAGCACAGCGGCATAGTTGGCAACGAATGGACACGTCGCCGCGAGCCACAACGCGGCAACCGCGACCCGCCGACGCTGCGCTTTCGGGGCGATAAAGCCGGCGAGCGCAGCAGTCAGGAAGCAAGTGAACAAATCGAGCGCGGCCTGGGTGAGCATGACTGCAAGCTGAGTGCGGCCGAACAGCGCGTAGATCGCGGCCAGAAAAGCCGGATAGCCCGGCACGCGCAGGTCTACCGGGGTCAGTTGCCCGCCGACAAACAGGCCGTACACGTGATGATCGAGCCAGTTGCGCGCTAGTTTCTCGTATATCGCCGTGTCGCCGGCCGACGTGGCGAAGCGCCGGACAAAGAAGAGGCGCAGGCCGAGGCCGGCCAGGCCTGCCAGCAACAAATGCCGGCGCAGCTTCATCTTAGATAGGTCCACGTGTGGCACATGGCAGGTATCCGCAATTCGGGAGAGAGGGTCATTGACAGGTTCCCGCCGGGCGGCTAGCTTGGACTGAGGCCATGAAGGAACGCAAGCCCATTTTCTACGACGAGCGGCGGCGGCGCTGGGTGCTGACGCGCCGGGTGCTGGAGATCAGTGGCGTGGTGTTCACGCTGCTGCTGGTCATCTTTTTCCTAGCCGTGATCACGAGACCGAACTTGCCCGAGTTGCTGCTGCCGGAGACGCGGCCCGCCCTGCATGCGGTACGGACGAAACAGGCCGCCAAACCGGTGCCCACCCGCATCGGCCGGCGGAGGCGGGTGGCGGCGCTGGGCAAGGTGCCCGAGAAATACGATCCACTGCGCGCCGCATTTCATGTGAGCTGGGATCCGGGCAGCTTGGCTTCGCTGCAGCGGCATTACCGCGATATCGACCTGCTCATCCCCGAGGCACTGCACGCGGTCTCGCCCGATGGCCGGCTGGACGTGGAGCCGGATCGGAAACTGCGCGCTTGGCTCCAGGCCGCCAAAGTCGAAATTCCCACCATGGCACTGGTGAACAACTCGGACGGGAGGGTCTGGCACACTAAAGAGCTGGCCGAGTTGCTCGCCCAGCCGGCCTCGCGCCAGCGGCTAACCGAGTCGCTGGTCAGGTATGGGACGAACGCGCATCAGGTCGGCATCGTGGCGGACTTCGAGGATGTCCCCGAGAAGAGCCAAAAAGCCTTCCGGCAGTTGATCGCGGAGTTGGCGACTGCGCTGCACGCCGCCGGTCTGAAGCTGATGGTAGCGCTGCCTGCCGCCGATTCAAGCTATGACTACAAATACTTTGCCTCCCAGGCCGACGCCATCATCCTGATGAACTACGACCAGCACTGGCTGAGCTCGCCGCCCGGCCCCATCGCCGCCCAGGACTGGTTTGTGCGCAATCTGAACTCCACGTTGCGCGAAGTGCGGCCTGAGAAACTGGTGATGGGCATCGGCAACTATGCCTACGACTGGGCGCAGACATCGCGCGGCGCTCCGCCAGAGCCGGCAGAATCCCTCAGCGTTCAAGAGGCCATCCTCCGCGCGTATGAATCGGAAGCCCAGGTGGAGTTCGACGCGGATTCGCTCAATCCGCATTACGACTACTACGATGAACACAATCACATCCATCGCGTGTGGATGCTGGACGGCGTCACCGCTTACAACGAGTTGCGCGTGTGCGAGCGGGCCGGGATTCGTGGCACGGCGCTGTGGCGGCTGGGTTCAGCCGACAGCTCGCTATGGTCCGTCTGGGACGTCACGAATGCGGATGACGCGACCCGCGATCGCCTCAAGGACGTGCCTCCTGGCCAGGACCTGATTCTCGAAGGCGACGGGGACATCTGGCGGATCAGTGCCACTCCAAAAGACGGCCGGCGCACGTTCCGCTACGACGCCGCGACAGACACGATTGTGGACGAAAGCTTCCAAACTTACCCGCTCTCCTACCGCATTGAGCAGATGGGCGCCGTCCCGGGCAAGATCGCGTTGACGTTTGACGACGGCCCCGACCCGCGCTTTACTCCTCGCATCCTGGACATCCTGAAAGAGAAGCGCGCGCCTGCGACGTTCTTTGTCACGGGAGTAGCCGCCAGCGGCTCGCCCGGCCTTTTGCACCGCGAATATGACGAAGGCCACGAGATTGGCAACCACACTTACACCCACCCGCACTTCAACCAGATCTCCCGGGCGCAACTGGAAATCGAATTGAACCTCACCGAGCGCTTGTTCGAGAGCACCCTGGGGGTCAAGACGCTGCTCTTTCGCCCGCCTTACGGCATCGACCACCAGCCGGAAACCGCTGATGAAGTCGCGCTGCTGCCAATCCCTCAGGGAATGGGTTACATCCTGGTCGGGGCGCAGATCGATCCGCATGACTGGGGCGACCTTGCGGGAGGGCCGCCTCCTTCGCCGGAGAAGACCGCCGCCCAGGTTCTGGAGCAAGCGGAAGCCGGCCAGGGGCGAAAGAATATCGTTCTACTGCACGACGGCGGCGGCGACCGCAGCACCACGGTCGCGGCGCTGCCCATGATCATCGACCGGCTGCGCGCCGCGGGATTTGAAATCGTGCCGGTCTCCGAGCTGGTGGGCCAGACGCGGGCGCAGGTCATGCCGCCGCTCAGCCGCGACGAACGCTGGCTGGCGCGCGCCGATGCATTCATTTTTGCGCTCTACCACTGGCTGCGGCTGGGGATGGCTTGGATCTTCGTGATCGGAATCGCGTTGGTGAGCGGGCGCGCGCTGGTCATCGGCCTGCTGGCATTGATTGAAAAGCTGCGCCCCACCCCGCCTGATCACCCGGACTTCCACCCGCCGGTGAGCGTGCTGATTCCGGCGTACAACGAGGAAGACGTGATTGTGGAGACAGTGGAAGCGGCGCTTGCTTCCAGCTACCCGCATCTGCGCGTCGTGGTGGTGGATGACGGCTCGGCCGACCGCACCGCCGAGTTGCTGGAAGACCATTTCGGCCGCAACCCGCGCGTGCGAATCATCCATCAGCCGAATCGCGGGAAGCCGGCAGCGCTGAGCCGCGCGCTGAGCGAAGCCACCAGCGACATCGTGGTGACGATCGATGCGGACACCGTGATTGAGCCTGACGCCATCGCCAAGCTTGTGCGTCACTTTGCCGACCCGAGCGTCGCCGCCGTGGCCGGCAACATCAAGGTTGGCAACCGGACCCGCTGGCTGACCCGTTGGCAGGCGCTCGAGTACGTCACCAGCCAGAACCTCGAGAAGCGCGCCTTTGACCTGCTCAACTGCATCACCGTGGTACCCGGCGCCGTTAGCGCTTGGCGCGCCGACGCCATCCGTAGCTGCGGCGGCTTTTCTGCCGATACGGTCGCGGAGGATACCGACCTGACTATCGCCATTCGCCGCGCTGGCTGGCGCATTCTCTACGACGAGCAGGCCATCGGTTTCACCCAGGCTCCGGAAAGCGCCGAGGCGCTCGTCCGGCAGCGCTTCCGCTGGACTTTTGGCACGCTGCAGGCCGTGTGGAAGCACCGCGACACCCTCGGCCGGTGGCGCTACGGCACGCTGGGGTTCATTGCGCTCCCCAACGTTTTCCTCTTCCAGCTCTTGCTCCCGCTGGTTTCGCCCGTGATTGACCTGCTCTTTCTGGGCTCGCTGCTGCTCTGGGGACTGGCACAACTGCACGTGACTCGCCTGCCGCAACTCTGGACAGCGGAAGACGTCGAGCGCGCGCTCATATTCTTCGCCGCGTTCATGCTGATTGACCTGCTGACTTGCGTGGTGGCGTTTGCGCTCGAGAAGCACGAAGAATGGTCGCTGCTGTGGCCGCTGCTGCTGCAGCGCTTTTATTACCGGCAACTGATGTACGTGGTGCTGTTCCGCGCGATCATGCATGCGGTGCAGGGCCGCGCAGTGGGCTGGCGCGGCGTCGAGCCTGAGCTGCCTACCCCTGTGGCGCAAGCGTAGGACCGGCAATTGTCCCGAGCCCCGACCGAACCCGTCGGGGGCAGACTTCGCGAGGCATTCCTCTTGTCTGTAGCCTAATCGCAGCGCAGGCACCGCAGTCCTTCTTAGCGACCGCCATTGAGAGGCATGCAATGAACAAGCTTTTGTTGGTCGGGTTTGCGTGGACAACCTTCCTGACCTCTGGCCTCCAGCATCCAGCCTCGAGTCAGCATCAGCACACCGCGCCTCGTACACCTTCGCAGGCTGGAGAAGCCCAAGCCGCGCATCACTCATTTCTGGACCAGGAACGCGCCGCGATCGAGCGCGGTGAAGGCTTCGGCATGGCTATGGTGGCCGACCGCAACGGCTATCCCGGGCCGAAACACGTGCTCGAGTTGACAGCGGAACTCCAACTCACCCCGGAGCAGCAGACAGCCATAGAGAAACTCTTCGCGCAGATGAAGGCGGAGGCTCTTGCGCGTGGTAAAGAACTGCTGCTCGCCGAAGCGCAACTCGATCAGATGTTTGCTGAAGGCCGGCCCGAAGCGGAACTCCAGCAGCAGACCAATCGAGTAGCCTCGCTCCGCGGCGAGCTGCGTTGGGGGCATCTCTCCGCGCATCTGGCTGCCCGCAAATTGCTCACCCCACAGCAATTAGCTACCTACCAGCACTTTCGTTACGCCGCGCACTCTATGGCTCCGGCTTTCGGTGCCATAGAATAGCTTTCGGTGTCCACCCGCCACGGCAACCGACCGGCTCCCAAGGCCGTTCTCTTGGAGAACCTGTGCCCAGCTGAAAACAAGTCCTAGCCGGGTTGGCCAGGCTGGGCCGTCCTTCCTATGGCAAGTCACACCTTGTTCTGCTAGCATCAGCGTGACTGGGCTGTACCCCGGCCTATCGGGGACGGCACCGGAGGTTCACATGAGCGTCATACCCCGTGCGGGCAACGGTAAGGTGACCGTGCCCGACATCCTGAGTCGTAAATCCCATTTGTCAACCGAACAAGGGCAAACTCACTCGAGAATCACCTGCCTGACCGCCTACGACTATCCCACCGCGCGCCTGCTGGATGAAGCCGGCGTAGACATTCTATTGGTGGGCGATTCGCTGGGCATGGTGGTGCTCGGTTACGAAAATACTTTGCCGGTCACCATGGAGGAGATGCTGCACCACACGCGCGCTGTGCGCCGCGGCACGCGACGCGCCCTCGTGGTGGCCGACATGCCTTATGGCAGCTATCACGCCGAGCTGGAGGAATCGCTGCGCAACGCTGTGCGCTTCGTCAAAGAGGCCGGCGCTGAGGCTGTGAAGCTGGAGGGCGGCGAGAAGCGCCTGGAGCTGATTGCGCGGCTGGTTGAGGCTGAAATCCCTGTGATGGGCCACATCGGCCTGACCCCGCAATCGGTTCACACCTTGGGCGGTTTCAAGGTGCAGGGCAAAACTGTCGAGGCCGCCGAGCAGCTCCTGCGCGATGCGCAGTCCGTGGAGGCCGCCGGGGCGTTTGCGATTGTGCTCGAGTCGGTGCCGCGCGAGCTCGCGGCGCGCATCACGCAGCAGCTCCGCATCCCCACCATCGGGATCGGCGCGGGCCCGGAGTGTGATGGCCAAGTGCTCGTGTTTCACGACTTGGTGGGACTCACG
>Ga0209055_1002769_pt1 | contig 10902 bp, 9 predicted proteins | sample GraSoiAngelo_110_FD_185875 | JGI IMG/M metagenome (GOLD analysis project Ga0209055, IMG submission 185875) | Grasslands soil microbial communities from the Angelo Coastal Reserve, California, USA - 14_0903_12_30cm (SPAdes) (version 2) | ecosystem: Environmental > Terrestrial > Soil > Grasslands ...
ATTTTTGGATGAGATGCGCCCCAAGCCTTGGCTGGATTCAAAAAATTTGGATATCCCATCGCGGGGCCGATTTACCGGTCATGAATACCGCGGTGCCATTGAGACGCTTGCTCCAATTCAAACTCGCAATTCGTGCGGCGTGATTTAATTCTGGAATCATGCGGGACGCGCTTACTCCGATGATGCAGCAGTATCGGCGGCTCCGAGGGAGCATCCCCGCAGATACGCTTTTGTTGTTCAGGCTCGGCGATTTCTATGAACTCTTCTTTGAAGACGCAAAGGAAGCCTCGGTCTTGCTGAATGTGGCCCTAACCAAACGCAATGGTGTGCCGATGTGTGGCATGCCATATCACGCCGCGCAAACTTACATCGCAAAGTTGATCAAGGCGGGCCGGCGCGTGGCGATCTGCGATCAGACAAGCGAGCCGCAACCGGGAAAAATTGTTTCACGCGACATCACCCAGATCATCAGCGCGGGCACGGTTAGCGACTTCGACCTACTCGAAGCGAAACGCGCCAATTATCTGGGCGCGGTTTACGCTGAAGGCGGCATATTTGGTTTTGCTTACGCAGACCTGACCACGGGCGAGTTCCGGCTAACCGAACTGCAAGATCGACAATCCCTTCTCGACGAACTCGCGCGTGTTTCGCCATCGGAGCTGCTCGTCAGCGCCGAACAGAAAAATCAGCTTGGCCAGATGGATCATGCGCTTGAGTACGACAGCTACGCGTTCTTGCCGGAGCAGGCGATCTTCACCTTGTGCGAGCACTTCAAAGTGAAATCGCTAGATGGATTTGGCTGCGGCGAGATGTCGCGGGCGGTCGCCGCCGCAGGCGCAATCGTTCATTATTTAAAGCATCAACTTCGGCGTAACATCGATCATCTCACTTCGTTGCGCTGCGACGCGCCGGCGGACTACGTCATGCTAGACGCCGCGACGCAAACGAATCTTGAGCTGGTTGAATCACGCGGCACACGTAACACCACTTTGCTCGGGGTCCTTGATCGTACCATCACGCCGATGGGCGGCCGGAGATTGCGCTCGTGGATTTTGCAGCCACTGCGCAATTTGCATGAGCTCGAGCGACGCCAGCAAATGATCGCAGATTTGTCGCAGGAACCAGATCTGCTTGCGGCAATCCGCGCTCAACTGAAATCGATTCGCGACATCGAACGGGCAACGTCGCGATTGAGTCAGGCCTCAGGAAACGCGCGCGACCTGGTCGCGCTGAAATTCTCGCTGCAAGAGATCCCGAAGCTGAAATGCGAACTGCAAAAGCTGATTGATCGCAGCAATTTTGGTAGGGCGGGCTCGCCGAGCCCGCCGAACGTCGCGCAAGAAAGCGCCGGCGCGCCCGGCGGTCGCGCCCTACCCATTCAGCTGCAAAACGAGATTCACGAAATGCCAGCGCTGGCCGAGAAGCTCGGCAGAGCAGTCGTTGATGATCCACCGTTGGCGCTAAAGGATGGCGGGATTTTTCGGGATGGGTACGATGCGGATCTTGACGAACTGCGGCGGGCGTCGCACGAGGGAAAAAAATGGATCAGCCATTTGCAGGAGCGCGAGATTGCTGCAACGGGCATCAAGTCTCTTAAGGTACGCTACAACTCGGTTTTTGGTTATTTCATCGAGGTAACAAGATCGAATCTCGCGAGTGTGCCTGCACACTACACGCGCAGGCAAACCACCGTGGGGGGCGAGCGCTTCGTCACGCCCGAGTTAAAGGAAATGGAGGCGAAAATCCTCGGTGCAGACGAACGCGCGCGCCAACTCGAGTCTCAGCTTTTCCAAAAACTGCGCGAAGAAACTCTGCGCGAGCTGGAGCCAATCCAGCAAACTGCCGCTGCCATAGCAGTGCTCGACGTCATCTGCGCGTTCGCCGAGACGGCGCGGTTGTTCCGTTATTGTCGGCCGCACTTAAACAATACCCTGCGGCTTACGATCAAGGATGGACGGCATCCGGTACTCGACCAGAATCTGGTGGATGAAAAATTTGTGCCTAACGACACATCGCTGGATGGCGAGACCATGCGGATGGCGATTGTGACAGGCCCAAATATGGCAGGAAAATCGACTTACATTCGCCAGGTGGCCTTGATTGTATTGATGGCTCAAATAGGCAGTTTTGTTCCGGCGGAGAGCGCCGAGATCGGACTGGTGGATCGCATTTTCACACGCGTCGGCGCGAACGATGACATAGGACGCGGCCAGTCAACGTTCATGGTAGAGATGAACGAGACCTCTAATATCGTTAACAACGCGACCGAACGCAGCCTGGTGATCCTCGATGAGATCGGTCGCGGCTAACAACGCGACCGAACGCAGCCTGGTGATCCTCGATGAGATCGGTCGCGGCACCTCCACATTCGACGGACTCTCGATCGCCTGGAGCGTCGCCGAGTTTCTCCATGACAAAATCAAAGCGCGAAGCCTCTTCGCCACGCATTATCATGAGTTGACCAAACTCGCCGCGGAACGCAAAGGCGTTTGCAATTTCAATGTCGCCGTCCGCGAGTGGAACGATCAAATCATTTTCCTTCGCAAAATCGTGCCAGGCGGTGCGGACAAAAGCTATGGCATCCAAGTCGCGCGGCTGGCAGGTTTGCCAAAGGAAATTCTCGACCGGGCCAAGGAAATTCTTGCGCATCTGGAGCGTCCGACAGGCGTGATCGAAACACCGCCCGTCGGAAAATTACGCAATAGGAGGAAACCCGCCGCAACTCCTGATAAACCGCAACTGGATCTGCTATGAGGTGGACGGTTCCAGTCCTTATGCTTGTCGGAGCCACGGTCGCAGAACTACACGCATTGGAACGCGGACCCTCCAGGCTGTCATTCCCTCTGCTGAGGCGTACCTCGTCGCAGAATTGCATATTGTGATAAACTATCCGCGATGGCGGTTAAGACGGAAAAGGAACTGAGCGAAGCGCAGCGCAATCTTTGGCTCAAGGCAGTGGCCGCCGTTGAGTTGCGCAATCTCGGTTACGCAATTTCGCTTTTGCAGGAAATCCTGAAACAGGAACCGCAATTTCTAATGGGACGACAATTGCTTCGGCGCGCTGAAGTCACGAAAAAGAGGTCAACCAAAAGAAGTTTTTTAAATATATCGACCGCACCAATCGCCATCATGAAAGCGCAGCGGGAAATTAAGAAGGACCCGAAACGCGCGATCGAAATGCTTGAAAAGGTGCTGGAGGATGAACCTTACAATCGACAGGCGAACATGGCGTTAAAGGAAGCGGCAACAGCAGCGGGCTGGCAGGAGATTGGCGTGTTCGCGCTGCGAACGTTGCTTGAAGAAAATTCGCGCGACGTCAAAGCGCTACATGAACTCGGGCGTTTGTACCGCGAGCGGGGAGAGAACGATCAGGAGGTCGAAGTCTATAATCAAATCATCGAGATAAATCCACTCGATGCCGAAGCGCTCCGTCTGGGTAAAGATGCGGCAGCTCACGCCTCTATGAAAAGCGGTGGATGGACACAGGCGGAAAGTTACCGCGATCTGATCAAGGACAAAGAAATGGCGATTTCGCTCGAGCAACAAGGCCGAATGCGATTAACCGGCGAATCGCTCGACCAACAGATCGCCGAAACATACGCGCGTCACAAAGCGGAGCCGGCAAACGTCGACCTTGCCCGGCGCTTGGGCACGTTGAACGAGCAAAAGGAAGACTTGAAGGCAGCGATCGGCTGGTATCAATATGCGGCCGACCTGACCAAAGGTGCGGACACCGGATTAGTCCGAAAAGTTTCCGATTTGAGGACCAAACGCCTGGAACGCGAGATCGCTGTCCACGAAGAATTTCTCTCAACGCACGATGCAGCCCATGAGTTGCATGCGAAAAAGTCTGAAGAATTAAAGGCTGCCAAAGCGAAGCGCGCGGAAATTCTCGTTACCGATGCGCGAGAACGCGTCGCCCGAAATCCGACCGATCTTCAGCTTCGGTTCGAGTTGGGCGAGCACCTGGTCAGTGCCAAACGCTTTCGGGAAGCAGTGCCGGAGTTGCAGCGGGCGCGGCAAAATCCGCACGCGCGTTTGAAAGCTATGAACCTGCTCGGTTGCTGCTACGGCGAGCTTGGGATGCTTGATCTTGCAACGAAGCAACTGGAGGAGGCGTCAAAGGAAATTCTTCCAATGGACGCCATGAAGAAAGAGATAGTTTACAATCTCGGACTTATTTACGAGCGGGCGGGCGACCAGGAAAAATCGCTCGCCTGTATGAAGCAGATTTACGAAATCGAACACGGCTACAAAGACGTGGCGAGGCGGGTAGAGAGCTCCTATGAAAACAATACCCGGGGAGCCTGATTAATCCGGGTCTTCCGAGGTCGCGCACCTGGAGCAACCCGGAGACCCGAAATCAAGACTCCTCCGCGACCAAGCGGGCGTCTGGCTTCGATTATTAATTGCCGGGTATTTCGGCAGATTTCAACCGTACAACGTCATGAAAACCAAAATCACAATTGTTTCGCAGTTTTGTGTTCTCAGTCTAACAGTCGCAGCGCTTAGCGTGGTTGGAGTCGCGATGGCGCAGGACACTCCAGCAGCCAAGAGTTCGTCGCTTAGCGTGAAGGACAAAACTTTCATGAAGAAAGCCGCGAAGGGCGGCATGATGGAAGTTGCAATGGGAAAGCTCGCTGAGCAAAACGGCCAGAGCGAGGATGTGAAGTCATTCGGCAAACGAATGGTGACCGATCACAGCAAGGCCAATGACGAATTGAAGTCCATCGCTTCGAAGAAAGGCGTCCAACTACCGAGCAAGGAGCCGACTACCAAGTGGAGCTCGGACAAAACCTATATGGACGCGATGGTTAAGGATCATGAAAAGGACTTGGCCGAATTTCAGGAGGAAGCAAAGAGCGGGTCTGATCCAGATGTGAAAAAGTTTGCGGAGGACACGGCAAAAATGGTCCAGGAACATCTTGAGCTGGCCAAAGAGACTCAAAGCAAATTGAAATAAGGAAACACACTGATTACGCGATGCGGCACGCCTGGAAAGGGGTGCCGCATTTTTTTGTGACCATCTCCCAAATTGTGCGCGCAACTTGAAAAGACTGCGCCGTTCAAAAGCGTCTTGGCTTTTGCCATGCCAAACCCAATCCTTTAATCGATGCGCAAGACCAAGATCATCTGCACGCTCGGCCCGGCAACGGAAAAGACCGAGATATTGCGTCAGCTAATTCAAAAAGGAACTGATGTCTTTCGATTGAACATGAGCCATGCCAGTCACGACTGGGTTCGCGAAATCGTTCCGCGCATTCGAACGCTGGCGCAAAAAGCGGACCGACCGGTTGCGCTTCTCCTCGACACGCAAGGACCGGCTATCCGGACCGGCGACCTGAAGGCCAATCTGCATCTGAAGCCCGGCGACATTCTGGAATTCACTGTGGACGGAGCGAAGAGTAAAGAGCGCTATTCGGTCGACGTGAATTACCGCGGCTTTGCCGACGACGTGACAGTTGGGAACACGATTTTGGTCGATAATGGTTTGATCAAATTGCTTGTCCTTAGCAAAGCGAGAAATCGCGTACGCTGCAAGGTTTTGACGCGCGCGATTCTCGGTTCACGGCGTCATATTAATTTGCCCGGCGTGCACGTGAATCTTCCGTCGCTCACGAGGAAGGACCTGGCGGATGTCTCCCTCAGCGTGGAGATAGGCGCGGATTTCATCGGACTGAGTTTCGTACGCAAAAAAAGCGACATCGAACAGCTGCGAAACCTGCTGTTGAGGAAAAAGAGCAAGGCGCAGATCGTGGCAAAGATCGAAGACCAGCTCGCGGTGCGATCAATAGACAAGATGATCGAGAGCACGGATGTGATCATGGTCGCGCGCGGCGATTTGGGAATCGAATGTCCGATGGAGGAATTGCCAATCATCCAGCGCCGTATTGTTAAAAATTGCCTTCGTCTGGGCAAGCCGGTCATAATCGCGACTCAGTTATTGGAGTCGATGATCACGAATCCTCTGCCTACTCGCGCCGAAATCACCGACGTGGCAAATGCCGTTTTCGAACAGGCTGACGCTCTCATGCTGAGCGGCGAAACGACGATTGGTCGTTATCCGGTTGAATGCGTCGAAATCCTGCGGCGGGTGGCGGTGCGCACTGAGCGCAGCGGCGGCGCGGGTTATGCAGAGAATGCACTCCTGGAAAACATTCGACAGAAAATGGTAGCTTCGGCTGTTACGCTGGCTAATTCGTTGCACGATTCGAAACTAATTGTCTTCACTCTGCAGGGAAGGATGGCGCGATATGTTTCAAATTTGAGGCCGCAGCGCGCACCGATCTTTGCTTTCACACCAAGCGAGGAAGTTTATCGGCAACTCGCGCTTTATTGGGGAACGTTTCCCGCCCGCGTCGATTTCTCTGGCGGTCCGGACAGGGCGATAGCAGCAGCCGAGAAGTTTTTGCGCAAGAACAAGTGGGCTACGCCCGGAGATCACATGGTGATTATCAGTGACGTCCGGATGGGCCGCGCATTGGTCGATTCGATCCAACTGCGGATGGTGAAATGACAACAAACCGCGCGGACTCCATGTCCGCGCGTTCTAAAGCGAGGATATTGATCCAGCTTAAGCTTCCACCGGCAACTCGACGTCCACGGGGCGCTCCTTTTTACTGAGCGCGCGGCGCAACTTCGACAGCGCGATGTTTTGCAACTGGCGAATCCGCTCACGCGTGACGCCGAATTTCTTGCCCACTTCCTCGAGCGTCTTCGGTTTGCCGCCGTCTAGTCCAAAGCGCTGGAAAATGATTTTCTTCTCCCGATCGTCAAGCACGTCAAGCAGCCCGCCGACTTCGTTGCGGAGATTTTTGTCGCGCAACAGTTCAAACGGCGTTTGTGCGTCCTCGTCACCAACAATCTCGCCGAACTCGGTAGAATCGTCGTCACTAATCGGCGCATCGAGCGACGCTGGGCGGATCGACACCGTTTTTAGTTGGGAGACTTTTCCGCTGGCAATTCCAATTTCGTCACCCAGTTCCTCGTCAGTCGGCTCGCGGCCAAGCTCCTCACTCATCTGCAGAGAAACCCGGCGCATCTTGGAGATCTTATCCACCAGATGCACAGGCAGACGGATCGTCTTGCTCTGGTTCGCCAGCGCCCGTTTGATGGATTGTTTGATCCACCATGCGGCGTATGTGCTAAGTTTCCCGCCCTTTGCGGGGTCGAAACGTTCCACGGCCTTCATCAGGCCAATGTTTCCTTCTGAGATCAGGTCGAGAAGCGGCAATCCGAGATTGGCGTAATCGTGCGCGATCTTGACGACCAGACGCAAGTTTGACCGAATCATAAGCGCTCGCGCCTCGCGATCGCCTTTTTTAATCTTAGCGGCCAGTTCGATTTCCTGATCCGGAGTCAAAAGTGGGATTTGCCCGATCTCGCGCAGGTAAATCTTAATTCCGGTATCGCTATCTTCAGCAGCCATATAACTTTTTTTCATCAATCGTTTGGGGGGGTGGATTCGACAACTCCCCGTAATGTGTATTCGGTGGGGCCTTGTCGATCACGCGTTGTACCATCCTGAGAAGTATTTAACAAGGTTAAATATTCGGAATAGTGACAGTCGCTGGACGCCTCCTGTTCAATCTTTTTAGAGGGCCCCACTCGCCTTGTTTTCCTATGTCACCTCCAACTATTCTACGGGATTCGCAGGCGTGAGTCGCCTCCCACTTTAGAGGGATATTTGACGCTTTTCCGCGTAACGATTTTTTGCGATTCTGCAACGGCGATGTTGGCGAAAATTTACTCCGCAGCCGTTTATGGCGTGGACGCATACGAGATAGAAATCGAGGTCAACGGCGCCGGCGGTGATCCGAACATCGTTATTGTTGGGCTGCCAGACGCAGCTGTGAGGGAAAGCCGCGATCGGGTCACCACCGCCGTAGCCAATAGCGGTTATTATTGGCCGCGCGGTCGTACGACGATCAATCTTGCTCCGGCCGATATCAAAAAAGAGGGACCGAGCTTTGATCTACCGATCGCCCTTGGAATGATCGCCGTGACCGAAGGCCTGGACAGCTCACCGTTTGAAAATTTCAGCTTTGTAGGCGAGCTCGCCCTGGACGGCACAGTCCGCGCCGTGAAAGGCGTCCTGCCGGTCGCATTGGAAGCGCGGCGTCGCGGCAAGCGCGCGTTATTTGTCCCGGAAGCAAACGCGCTCGAGGCCGCAATGGTCGATAAGATCGACATCTACGGCGTGCAAAATTTACGACAGACATTCGCGTTTCTCCGCGGCGAAACTCCACTTCTTCCGACGCGCGCCGATCTGACCGGATTTTTTTCCGCGCATCAGAGCTATGATGTCGAGTTCGGCGAGGTCAAAGGCCAAGCACACGTCAAACGCGCCATTGAAGTCGCAGTGGCTGGCGGTCATAACGCCTTAATGATCGGGCCGCCCGGCTCTGGCAAATCGATGCTGGCAAAACGCATCCCAACCATCATTCCGCCTCTCTCCCTCGAGGAAGCGATTGAGACGACAAAGATTCACAGCATCGCCGGATTGCTCGACGCCGAAAAATCCTTCGTCTCTACACGACCGTTCCGCGATCCCCATCACACCATCAGCGATATCGGCTTGCTCGGGGGCGGAACGTTTCCTAACCCGGGCGAAGTGAGTCTTGCGCACAACGGTGTTCTCTTTCTCGACGAGCTGCCCGAATTCAAGAGATCGGCATTGGAGGTAATGCGCCAGCCGATCGAAGACGGAAAAGTCACCGTCTCCCGTGCTGCGGGCAGCGTCACTTTCCCCTCGGAGTTCATGCTGGTCGCCGCGATGAATCCGTGCCCATGCGGCTATTTTGGCGATCTCAAACGCGAATGCCGGTGCGGTCCGGCTCAAGTGCAACGTTATCGCCAGCGCATCTCCGGCCCGTTGCTGGATCGCATCGATCTGCACATTGAAGTGCCCGCTGTTGAGTATCGCGACGTCGCCAGCGAGCGCGCTGAAGAGACATCTGCCATGATTCGCGAGCGGGTCATCCGAGCGCGTCAACGCCAGCAAGAGCGGTTTCGCGGCGACGGAAAGGTAAATTGCAACGCACGCATGGCCACGCGCCACCTCAAACCACACTGCAAGCTCAGCCAGGATTCGCAGGAACTGATTCGGGTGGCCATGAGCGAATTGAACCTAAGCGCCCGCGCTTACGACCGTATCCTGAAAGTTTCACGCACTATCGCCGATCTCGACGGTAAGACCGAGATTTCACCGGAGCATGTAAGTGAAGCCATTCAATACCGCACATTTGATCGCACGCTCTGGGTGTAGCGATCAATGAGCAACCCGTACCCTTGCTTGTGATCCGGTTCGGTTCCCCGGAACGCGCTTCATCAACATAGGAATAACGAGTTTGAATCCAATTAGCGAGGGCAGTGCATCTCAACGGAAATGAAACCAACACGCTTAATGACTTCTAAAGACAGGCGTCGCCATCCTTTCGATCGCACAGCGCGCAAATCTCATCGGTCACCGATCACAGACTATTGCTACCATTCCGTCGCGTTCGGAGAATCCAGCGGACATTATACGCGCTACCCCTCGCGTTCGTTTTGGAAGATTGCCGGCGATTATTTGAAAGACGAGGCCCGGCACGATTTCCAGAGTGAAGGCATCCTTTTCGCGGCCATCACTATCACCGCAGCTCTTCCCTTGATTAGCAACGTGCACGCGCTGATAGAGTTCGTGCGTGCGCTCACCTCTCATTAACAGGCGTAACCTTCGGCAGATTGCTGTCTTATTGCTGTTGTCGCTTGCGGGCTGCGGCTCGGAAAGTGAGCCCCTCCTCGAGGAAACTCTTGAGCGGGTCTACACGGTCCAACCAAACGCAGACATAAGTATTCAAAACCATGACGGTGCCGTATTGGTTTACGGAGCGAACACGAACGAACTGCAGATCCACGCGACGAAGAAAGCCTACAGTCACATGCGGCTGAAAGAGATCGCGATCGATGTTTCTGTGCAGTCGGCCACGGTTTCAATCAATACCAAATTTCCTCCTAAACCGAGATGGGCTCTGTTTGATCGCTCCGGGACCGTTGATTACACCATCGTGCTTCCTGCAACGGCTAGCATACCGCAATTGCGCCTGGTCGCGGGCGAGGTTCTCGTGGACGGAATGCGCGGACCAGGCGTGCATGCCTGGTTAGGCGATGGTCGCATGCTCGCTCACAACTGCTTCACCAAGATTGACTTCGTCCTGCAGCGCGGGAACCTTACCGCCTCATACGACTGGTGGGAGCATGGAACGTTTTCAGTCCATGCGGACATCGCCCAAGGAAACGCTTGGGCTTTTCTTCCGAGCGATTCCGCTTTCCACCTTGTTGCCGAAACGGCGCATGGAAAAATCGGCAATGATTTCGACAACCTCGTGGTTGAACCAACGGAAGCCTCAGCGGCCGCGAAAATCGACATGTTGGTCAATGGCGGAAGACAGGCAGAAATCAAAATGCGTGCAGCGGACGGCGACATTAAGATCGTTGAGGCAAATCCATAAGGTTTGCTTGCGTCGGACTCGCGATCGAGCATCAGGTACCTAACATCCAGATTTTCATGCCATCATTCGACATCGTCTCCGAAGTGGACAAGCAGGAACTTGATAATGCCGTCAACCAGGCGCGCAAGGAGTTGGCGACTCGTTTCGATTTCAAGGGCATAACGGCCGAAATACTTCCTGAGAAGGATAAGATTATCCTTACCGCCGAAGACGCCGGCTATCTTCGGGGACTGCGCGAAATTCTCATCGGCAAACTTTCAAAACGCGGGGTTGATTTGCGCAATATTGAACAGGACGAGCCCGCAATCTCATCGGTCGGACACGCGCGGCAGGAATTGAAAATTCAGCAGGGCCTCGAAGGGAACAAAGCGAAGGAAATTATTCAGGCGATCAAGTCGCAGGGTTTCAA
>Ga0209055_1002776_pt1 | contig 10887 bp, 8 predicted proteins | sample GraSoiAngelo_110_FD_185875 | JGI IMG/M metagenome (GOLD analysis project Ga0209055, IMG submission 185875) | Grasslands soil microbial communities from the Angelo Coastal Reserve, California, USA - 14_0903_12_30cm (SPAdes) (version 2) | ecosystem: Environmental > Terrestrial > Soil > Grasslands ...
GCTCGCGCGGCAGTACACCAACGTCGACTTCGGCGGCAACCTGGTGATCATCGACGGCACCCACTTCGTCGAGAACAGCCAGCGGCTCGCCGCCAACTCCACGCTCCCCGGCCCGGCGCAGACGCCGGCCACCCCCAACGACGTGCTGACCATCCCGGGGCCCTCGCCCGGCGGGCGCTTCAGCTCCGCCTATCCGCTGCAGGATGGCACCGACCGCATCCTGGTGAGCTGGAGCCAGTGCCGCCTGCTCGACACCACGCAAGCGCCGCCGGCGATCGTGCCCTGCACCCCCACGGCGCTCGCCGCCCCGAACCCACAGACCGCGCCGCCGCTGTACAGCGTGTGGATGTTCGATCCGAAGCAGAACACCCTCATGCCGATCATGCAGCCGGTCGAGGGTGTGATGATCACGGACGTGGCGGTGGCGCAGCCGCACGCGCTGCCCAACATCATCCTCGACAAGGTGCCGGGGGTCGACCTCGACCAGCGCCTGGTGACCGACGTGGTGGGCGTCATCGATATAAGAAGTGTCTACGACATCGACGGCGTCGACACCGCCAACCCCAACATTGCCACGGTCGCCGATCCGGCGCGAACCGCCGCGAGCGCGCGTCCGGCGCGCTTCATCCGCCTGGAGAAGGCGGTGTCGATTCCCGACCCGAGCGTCGTCAATCTCTCCGCGGCAGCCTTCGGCGCCAGCGACTACATGCTCGAGATCCTCGGCTACGCGCCCATCGAGCCCGACGGCTCGGTGCGCATCGAGGTGCCGGCGAACGTGGCCTTCCGCCTGAGCGTGCTGGATGCCAACGCGCGCCGCATCACGCCAGCGCAGGGCGTGTGGTTGCAGGTGAAGCCGGGCGAGGTGGTGTCCTGCAACGGCTGCCATCTGCCGGCGAGCGCCCAGCGCCCCATATCGCACGGTCGGGCGGGGTTGTTTGCCTCCGTCTGGACGGGGGGCACGGGCGGGGTCCCCTTCCCGCACACCTACGCCTCGGGCCCCAACGCCTTCATACCGCAGCAGGGCGAGACCATGGCGCAGGCGCGCATGCGCGTCAGCTGCACCAGCGACACCCCGCCGTGCAAGCAGATGGTGCCGGGCTGGGGCCCGCCGCTCAATCAGTCCGGTGGCATGAACGTGCTGTACACCGACGTGTGGACCGATCCGGCACTGGCGACCCCGGGCGCGCGCATCAGCTACAGCTACGACGACCTCACCACCGCGAAACCGACGACGGGGGTATGCGTGGACCAATGGGCGGCGAACTGTCGCATCATCATCAACTACCCCGAGCACATCCAGCCGCTTTGGGATGCCTCACGACCCGCCATGGTCGGCGGCGTGGCGGTTGATCACAGCTGCAGCCAGCTCGGCTGTCACAACTCCGCGCCGGCGGGTGCCACGCCGGTGCCGGCCGGCAATCTCGATCTGACCAAGCTGCCGTCCGCCACCGTGTCGCAACAATTCACCTCGTATCAGCAGCTGCTGTTCCCGCATAACATAGTTAATATGGGCGTTACGACTTCGGTAGGCCCATACCTGAATGCGGGTAGCGCGAATGGCGGGCTGTCGGCCCAGTTCCTGAACCGCTTCGCAACAGGTTCCGGAAGCACGCATGCGGGCTGGTTGAGCCCGGCGGAACTTCGCTTGTTGTCGGAGTGGTTGGATATTGGCGCGCAGTACTTCAACAACCCGTTCGATCCCGCGGTCCCGGTCAATTGAGCAAAGGCTCGAATTGACCGCGCGGCTGCGTCAGGCCGCGCTCGCGAGCCTCGTGTTGCCGGGATTGCTGCTGACGCCCGCCGTGAGCGGCGCGCGCGAGTACCTGCAGCTGTTCGTGGCCCAACCGTACCTGGAGCTGCATACCGGCCCCGGCCGTGGCTACCCGGTGTTTCACGTGGTGCCGCGCGATGCCAGCGTCGATGTGCTGTTCCGGCGCACCGACTGGTTCAAGGTGCGCACCGAGCACGGCGTGGAAGGCTGGGCCTCGCAACGGGACATGCTGCAGATGGTGCTGGCGGACGGCTCGCCGTTCAGGTTCGGTGTCGGCGACCGCGCCGGCTTCAACTCGCACCGCTACGAGATGGGCCTGTTCGCCGGAGCCTATGGCGGCGCCAACTACGTATCCGGGTATGCGTCGCTTTCGTTCAACTCGCAGCTGGCGCTGGAGGCAGCGGTGGGCCAGTTCCTCGGCAGGTTCTCCAACGGCGTCACCGGCGATGTGGGACTGACACACGTGATCGTGCCCCAGGCACGCTGGTCACCGTTCCTGACGCTGGGTGTCGGCGAGGTGCACATCGAGCCCAAGGCGACCCTGGTGCAGGCCGCCAACCGCACCGAACAGACGGCCTATGTCGGCGGCGGTGTACGCTACTACCTCACGCGGCGCATTTTCGTGCGCGGCGAATACAAGGCCCACTACGTCTTCACCAAGCGCAACCAGAACCAGGAAGCCGACGAATGGAAACTGGGATTCGCATTCTTCTACTGACGGCGCTGCTGACGGCGCTGCCCGGCTGCGCCTCGGTGCGCGACTGGTATCAGCACCGCGCCGAACGCCGCGCCGCGGCCCGGGCGCAGAGCGCGCCGCCACCGGTGAGCGAGTCGCCGCAGGAGCCGCAGGACGAGAACGCCCCGCCCCGTGTGATCGAGCCGGAGGTGGCGCGGCGCAAGATCAAGGTGCCGCGCATCAGGAACTCCAACGTCGAGGTGGGCCTGGATTATGGTGTGCTGTCGATCGAGGATTTCGGCACTCATCCGGTCTACGGGATCACCGCCGCCTACCACATCACCGAGGACTTCTTCTTCCAGGCTGAGGCCGGCCGCTCGCGCGGCGGGCGCACCAGTTTCGAGACCCTGAGCGGTAACATTCAGCTGCTTACCGAGTCTGAGAGGCGCTTCACGTACTACGACCTGTCGCTGGGCTACAACTTCCTGCCAGGCGAAGCCTTCCTCGGTCGCGGCATCGCCATGACGAACGCCTTCTATCTCATCGGCGGCATCGGCGGCACCGATTTCGCCGGGGATACGAAGTTTACGGTGAACTTTGGCGCCGGCTACCGTGTCGTGCCGGCGGACTGGCTGGCGCTGCACGTCACGGTGCAGGACCGGGTGTTCCAGTCGAGCCTGCTGGGCGCCACCAAGCTCACCAACAACCTCGAGGCACGCATTGGCACGACCGTTTTCTTCTAGAGGAACGCAGGATGAAGAACCGTATCGCAGTCATTACCGCCGTGCTCGCCATCGCCCTGCCGGCGCTGGCGGGCTCCGGCGGCGGCCCCGCACCGCCGTTCACGCTCGCCGCGCGCGACGGCCGGGCCGTGAGCCTCGCGCAGTACCACGGCCAGGTGGTGATGATCAATTTCTGGGCGAGCTGGTGCGGCCCCTGCCGCCAGGAGATGCCCCTGCTCGAGAGCATCTACAGGAAGTACCACAAGCTTGGGTTCACACTGCTCGGGGTGAACGTGGAGCCGGACTCCAAGGCGGCCGACGACTGGCTGAAGGACAGGCCGGTGTCCTTCCCCATCCTCTACGATAAGGAGAGTAAGGTGAGTAAGCTGTACGATGTCGCCGGCATGCCCAGCACCGTGATCATCGATCGCAGCGGTAAACTGCGCACGCTGCACCAGGGCTTCAAGCCCGGCGACGAGAATGAGTATCTGGACAGTATCCGCAGCCTGATCCGGGAGTAGCGCGATGCGCGTGTCGCCTGGCTTGTCGAGCGTGAGCCTGACAGTGAAGCTGATGCGGGCCGTGGCGGGGGCGCTGCTGCTGGCAGCGATCTGCGGGTGCGCGGCGCCCACTCCGTGGGTCAAGCCTTACGAGCGCGAGCACTTCGCCGATCCCATCATGTCCTTCAACCGCGATCCGGTCTCCAGCACGTACCTGCAACACGTGTTCGAGACCCGCGAGGGCGCCCGCGGGGCAACGGGGTCGGTGGGCGGCGGCTGCGGATGCAATTGACGCGGGAGGCGCGCGGCGCGCACACGCGTTGTGCAGCGGGGTTGAGCCCCTTCACGCGCACACTGGTGACGCTGTGCGCGATCGCCGCCCCGGCGCTCGGCGGGGTGCTCCCCGAGGATCGCGCCGACGTCCTGTGGCACGTCTACAAGGGCGGGGACATCACCATCCAGGGCCCCTCGGTGCTGGTGCGCAAGAAGGTGGGCGACAACCTGTCGCTGTCCGCCAATTACTACGAGGACATGATCTCGAGCGCCTCGATCGACGTGAAGCTGTCGGCGAGCCCGTATCACGAGACCCGCAGGCAGGAGAGCGTGGGGGCGGACTACCTGCACGGCAAGTCCACCTACAGCGTGGGCTTCATCACCAGCAAGGAACCCGACTACAAGGCGAACACCAGCTATTTCGCGGTCAGCCAGGACATGTTCGGCGACCTGACCACGGTCACGCTGGGTTACCGGCGCGGCTGGGATCAGGTGTTCCGGGACATCAAGACCCCGCAGGGGGTGCTCGAGAACGATCCTACCTTTCACCGGCGCGCCGATCATCGCGGCTATTCGCTGTCCTTGAGCCAGATTCTGACGCGCAACGCCATTCTCGGCTTCAACTACGAGCTGCTCACCGATCAGGGCTACCTCGCCAACCCGTACCGCCAGATCCGCTACCTCTCGCCGGGCCTGGGCCCGGGGTTCACGCTCGCCGATCAGGTCTATCCCAACACGCGAACCAGCTACGCGGCCACGGCGCAGCTGAAATACTACCTGCCCTACCGGGCGGCGCTCACCGGCCAGTACCGTTTCTTCCACGACACCTGGGGCATCCTCGCGCACACCGTCGAGCTCGACTACACCCATCCGGTGCTCAGGCACTGGATTCTCGACGGCAGCCTGCGCTACTACCGCCAGGGCGCCGCCGACTTCTACAGCGACCTGTTCCCGCGGGCCAACTACCAGAACTTCATGGCACGCGATCGCGAGCTCGCCGCCTTCCGCAGTTACACGGTGGGCGCGGGCGCCGCCTGGCAGTTCGCCATGCCGGGCGTGCCATCGCTCGGCAAGAACAGCATCAATGTGCGCGTCGATCACCTGCTGGTCGATTACAGCGACTTTCGCAACGCGCTGCTCGCCGGCACCTACGGCGCCGGCAACGAGCCGCTCTACAAACTCAACGCGAACATCTTCCAGGTGTTCGTCTCGATCTGGTTCTAGGCGCATCCCCGCCTCCCGCGGCGCTGAACCGGGGCTGAACAGCTGCGCGCGCGGCGGATTCGCGCGCGGCGCTGCGCAGCGATGCGTGAGTGAGTTAAGCTTCGCACCCGGTTGCTACTGCTCATTCGCGCCTGTCGTCACGCGGCGACAGTCACGAATGAAAAGGATTCCTATCATGCACATCCGCTCTTCGCTCCTCGTGTTAGCCGGTGTCGTCCTGGCCGGGGCCTGCCCTGGTGCTCACGCGCAGGCGCGCGAGCAGGGGCGCCTCCTGACCGCGAGTCAGGTTCTGGAAGAGCTGCGCACGACGCGCGACCAGTCGATTCCCGATCGCCTGCTGGAGCGCGCTTACGGCGTTGCGGTCATTCCCGACCTCACCAAGGTCGCGTTCTTCGCCGGCGGGCGCCGTGGCCACGGCGTGCTGGTGGTGCGCGACAAGCAGGGGCGCTTCACCAACCCGGTGTTCATCACCATGACCGGCGGCAGCTTCGGCTGGCAATGGGGCCTGCAATCCACCGACATCGTCCTGGTGTTCACCACACCCAAGGGCGTGGAAGGCATCAACGGTGGCAAGGTGACCCTCGGCGCCGATGCCTCGGTCGCCGCGGGACCGGTCGGACGTCAGGCATCCGCCGCCACCGATGCCAGCTTCAAGTCGGAGGTCTACTCCTACTCGCGCAGCCGCGGGGTGTTCGCGGGATTGGCGCTCGATGGCTCGGCGATCACCATTGATGACAAGGCGAACGCGGCCTTCTACAGGAAGCCCGGTGTCGCCTCGGGCGACATCATTGCCGGCGCCGTGACGAGCGAGGATGAGTCCACGCGGCGCTTCCTCGCGGCCGTGGCCGCGAGCACCCGAATGCAGCGCCCGGTGCAGCGCTCGGCCTCGGCGGCCGGCCCGGCCGCTCCGCCGCCGTCTGCACCGAAGGCGAGCGCCACGCGATCGTTCCCGCTCGCCGATCAGCAGCCGGGACAGGAGCCCAAGTAGGCGCCGACGGCTAGCCGTCCGCGCCCTCGCCGACCGGCACGGCCTCAGCGGGTGCGCCGCCGGTCGCGGCCGGCGGCGTCGCGAGCCTGCGCCGCAACTCCCGCTGCAGCAGCGCGAGGCTGGTCAGCGCCTGCAGCGTCACCGACGCCACCGACAGGTACCACACCTGCATCAGGGTGAAGTGCGGCAGGGTCGACAGCCACACCGCGGGCAGCACGAAGGTCAGCAGCCGTGCCCCCGAGCTCAGCAGCGACGGCCAGGTGTTGCCGAGCGCCTGGAACAGCCCCGAGCAGGTGAAAATGAGCCCGGTGGCGAGGAAGTTCCAGGAGATGACGCGCAGGTAGGTTGAGCCGACGGCTACCGCGTCCGGCTGGCGGGTGAAGCCCTCGATGAACAGTGATCGCGAGCATCAGCACCGAGCTCAGCAGCGCCGCCCGGCGGAAGGTCTCGCGCACGCGCGCATACCGATGCGCGCCGAAATTCTGCCCGGCGACGGCCGGCACGGCGAACGCGATGGCCATCACCGGCAGGAACAAGGCCTGCATCACGCGCCCGCCGACGCCGAATCCCGCCTGGGCCGCGGGCCCGAAGCCGCGGATCACCCAGTAGATGACTCCCAGGATCACGAACAACATGAAAAATTCACCGCCGGCGGGCAAGCCGACGTTGAGAATGCGGCGGATGAGCGGCAGCCGTGGGCGCCACTGATCCGGGCGCAGCCCGACGTAGTGCTCGAGCCGAAGAAAATAGATCCACAGGAACGCCACGCCGAACGCCACCGAGATGCTGCTGGCGAGTCCGGCGCCCGCCGCGCCGAGTGGATGGTGCGTGCCCCAGCCGGCGATCAGCACCGGCGCCAGCACCGTGTTGAGGATCACCGTCAGCATCTGCACGACCATGGTCGGTTGCACGATGCCGGTGCCGCGCAGCGCCGACCCCATGGCCACCAGCGCGAACTGCAGCGCCAGCCCCGGGGTGTACCAGTAAAGGTAAGCCACACCCGCGGCGGCGGCGGCCGGATCGGCCGCGACCGAGCGCACGTAGGCGCCGCCCACGAGGAACCCGGCCGCGAGCGTGAGGCCGCCGCAGATCGCGGACAGCAGCACCGATTGGTTGAACACCAGGTTGGCTTCGGCCTGGTCCTTGCGGCCGACCGCGTGCGAGACCAGCGCCACGGTGCCGACGCCGAGCATCTGCGTCAGCGCGAGGATCACGAAGCTTATGGTGCCGGCGGTGCTGACGCCGGCGATGGCGGCCTCCCCGAGCCGCGCGACAAAGTACAGATCCACCAGGAAGTACAGAGTCTGGAACAGCATGCCGATGGCGATCGGCACCGCCATCGCGACCAGCAGCCGTGTAACGGACCCTTGCGTCAGATCCTTCACGCCTCACCCCCCTTGACTGTGTGTCCTCGAGCGCCGCCTCAGGATCGCATCGCAGTGCGCCAAAGGTCCTCTTTCTGCGCCCAAGATCGGCGAGGATGCTGTGGCGCTGGTGAGGACTGCCCAGGTGCATGTTGGCAGTTTCCCAGCCCCTCATCCACAGCAGCCGACTTTCATCCTGGTCCGCGCGGCAGGCTCGCGAGCTCGATGCGACTGCAGTCGGGCCAGGCCCGTTGGTGAACCGGTTGTTGCGCCTGCCTGACAACTTCCGCTCGATGCCGGATCCACCGGATCCATGAGTGGAGCCCCTAACGTTGCGGCGGACGCGCAGGTAATTTCCGGCGGCGCGTGGCTGGACTCGGATCGGTCGTGGTAGATTTGTCACATGAATGGAGGCAGTGGCGCAGCGCAGCCGGTCGGATCGCTCGACGTCGCACTTGCTCACGCCCTCGAGCTCCTTGATCAGCATCCTTCTCTGGCCCTGGAGCAGGCCACCGAGATCCTGAACAGCGTCCCGGCGCATCCCATCGCCACGCTGCTCGTGGGTATGGCGCAAAGGCGCCTCGGCGACACTTCGGCCGCGCTGGCGACGCTCGAACCGCTGAGTCGTTCGCAGCCGCACGCGGCGGCCGTGCACTACGAGTATGGACTGGCCCTCGGCGCCGCCCGTCAGGGCGAAGCGGCCGTGAAGGCGTTGCGCCGCGCGGTCGACTTGAGCCCGGCGCTGCCCGGGGCCTGGCGGGCGCTCGCGGATCACCTGACCGCAATGGGCGACCCGGCGGGTGCCGATGCCGCCTACGCCCGGCACATCAAGGCGGCCACTCGCGACCCAAATCGGCCCGCGGCGGCGCTTTGCGACAACGACATCCCCCTCGCCGAGATGCTGCTGCGCGCGCATCTGCGCGAGCACCCCACCGACGTGGCTGCGATACGCATGCTCGCTGAAGTGGCGGCCCGGCTGGGGCGTTATGCCGATGCCGAAGGCCTGCTTGCGCGCTGCCTGGAGCTTGCCCCGGGCTTTGTCGAAGCACGCGCTCACTACGCGACGGTCCTCAATCGCCAGAACCGCCCGACGGAGGCGCTGGCGCAGGTGGACCAGCTGCTCGCGGTAGAGCCGGACAACCCCAACCACCGCAATCTAAAAGCCACCGTGCTGGTCAATGTCGGCGAGTATGCGCAGGCGATCGACCTGTACGCGCACTTGCTGGCCGAATACCCGCGCCAGGCCATGGTATGGCTGAGCTTCGGTCACGTCCTCAAGACCGCCGGTCGACAGGACGAATCGATCCGTGCGTACCGCAGGAGTCTCGAGCTGGTCCCCACTCTCGCGGTCGCCTGGTGGAGCCTCGCCAATCTGAAGACGTTCCGCTTTTCCGCCGCCGACGTCGAGGCGATGCGCAGCCAGCTGGCACGGACTGACGCCTCGACCGACGATCGGGTGCACCTGGAATTCGCCCTCGGCAAGGCCCGCGAGGACGCCGAGGAATTCGAGGCTTCCTTCCGCCATTACGACCAGGCCAACCGCCTGCGCCGCTCACAGATTCACTACAGTGCCGCGGAGACCACGAGCCTGGTGGAGCGCTCGCTAGCGCTGTATACGCGCGAGTTCTTCGACGCGCGCGCCGGTGCGGGCTGCCCGGCCCGCGACCCGCTGTTCATCGTGGGGATGCCGCGCGCCGGCTCAACCCTGGTGGAGCAGATCCTGTCGAGCCACTCGCTGGTCGAGGGCACGATGGAGCTCTATGACATGATCAGCCTGGCCCGCAGCCTCGACGTGCGCGGGCCGCGCGAGGAACGGCTGCAATACCCGGACACGCTGGCCGCGTTGACCCCCGCAGAGCTGCAGGCGCTGGGCGCCCGGTACCTTGACAGAACGCGCGTGCAGCGCAAGAGCAGCGCCCCCTACTTCATCGACAAGATGCCGAACAACTTCCTGCACACGGGGCTGATCCTGCTGGCGCTGCCGAATGCCAGGATCATCGACGTGCGCCGTCACCCGCTCGGTTGCTGCTTCTCGGTATTCAAGCAACATTTCGCGCGCGGGCAGAGTTTCAGCTACGGCCTGGAGGACGTGGGCCGTTACTATCGCGACTACGTCGAGCTGATGGCGCACTTCGACCGGGTGCTCCCCGGAAGGGTGCACCGCGTCCACTACGAATCGCTGGTCGAGAATACCGAGAGCGAAGTGCGCGCACTGCTCGAGTACTGCGGCCTGCCGTTCGAGGAGCAGTGCCTGCGCTTCTACGAAAACGAGCGCGCGGTGCGCACCGCCAGTTCCGAGCAGGTGCGCCAACCGATCTTCCGCGACGGGCTGGAGCAGTGGCGTCACTACGAACCGTGGCTCGAACCGTTGAAGACGGCGCTCGGGCCGGTGCTGGACGCCTATCCGGGGGCACCGGAACCGCAGGACACGCAACCTGACCGCTGATTCCACGAAGACATGAGGGGAGCCTAAATGCAACGCAGTCGATCCAGAAAGCTCGCGCGCGCCCGCGTCCTGAGATCCGCCCCACGCGCCACAACGCTATTGCGCCATGCGCCGATCGCCGCTGCCATCATGGCGGCGATGCACACCGCCCGCGCTCAGGAGGACACGACGGCGCTGGCGGAGGTCGTGGTGACGGCGGAGAAGCGCGCCGAGAACCTGCAGGACGTGCCGATCAGTATCACGGCGATGGACACCAAGAAGCTGGAGGAGCTGAACCTGCAGCATTTCACCGACTATGCGCAGGCCCTGCCGACCGTCGCCTTCCAGACGTTCGAGCCCGGATTCTCCAACCTCTACATGCGCGGCATCGTCGGAGATGCCAACACCAATCATTCGGGTCCGCTGCCCAGCGTCGGCACGTATCTCGACGAGCAGCCGATCACGACCATTCAGGGCTCGCTCGATCTGCATATCTACGACATCGCGCGCATCGAGGTCCTGCCTGGACCGCAGGGCACTCTCTACGGCGCGAGCTCCGAGGCCGGCACGCTGCGCATCATCACGAACAAGCCCGACCCGAGCGGCTTCAAGGCAGGTTACGACCTGCAGGCCAACACCCTCAGGAATGGGACCGCCGGGGGAATCGCCGAAGGGTTCGTGAACCTGCCGCTGTCATCCAAAGCAGCGCTGCGGCTCGTCGGCTGGTACGAGCGGGATTCGGGGTATATCGACAACGTTCCGGGCACGCTGACGTATCCCGGTGATCCCGCTAACGGGTTTCCCCCCTTCACGCTCAACAATGCCGCGATCGCCAGGCAACACTACAACCCCACCGACGTCTACGGAGCGCGCGCAGCCCTCAAGGTCGAGCTGAGCGACAGCTGGACGGTAACCCCCGCGCTCATTGCGCAGAAGAGCAAGTG
>Ga0209055_1002781_pt1 | contig 10876 bp, 9 predicted proteins | sample GraSoiAngelo_110_FD_185875 | JGI IMG/M metagenome (GOLD analysis project Ga0209055, IMG submission 185875) | Grasslands soil microbial communities from the Angelo Coastal Reserve, California, USA - 14_0903_12_30cm (SPAdes) (version 2) | ecosystem: Environmental > Terrestrial > Soil > Grasslands ...
TTCCCAGCTTGCCATCCAGCTCATCCGCAGTCATCCGCTTAGGAATCTCATAGTACCCTCCCTCGATCGCAGCCAACAGAGCCTTCATCTGCTTCTCAGTCAAATTCCCAAACAGACTACTCAGTGACAATAGGAAAGCATCGTCGGTCATGCCTTCAGCAGACCCCTTGTGCAACACCTCAGTCTTTCCCATCTTATCCAGGCCTTTGAGCAGACCCCTGACGTCATTGTCTTCGAAGCCTACCAGGCGGTGATACTCCCATCCTCCGAAGAATACTGGAGGAGGCATTTGGAGAAAATTGTTCGCGCGGACTATTGAGCCTACAGAGGTTCCCTGTCCCACACCGCAAATGCAGGTGCGGACCACCATCTGAAACTTGTCCTGGCAGAGAGTCTTCGCGATGATCTTGCTCTGATATTCTTTAGAATAGTAGACGAGCTCCTTCTGCATCTCCTGAAAAGAGTCCAAGCCATCAGACTCAATCTCCAGAATATCCGTATGATCGTTGCACCACAACGCGATCCTCGCTCCCGGAAACTTCTTGCTCAGACGATTGTGAGGATCCTCGTTTCTCTCATCAGGCTGAATCCTTAGGAAGAGCTCGAACATATCTTACACGAATGAGACTCCTCGCGACGATGATATAAGGGGAGTACCGGCGCACGCCAGCTAGATAGTACCGTACAGTGCCCCTCAAACTGATGCCGGCGCCCGCTTGCTCAAACATAATCCGATCCGACGGAACATTGTCTCTCGGTGAAAGATAAAATGGCAGCACGAGAAGATTGGGCAAGAATAACTCGAGGAGTCGCAGAAGCACTCTCGAGTCTCAGTAGCGCGATCGGATCCGTTCGCACAACGACAAAAGAGAAGAGAGTGAGGCGTCGAAGCATTCAGCTCGTCTCATGGGCAGGACGTGCCGACACTGATGCTTGGTTCCGAGCAGAGTTGGAACTGAGCAAGAATCGAGCCCTAATCTACTACACCAAGAATCAAATCAGGTAGACGCCCCCCGACCCCCTCCGCGCGCTCACGTCCGTTACAGCGACGTTTTGTGCGGGCAAGCCAGGAGTTCAATCCAACAGACGGACGAGCCCAAGTTGGCCTCTAAGCCGATAATGCTACTGGGAAACCTTACCAGCATACTCCTTACTGTAGTCGCTCTGCTTCAAGCGCTCTCCTGGACCATTGCTGGACTACTGATACTCGCCACTCTCTCAATCACAACCCTATTGCCTCTCGGCAATGCTCCAGAGTCAAAATATCCTCGTGAAATGACCCAAGATAAACAGATTACAAAGCGCCATCAAGTGCCGGAAAGGCCGGAACAGAAACCTCTTTCAAAACATGAGCCATCAAAATCTCCGGCACAACTAAAGTCAGACTTTCAGAAAGCGATGATCCCGAAGATCACACCACCGAAGACTATTCCCGGAGTTGTTAGCCCTGCCAAGTTCATTCCAGCGAAACCCAACACCCCAAACCAGGCTATGCTCAAACCGATTCCACCAAAAGCGGCCTCTGCTATTCTCAGCCCACCAACGCCGGTCCCCTCGGAACCAGAGCTCGGCAAACCGACAGTAGTAGAGAAGGGCGACTATGTCAGCTTCGACGTGCAGTTAGATCAGGGCAAGTCGATTACGTGTGATGTGATCGCGAACGGCCGAGTCAACTTTTACATTCTAGACGACGATAACTTGACTGGTCTAGATCTTGGAGAGGAATTCTGGAGCGAGACAGGCGAGGAGGGCACTGAGAAGGCAACGCTAGAGTTCAAGGCTCCCCAGAACGGGAAATGGTTCCTAGTTGTTGAGAACACTGAGACAAGAGAAGTGTCGGCTACGGTCAACATCAGGAAGACCCCGCCCAAGAATGAGCCTTTGACGCAGTAGGCTTCTAGGAGTATCCGCATCAATCATCGCGTCATCTGACCCAAAGCCACGATCTGTGCGCAAGGCGCTTTTCTGAGCAAAGCCTACATTCTTCAAGAAAAAGGCCGCGGCACCGTCTTGCCATCGTGTCTTGGTTGCAATTTGTTAGGAATGTTCGGGAAATCTGTGAGTCGCTCTCCGACCGATAGCAAGGTTCTGTTGCTATTATTCGTGCTCAGCTTGGCAACCTCCCTATTAGCTGTCGAACACGACACGGAGTCACATAGAGCAACCCCTTGGACATTCAATTCGGTTCCTATTCCAGACTTCACGGTTGGAGCCTCTCAACCGAGTATTGTTTCAGCCGACGGAACTACTCACGCCACATCAATCATCCTCGTAAGTCCCCTCAACGGTTTCACCGGGACCGTAGCTCTCTCAGATCTCCCTCTTTCGACAGACGTCTTATGCACAGCCATCCACCCGGCCGCGATCCCAAACAGTTCGGGTGAGGCGACTGTCTCATGCAGTTCCAGTGTTCCGGGAGCCTACGATGTAACAATCTTCGGAACTTCAGGCGGAATCAGACATAACGCCACGGCTACATTCACATTCACGACCTCGGCCGCTCCCGACTTTACAATCACAGCAGTTAGTTCAGTGAGCTTGACCACAGACACTACCGCAACCTCAAACGTAACCGTGACTCCTCAGGGAGGATTCCACTCCGAAGTGAACCTCACAGCAACCGTCTATCCAAGCACCGGGCTATCAGTATCCCTAATTCCTCAACGTCTGGTTCTCGGAATAGGAACTACGACGGCCCGTTTCAGCGCCTCCGCGCCGGGAGACTACGCCGTCACGATTACCGGAATAAGCAAATCCCATTCGCACATGATCACGATAGTTGTTGCTGTTACACTAGCCGGCCCGCCCGACTTCGAAATCTCGGCGAGCTCCGGCTCCATCAATATTGAAGCGGGCAATCCGGGCATGACCAGAATAGTCGTTACTCCCGGCAGTGGATTCACAGGGGCCGTCACACTTGCAGTCGCAGCCCCGGCAGGCATTTCATGCAGCCTGAGTACCACCAGCATCCAATCCTCGGGCACAAGCGCTCTGACGTGCAACAGTGGCAGACCCGGCGAGTATACGATCACTATCAAGGCCATAGGTGGAACCAGTACCCATACTGTAACTGTCAATGTGCAAGTTGCTACCCTATCGCCGGCCGCACCTGCACCCTCCACGATTCTAGGACTTGCACCGGCCTTCTTCTTCGTAGTTATCCCAGGAATAATCGCCCTTGTTGTTGCGGGAGCCGTTCTCCTCCTAAGACTGAGAGGTTCCTTGGCCCGACGCGCATAAGGAGAGGGTTATTTCTTCCAGGTGCACATCTTCTGATCAATCATGTGAGCATGCATCGGGAAGGCGTCCTGTTCAAACATCTTCAGCTTGCACTGGACCCCGTGCTTGGGGCATAATCCCTCGCAGGGCCTTACGTCCTTCTGCACTGTGGCGACTGTCATACTCGCAACCTTATCGAATCCTTGGTTATCTCCTTATCCTCGCCGAGATCCCATGTTCGGGTTAGGCTCTTTTCTCTAGACTTGGACCCCTAGACCCTCCAATTTGTACCGCAGGTGTTTCTCCATGTTCTTCGTCATTAGGAGTCCGCTCTTCATGCTCTTGTAGACAAAAAGCCAGTAGTCTCTCTGAGATGCCTCCTTCCTGGCATCATCTAGTGTGTATAGTTCGAGTTGGTCGAGTAGGTTCATCACGTCTCTATCTCTCAAGCGCTCGACCTTCCACTACAGGAAGCCCTGTTCTTTCATCCACTGGTCAGAGAAGATTTTGCTGAGATAGTTACGCCCGCTATCAGGCAGGAGAGTAACAACCATCTGCTCTTTACTCATCGCCTCTGCGACCCTCAAAGCGGCGAAGACTGCTGCCCCGCCTGATCCCCCTACGAGTATTCCTTCTTCTCTTGCAAGACGTCGCGCGAAATGGAACGCATCCCGGTCTGAGACAGCGATAACGTCGTCTACGACTTTCATATCCATGGTCTTGGGCATAAAGTCCTCTCCAATCCCTTCCACTTGATACTGATGGGGTCTCTCCGTTGTTCCGTGATAGCGCGAGTAGAATATTGACCCCTCAGGATCAACACCGACCACTTTGATCGTTTTCCTCTTCTCTTTCAGGAATCGTCCGGTCCCGCTGATGGTCCCGCCTGTCCCCATCCCACAGACAAAAGCATCCAGTTTTCCACCGGTCTGCCGCCATATTTCCGGCCCTGTTGTCTGGTAGTGGGCCATCGGGTTCGCCGTGTTCACGTACTGGTTCGGCATGAAGGAGTTCGGCGTTTCTTTGGCAAGCCGCTCGGCTACCTTGATGTAGTGTTCAGGCGAACTCGGTGAGACGTTAGTTGGAGTTACCACTACGCGGGCTCCATAGGCTCGTAGGAGGCTTCGCTTCTCCTCGCTCATCTTGTCAGGCATCGTGAAGATCATCTTGTAGCCTTTGACACATGCGGCCATCGCGAGCCCGGTACCGGTGTTCCCGGATGTCGGCTCTATGAGCGTCCCGCCTGGCTTGAGGAGACCTTTCTTCTCGGCCTCCTCTATCATGACTCTACCGATTCGATCCTTTACGCTACCCCCGGGGTTCAGATTCTCCAGTTTCGCGAGAATTGCGGGTTTTGTACCTTGAGTTATCTTGGTCAGCCGAACTAGCGGAGTATTCCCGATAGTATCCAGTATCGAGTTGTGGACTTCCGTAGGAACAAACAACCCTTTCTGGACGAGACGACGTTGGCGTGGTTTATCTGAATGATGGCCTCCCCGGCTAGCCGTCTCTGGGAAAGTGAATGTGCCACGCGGACCTATGATTCCATTCTGCGAAATGTCAATCTGGTTAGGGAATCTATAAATCGCGGGATTGGCGGCAGGCAGAGAACTCTGAAACGTTGAACCATCATGGCCCCTCTACTAGCATTTGTGGACATTTTCGTCGAGTCAGCCCACATGGACGAAGTAGTCCAGTCGCTGGCCAAACTGGACAATATTGAGGAGCTCTACGAGGTCACAGGCGAGTTCGACATCGTAACCCTCGTCTCAGCAGATGATATCGAAGAATTCAGGGATGTCCTGAAGAACAGGATCATGAAGATCAAGGGTGTCAAAAGCACCGTCAGCTCCATCGTCCTGAAAACTCACAAGGGAGCCCGGCTCACCGGCGAGTTTCTCAGTCCGACCGCTCACGCGTCGGTGGCCGTTAGCCAGAAAGACTAGTACCGAGCCAATCATGAAGCCGCTGCTCAACAAATGGGAGCCTGCCTGCCCTGATACAGCCCAGCGACTTACTCACACTAGTACTGATTCTTTCCACAGCGGTAATTCTGGGGCGCCTGCTCGCACCCTACATTACCGCCATCTTCACTAGCGCACCGAGTAGGATAGATAGGGTTCTCAGTCCTATCGAGAATCGGATCTATAAGCTTCTTGGCGTAGATCCGACTCGTGGCATGGGATGGAGGGAGTATTTTCTCTCCGCGATCATTGTGAACATTTTCCAGATGAGCATTGCCTTCATCATCTTCGTCTTCCAAAACATTCTACCACTGAACCCTCAAGGATTCCCGGGTCTCAGCATTGACCTCGCCTTCATGCAGGTCATCAGCTTCGCGACCAACACAAACCTTCAACACTACAACGGAGAAGGCGTATGCAACAATCTTCCAAACTGTCCTTCTCTATCGTCTATGCCTGGACTCTCCTATCTCAGCCAGATGACCGCTGTCCAGTTTCTACAGTTCACGAGCGCTGCCACAGGTCTTTGCGTGGCCGTGGCAATGGTCCGAGGCTTCGTTTCTCGCAGTCAGAATTTGGGAAACTTTTACACTGACTTTGTTCGGTCTCTAACGCGACTTTTCCTTCCGCTCTGTTTTGTCGCCGCCCTCATCTTTGTGGGATTGGGCGTTCCCCAGACCATTGGAGGGTATCAAACCGTCCAAACAGTGGAGGGAACAACCCAGACGATTCTGGTGGGACCCGTCGCATCACTTGTCAGCATCATGCAGATCGGCACCGATGGGGGTGGATACTACGGAGCAAACTCGGCCTACCCACTTCAGAACCCGAATCCGGCCTCTGATGTTTTCCAGATTCTTCTCATGCTACTCATCCCGACCAGTCTCTGCTTCGTATTTGGACAGCTGCTGGGAAAAAGACGAGAGGCTCACCCAATAATCATCGGCGCTTACACTCTCTTCGCTCTTGACCTGTTGCTAGCCTTCATTCCCAGCTACGGCCTTGGTCGAGGCATCGAGGTTCGTTTCGGAGGATTCTTCTCCACATTCTGGACCGTTGTGACGACAGCTGTCACCACGGGCTCGGTAAATGCAAGCCTGGCCGGGATGCACCCGCTCGTCATCCTCTCTGGCTTCATTGGCATGCTGATCCAGTCTACTCCCGGCGGCAAGGGAGTGGGTCTGATGTACATGGTGATGTATGTCGTAATCACGGTTTTCATCGTCGGTCTGATGTCTGGCCGGACGCCTGAGTATCTCGGGATAAAGATCAGTGCGCGCGACGTCAAACTCGTAATGGTCACCTTCCTAATTCATCCAATTATCATTCTGGTCCCAACAGTCCTCGCGTATGCAACTGGCGCAGCATCCGCGGTAGGGGTCTCGACGGGCTCAACCGGCTTTACTAGGATCTTCTATGAATTCACATCTGCTGCAGCCAACAACGGCTCAGACTTTCTGGGAGCGGGCGGAAACACGTTGTTCTTCAACATCTCCACTGCGCTGGTCATGTTTATTGGCCGCTTCGCTCCAGTCGGGCTCTTGCTTGCCCTAGCTGGGTCAATGATCAATCGCAAGAGATCCACAGAGATCGGTCTTAGGACAGACAGCATCACGTTCACAATGGTTCTCGTTGGCAGCATACTCCTGCTCGTTGTTCTCACGTTCTTCCCCTTCCTCGCACTCGGACCGATTCTCGAATTCTTCCAGAAACGCGTAAACGGGTTCTGACAAGATGACTTCGAACGGAACCAGACCAACCTCATCACGCTTCCGAAGTAATCTCACATCAACCAAGACGCTTCTCGATTCGTTGGTCAGACTAAATCCAGTATCCCTGCTCGCGAATCCTGTCATGTTCATTGTAGAACTAACCTTCTTCATAGTCGCGGCGATGGCGATCTATCCCCCTGCGTTCTATCCAGTTGCAAATTCGAGCATGAGAATCTACTACGTCGAAGTCTCCTTGATACTTCTGATCACAGTCTGGTTCAGCACTCTAGCTGATGCACTGGCTGAGACCCAAGCGAAGAACACTGCCAGCAGCCTCCGAAGTCTGGAATTGGAAGTCCAGAGCAAGAAGATATTGACGGAGGGGGATGTTAGAAGGATCGTTACAACGCTCTCGACTGCACTTCGTAAAGGGGATCTAATTTTGCTTGAGAAGAACGATGTCGTCCCTATCGACGCGGAGGTGCTTGAGGGAATTGGAATGGTCGACGAGTCCCTCCTAACGGGAGAATCTACACCCGTCAGGAAGGCACCGGGAGACGAGGTTATCGGAGGATCGAGAGTGATCAGTGACACTCTCACCGCTCGGGTCACGGTGAATCCCGAGGATACTTACATCAGCGAGATGATTAGGCTGGTAGAGTCATCAAAGAGGCCTCGGACTCCTAACGAAGTGGCCGTGACGACTGTGCTAATTGGTCTGACGGCGATCTTCACAATAATTGTTGTTGCACTTCTAGGCCTCTCGATTACTCTCGATCTCGCCGTGGACCTTTCGATCCTTATCGCGCTATACGTCTGCCTACTCCCAACAACAATCGGGGCCCTGCTTCCGTCCATCGGGCTCTCGGGCGTATCCCGGCTCTACAGGAGAAAGATCGTAGCCAAGTCAGGAAGGGCAGTTGAGAGAGCAGGAGATACGGATGTGATCATCCTTGACAAGACCGGGACGATCACGGTCGGCAACAGGCAAGCGGTAGAATTCGTCCCCGTCAACAATCACACTGAGAAGGAGGTTGGTGAAGCGGCGTTTCTCTCGTCTTGGCATGATGATACTCCTGAAGGCCGGAGCTTGATTCGGCTCGCTTACGAGGATGGTTTCGTTCCTAGAGAGTTGAACGCATTGGGGGTTTCTGAAGTGTACGAGTTTTCCGCGAGCACCCGAACGAGTGGTGTGAAGATATCTCAGGGCACAGGATTCATGCTACCCAAGGGGGACAAGTCGGGCCGCGAACGGGGGAGGCTGCGGAGAAAGTTTGAGGCTCACCAGGAAGCCGGATCGGTGATCGCGGAGGATGAGATTGAGATAATCAAGGGTGCTCCCGATGCGATCAAGAAGATCGCACGCTCTATCCCATCAAACTTCGATGCGTTGGTGGATAGTATCTCGAGCCGGGGGGATACGCCGCTGGCTGTGACGAGGAACAGGGAGGTTATCGGAGTTATCAGGCTCAAGGATGTTCTGAAGCCAGGTATCAGGGAGAAGATTCTGTCGGTCAAAGTGATGGGGATTCGGCCTGTGATGCTGACTGGCGACCAGCCCCTCACAGCGAAGAGCATTGCCACCGAAGTAGGGATTGACGAGTACAGGCCCGAGGCGAAGCCCGAGGACAAGTACGACATTGTGACGAGAGAGCAGGCTGAGACCCGAGTCGTAGCTATGATCGGGGACGGCACCAACGACGCACCCGCGTTGGCCGTAGCTGATGTGGGTCTGGCGATGAATTCTGGAACTCAAGCAGCGAAGGAGGCTGCCAACATGGTAGACCTAGAGTCGAACCCGGCCAAAATCATCGAGGTGGTCATGCTCGGAAAACAACTACTCATGACCCGCGGAGCAGTGACGACCTTCAGCATCGCCAACGATGTGGCGAAATATTTCGCGATAGTCCCAGTAATGTTCGCAACTACCCTTCCAGAACTGAAGGCTCTGAACATTCTCGGACTCGGACTGAACACTGCAGTCCTCTCAGCCCTCATCTTCAACGCAGCCATCATCCCTCTCCTAATCCCACTCGCCATGAAGGGAATCCGGTTCAAGCCTACCAGCACGATGGGTCTCTTCATCAAGAACGCGCTCATCTACGGAGCCGGAGGAATCATTGTGCCCTTCATAGGAATCAAGCTCATCGACATCGCACTATTATCGATAGGAGGATAGGATCAGGTTGAGCATCAAAAACGAAGTCAAACGAAACTACGGACCCGCTCTCAGGCTGGCAATTGTCTCAATGCTCCTCTGCGGCCTGGTCTTCCCACTGTTGGTAACAGGGTTTGCTCAACTCCTCCTGCATGAGCAAGCAAATGGCTCGATAGCCCATCTTGACGGGAGCAACGGTAGGTCAGTGGGCTCGTATCTTATTGCTCAGAACTTCTCCTCGCCATTCTTTTTCCACTCTCGAAATGTGACGCTGTCAGCTTCTGGCGTAGACCCCGACATCACGCTTGAAGATGCACTCTCACAAATACCACGAATATCGGCTGCCACCAATATCACACAGAGTGATCTTTCCAACCTTGTCAGTCAAAACATAGAACGAACGTCGTTTGTCTTTGGCGACGAATACGTGAACGTGCTCCGGCTAAACCTAGCCCTCATCCAGAATCATCAGTCGATATATCAGAAGCTCGACCCTGGTATTTACCTACCATGAATGGACTTGACTCGGATTCTCGAATTGTTACGTGAGGCATTATTCTTTCGGGAATAGTCCGGCTTGGAGAAGCGGCAAGACTCAAAAGAGCTGACCCCTCTTTTGTCAATCAGATGCCTAGTTTTTTCCAATTCACTCCAAAGAAAATTCTCCGAATTATTCTACTAGCCATCTTTCCGTGGCTACCTCCCTACCTCTTCGAGAAGACAGATTTCTACTTCCATCTCACCCATCAACTGGACTGGTACTACCAACTCTCTGGAGAGCGACTCCTAGTAGACCTTGGATGCTTTGCTCTCGGAGGGGTCATTGCTGCTTATCTTCTCCGGCCCCGGTTGGCGATTCTCCAAATCTCTCTCAATGCTCTCATAGTCTGGGTACTGTTCTACGTGGCCTGCCCGACCTATGCGCCAGGGGGAGTCTGGCAGCCGGAATGTTACAATTCGGGACCCGATGGGCTGGTGGGGTTCCGACTGGCAGGAATAATGCTCAGTTACGGGGCGCTACCGATTCTCGTGAAGGCGGCAGAGGGTAGGGCATTCAACAGAATGGTGGGGCCTGCGATCGCATTCTTTGGTGGAATTGTTTTGACGGTCGTGATGGTCTGGTATCCTCTGGCGGCATGGTTCTCGGGGGTGACTTACCTACAGCCTCTCGTCGCTTTCCAGACAGTGTTGCTCATTGGTGTTCCTCAGATAGCAACTGGGATACTGGCCGGGCGCATAGGGCAATCGTTGAAGATCGGCACCGCCTCCGGACTAGTCTCTCTCGTCTTCTTTTCGTTATTCTTCTGGACGTCTGACTGCCCAGGCTGTGATCGCAGTCTCCTCTACTTTCTCGCACCTTCGTGGGCCTTTTTCGCGCTGCTAGGCAGCATTACCGAACTCGGGCTTCCTGCACGAATTCGAGTCCCGCATATTCAGGGCTGGCTAGGAACGATCAGAATGGAAGATTTCCAGCGCGTCGGACTTGCCCTCGTCTTGGCCGTCTGCCTATGGACCCTGGTCGCACGTGACTATTGGAACCCAAGCGTTCTCTACTCATCCTCCATCTCTCCAAACCCTGGCGATCTCACGCTTGGTCAGCCCTTCTATCCGTATATTGGCGGCTACTACAACTCCATTCAGTACAGAATTTGCTGTGTCGAAATTGGAGTGAAAATCTCCATGGCGAATCCGCGCCTCCTGGCTCCTGACAATTTTCTGGTGGCCGGTATGGGGGTCCAGTCGCCCAACTGTTGTATTGACGGTTGGGATTTTGGATGTAGGGCTGATGTCTTCCTCCTACCGAATAGCAGCGTTATAGTCTC
>Ga0209055_1002786_pt1 | contig 10866 bp, 7 predicted proteins | sample GraSoiAngelo_110_FD_185875 | JGI IMG/M metagenome (GOLD analysis project Ga0209055, IMG submission 185875) | Grasslands soil microbial communities from the Angelo Coastal Reserve, California, USA - 14_0903_12_30cm (SPAdes) (version 2) | ecosystem: Environmental > Terrestrial > Soil > Grasslands ...
TCGCCGGCGCAAGAGGCGCTTTCTTGATTTCAGGTAATTGATGGGACGGAGCCAGCGGTTCTCGCCACGGAATTGCTCCATCCGCGGCAGCAGTACGAGCCCAAGCAGGAAAACGATGACGTTGGCGGCCCAGGTTCCCGCCCCTGGTGTCAATGCACCTTGCCGGGCAAGATTCGCCCCCGTCACGGTCAGCAAGTAATACGAAGCGATCAGGATGACGGCAAGAAGCGCGCCCGCCGCCCGGCCGCCGCGCCGTGGCTGGGCTCCGAGAGGTACCGCGATTAGCGCAAAGGCAAAGCACGCAATCGGAAATGCAAAGCGGCGGTGAAGCTCCACGCGGGCCTCTCGCCAGCCCGGGCCGTTATCATTCCAAAGCTCACTTACCGAGCGCTCGGGATTGTTGAGCTGACGCGGTGGAGCCGCGGCCAGGCCGCTAAACTCGATCGGCCAATCGCTCTGCCCAAATGCGGTAACGGAGTAGTGGTCTGCGTCCTCGCGCGAAAATTCGTGGGTCGTGCCGCCCTGCAGGTGCAGCTCCAACTTGCCTTGTTTCGGCTCGGCAATCACGATGGCCTTCTCAGCCAATGTCAACTGTGAGCCGCCCTCCCCGCCCGTCTGCGCCAGGAATACGCCCGCCGCCGTCACATCGTTAACGTAGAGAACCATGCGCGGAAAGCGTTCATCGAATACCCGCGGCTGCAAAGCAAAAGAGATCTGCGAGGTAACCAAGTCGGCCTGCAAAGAACGAAACGTCCGCAGAGCCAGTGGTCCAAGCCAGGTCGTCATTGCCAGCGTCACAACTGCGCCCGTGAGCGCCAAAACACCCACCGGCAGCAGAATCCGGCGGCGACCGATGCCCAGCGCCGTCAAGGCAATGATCTCGCTGTCCGCCGACATGCGCCCAAGTCCCAGCAGCACGCCGATCAGCGTGGCCATCGGCACGGTGAACACAAACACAGCAGGAAAGATGCAGACAAAGAGCGTCAAAACTTGCACGCCGGAACCGCTGTGGCGCACAAACAGCTCCATCAACCGGACCAATTGCGGCACGAAAAAGACAAAAGTGAAGACGATAAGTCCGAGGAATGCGTGGCGGAAAACTTCGCGGACGATATACCGGTCCAGGATGCGCATGACGCGAACGGTGAGTGTAACACGGTCGCGACAACGCTCGCCTAGCCGCGTTCTGTGTATCTCTTCCGCAGGCCCCTGAGAATCCTTTAAGTTTGCAACTCTAGCCACGCACCGGGTGGGGACTCTCCAGGTAAGCCCAGCGCTCCACGATCTGCCGGTTGGCGATCCGCCAAATCACGATTCCTGAGAACGAATTCTTCAAAATGATTGCGGATGAATTCCTTCATCTCCGCATGCGTCATTCCGGTCTTGGGATTCTTGACTTCCGACGAATCCGCTGCTGTGCTCATTTCGGTTCTCTATCTCTAGGCTGACGCGGCCTGATCTCGAAATTCCTTGGCATTCGCCTTCAGGTATTGATCGAGTGTCACGGGAGCGCGCTCAATCAAGGATCGAAGCACACCATCGGTTTTCGCGCCGCCGCCCTGCTTGTAATACTGCTGAAGTTCCAGAAGCGCCGTCACCTGCCACTCCGGCATACCCATGCCAAGCATCGCTTCGCGCTGCGCCGATTCCGGAATGTCCACGTAATTCACGGTGCGGCCGGAGATTTTGGAGATTCGCTTGGCCAGCTCTTCATTCGATATCGCCTCCGGTCCATTCAATTCATACGTTTTTCCGGAGTGCGGACCACCGCGAAGCGCTTTGACGGCCACAACGGCGATGTCCCCAACGTCCAGATAGCTGACCTTAGCGTCGCCCATTGCTGCATAGAATGCGCCCTGCGTGCGTATGCTCGCAGCATTGTAGGTCACGATGTTCTGCAAAAAGCCATTGGGCCGCAGGATCGTGCAGCTCATTCCCGACGACTTGAGCTTATCTTCAACCTGACGGTGCCAGCTCGGAAACGACTTCGGGTAATCTCCCGCTCCGAGGGCTGAATTCAGAACCACGTGCTTTACTCCAGCTTGCTTGCACGCGACGAGCATATTGCTTTCCAGTTCCACGAGCTGCGGAATCGGGGAACAAACCACGTACACGAAATTCACTCCGTCCAGCGCCTTGCCCAGACTATGCTTGTCCGCATAATCCGCCAGCACTGCCTGGCATCCCGAGGGCGCCTTAGCGGCCTCCTCCTTGGACCTGTACATGGCCCGGACTTTGGACTCTCTTCGGATCGCTTCGAGCAAAACCGCTTTGCCAACGCTCCCGCTGGCGCCAGTGATAAGAATCATTTTCTTCTCCCCACTTTATGAAGCTCGCCGCAGTCCTTTGAATTCAGGCGGCCTCGTGCGAGCCGGATGTTCACGACCATGGTATAAACACCGTCGGCCTCGGTGGGCGTGCGCTGAATCCAGCGCAACATAAAAATACCACAGGCCCTTTTCTGCGGAATGAATTTGATTACACTATTGCTGCCCAGTTCCAGAGGACTTTAGATCTCGTCACGCCGACGCCGCGACTGCTCCGGCTTTGAAAAATGCGATCAACTCCTCATTGATTTGCTGCTTCAAGGTCGAGCACATGCCGTGCGGCCCGCCGGGAATGACCTTGAGCGTGGCTCCTTTTACGAGCTTCGCGGATAAAAGCGCTGAATCGGCGATCGGAACGATCTGGTCGTCGTCGCCATGAAGGATAAGTGTCGGCACGTCGATTTTTTTCAGATCTTCGGTGAACTCCGTTTCCGAAAAGGCCTTGATGCAGTCATAGGCGGCCTTGAGTCCGCACCACATTCCTTGCAACCAGAACGAGTCCCGCAGGCCCTGGGAAACGTTTGAACCTGGCCGATTGGCGCCGTAGAACGGGGCGCTAAGGTCCTTGAAAAATTGCGACCGGTCATTGACAACGCCGGCGCGGATTTGGTCGAAAACCTCAATGGGCAATCCTCCAGGATTGGCAGGCGTCTTCAGCATGAGCGGAGGCACCGCGCCGATCAGCACAGCTTTTGCCACGCGTTTTGAGCCGTGACGACCGATGTAGCGCGCAACTTCTCCGCCTCCAGTCGAGTGACCGATGTGAATGGCGTCCTTCAGGTCAAGTTTCTCAACGAGTTCCGCTAGGTCGTCCGCGTACGTGTCCATTTCATTGCCTTCCCACGGTTGGCTGGAACGCCCATGACCGCGACGGTCATGCGCGATACAACGGTAGCCGCGGTCGGCAAGAAACAGCATTTGGTCTTCGAAAGCGTCGGCGCTTAGAGGCCATCCGTGACTGAACACCACAGGCTGTCCTTTGGCCCAGTCTTTGTAGTAGATCGTCGTGCCGTCTTTGGTCGTGATCGTTGCCACGGAATGTTCTCCTTTCTGTTTAAATTCCTCGAAAATAGTGCCACTGCCGAATCTTTAATTCCAAGTGCGCAGCCTGGGGGCACCCGCGCCTTCTCTCACCTTCCGCTTGCCGCCCGTCTTGCCAGTTTCCGCTTTCCATGCATTTCAAAAAATCTGCTGGTAAAGCGGCCCTCCGGATCGAAGGCGTGTTTCTTTTGAAAGAAGGCATCAATCCCAGGATAAGCTTGCCTCAAGGTATCACTGTCGAGATTCCTCACGTAAGTCAGATAAAACGTCCCTTCGCACTGGAGTGCGAGGCGGTTCAGCCGGTTGATCAACTGATTGCCCCTGGCGCGGCCCTCCTCCGAGCAGAGTTCATTAAAGTAAAATATCACCGCAAACGCGTCTTTCGTTGGCGCATACGAAAGAGCCGTTTCGTTGCCTGCTTTCACGTACCGCAGGGTCACGCCGAGAAGATTGGTGCCGTCTTCCCGTACGATTTGGCGCATGCCATCCATGAAGGTCATAAAACCCGCAAACGGAATAAAGAATTCCTGGATCACATCCGAGTCTTTCACAGAATCATGCTCCAGCATTTTTACCGCTGATACCGGCGGCCGCATGGCATTGTTTCTGGATACTATCGTCTTCCGTGATTCGCCAGCGGCGATGTATTTTTCTGCTTGCCACCGGAGCGCCTTCCCCCATTGGTAGCTTCGTGACAATCCAAACAAGAAACGGTCGCGCGCCACGTGGCGCTCATGATCCAATTGGAAAATCCCTTTGCGGGTTCGGTCCGTCCTTCGCCACACGGTAACGATCGTGTCGTTTAGAAAGCTCCCCGACGAAATCGACGGCCGCGCTAGAAAAAGCTCGGTCAGCGGATTTTCGCTTACTTCTCGCTCAAAGTATCCAACCAAGCTGCCCAGCGGAATGACGGCAGAGCTTTGCTCGTAGACACAATCTTTTACCAGCTCCAGTTCCACATCGAGAATTATTCCGAACAACCCATAACCGCCGATGACGTTCCGGAACAAGTCTGGATTCTCCGTTCTGCTTATGGACTTCACCGATCCATCGGCCAGCAGGATTCGGAATCCAAGCACGCTGTCTACCAGCGTGGGATAGCGTGAGTCGCGCCCATGGGCATTCGCCGCAAGCGAGCCTCCCACGGTGAAAATGTTGTCAGACTGCATAGCTTTTAACGCCAGGCGCGATGGACTCAACGCCTCTTGTATTTTGTCCCACGTAATTCCGCTCTCCACAGTGATGCGCTTCTGCTCCGCGTCAAGGGAAAGCACACGGTTAAATTGCCGCATGTCCAGAACCATGGCGCCGTTCACAAAGGCATGCCCACCCAGGTTGTGGCCGGTTCCCATCATGCAGACAGGCACGCCGTCACGCTGCGCGCGCTGCAAAGCGCTCCGAATATCGGCAACGCTCCTCGGCGTTTCAATCGTCCGAGCAACGGCCGAATACACGCGACGCGCATCTGTCAACCGCAGATGTGGCGCCTTTTCGCAGGTTTCTCTAATCGCACCGCCTAATCGCTTGCGTTCCCGTGGCGGAACCTTCGGATCCACCGGCAGGTAGAGCAGTTTTCCGTAAATCTCCCGTGTCTTTGCCGGCTCATGATTCTCCCTTCCAGCCGGCGGCTCGATAACCGCAAGGGCCGAACCAGCCGCGGTGCCATCGAATCCCTGCCGGTGAAGCTCTTCCATGAACCGCTCCCGCGCCTCCACCAGAATCGGAAAGATCCAAAAGCTGTGGAACTCCGCGCGATTCCCGGGATAGGAAATCTCCGGCGGCAACGATTTCGCAAACTCCTCGCCCACCAAAACTCGCTGCCTCAGCCGCGCCGCGTCAAACGTGCGCAATCGATATGCAAGAAGGGCCAAGAGCGGGTACGAGCATTGCCACTGGATCTCCTTCAACCAATCCTTGTCATCCAATCCCCGCATTTTTGCGATCACGCCTTCGAAATCTGCTCCGAGGAACTGGCATCCACGATAGAACAGGCCGAACATCAGGGGCAGCGTAAACAGTTTCAGGACCACATGCGTCAGCACCACCTTTGCAAATTCTTTGCGGGTCTGCGTCGGGTGTGTCCGCTGGATCATTCTCATTTTCCGGAGCAGCTCGGCATCTTTCACACGCAGGAGCGCTCCTCCCAGCGCCGTCATCGTCTTGATCGATCCGAAGCTAAACATAGCCACATCCGTTTCCGGATGACCGGTGTAGTCCGGTCCCGTAAACGCCTGCGCACAGTCCTCGATCACCAGGATGTCGCGCTTTTTCGCCAACTCGACCAGCGGTCCCATTGGCACTCGCGTGCCAAAGAGGTGCGCCACCACGATCGCTCTCGTCCGCTCCGTAATGGCCGATTCAATCGTCGAAATCTGTGGCGCCATCGTGCCGCTTTCAATATCCAGGGGAATCGGAACCAATCCGTGATGCTTCGCGATGTTCACCATTTCCGGGATCGTCAGCGCGGTCATCAGGATTTCGCTGCCGGCTGGGAGCTCCAGCGCACCTAGGAGCAGATCAAACCCGGTTCGAACCGTGAACGCCGAAAGCACCGGGTAACCCGGGGCAAACCTGCCTTCGACCTCCGCCTCCTTGGCGCGAATGCTCCTGCGGAAAACACAGTGAAACGCCGCGCACGCAAGATCCCGCCACCGAATATCCAATTGTTTCCGGGGATACATTCTGAGCCGCGGTAGCAGTGTCATCAGAGACGATCGTTTCTGGCGGCAAACTCCGCCCGCTTGCACTCTTCACCCTCTGGAGAAACCCAGCTGCCAGTCGCGGATTCTATACTAGGCCTCGCTACGACACTAGTATTCAACGCGTGCGCGCCGGCCGGTTTCTCTTACCGCCGATTACGTGATAGTTTTTCTTACAGTGGTTCTTTTCGTATCCAAGATGGGCGGGCACGTACCTACTGAATCGGGCCTGCACCACTGCTTGAATCTTCAACGGCCAGCCGGACACACTCCGGTCATCGAATTAGCACGGGAGCGACACGAGAAATGAAGCGGGTCCATCTTGTTGTCTTGTGGCACATGCATCAGCCGCAGTACCGCGATCCCGAAAGCGGGCGCTACGTCCTTCCATGGACCCGCCTGCACGCTCTGAAAGATTACTGGGGCATGGTCGACGTGCTTCGCGAATTTCCCAACTTTCATGCCACTTTCAACGTCGTGCCTTCGCTAGGCATGCAACTCGAGGAATACGCCAGCTGCAGTTTCAAGGAGCCCTGGTTCTCGCTGGCGTTTAAGAATACCGACGAACTAACCCGCGAGGACAAAGCCGAAATCATCGCGCGCGCGTTTCAGGTGAATCACGAGCGCCTGATGTCTCGTTGGCCGCGTTTCGTGGAGCTATTTGAATGGTCACGGCCCGCAGGCGGCGCGCAGGCGCTGGTCTCCTTCACCCCACGCGATTGGCGCGACCTGCAGCTCCTCTCTCAGTTGGCGTGGATGGAAGAGTCCTGGCATATGGTAATGCGGCGCAGAGCGGCCAGATCGAACTCAGCACCACTCCCTTCTACCACCCCATCCTTCCGTTGATCTGCGATTCCGATATCGCCCGCGTCGCCAATCCCGGCACGCCTCTGCCGCGCCGCGCCTACCGCCGTCCCGAAGATGCGCGCGAGCAATTGCGGCTTGCTCGCGAGTATCACGAGCGAGTTTTTGGCTCGAAGCCCGCTGGCCTGTGGCCTTCTGAAGGTTCGGTTTCCGACCAAGCACTCACCATCGCCGCCGAAGAAGGTTTTCAGTGGTTCGGCACGGATGAAGGCGTCCTCGGCCGCACGCTCAACGTCGGGTTTTTCCGCGATGGCAATGGCATTCCCGCCAACGCCGATCGCCTCTATAAACCTTGGCAAGTGCAAGTTGCCCCAAACGGAATTACCGGTTTGTTTCGCGATCACCACTTGTCCGACCTCGTCGGCTTCGTTTACAGCCGCATGGATGCCAAGGCCGCTGCCGCCGATCTCCACGCCCGCATGCGGCACCTCGGAGAAACAGTGCAAACCAATCAGCCGCTCACGATCTGTCTCTTCCTCGACGGCGAAAACGCCTGGGAATACTATCCAGGGAACGGCCGCGCGTTTCTCCGCGAGTTTTACGGACGCATCCAGGACGACCAGGATTTCCGCGCGCTTACTGCAACCGAAGCCATCGCCGCCGCCGGCGGAATTCCCGCCACCGCTGGAATTTTCCCCGCCTCGTGGATCAACGCAAATTTCGACGTGTGGATTGGCCACGCCGAAGACGTCGCGGCATGGGAATTACTTTGGGACGCCCGCGAAGCCTACGCTCGGGCCTTTGAGGCTCGCAAACAAGGAAGAGCGGACGCCCCCACCGAAACCGCTCTCTTGGAAGCCCGCGAATCGCTTCTGGCCGCAGAGGGCAGCGACTGGTGCTGGTGGTTCGGCCCAGAGCACAGCACCGCGAACGACGCCGAGTTCGACGCCCTCTATCGGAAGCACCTGACGGCCATTTATCTCTCGCTGGGCCAGGTGGCGCCCGAAGAGTTAGCCAAACCCATCAAGCGCAGGCCTGAACACGCGCTGCAACTTGCACCAACGAGTCTGCTGAACGTTACGGTCGACGGCCGCGACACCTCGTATTTCGAATGGCTCGGCGCCGGCCTCTATTCACCGGAACGCCGTGGCGGTTCCATGCACGGCCGCGTCTTCTACCTCCACGAGCTGCGCTACGGCTTCGAGCAAGAGCGCTTCTGCGTGCGCATCGATCCCTTCTCTGAAGCGCTCGGCGAACTGGAAGACCCCGAGTTTCGCATCACCATCGGCGGTGCCGAGGAGCTGACCATCGTCGTGAATCTCCAGCGCAGCCACGTCCAGGGCTTTGCCGTCGAAAAGGACCTTGTCTGCTTGCTTAATCCCAAGCTCGTCGCTGAGGCTGCCTTCGAGCGCGTACTGGAAGTTGCCATTCACCGGGATCAGTTTAACCTTAAGGGCCAGAGCAAGCTGCGGCTGGGTGTCGCCCTTTGGCACGGCGGCCTGCCCGTCGACGTCTTGCCTGCTGAGGGTTTCCTGGACGTCCACCTCGGCGAAGACCATTTTGCCTGGCCCCCGGAATAATCAGTTCGCCTTATGCCACACTCAAAGTTGTTCTTGAAGGTTCTGCATTCATGCGGCTTCACTAAAACAATTTCACCGCAAGCTCCTGCGGATGCTCGCCCACCGGAATCATCGTCAACAGAAAATTCGTCCGCACCCGAATCACCGCCAAATCCCCCGACCCTTGGCTCACCACTAGGAGCAGGTTTTCTGCAGGATCAAAGCGCAACGCCACGGGAGAATCGCCGGCGGGAATCGGAAAACCTTTTTCTGGATGCTTTTCAGATAGCGCCTCACGAATAATTCGCCGGTTCAAAATATCCACCGGTGTGACCCGGCCGGCAGCCGTGTCCGAAACATACATCAGGCCGGCATCGTTGCTGAGCACACCCCGAGTCGGCGCGGCCCCCAGCACCATGTAATCGCCCACCTCGTGCGTCCAGGTGTTGATGACCTGTAAGCCATGCGCTTCCGGAGAAATCACGTAAAGTTCGCCGCCATCCGGTTTCAGCAGCATGTCTGTCGGCTTGCCGGCCAGTTCGAGGTTGGTGACCAGAACACCGCGTCGCAGGTCCACCACGGACATGCGCCGCTCCGAACGGCTCAGCACAAACGCTAGGGAACTGTCCGGCAGCACCGCAACGTCTTCCGGCTGCGCGACCACGACCACACTGGCGCGTAGCGCCAGCCTGGCCGCATCGTGAATGCCCAGCGTGCCGTCGCGCCGATTCACCACCAGCACGGTATTACCGTCCGGAGTAGCTCGCGCGAGGACGGGCTCGCGTCCCGTCGCCGCCCGACCAAGGACGGCGCGCGATTTAACGTCAATCGCAACGAGCGTGTTCATTCCCGACGCCGTCGTGTAAACGCGATTGCCGTCTGGCGAAAAATCCAGTGCGTAGGGAAGCGGCCCCACCGCGATTCGCGCGGTCACCTGCCCCATGGAATGATTCGCGCGTGGATCGAGGATCCACACGTAGCCGCCCGCCGTGCTGACACCAAAAATCTCTGGCCGCGTAGGGTGCTCCCGCATCCCGGAAACTCCGGGCCCGATAGCAATCCGCGCCACGGTCTTGAGCTTCACCAGGTCTACGACGGTCACGTTGCCGTCCGCCGTCGAGACGTATGCCGAGAGGTGCAAATCCGGCTGCAGGAAAGAAGGCCGATGCTCGCGCAGCAGCAAAACCAGTCCGGAGATACCAAGAACAGCAATCAGGAAGTAGGCGCGGAAGTTTTTAGGCCGGTTCATGTGGGCAAAGAAATTGTCCCACGGTTCGATGAAAGGTCAAACGTTGCAGCTAAAAACCAAAACGCGCGGTGCCCTTAGGATATTGTTTGTGGGACGCTGGGGAGACTTTCTCTTGAGCGCCTACGGTTTTGTTTCCGAATCGGATTTCGCCGCCACGGCGCTGGCAGCTTCTGTCGACGTGTGCTCCCCCTGGCGCGTGAGATAGAGCAGCACCGGAGTCACCTCAAACGGCATTCTTTCTGATTCAGCCAGCGTGCCCGCTGGTTTGGACTTGAGCATTCGCAAGTGGTCATTCCAAGGGTCGACCTTGATACGTCCTCCGAGCGGCAGCGCCGCAATGCCGTTAGGCGGCGGCTTCGGCTCCGCACTGGACGGCTGCGCGGAGAACGCGGACGCAACAACCGTCAAGCTTGTCGAAACACTGTCCCCCAGGTGTGGGCTAATCAGGTTGGGAATCTCCTTCGCCCGGCTCGTGAGCGCCTGCAAGAACAGTTTCGCTGGAATGGACTGTTCCTTGTAGGGTGAGTTGCTCAGTAATTCGTTCCCCTTTTGCTTGGCCGCCTCTTCCTCTTCCGGCGTACGCGCAAAGTCAAAGTGCCAGAACGTCTCCTTCTCTTTGAATCGCAGGCTGTCGAAGAACGCAAATTGCGTATCCATGTGATGCCCCAGCACCACGTGACCCAGCTCGTGTGCCAGGATAGCCGCCAGGCTGGCTTCATCAGGCAGCACGTCAATCAACCCGCGGCTCAGCACGATAGTGTGGCCAATGCTGAACGACTCCAGCGTTGACGTCATCAGCACGCGGCAATGGACTTCCGGCTGAATGTCCAGATTATTGGTTACCTCTAGGTTGTTGATCACCGTCTCCAGAACTTTATCGACTTCCCCACGAGGCGCTATCAAACCCTGCCGCTCTAGTCGTTCCGTGATGTTTTCTTCCGCCTGCCGGGCCCAGGCACGCTCCGCTTGAAATGGCGAATAGTCGTTGGCTGCTTCCGACTGGTCATTGACGGGGTTCGCGCCTTCCACCAGAATCTTGCTCAGCTCCTGCTCTCCTTGCACATTGCCAATGTTGTAGCCCCATAGCCGCGTTTGCGCTCGGAAGGCCTTGAACCCCATCCTCCTCGTCTGCGCGTCCCGCACGCTGCCCTGTTCGCAGTAAACAAATGCCGGAAGCCACTGGTCTT
>Ga0209055_1002792_pt1 | contig 10850 bp, 11 predicted proteins | sample GraSoiAngelo_110_FD_185875 | JGI IMG/M metagenome (GOLD analysis project Ga0209055, IMG submission 185875) | Grasslands soil microbial communities from the Angelo Coastal Reserve, California, USA - 14_0903_12_30cm (SPAdes) (version 2) | ecosystem: Environmental > Terrestrial > Soil > Grasslands ...
CGCTGCCCTCCTGCATGTCGGCGGCGGTGTAGCCGAGCTCGATACCGCGGCGCACCCGGTCGAACAGGCAGGGGGCGATGGCCGTGTAGCCGTCGGCGGCGAAGCCGTCGCTCACTGTGCGGATGTGGCTGTTGACCCCGAAGATCTCCTGGATCACCACCACTGCGCCGCGCGGGCGGCCGGGGGCGGCGGCGAGCCACGCCTGAAACTCGTGGCCGTCGCGGGCCATGATGGTGGAGTACTCGCCCATGGACTTGGTATTCTAACCCGTTGCGCTGTGGGGAGGAGTCATGCTGGTCGGATCCGCGGTCCGGCGCGTGGCCATCGTCGGTGGCCTGCGCATCCCCTTCGCCCGCTCGTACGGGGCTTACGCCACCGCCAGCAACCAGGACATGCTCACGGCTGCGTTCCGCGCCGTGGTCGAGCGCTTCAAGCTCCAGGGCGAGCGGCTAGGCGACGTGGCCGCAGGCGCGGTGCTCAAGCACTCCCGGGACTACAACCTGGTGCGCGAGAGCGTGCTCTCCAGCGGGCTCGATCCGCACACCCCCGGGCTGGACATGCAGCGTGCCTGCGGCACGAGCCTGGAAGCGACGATCGACATCGGCAACAAGATCGCGCTTGGACAGATCGAGGCCGGTCTCGCCGGCGGCACCGACTCCATCAGCGATGCGCCGCTGGTCTACCCGCGCGCGTACCAGCAACTGCTGCTCGCGAGCTACCGCGGGCGCACCGCCTGGCAGCGGCTGTCGCCGTGGCTCGGGCTGCGACCCAGGCACTTCAAACCGGTGCTGCCCGCGGTCGTGGAGCCGCGCACCGGATTGTCCATGGGGCAGAGCACCGAGATCATGGCCAAGGCTTGGCGGATCGGGCGTGCCGAGCAGGATCAGCTGGCCCAGCAGAGCCACGTCAAGGCCGCAGCCGCCTGGCGCGACCGCTTCTACGACGACCTAGTGGTGGAGTACCTGGGACTGAAGAGCGACAACAATATCCGCGCCGACAGCAGCGCCGAGAAGCTCGCCAGGCTGCGCCCGAGCTTCGCCGCCGACGGCACGCTCACCGCCGGCAACAGCACCCCGCTCACCGATGGGGCGAGTGCGGTGCTGCTGGCGACGCCGGAGTGGGCCGCGAAGCGCAAGCTGCCGGTGCTGGCTTACCTGCGCTACGGCAAGGCATGGGCGGTCGACTTCGCCGGCGGCAAGGAGGGGTTGCTGATGGCGCCCACCTACGCGGTACCCGCGATGCTGCGCGATGCGGGCCTGACACTGCAGGATTTCGATTACTACGAGATTCACGAGGCGTTCGCGGCGCAGGTGTTATGCACGCTCAAAGCGTGGCAGTCACCGGAGTACTGCCGCGATGTGCTGGGACTGCCCGCGCCGCTCGGCAGCATCGACCTGGGCAGGCTCAACGTGAAGGGCGGGAGCGTCGCCATCGGGCACCCGTTCGCCGCCACCGGCGCGCGTATCGTGGGCACGCTCGCCAAGATCCTCGCGGGCGATGCGAGCGCCAAGCGCGGACTGATCTCGGTGTGCGCCGCCGGCGGGATGGGCGTGACGGCCATCGTGGAGCGCTGAGCTGGCGGACCCGGTGCTGGTCGTGTTCTGCCGCCGGCCGCGCCTGGGCGCAGGCAAGAGCAGACTCGCGCACGCGCTGGGCGCAGCACAGGCGCTTGCGATCGCGCAGGCGCTGCTCGAGTGCGCGCTGGAGGATGCGCGCGCCTGGCCGGGCGCGCTGGTCATTGCGCCGGAGAATCCGGCCGAGGCGCCCTGGGCGCAAGGTCTGCTCGAGCGGGCGGCGACGGTGCAACCCCAGCCGCGCGGCAACTTGGGCGAGCGCCTGAACGCAGTGGACGCCGCGGTGCGCGCGGCGGGTCACGAGCGCGTCCTGTTCATCGGCAGCGACGCCCCGTCGCTCACGGTGTCCGATCTCCTGGCGGGGCACACGGCACTGGACACTGCCGATGTGGTGCTGGCTCCGGCCCGCGACGGAGGTGTGACGCTCATGGGATCCCGGCTGCCGTGGCCGGATCTGGCGCCCCTGCCCTGGAGCGAGCCGACTCTCGGTGCGGCACTGGAGCAGTGCTGCCGCAGCCACGCCCGTTCCGTGACGCGGCTGCCGGGTTCGTACGACATCGACGCAGCGTCCGATCTGCCGACGGCACGGCGCGCGCTCGCCGCCGACGATCGTCCGGCGCGCCGCCGGCTGCATGAGCTGCTGGTCAGGAACGCATGAAGGCGCACAGGGTGTGGGCGAGCGCCGCTCTGCTGCTGCTTGCGGCGGCCGGGTGGCTCCTGCCGTGGAAGCCGTGGCTGGGCGCGGCGCTGAGGTGGGCCGCCGCGCACCGCGAACCGTCCGCGCTCGCGTTCGTCGCGCTGTACGTGCTGGCGAGCGTGTGTCTGGTTCCCGGCCTGATTCTCACGCTCGCGGGCGGCGCGATCTTCGGACTGGCGCGGGGCGTGGTGCTGGTGTCCGCGGGGAGCCTGCTCGGGGCGAGCGCAGCGTTCTTCATCGGCCGCACGCTGGCGCGTGAGTGGACGCAGCAGCGCATCGCGGCGTGGCCGCGGTTCCGGGCGCTGGACGGCGCGCTCGGGGAGCGCGGCTTGTGGATCGTGCTGCTCACACGGCTGTCGCCGCTGTTCCCCTTCAACCTGCTGAACTACGCGTACGGCGTCACGGCCGTGAGGCCGCGCGACTACATTGCCGGCTCCTGGCTCGGCATGCTGCCCGCCACGGTGCTGTACGTGTACGCCGGATCCGCGGCCGCGAGCCTGGCGCAGGCGCTCGCCGGAGGAGTGCGTACCGGCAGAGCCGGTACCGTCCTGTTGGTCGTGGGTCTGGCAGCCACCGTCACAGTTGCCGCGCTGGTGACCCGCGTCGCGCGCCGCCGGCTCGAACAGGAGCTCGCGCCATGAGCGAGGATGACGCGCTGTGGCGCCGGCTGGTGTTTCCCCCGGACCATCGCAATCCCACGCCCGCGGCGCGCTACCACCTCACGGTGATCGGCGCCGGCCCTGCGGGCCTGGTGACCGCCATCGCCGCGGCGGGACTGGGCGCTCGAGTGGCGCTGATCGAGCGTCATGCCATGGGCGGTGACTGCCTGAACGTCGGTTGTGTGCCCTCGAAGACGCTGCTCTCGGGCGCCGCCGGCGGCCTGAGCTTTGCAAGCGCCATGCAGCGGGTGCGCGCGGTGCGCGCAAGCATTGCCCGACACGATTCGGTCGAGCGCTACACGCAAGCGGGAGTCGACGTGTTCCTCGGGCAGGGGAGCTTCAGCAGTGCGCATGAGATTTGCGTCGCCGGGGCGACGCTGCGCACGCGCCGCACCGTGATCACCACGGGCGCGCGCTCCCACGTTCCGCCGCTGCCTGGACTGGCGCAGATCGCGCCCCTGACCAACGAGAGCGTGTTCGATCTCACCGGGCAGCCGCGGCGTCTGGCGGTGCTGGGTGCGGGTCCCGTCGGCTGCGAGCTCGCACAGGCCTTTGCGCGCCTCGGCACGCAGGTCGAGCTGCTCGAGCTCGGGCCACAGATCCTGCCGCAGGACGAACCCGACGCGGCGCAGTGGGTGGCCGACGCTCTGGTGCGGGACGGCGTCAGGCTGCGCCTCGGCGCGCGGGTTCTTGGTGCCGCGCGCACGAGCGCGGGCAAGGCGCTGATGCTCGCCGACGGCACCGCGGTCGCCGCCGACGAGGTGCTGGTGGCCGCCGGCCGCGCACGCAACGTCGAGAACCTGGGGCTCGAGCGGGCCGGCGTGCGCTTCGACCGGCAAGCCGGCATCGTCGTCAATGCCCGCCTGCGCACCTCGCACCCGCACATCTACGCGGCCGGGGATGTGTGCGCGGCGCTGCAGTTCACTCACGCGGCCGATGCGCAGGCGCGCATCGCGGTGCGTAACGCGCTGTTCCCGCTGAGCGCGCGCGCCGATGCGCTCATCATCCCGTGGTGCACCTACACCCGGCCGGAGCTTGCGCACGTGGGAGCCACCAGCCGCCAGCTGCAGCAGGCCGGCCGTGCCTTCGATCGCTATCGCGTGGAGTTCGGCGAGCTCGATCGTGGCCGGACCGATGCCGCCGCCGATGGCTTTGCGCAAGTGCTCACCGCGCGCGGGTCGGACCGGATCCTGGGCGCCACCATCGTCGGCCGCGACGCCGGCGAGCAGCTCTCGCCCCTGGTGCTGGCGCTCACCCGCGGACTGGGCCTGAAGCGCCTCGATTCGGTGGTGCTGCCGTACCCGACGCGCTCGGAGTACCTGCGCCGCATCCTCGACGCCTACAGCCGCACGCGACTGACGCCGTTCACGGCGGGTACACTCAGGTGGTGGCTGAGGCGCACTCTTTAGATTCGGCCGTGGCGGAAGACTCGCCCGGGGCGGATCCGGCCGCAACACGCCTCGCGGTGGTGGTTCCGGTGCTGCACGACGACGCCGCGCTGGCGCGCCTGCTGCCGCTCCTGGGTCGGCTCGCCAGCGCGCCCGAGCAGGTGATCGTGGTCGATGGGGCCGCGAGTGAGGCCACCGCCACCTTGTGCCGCGGCGCCGGCTGCGCCTGGATGCCGTCCGCGCGCGGACGGGGCCTGCAACTGGCCGCGGGTATCGCCGCAGCGCGAGCCGCGGGCGCGGGTGTGCTGTGGATGGTGCATGCGGATTGCGAGCCCCATGCCTCGAGCGCGCACGCCATTCGCGAGGCTCTCGCTGCGGGCGCGGCAGGCGGCTACTTCAGGTTCCGTTTCGGCGGCGCGCGCAGCGCTCTGAAGCGCTTCCTCGAGGCGTGCATCGCGTGGCGGTGTCGGCTGTCGATGGTGTACGGTGATCAGGGCATTTTCGTGAGCCGCGCGGCTTACGACGCGAGTCCCGGAATCGGCCCGCAGCCGCTGTTCGAAGAAGTGGCGCTGGTGCGCGCCCTGCGGCGTACCCGGCACTTCGTCGCCCTACCCCTGCCGATGACGGTCTCGGAGCGCCGCTGGCAGCGCGACGGGCTGCTGCGGCGCACACTGCGCAACCGCACCCTGGCGCTCGCTTATCTACTGGGCATCGATCCGGCGACGCTCGAGCGCTGGTATCGCGCCTCGCGGGCGCGGGAAGCGCGGCAATGAGCGCGGGCGATGCGCTCGGCGCGAGCCTGCCCCGCGACGAGTGGCTGTTCACCCCGCTGGGGGATGCGCGCGGCTACATCCAGCCTCACACGCTCTCGGAGCTGTGGTTTCACACCGGCACGGCGTGCAATCTCGCCTGCCCGTTCTGTCTGGAAGGCTCGCGGCCCGGTGATCGGCGCCTCGGGCGCGTGAGCTTCGAGGACCTGCAGCCCTTCATCGACGAGGCGGTGCAGCTTGGCGTGCGCCAGTTCTCCTTCACCGGCGGGGAGCCGTTCCTCATCAAGGATCTGGTGCGCATTCTTTCCTATGCGCTGGAGCGCGCGCCGTGCCTGGTGCTGACCAACGGGGTCGACGCGGTGCCGAGGCGCCTGGCGAAGCTCGCGGAACTGCGCGCGCGGCCGCACGCGCTGGCGCTGCGCGTGAGCATCGACTACCCGGAGCGCGCGCGGCACGACGCGGGGCGCGGCGCGGGGAATTTCCTCAAGGCCTGGGCTGCACTCGCGCTGCTGCACGGCGCCGGCTTTCGCGTCTCGATCGCGCGGCAGATGGAGCCGGGCGAGAGCCGCGGCGAGGTCGAGGACGCCTACCGGCGGCTGATGTGCGCGCACCAGCTGCCGCAGGATCTGAACATCGTGGCGTTCCCGGACTTCGGCGCGCCCGGCACGCGCCCGTCCGTGCCGCCGGTGACGGAGGACTGCATGAGGCGCTATCACACCGAAGCCACGCGGCGCGAGTTCATGTGCGCGTACAGCAAGATGGTGGTCAAGCAGAATGGGCGCATGCGGGTGTACGCCTGCACGCTGGTGGACGATGATCCGGCTTACGATCAGGGCGGCACTCTCGGCGCGAGTCTCGGCCGGCGCGTCATGCTGCGGCATCATCGTTGCTTCAGCTGCTTCAAGTACGGCGCGTCCTGCAGCGAGACCCGGGGGCACTGACTGCGCCCGATCAGCTCTGCAGGAACTCGACCAGCGAGCGCTGTTCGGGAGTCATCCGCTCGCGCGGGGTCACCAGAGCCCCGCGCAGCGCCTGGCGGCAGGGCCGCGACTCGTCCTCCTGATGCTCGGCCACCGCCGCGGCGAGCAGCTGCTGCACGCGCTCGAGATTGGCGTGGAACAGCTGCAGTATCCGTTCCGCCGACGCATGTTGTGCGGGATCCTCGAGGCAGGAGTCGTAATCGGTCGCTACCGCGATGGTGCAGTAGCCCAGCTGCGCCTCCAGGGCGAGGAATGCCTCCGGCACGTTGGTCATGCCGACGACATCCGCACCCGCGGCGCGCAGGAACAGGCTCTCCGCACGGGTGCCGAGGCGCGGACCCTCGACGCAGGCGTAGGTCTTGTCCTCGTGCAGCGCCACGCCGCCCGCGTGCGCCACGCGCGCGATCAAGGTGGCGGTGGCGCGGCAGGCGGGCTGTGCGCTCGAGATATGCGCGACCAGCCCGCCGCCGAAGAAGCTCGCGGCACGCGTTCCGCGGGTGAAGTCCAGGTACTGCGACGGCAGCGCGAGCTCGCCGGGGTGGATCTCTGCGCGCAGGCTTCCCACCGCCGACACGCCGATCACGGTGCGCACGCCGAGGCTCTTCAGCGCCCAGATGTTGGCGCGGAAGTTGATCTCGCCGGGCAGCAGCTGGTGCTCGAGGCCGTGGCGCGCGAGAAATACGACCTCGCGACCGCGCAGTATCCCGGTCATGAGGGGCGCGGACGGCGCCCCGAACGGCGTCGACACCGCGCGCGCGCGCGGCGTCTGCAACTCCTGCATGGCGTACAAACCGGTGCCACCGATGATGCCGATCATGGCTCGCTGCGCTCCCTCGAGACGCTCATTTGCGCGGATGGCCCGCTACGCGGCAAGATGCCTGAAAGCACCGCGCAACAACAACTCCAACGGGCATCCCCATGAGCACACCTTTTCCATTGCTCGGACCGCCGGCCAGCAGCGGCACCGATCTCGCCGCTTCGCCGGCGTTCGTGGCGGTTGCGGCGTTGCGGCGCGACGCTCATGCTGTGAACCCCTCCGAATGCGTGTCCCGGCTGAGCGGCCCGGGGCGGCAGGATCATTGACGTGCCGGAATTGCAGAGGCCAACGGGACCGCCGCCGCGCTTCGCGAGCTTTCGCGAGTTCTACCCCTATTACCTTGCCGAGCACAGCAACCGCACTTCGCGCCGGCTGCACGTCATCGGCACGCTGCTCGCGGTCGCGATCGCCGCCGGGGCGCTGCTCGCCTCGCGCTGGGCGTGGTTGCTGGCGGTGCCGCTCGCCGGCTACCTGCCCGCGTGGGTGGGGCATTTCTTCTTCGAGGGCAACTCGCCGGCCACTTTCCGCCATCCGCTCTACAGTCTGCGTGGGGACTTCTCCATGCTGGCCGAGGTGATCACGGGCCGCATGCGCTGGTAGCGCGGACCGCAAATCCCCATGAGCAGACCCGGCATCGACCGCGTCTTCGAGCGACACCTCTCCGCCCTGGTCAACGGCGGGGAGCCGCAGATCCTGCAGGGCGGACGCAAGGGCGTCGAGAAGGAATCGCTGCGGGTGTTGCCGCACGGGCGCCTGGCGGCTACGGCGCACCCGCCGCTGCTCGGCTCCGCGCTCACCAGCGAGCACATCACCACGGACTATTCCGAGGCGCTGATCGAGCTGGTCACGCCCGCGTTCACGCACAGCTGGGAGCTGCTGCAGTACTTGCTCGACCTGCACCAGTTCGTCTACCGCCACCTCGGCGATGAGCTGCTGTGGGCCACCAGCATGCCGTGCGCCATCGAGCGCGACGAGGACATCCCGCTGGCGCAGTACGGCAGCTCGCACGTCGGGCGCATGAAGACCGTGTATCGCAACGGGCTCGGCCTGCGCTACGGCCGCATGATGCAGGCGATCTCCGGGGTGCATTTCAACTACTCGTTCCCGCTGCCGTTCTGGGAGGCTTACGCCGCGACGCGCGGCGCGCGCGAGCATGGCGCGCAGTTCATCTCGGCGTGCTACTTCGACCTGTTGCGCAACTACCGCCGTCACGGCTGGCTGGTGCTGTACCTGTTCGGCGTGTCGCCGGTGGTGTGCAAGTCGTTCCTGCGCGGCCGGGAGCTGCAGCTGGCGGACTTCGGCCACGGCACGGCCTACGAGCCCTACGCCACCAGCCTGCGCATGAGCGATGTCGGTTATCGCAACCGCAACCAGGCGGGACTGGCGGTGTCGGTGAACAGCCTCGAGGAGTACGTGCGCGACCTGCAGCGTGCGATCAGCACGCCGCATCCGCCCTACGAGGCGCTCGGCGTCAAGGTGAACGGCGAGTACCGCCAGCTCAACGCCAACATCCTGCAGATCGAGAACGAGTACTACAGCTTCATCCGGCCCAAGCGCGTGGCGCGCTCCGGCGAGCGGCCCACCAAGGCGCTGCGCCGCGCCGGGGTCGAGTACGTGGAGGTGCGCGCGCTGGACGTGAGCGCCTTCGATCCCGTGGGCGTGAATCAGAACAAGCTGCGCTTCCTCGAGGCGTTTCTCGCCCTGTGCCTGATGAAGGACAGTGCCCCGATCGGTGACTCCGAGCAGGCGGCGCTGGATCAGAATCATCTCACCGTGGCGCGCCGCGGCCGCGAGCCGGGGCTCGCCCTGTGGCGCGAGGGATCCGCCGTGCCGCTGCGCGAGTGGGCGCGCGAGCTGCTCGACTCGATGACCGGCATCTGCGAGATCCTCGATCGCGGTGATGCGGCGCGCCCTTACTCGCACGCGCTCGCCGTCCAGGTGGCCAAGGTCGAGGATGTCGCGCTCACCCCCTCCGCCCGGCTCATGGCGGAGCTTGCCGGCGGAGAATCGTTCTTCGATCTCGCGCTGCGCACTTCCGCCGCGCACAAGGCCTATTTCCTCGACCTGTATCCGCCCAACGACGAGCGCCTGCGTGAGTTCGCGCAGGAGGCCCAGGAGTCCCTCGCCGCACAGCGGGCGATCGAGGCCAGCGACCGGGGAACTTTCGAAGAGTACCTGGGCCGCTATTTCGCGGACTAAAAGCGCTTGGGTGGTACGCTCCAGCTGGCGCTCAACGTTATGTAAGAAACAATCGATCTGTCATGCCATTTCAAACTGTCTGTCATTCACTGTCGGTTCCGGGACTACATAAAATTCATTTCCTCGGTCGCACTATGCACGGGCGACGCGGCATGGAGGGGCGCCACCCTGCCAAGGATCTTGCGACAGGAGCGAAGGATGAAACGAAAAGCAGCAGAAGGACCTGCCGCGGCCCCGGTGATTTCATCGGCGGCCGACCAGGAATTCGCCGCGACGGCGGATGGTGTGGACAGCCTGGAGGAGCACGCGCAGCCGGGCTGGAATCCGTACGAGGTGTGGCGGACCCGCGTCAAAGAATCCTCCGAATCCTCCGAATCCTCCAGCGTGACGCCGGAGCACGAACCCGACCCGTTGCATTAGAGGCGCCCGATCGCGTTCCGGGGGCGGCGCTTGCGCACCCCTGAACGCACGCCCGTGAGGTCCCTGCAGCTGCGGTTCCCCGAACCGGAGCTGGAACAGCAGTTTCTGCTGAGTTACCGCGCGGCCGCCCGGCCGTGGATCCGCATGAGCCTGGTGGTGGCGCTCTCCACGGTGCTGGGCTTTACGGTGATCGATCACTGGCTGCTGGTGGGCGTGCGTCTTGCGCGCCCGGACATCTGGCGCTTCGGCCTGCAGTTGCCGCTGGTGCTGATCATGATGGTGCTGACGGCTCCGCGGCTGTACCAGCGCTGGTATCAGCCGGCGATCCAGGCGGCGGCGCCGCTGTTCGGCGTGGGGACGGTCCTCATGGCCGTGGAGGCGACTGCGGCGCAGCTGCCGCTGGTGGCGGCGCGGCTGCTGCTCGCCGCGTTCTACTTCTATTTCATGCTCGGGCTGTCGTTCTCGGCGGCGCTGCGCACCAACCTGCTGCTGATCGGCGCCTACGCCACGGCGGCACTGCTGGGCGCGATCGCCACCCCGGTGGCGATCTACTCGCTGTTCGTGCTGTTGTGCGCGAACCTGATCGGCGGCGCCGGCTGCTACGCGCTCGAGTACGCCAACCGCGTTGCGTTCCTGGAGCGCCGGCGGCTCGCGGAAGTCGCCACGCACGACGGCCTCACCGGGCTCCTCAATCGCGCCGCGCTCGAAGAGCAGGCGCCCAGCCTGTGGCAACGGGCGCAGGCCGCGCGCCTGCCGGTGTCGGTGATGCTGATCGATATCGATCACTTCAAGGCTTACAACGACCGCTACGGGCACCAGGCGGGCGATCGCTGCCTGTGCGAAGTCACCGCCGCCATCCGCGACGCGGTGCAGCGGCGGCCGCTCGATGTCGTGGCGCGTTACGGCGGGGAGGAGATCATCGCCATACTGGTCGGCGCCGATCGCGCCGCCGCGGCCGGCGCGGCCGAGGGCGTGCTGCAGGCGGTGGCGGACCTAAAGATCACGCACAGCGGCTCCACCACGCGAGGGTGCGTGACGGTGAGCGTAGGGGTGACCACGGTCGAGTCCGACGGCGAATACTCTCACGAGCACGCCGTACACGAGGCCGATATGGCGCTCTATGCCGCCAAGGATCGCGGGCGCGACGGCTGGTTGTCTCACGAGCGCCCGGTGCTCCGCCGCAGTCAATACCCCGCCTGAGGGAGGCGGGCGCGCCGCCCGTGCGGCGCTCACTTGCGCTCGCGCGCCTAAGCCCCGATCCTTTCCCCATGAATGCACTTTCGGTACGCGGACTGACCAAGACCTACCGAAACGGGGTGCAGGCGCTCAAGGGCGTCGACCTCGAG
>Ga0209055_1002794_pt1 | contig 10842 bp, 10 predicted proteins | sample GraSoiAngelo_110_FD_185875 | JGI IMG/M metagenome (GOLD analysis project Ga0209055, IMG submission 185875) | Grasslands soil microbial communities from the Angelo Coastal Reserve, California, USA - 14_0903_12_30cm (SPAdes) (version 2) | ecosystem: Environmental > Terrestrial > Soil > Grasslands ...
TCGGCGCCCGCCTCCACCACACGCGCCTCCTCACCCGGCTTGCGCGGGTCGTAGAGGATGTTGGGATGGAGGTTGCCGTCGCCCGCGTGGAAGACGTTGCCCACGCGCAGGCCATGACCCGCGACGATCTCGTTCACCCGCGAGAGCACGTACGGCAGCTTCGTTCTTGGAATCACGCCGTCCATCACCATGTAGGCGGGCGACACGCGGCCGTAGGCTCCGAAGGCCGACTTCCTGCCCTTCCAGAGCAGCTGCCGCTCGGCCTCGTCACGCGCGGCGCGGACCTCGCGGGCGCCGGAGTCGCGACAGGCCTCCACGATGTGGGCGACCTGCGCGTCCATGCCGACGGCGAGGCCATCGAGCTCGACCAGGAGCGCGGCGGCAGCGTCGCGTGGATAGCCACAACCGAAGGCGTCCTCGACGGCGGCGATCGTGAGCTGATCGATCATCTCGACGGCGGCCGGGACCAGGCCTCGCGCGATGATCGCGGAGACGGCGGCCGAGGCCTGTTCGACGCGATCGAACACGCCGAGGACGGTCTTCACCGCCTGCGGCTTCTTGAGGATGCGGACGCAGATCTTGGTGGCCACGCCGAACGTGCCCTCGGAGCCGACGAAAACCCCGGCCAGGTCGTAGCCGAAGCTCTCGCGCGTCTTGCCGCCGAGCCACACGATCTCGCCGTCGGGCATGACCACCTCGAGCCCCAGGACGTGATTCGTGGTCACGCCGTACTTGAGCGTGTGCGGGCCGCCGGAGTTGTTGGCGATGTTGCCGCCGATCGTGCAGGCCTGCTGACTGGAAGGATCGGGCGCGTAGTAGTACCCGCGCGGCCCGACGGCCCACGACAGGTGCAGGTTCACCAGGCCCGGCTCGACGACCGCGATCTGATTTTCGTAGTCGACCTCGAGGACCCGGTTCATGCGCATGAGCGAGATGACGATGCCGCCCTCGGCGGGCAGGCAGCCACCGGAAAGCCCGGTGCCGGCGCCGCGGGCCACGAACGGCAAGCCCTCGCGGCGAGCGCCCGGAAGAGCGTCAGCCCATCCGACTCGTACACGAGCAGCTCTTCGGGATCACTGAGCACGGCGCCACGCCCGAGCATCGCCTCAAGTTCCCGACGAAGCTGGAGTTTTTGGGCGGCTGCGAGCGGGGCCATGGTGACGGGATTATACCGCTACAGAACCTCGGCCACGACCCGCAGGTCGTCCACGAACCTGCGCATCTCGCGGTGGCGCGTCTCCTCGTCGGGGGCGCGGAGCAGCGCTGAGGGATGAACGGTCGCGAGGACGTATCGCGCCAGCGACGAGGGAACGAACCGTCCGCGCTCCTGAGTGACACGAAACCGTGGCCCGAGGAGCGCCTGGGCCGCCGTCGCGCCGAGGCAAACGAGAGCCGTGGGATGGATCAGGGAGATCTCGGCGTCGAGCCACGGCCGGCAGGCGGCGATCTCGGCCGCGTTCGGCTTGGCGTGAATCCGCCGCTTGCCGCGCGGCTCCCACTTGAAGTGCTTCACCGCGTTGGTGACGTAGGCCTGACGCCGATCGATACCGGCTTCCTCGAGGGCGCGATCGAGCAGCTTGCCGGCCGGCCCGACGAACGGCCGGCCACTCAGGTCCTCGTCGTTGCCCGGCTGCTCACCGACGAGCATGACCCGCGCGTGAGCCTCGCCTTCGCCGAAGACGGTCTGGGTCGCGCGCTGATAGAGGTGACAGCCCGTGCAGCCGGCGGCGGCCTCACGCAGTCCCTGGAGCGTGGGCCGGACCGCCGGAACGAACGGCGCGGCGGAAGGATGTGGCTCGCGCGTCGCCATGCTCGATTGTACGCACGCCGTCGAGCCAACGGCGCCGAGCGTCAGTGCGCCGGAGCCTCGGCGCGCGCGGCAGGAAGTCGGATACGAAACGATGCTCCGCGGCCGCCGCGGTTCTCCGCGGTGATCTCACCGCCGAGGTCACGGATGATCCCCGCGGAGATGGAGAGGCCGAGCCCGGTGCCGTTGCGCTTGGTCGTGTAGAACGGCTCGAAGACCCGCGGCAGCGTTTGCGGCGGGATGCCGGGGCCCGTGTCGCTCACCTCGACGATGACGTTGTTGGCGGAGACCAGTCCCACGATGTGGATCTCACGAGGCGGCTCGACCTCGCGCAGCGCGTGCTGGGCGTTCGTGACGAGATTGAGCAGGACTTGCTGAAGCTGGAAGGGCAGGCAGCGGACCTGGGGGAACTGCCCGGGGAAATCGACGTGCACGGTGATGGCGTCTCGTCGAAAGTCGTAGGCCTTGAGCTCCACGACCCGGCGCGCCATCTCGGGGACGGACACGAGCGCTGGCCCCGCAGCCGGCTGCCGCGCCGTCTGCAGCGTGTTACGGATGATCCGCATCGCGCCATCGAAGCTCTCTTCGACGTGGTCCAGGTTCCGGCTCACGTCGGGCAGGCTCTCGACCTTCTTGCGCGCAAGCCCGAGGTGTCCCGACGCGACGGTCAGCACGTTGGCGAGCTCGTGGGTGACGCCGGCCACGACTTCGCCCAGCACGCGAAGCTGGGCGGCGCGCTGGATCTCCGCGTTGAGGAGCTGCGCCTGATCGTTGGCCCGCTCGAGCTCCCGGTTGAGCGTGACCTGTCGCTGGCGGCTCCGGCGGTAGGCCTCGGAGAGGACGGCGGTGAGGACACCGACGACGTTCACGATGAGAAGGTTGAACGCCGCCATCCCGGCGTTGCCCGTGGGCGCGACGGCCGGCCGTGGCAGCCAGCCCGCGTGCTGCATCGAGACGAGGGCGATGTAGCAGCCGGTGGAGAGCACGGTGGCGACAACGCACGCGGAGCTCGAGAACACGAGGCCGCAATAGAGCGGGACGATCGTGTAAACGGCCAGGAATCCGGCCGCGTCGAGACCGCCCGCACTCCCCAGGCCGATGGTAATCATGACGATGTCGACCACCATGCGCACGTACGCCTGGGCCCGCGGCCATCGATTGGTTCGCCCGAACGCGTAATACGGGAGGTTCAGCGCGAGCCCGAGGACCGCCTCGATGCGAACCACCGGGTTGGGCCCGCGACCGGTGCTGAGATCGAAGATGTGATCGAAGACGAAAATGAGCATCGCCACCGCCGCTCGAACCGCCAGCTCCTGGCGAAGCCGCTGGCGGCGACGGTCGAGACGGGCGGCATCGCCCGGGTTGCCAGCCGCAGTCCCTGAAAACCCCACACTCTCCGATAGCACGCCGACCCGGGCTCCGGACCGGCGAAGGTGGTCCGGATATGCGGACCGTCAGGCGGTCGCGTCTCCCAGGAGTCGGCGGGCCGCCCGCACGATGGCGGGCGCGTCGATGCCGTAGTGGCGGTAGAGGTCCCGACGAGCGCCGGACTGGCCGAAATCGTCCACGCCGAGCGCGGTCTGCGGCACGCCAAGAGCCGAACCGAGGAACGCCAGGGCGTGGGAGTGGCCGTCCAGGACCGACACGAGGGGCACGTTCTCCTCGTCGGCGCCGACGAGCCGAAGGAGGTGGGGATCGGGCTCGCGCAGGCCCCGGTACAGCCGGTCAGCGCTGGTGACCGCGAAGACGCTGGCGAGGACGCCATGCTCGTGAAGCTGGCGCGCGGCCGCGACGGCATCGGCCACCATCACGCCCGCGGCGAAGATGTTCACCGCGTTGTCCTCGGCATCCCAGCCTGGCTCGGGACGCGCATCCACCAGCCGGTAGCCGCCCCTCAGCACGTCGGCGCGGTGATCGGGATCGGGGGCTGGCGCCAGGCGCTGATCGAGCGGCCGGGTCGAAAGCCTCAGATACAGGCTGTCGCCCTCCCGGCGGGCGATCTGCCGGAGGCCGGTGAGCAGGATCCACTCGACCTCGCGAGCGAACACCGGCTCGTAGTAGGCGATGCCGGGCAGCGCCACGCCGACGCTCGGCGTGATGACGGACTGGTGAGCGCCACCTTCCGGCGAGAGCGTCACGCCGGACGGCGTCGCCACGACCACGAAGCGGCCACCGGCGTAGAGCGCGTGGTAGAGCGCGTCGAGGCCGCGGTTGACGAACGGATCGTAGAGCGTGCCGATGGGCAAGAGCGTTCGCCCCGACAGCTCGTGCGCAAGGCCAAGCGCTCCCAGCAGCAGGAAGAGGTTGTGCTCCGCGATGCCGAGCTCGATGTGCTGACCTTCGGGAGACTCGCGCCACTGCACGGCCTGGGCGACGTCGGCGAAGAAGTTCGGCCGCGCCTCCGGGAAGTAGAGCCCCTTGCGATTGATCCATCCCGCCAGATGCGTCGTCACGGCGACGTCGGCCGAGACCGTGACGATCGCGTCGCCGGCCGGGCGCCGTGCCAGCGTGCCGAGGACGCGGCCGAAGGCTTCCTGCGTGGACGTCTCGTCTGGATAGGATTCGTCGAGCTGCTCGGGGATCTCGGGCCGAGCCGTGGGCGCCGGGGGCGAGAAGAGCGGAGGCAGCGCGCGAATCCACGCGGCCTCCGCGCTGCCGGAAGGAAAGGCCGCCCACTCGTCGCCCGCCTTCACGCCGAGCGTCGTCCGCAGCTCCTCGACCTGGGCCGCGGTGAGCAACGCGGTGTGGTTCAGGGGATCGGCCGCGATCGGCAGGCCCCAGCCCTTGATCGTGTGGGCGAGGATCACGACCGGACGATCGCGGTCGTGGTCGGCTTCGTCCAGCGCGCCGAGCACCGAGCCGAGATCATGTCCGCCGACGTCGGAGACGATCGCCGCAAGCTCCTCATCGGACACGTCGCCGAGCAAGCGATCGAGTTCGGGATCGACGAGCGCCTTGCGCACCGACGGCGCAGGCAGTCGGATGAGTCGCTGGTACTCGCCGTACGGCATCGACTCGAGGCGGCGACGCAGCGCCTCGCCGCCGCGCTGCCCGAACATCGCGGTCGCTCGCCGGCCCCAGCGCAGATCGATCACCCGCCAGCCGAACGAGCTGAACAGCGCGGGCAACTGGTGCCGGCGCGCGTCGGGCACGATGCGATCGAGACTCTGCCGGTTGATGTCCACGATCCACACGACGTTGCGGAGTCGCCCGAACGCCTCCTCGGCGAGGGCCTCCCAGACGTTGCCCTCGTCGAGCTCGGCATCGCCCACCATCACGATCACGCGCTCGGGCGAGCGGTCACCGCCGTGATCCGCGACGTACTGCGCGGCCAGCGCGCCGAAGCTCGCCTGGACGGCGCCCAGTCCCATCGAGCCCGTGGAGATGTCCACGATGCTCGGATTCTTGCGCCGGCTCGGATAGGCCTGCAGGCCACCGAACACACGAAGGTCGCGGAGCGCGCTCGCGTCGAGCCGCCCGCGCAAGTACTGAACGGCGTAGAATGCCGGCGCAGCATGGGCCTTCACAGCAATGGCGTCACCGGAACGCAGCGCTTTGAAGTAGAGGGCGGTGAGCAACGTCACCACGGAAGCGGACGACGCCTGGTGGCCGCCGACCTTGATACCGTCCTCGTTGGGCCGAATCACGTTGGCGTGGTGCACCATGAAGGTCCCGAGCCACAGTACCCGGCGCTGGATGCGATCGAGGACTTCGAGGTCCGTCATGACCGAGCTTAGGGTAGCCGGGTTCCAACGCTCGGCAAGTTCTTTCCCATTGCTGCGACGAACTCCGCGATTCGACAATGGGGCATACCCCTTGCACCTGCGGCATCACGACGGTCACATCCGAGGAGGCCTTACTATGCGACTCCGGCACTTCGCACTGGCGACGCTGGGCGCCGCCGCTCTTGTCGCTCTCGTTTCCGGCTGCGCTACGAGCGACGAGTGGGCGACGTGGAAGACCCATCCCACTCATTTCGCCTCGGGCGCTCACATGGGGTTCTCGGTTCGTAACCGCACCGGCACGCCACGCGTGACCCGGCAGGACATCGCTCTCGCCCGCGACGAGAGTTGGTGGGGCCGGCCCATCACCGTGGGTCAGGAGCAGATCCTTGTACGTTAAGCGCGCGCTTCCACTCCTCCTTCCCGTTCTGATCGTGGCCACCGTGCTCGCCGTCGTGGGCTGCGCCAAGCGGCCGGCCCTCAGCCAGGCATCTGCGCCCGCGCCAACAGGGGTGCCACAGTCGGTGGCGCCGGCGCCAGCGCCCGCGGCACCGATTCAAGAGTCGCCCGCCGCGGCCCCTGCACCGCCCGCGCCGGCTCCTCAGCCCGTGGTCGAGGCGGCCAGGCCTCCGGCGCCTCCGAAGGATTTCGCCGACACGGCCAACTTGCAGGACATCCACTTCGACTTCGACAAGGCGACCATCCGACCCGACGCCGCCCGGCTCCTCGACGCCAACGCGGCGTGGCTCCGATCGAACGGCAACATGCTGGTGCTCGTGGAGGGCCACTGTGACGAGCGGGGCACCAACGAGTACAACCTGGTGCTCGGCGAGCGTCGCGCACGCGCCACCATCAACTATCTGATCGGGCAGGGCATCGCCCAGGACCGCCTGTCGCTGGTGAGCTATGGCGAGGAGCGACCGCTCTGCACCGAGCACAACGAGGCCTGCTGGGCGAAGAACCGCCGCGCCCACTTCCGCGTGAAGGAGCGCTAGGCCTTCCTCAGACGCTCGGCTGCTTCGACGATGACCCGGAGCTTCGCCTCGGCGATCTGAGGCGAGGCCACCGGGTTGTCGGCGAAGGTCGCAAAGCCGCAATCTGGTGTCAGCAACACGCGAGCCTCGCCCAGGAGGTCGATGGCGCGCCGGCCGCGGGCGATGACCTCTTCCACCGTCTCGATCTCTCGCCGCTTCTGGTTGACGACGCCGATGCCGACGCGGCGGTCGTCCGGCAACTCCGCCAGGATCTCCAAGCCGCCGGCCCGCGGCGTCGCCAGCTCGAGAAACAGCGTGCCGACGTCCACGCTGCCGAGAAGCCCGAGCAGCGGCCGGTAGTCCCCGGTCAGGGCCACGCGCTCGTCCGGCGTCCAGTTGCCACGGCACACGTGCAGACCCAGGCGCGCCCGCGGCAGCCCGGCCACCACCTGGTTGATGAGCGTACGGGCGAACTCGAGCTCCGTCCCACTGTCGCCCTTCTCGCTCAGCGCACCGCACATGAAGCTGCGCGTGTTCTTGGCGCCGGTGAACACCACCTCGGAGAGCACGGGCTCGTCGAGCTGGACCAGCGCGACGCCCGCGGCCAGGAGCTCGTGGATCTCCTCGCGCAGGACGCGCACGACGTCATCGGCCAGATGCTCGCGCGACCGGTACGCGCGGTCGCTGATGCACTCCATCCACATCATCCGGGTCAAGAGATACGGGCCGGGGAGCGCGATCTTGACCGGCCGATCCGTGATCGCGCGGACGATCTCGAGTTCCTCGCGGGCGAGCGGCTCGCGGCGCCCGAGCGGGCCGAAGACGGCGGGATGCCGGACCTCGGCGGCCGGGACGTCGAGCGATTGCATCTCGCGCTCGAACTCTTCCGGATGGTCGACGAGCGGCAGCAAGTCGGTGAGCGGGATCAGACGACAGTTGTCGAGCCGCCCGCCCACGAAGCTCGCATAGTTGTCGCGGCGCTGCTCCCCGTCAGTGACGACGTCCACACCGGCGCGGAGCTGCGACTGCACGGCAAGCCGCGTGGCATCGTCGGCGGTGGCACGGAAATCAGCGTCGGACAGCCGTCCTTCTATATGGTCGTGAATCGCCTGCAGCATCCAGCGCGGCCGCGGCCAGCTTCCGACTCCCATCACGGCCAGTGCCGGGATGTGGGGCGCCGGAGCTGGCGCCGGCAGCGTGCTCGGAATGGTGACGGGCACCACCTCGAGGCCGAGAGCCGTGTGCGAGCGAGCCAGGGCCTGATGCTCGCGGCGATCGGCCAGAGCGCCCTTGCAAACCAGGAAGCTCCGTTCTTTGCCGTGCTTCGTCCACGAGACGAGCTCGTTGCCGGTCATCCGGCACCAGGCCGGAAAGTCGGCCTCGACGGAGATCTCGGTCGACCGGAACTCGAGCAGGCCCCCGCGCTCTAGCGGATCCATGTGCTGCCGGATCAGCAGGAGGAGGCCGTTGCCGCAATCGAGATCGCCGCCATCGAAGCTGGCGTCGGGCTCGAGCACATGCCGCTCGACAGGCTCCACGAGATCTCCGCTAGTAGCTGACGCAGGGGCTCCCGTCCGACAGGAACTCGACCAGCTTCGCACCGCCGACGATCGCCGCGCCAGGCACCAGGCGGTTCTCGTCCAGCTTGCGCTTCTTGAAGCAAGGCGAGCAGACGTACATTGTGCCGCCGCCCTTGGCGAAGTTCTCCATCAGCTCCCGCAGCGGGGCGAAACCTTCCTCGCGGATGTCGTCGGCATAGCCGGGCTGGGACAGGCGAACACCCTCGACGCTCAGGAAGACGAGCGTCTCCTTGCCGGAGCCCAGCGCGGCGTTGGCCACCACGAACGCCACCGTCGCCTTGTCGCTGTTGTCCTTCGCGTGCGTGAGGCTCACACAGAATCGGTTGGCCATCTCAGCTCTCCTTTCGCCGGATGCGGTAAACGGGATGCTCCTGCGACACGAGCGTGTGCCCGGTCAGGCGGCACCACGCGGGGATATCGGCCGGCGCCCCCAGGTCATGCGCAATCAGCTCGAACACCTGCCCGGGGCGCAATCCGGCGACCCGAGCCCTCAGCTCGAGCAGCAGCTCACCGCAGCCCATGTCGCCTGCGTCCCATACGGCTTCGGCCTCGATACCCACCCTGCACCACCCCGTCCCGAGCGACGGAGCCTGAGTCTAGTCCGCTGCCGGTCGAACGCAAATCGCCTCGCCCTATATGGGTCTCGGCGCCTGATCGTCCATTCCGATTTGCGCGACCTCACTTCCGAGAGCAGCATCGGGACTCTTTGTAACGATCCGGTGAGGAGGACTGCCGCCATGCTGCTCTCCGTCGTGTTCACGCTGATTGCGCTTCTCCTCGACTCTGCCGTCGCCGTCGCCCAGCCACTGCGGCAGGCGTCGTTCGAGCTCCGCAACGAGATCAAGGTCAAGGTGCCAGAAGGCGCTCAGCGGCTCCGCGTCTGGGTGGCGCTGCCACAAGACAACGATCCCTCCCAGCAGGTCCGCGATCTGAAGATCGAGGCGCCCTACGCGTACCGGATCGAGCGCGACTCGGAAGGGAGTCGCGTGCTCTACCTCGAGGCCGCCAACCCCAAGGACAAGGAGCTCACGATCGTCGGGACGTTCGGGCTCACGCGGCGCGAGATCCGCGACCAGGTGGACGCGAGCAAGGCACGCCCGCTGACCGACGCCGACCGGGCGCGCTTCGCGAAATATCTGGAGGCCAACAAGCACGTCGTCATCGACAGCGAGATCAAGAAACTCGCGGACGAGATCGTCGGCCACGAGACGAATCCGGTCCTGGCCGCCCGCAAGCTCTACGACTGGGTGCTGGAGAACGTCGAGTACTGGGTGAAGGACCCTAAGAACAAGAAGGCGTCGCCCGTCGGCAGCACCAGCTACTGCCTGACGTTCCGCACCGGTAACTGCACCGACTTCGAGTCGCTGTGGGCGTCGCTGGCCCGGGCCCGCGGGATCCCGACCCAGATCGTGTACGGCTCGTTCCTCAAGCCCGACCTGCGTGCCCAGGATCAGGACCAGAGCTATCACTGCTGGGCCGAGTTCTACGCGCCGGGGCTCGGATGGGTCCACCACGACGTCGCTGTCGCCGACCTCTACCACGGGGACTTCCCGGTGAACGCCGACAACGAGCGTTTGCTCCGTCTCACCGTCGCCGATGGCGTCTTCGGCAACGACCCGGCGAAGGTCAACTACTACTTCGGCAATCTGGACGAGCGCCGCGTCGTGTGGTCACGGAACCGCGATCTCACGCTGACGCCCCGCCAGGATGGCGAGCCGGTGAACGCGCTGCCCAAGGCCTACGTCGAGGTCGATGGTAAGGTCCATCCCGAGGGTACGGGGTGGACTCGCAAGCTCACCTACCGCGAGCCGTGAGGATTCGCCCGGCCGGCGTCGCGGTGGCCGTGGCCGCGACGCTGGGCCTGGCGGCTCCAGTCCACGCCGGAAGCGAGCATCTCGACGCGCTGATGGTCCAGACTCTCCCGACGCCGATTCCGGCGCCGGGGTTCCGTCTCACCGATGCCGACGGCGCACCCAGGACGCTCGAGGGTTTCCGTGGCTCGGTCGTCCTTCTGAACTTCTGGGCGACGTGGTGCATTCCCTGCCGCGACGAGATGCCGGCCATGGAGCGTCTGCATCGCGCCTATCGCGAGCGCGGCCTCACGGTCCTCGGCGTGAACTTCAAGGAGTCGGCACGCGAGGTGCGCGCGTTCCTCGAAAAGCTCGGCGTCAGCTTCGGGACCATGCTGGACATGGACGGCGCGGTGAGCGGAATGTATCGGGTGCGCGGACTGCCCGTCACCTTCCTGGTGGATCGCGAAGGCCGCCTGCTCTGGAAGGCCATCGGGGCGCGAGAATGGGACGGCCCAGACGGCCGTGCCTATCTGGACACCGTGCTCGGCGGCCGCTGAGCTACTTTGCCTTCGTCAACTCGATCTTCAGTTGGTGGGACTCCGGCGTCGTCGCTGTCCCCGACATGTGATCGCCGTTGATCGTCAGCTCAGTCGCAAGACGTATTCTCCGCTGTTCTCGCTGCCCCGCATCGAGACCCGCCCCGACCACGTGCCGGTCCAGTCGCCAACGAGCGATTGCGGATCGACAGACGTCTGCGGCGCTGCCGGCAGCGCTGCCCCGAGGACTGCGAGGCCCGTGAGCAGGACCAGCAGGGTCCGTGTCATGAGGCACGCTGGACGGGACGCCGTTCGAAGGGACACGGGGAAGCTAGAGCAGTCCGAAGCGACGGGCGCCCCACGCGAAGGCAACGAAGAGCACCGCCCAGACGGCAACGCGAACCCACATCGGTGTCCGCTTGGCCCGCTC
>Ga0209055_1002795_pt1 | contig 10841 bp, 9 predicted proteins | sample GraSoiAngelo_110_FD_185875 | JGI IMG/M metagenome (GOLD analysis project Ga0209055, IMG submission 185875) | Grasslands soil microbial communities from the Angelo Coastal Reserve, California, USA - 14_0903_12_30cm (SPAdes) (version 2) | ecosystem: Environmental > Terrestrial > Soil > Grasslands ...
GCGGCAAGCCGGTTTCCGCGCTGTCGATTGTGGGATTCCCGGACAAAGGCGATGCCGAAATCCTCGAAGAGATTATTCGTGGCGGGCTTTCGAAGATGACCGAAGCGAAATGCAGCGTCATTGGCGGCCACTCGATCCGCAATGACGACATTCAATTTGGCTACGCGGTCACGGGCATTATTAATCCGCAGCGAGTTTGGCGAAACGTCGGCGCACGCGCAGGCGACATTCTGCTGCTGACGAAAGCCCTTGGAACGGGCGTGCTTGCAACCGCGCTGAAGAAGGATCGCGCAGCAGAGCCGGATGTGGCGGCGGCGACGGCCTCCATGACGCAGTTGAATCGCGCGGCTTCTGAGGCGTTGCGAGAAGTGCAAGAACAGGCCGGAACGTCGCAGCCGATTCATGCGGTAACGGACATTACGGGATTCGCCTTGCTTGGTCACGCGCGGGAAATGGCGCTCGGAAGTCCTGACCGGGGAATCGAAGCTGTTTCCTTGGAGATCGAGCATTCGGTAATTTCGTATCTTCCCGGCGCTGTCGAAGCGGCCCGCGGAGGATTTCTCCCCGGCGGCCTGAAAAATAACCGCGATTTCATTGGTGATTGCGTTGGTTTTGCCGCAAGCGTCCCACAGGAATACCGCGATCTGCTCTTCGACCCTCAAACCTCCGGCGGCTTGCTGGTCGCTATCTCGCCCGAATCGGAAGACGCCGCCGTCGCCGCTCTCAATCGCCACGCCGTCTCCGCTCGCCGAATCGGCAAAGTCCTCCCCAAAACAAATCCGCTCTTATCTGTGCGCTAGAATGCTGCCTCAAGACCGCATCGGATAAACTCTAACAATGGACACGATCACCCATGGCATCGCTGGGGCGCTGATTGGCAAGGCCGTCTTCCGCGGCGAGGACATGTTGGCCTCGCATCCGATGAACCGCGGACGCATCGTTACGTGGTCGCTGATGCTCGGCGCGATCTTCCCGGACGCCGACGTGCTCCGTGACATTTTTTCCCACGACAGACTTCTGGTGATCACCTGGCACCGCAGCATCACGCATTCGCTCGTCCTGCTTCCAGTTTGGGCGTTGCTTCTCGCGGGGATTACACGCGGGTTTGCTAATTCGCGGAAGTGGGAAGCGCCGTCATTCCTCGTGCTGACGGGAATTTATGCGGTGGGCGTCCTCAGCCACATCTTGCTCGACTTGGTGACTTCTTTCGGCACGATGATTTGGTCGCCGCTCGAATGGTCGCGCCCCGCTTGGGACCTCATCTTCATTGTGGATTTCACGCTGACCGCGATTCTTCTTGTGCCGCAGCTGCTCGCCTGGGCGTATGCCCATCCTGAAAAAGTGCAGCGCCGCGTCATGGGAATGTGGCTGTTGTTCCTCCCGGCGCCCTTTCTCATCGCTAGAATTGGTGAAAATGCTGGTGCGCCGATTTCCGGCCGTGTCGTTCTAAGCGCCATGCTCATTTTGGGCGGGATCTTTCTGCTGCCCGCACTACTCGGATGGGGTGTGCGAATCCGGCACGGCACGTGGAATCGCGCAGGTTTCGCCGCGGCTTTGATGTACATCGCGTGCACCGCCTACGCGCACCACGTCGCGCTCTTACGCATTCAGAGATTTGCTGACCTGTATCCGCTGCAAGTCGAATCCATCGGCGCGCTGCCGTTGCCGCCGTCACTCTGGCGCTGGGACGGGCTGGTTCGAACGGACCGCGGCGTCTACGAACTACGCATGGACCTTGCCGACAAGCCGAGAAGCGACGGAGAATTGCTGACGCTCGAACACCGCTATTTTCCCGATGCACTCCCCAATTCGTACATTGAGGTTGCCAAGCGCCTGCCCGAAGTGCAGAGGGTTCTATGGTTCTCGCGATTCCCAGTTACGCGTTTCCACAAGGAAGGCGACGTCGCCGTTGTGGAGATCGCGGACATCCGTTTTGTGCAAATACGCCGCGACCGCCCTGCAGCCTTCACTTACCGCGTGCGATTCGGCGCAGACGGAAACGTGCTCTCGCAAGGCTGGGCCACCAGGTAGGACAGGCTGCCCCTCATTATTCTTGTGGCAAAGAGGAACTACCGGGAAGGTTTGCTGTCCGCGGGATGAATGACGACTTGTCGTTCTTCGCCGACGCCCACACTCTCCGTGCGAATTCCGGCAACATCCTTCAGCGCCAGGTGCACGATGCGGCGCTCGCGCGAAGACATAGGGTTCAGCCGGAACGGCTGGCGAGAAGTTTGCACGCGCTCCGCGGCCACGCGCGCCGTCATGCGCAATTCTTCAAACCGCAGTGCACGGTAGCCGCCGCAATCGATGTGAATCTTTTCATGGTAGGCCGGTTCCAGCCGCAGCGCGCGCAAGGCGAGGTGCTCGAACGCTTTCAAGACTTCGCCGCCGTGCTCCAGGAGAATCTCTTTGTCTTTGCCGTCAATGTCGGCGAGCACTTCCGCGCCGCCTCCCGAGCCTTCCCCTTCGGCCGAAATCGGCCGCACGTTTACCTTCAGCTCAAGTTTGGAAACACGGACGACATTCTCCAGAAATTGGCGCAAGGCATCGGCCGCCGCCTGGCGGTCCAACTTCCCATCATGGATCAGTACTTGAGTCATCGAGCGTTCGAACGTTGCGAACCGCGTCCGCCTCTCTGAAGTGTCCTCTTAAGACTTTTTCCCGCGCACGGGCTTCGTGGGGGCCGGCACGGGATGCGTTTTGTTCAAGTACCACTGCTGCGCGATGCCGACCACGCTGCTGGTGAGAATATACACTGCCAGACCGCTCGAAATCGGCGAAATCATAAAAATGCCTGCCATGGTGATGGGCATGATCTTCATCATGGCCTGCTGTTGCGGGTCCGTCGCCGTCATCGGCGTCATTTTCGAGACGAGATACATGGACAAACCCATCAACACCGGCAAAATGTAATAAGGATCTTTAGCGGAGAGATCCAATACCCACAGCCAGGTGGCGTGACGCATCTCGATGGCGTAGCGTAGCGCGGTGTTCAATCCGAACCACACCGGCATTTGCAGGAACATCTGGAAGCAGCCGCCCACAGGATTAATTCCCTCGCGGCTGTAGATGGCCATCACTTCCTTGTTCATCTCCGCTTTGCGCGGATCCCGCATCGAGTATTTTTTGTACTTTTCCTGAATGGCTTTGATTTCCGGCGCCACTCGCTGCATTTTCAGCGTGGTCTTGTAGCTGGAGATGCGCAGCGGGAAAAGCAGCATATTAATGACCAGCGTCAGGACCACGATGGCCCATCCCCAATTGGGTATGTAGTTATGCAACCACTTGAGCCCGTGGAAAAGAGGTTCGGCGATGAACTCCAGCCAGCCGAAATTAATCAGCCCGTGCAGCGGCGGGTTCATCTTCTTCAAGTCGTCGTAGTCTTTCGGGCCAACGTAGACACGCAGGGTCACCGGCTGCGTCGACGTCGCCACAGCTACTTGCGGGACCGGTTCCAGGGCGTCTTGTCCATCTGCCTTTACCGCGCGCGTCGCTTTCCAATAGCGAGTTTCAAGCGCGCCCATCGGCAACGAGACACCGTCACCGCGACCCACGATCGGCGGCAGAAATGCCGCAGTGAAGTAGCGGTCCTCAATCCCAAGGAAGTCTTTTCTCCCTTGCCAAAGGCCTGGCCCCCACTTGTCCAGGCCGTCCAGCTTCTTGTGAGGGAAATTCGTGATCTTCCCGCCCTCGCTGTAGTACGTCGTGACCGTTTCCACGGGAGCGGGGTTCGTCACCGTCAAATCACCGAAGCCGCCGAGCCAGCCAAGCCCGGCCTTAATCGGATTGCCATTGAACTTGACCGAAGTTTCTACGCGGACCACGTAGGTATGGTCAAAGTGGAAACGCTTCATGACTTCCAGGTGGCCGTCGCTCCACGTGAGGTCAACATCAGCCGGGGCGGGTAGGTTAGTGCCGTCCGCGGAGATTTGATAGAGTCCGCCATTCGCCGCATTCTGCAATTGCTCATCATCGAGCACCAATGAAAAAGGCCAGCCGCCGGTTTGCTGCGACGCCTCGGGGTGCACGACGTCGAGCACGCGTTGGGGCTTCGCGTCATCCTTGTAATTCTTGAGCTGCCAGCTCTTCACGACCGCGCCGCGGTTTGAAATCTCGACGCGGTAGAGAGCATTCTCGACGACGATGTTGCGTTCTTGCGAATCGCTCTTGACCGCGATATTCGCCGTTGGCGGAGGCGCGATTTTTGGCGCCACGGCTATCGGGGATGGAGTCGCCGCCGGTGATGTTACCATCCCAGGAGTTGCCGGAGCAGTTTGCGCCGGGCGATTGGGTTGCCCTGGCGGGACGGTTGGCTTTGGCCCAAAGAATCTCGCCCAGAGGATGATCACGCCAAAAGAAAGCAGCGAAGCCACCAGAATCCGCAGTTCCGGCGTGAACTTGTCCTTTTGCCCCGGCCCGTTCATGAGTGCGACTCAGGGCGCAACACTTCTGATGCAGTTGAATTCGTTGGCATCTCTTCCCATTTCTCCGGAACCGGGTCGTAACCAAATCTGCGCGAGAGCGGATGACAGCGCAGCAGCCGCTTCAGCCCCAGCCAAATCCCCCGCATGACGCCAAATCGTTCAATCGCCTCGTAGGCATAGCGCGAACACGTCGGCTCAAAGCGGCAGCTCCCGGCAAACAAAATTGACAAATAGGCTTTGTAGAATCGCAGCGCAAACAGTGCGCCGCGCACGGGGATAGTTCGTTCTGCGCTTCGAATCGTCGCAACCTGTGTAGGGGCGAAGCTTGCCCCGCCCGTTTGTCCGCTAAGATCAGAGGAAGCGGGCGACGCAAGCCGCGCTTCAACATAGGAATGCATCACACGTTCTTCAAGAGGCGCAACAAATCCACGGTCAGCGCTGCAAACTCCGCGCGTGCCACCGAACTCTTCGGGTGAATGACGATGTCCCATCCTGCGGGTATCTCCAGCCGGTGGCAGCGCACCATCTCGCGCAAGCGCCGCCGGATCCGATTGCGCACTACCGCGCCGCCCAGGGCCTTCTTGATGCTGAAGCCGAAACGGCTCTGCGGCAGTTCGTTGGCGCGAAAGAAAACTGTAAAGTGGGAACTCGAACGGCGCTTTCCAGCGCGGTACACGGCATCAAACTCTCCGCGCCGCACCAGCCGTGCTTCGCGCGGAAACCGATTCCCGCGCACATTCAAACCAGGAGCACGCAGCTTGTTCCCCGCATTATTCGGGGGTGAGCCGATGGCGTCCCTTCTTGCGGCGCGCCGCCAGCACTTTGCGGCCGCCCTTGGTCTTCATGCGAACGCGGAAGCCGTGCGTCTTAGCGCGTCGGCGGCGTCGCGGTTGAAACGTGCGCTTTGGCAAAACAATCCCCCTTTGTTGCTTGCGATAGGTAGTACGCAATCGCGGGGTGGTTTCTTTCACCCGCAACGGCAGAACAGCCCATTAGCAGCTTCAGCGGCTGATTCCGAATTTAGTAGTGTATTCGACCCTTGCGCGCAGGGTCAAGAAACGCACCAGGCTCTTCGGAGCGCCAGGTCGGCGGCCTCGTTTCTGCTCAAGGCAAATTGAATCCGTCCGCGTCCAGGACTTCGCGGATTCTTGCCGTGAGGGTCACCGAGGAGAACGGCTTCTGCAGAAACTCGAACTTCCCGTCGAAGCCATGACTGTGGACCAACGCCTCATCCGCGTAGCCCGACATGAAGAGTACTTTCACGTCCGGCCGCAAAGCGCCTACGCGCTTCGCGATCTCGCGCCCGCTCACCTCCGGCAGGACCATATCCGTGATAAGGAGGTGAATGCGCCCGGAATGCCGTTCGCAAATGGTTCCCACATCTTGCGGTTGCTGCGAAACCAGCACGTTGCTCCAGTTTTCGCCGCTCTGTCAGGTCCCGGATCGCCGCACACCCCCACGGGCCCTCTTCCGTCTGCAGCAGGCTCAACTTAATCTCCACCGGGAACTCGCTGCCTTCCCTGCGCACTCCGCAGAGCTCCAAGGTTGTTCCCATGGGAGACCTCTGCGGCCCTCTGAGGAAGGTGGTTCGGTATTCCAAACATTTTTCCCGAAGCCTCTCGGGAACCAAGATGTCCATCGGCTGCCCCAACAACTCTTCTCGCCGATATCCAAACGTTTCTTCTGCTTGAGCGTTCACCAGCACGATTCGCCCTTCTCGATTCACCACCACCACGGGGTCCGGCGCGGACTCCAGCAAGCCCCGGAACTTTGCCTCCGCCGCTCGCAACGATTCCGCCGAACGTTTTTGTTGCGAAAGCAATTCACTCTGCGCTCGCTGGCTCAGCAGCAATCGCGCACTGGAACAGCCGAACGACGCCAGCACAGCCACCACAGCAAGTTTCAATTGTTGGCCAATCGCCGACGTGGCCATCGCCAACACTAATAAGGGGAATGCGATATGCGCGAATTGCGCGAGCAGCAGGGACGCGGATGCGCTTTCTTTGAGCGCAGGGTCCGGTTCTTTGGGTGCGACCCAACTCGTTGCCAGCCAAACCATCACCATCCTGGGGATCGTCCACAGCAGTTCGTACCACGTGCCGAACTGCAATCCCTGCCATGTCTGGGCATACACGAAGAGGGAGTCACCGATCCCGAAAAACACCAGGAAAATGGCCATTCGCCCGAAAAGCGACTTCACCAGTCGCGACTTTGTCAGCACCGCCCTCAACACAAACGTAAACGCCAGGATGAAGTTACGCCACGTAAATACCCACCAATAGAGGGCGTTAATGTCTTCCGGCCGCCGCACCGAGCGTATCGGCACGTAAAGGAAAAAGAGATACGCCGAGAACGAGACGATCCCGATTTGCAGAAAATCAAGCCAGCGCTGCCACCGGTAAACGCGCGACTCCACGCTGTCGTCACTCAGGAAGAGCGCCATGGCCATCGGCGCAACGTGATACAGAAAAAGAACGTCGCTTGGCCACCAATCTTTCAGCGATGCGTGCAGCACGCTGTCGTAATAGGTTGCGAGCACTTGGCCGGCGGAGTACAGCGCAAACGCAATGCCCATTAATCGCCAGAAGCGGCGCGCAAAACCGGAAGCGCGGCCGGACGCCTGGAAGCATGCAGCCGCCGTCAAAACAATCAGTACAAATTCAATGATGCTGCTGGCCAGCGCGGAATGAACGGCTAGAGCGGCAAAGTGGCAAGCCAATGCCAGCGCAGAGACGACAAGAATCTTGCGAGAGGTCGCCATGCTTTCCTCTGACCCCGGTCAGGAAGCGAAGCTCGTGCTTCAACGGCAAATTTAGGCGGAAGCGCTTCCCATTATCTAGCTGAGAAGTCTTGTCTTTGGCGGGATTTTCATGCTGCTGCTTTCCCTTTCTTATACTCATCGAAAGCCGCTAAATATCGTTCCACGTCCTTTCGCAGTAAATAGTACGGTGTCGAGAGGCGAATCTTTGACGGCCCGCCTCCGCGAATCCGGATTTTCTTCGTCTTCCACATCCAGTTTTCAATTTCCGTGATTTGAATCGGCGCCACGTTCACCGACGCAATCGCGCAGCGCAGTGCCGCATCCGGCGAAGTCCAGGACTCCGCCCCGCGCTGAACCATCTCTTTCAAAATGTAGTCCGCCATTTGCCGGTGCCGTTTCTCGATCCTCTCCATCCCGATTTGATTCGCCAGTTGCAACGCCGCGCGCATTCCCCAAAGGGCCGGCACGTTCGAGCTGCCAATGCGTTGGAAGCGCTCCGCGCGCAGCTTCGGCTCATCCCACCCGGCAGTCACGATGGTGTTCCAAAGGCGGTCGATCACCTCGTCTCGCACATAAAGAAACCCGCTGCCCTTCGGCGCTTGCAGCCACTTATGCGGGCTCGATGTGTACATGTCGCAGCCCAGTTCGTGCAGGTTCAGCCGCATCATTCCCGCCACGTGCGCGCCGTCCACGGCGGAGAGAATCCCCTTTGAACGCGCCAGCGCGCTGAGTTCCTTCGCCGGCAGGACCACGCCGGTGGCCGTCGTGATGTGGCTGAAGAACAGCACGCGCGTCCGTGGCGTGATGGCATCATTGAAAAGATTCAGCACCGCAGCTGCATTTGGCACTGGCTTCGGCAGCGTGATTTTTTTCACCACGATCCCATATCGCTTCGCGCGCAGGTTCCAGGGCTGCTCGCCTCCTGGATGCTCTTGGTCGGTCATCAACACTTCGTCGCCCGGCTTCATGTCCAGTCCGTTGGCGATATAGCTGTTCGCTTCCGTCGCGTTGCGCACGAGCGCGAGTTCATCGCGCGTACCGCCCACGAACTCCGCCAACGGATCGCGAAATTCGTTCCATGCGCCGTAACCCCAGATCGGATAATCCTCCGGATCGCTCTGCGCCATTTTCTCCGTATCGTTGTAGCCGTCGAATACCGCGCGCAGCACCGGCATCGGCGACGATCCCACCGTTCCGTTGTTGAGATAAACTTCGTCAGCCGGAATCAGGAACTGTCTGCGCAGTTCGGTCCAATACGCTTCTTCGTTCGAACTGTAAAGCGCGCTGTCCGGCAGCTTTAGCGTTTCCTGTTCGAGCAGCGAATGCCACTTCGGCACCACTCCCAGCGCACCGGCCGTGCCCGCAAGCCCAGCGAACGAAGACAAGAATCCTCGGCGATCGATCATGGTGTCCCCCTCAGAGCAACTTGCGCGGATTCTACGCGGGAACTCCGCCCGCAACAACAAACATTCATTCCATACCCAAGGTTTTCGGAGTCAGCCTCGACTGCCTGCGCGAACAAGGCCCTCCAGTCGAAGACTTTCTTGCCATTTTCATTTGCAAATTGCGGTATTCACCCGAAACACCGCTAGGGTCATCACCTGTGATCTATATTTTTCTCCGCCTGCATTTTCCTTCTTCCATGGGCGAAAGTTGCGTTGACCCGTCCGCTGGCGAGCGGCGAAGACGACACGAAAAAAGGCAAAACGGGGGAAAGTAGATGTTGCAATTCAGGGCTGTGGAATGGATTAATCTCGGCAATCACAGGGCTCGCAAAGATCACGCACAGACGGAAAGTCTTTGGCAGAAAGTAGCCAAAACGGCAGCGGCGGAATCTCAATACCAGCCACCGCCGCAAGCGGTTCGTGCCGTCAAGACGGCGTTTGCGATGTCTGGTTTAGCAGCAAGGCGGCAGGAAACAGTCGGCCTCATCCAGTTGCTATACGACAGCTTTTTGCAGCCGGCGCTCGTGGGAATTAGCTACGGATCCATATTTCCAGATCGAAGCGCAGCCGGAGCAGAATCGCTTTGTAATCACTGGACAGTTGGTGGACCTCAGTCATCCGGAGATGGTTGGCCGCGATGTCGAGGTTACCATCACGGACGGCCGCGAAAGCGTCGTCAAAACCGTGACGAATCAGTTCGGCGAATTTCGCGGCGCAGTCGAGAATTCCGGAGATTTGGAGTTCACCTTCGTTGGCCGCACCGGAAGACCTATCGTCATTTTGCTTCGAGGCGCGCTGGATCCCTTGGCCGATGCCAAGGCCTAGCTGGCCATCGCCGCACGAATTTCGCCGCCGGCACTCTAAGTCTCGTGGAGGATTTGGCTCGGAAAGGAAATCGCGAGATCCGGCGGCGACGGAATTTACGTTGAGTAGCTGCAACCAACTGGGACCAAAGTACTAAGGTGTTCTACCGCTTGTAAGCGGCAACTACAAATGCTACCGAATACGGACGCGAGGTAGCTGACGGGTTTTTCCGTTGCCTGATCGAGTGACCCAGCACTGGACCACGCACCGGAGCCATTGCCGCGCCAAAGTAAGACGGTTGTCCCCGAAGACCTGGATAACCGTCCGCAAACCCAAACCGCGCGCCGCCACGCCTCTGTTTTGCCCAATCAAGGTCTGAGCGAGATCCCTTTGGACCACGGGGCCACTGGCAGAATCGAAAGGCGCCTGCCAATCATAGTCGTGGTGCGCCTCGCCCCGTTACTAAGCGCGCCTGCCGATGGAGAGAGGACCTTCACCGATAACATCAGTCCGCATGGCGCTCGCATATTCTCGAAGCGCGCCTGGCAGCCTGGCGACGTGGTGCGCGTTACTCCCCTGCATGCCGGTGCCGCCTTTGGGAAAGTGGTTTACTGTCAGAAGCTGCCTGGCGAGCGATTCAGTGTCGGCGTGAAATTCCCGGACCTCCCTGTCCCTTGGCCCACTCTGAAAAAATACGGCGACCTGCTCGGCTAAGCTTGCCTCCGCCACCCTACTTGGCCGCCGCGTGGTGGTCGTAGCTGATTACCCGCGTAATCTTCCATGCGCCGTCTTTGAATTGCCACAGATGAACGAATCTTCCTTCGCCAACTCCCTCCGTGTCTTCATGCCCCGGATGGTGGAAGCGATGCACTCCCATCTCCACCGCGCCATAGCCCTTCATGTAATAGATCTGCAGCGTCCCTGGAACGAGCTCCCGCGTCGTTTTGCCGCAGATATTTTTCTTGACGCTTTCGGTCAATTTCTCCCTGCCAAGCGTCACCCCGCCTTGATCGTGATAGAACTCCACATCGTCGACGAAAAAGGAGGCGAACTTTTCCAGGTCGCACCGGTTGTAGGCATCGAACAGCGCCGCGTCCAGTGTTGTGATGACTTTGTCCAGTTCCGCCTGGGATTGAATGCTTTCCAGCGGCGGCACCGCTTGGGCCTCCGCCTGACTGGCAAACAAGGCCAGCAGTGGCAACAGCAACAGCATTCTCCTCACGCCTGTCATTCCGAGCGAACCGCGTTTCTTGCGCTCCGGATGGGTTTGCGGAGCCAGAAATCCCTCTTCCACTCTGAGCAAAGTAGAAACCATTTTCATCCGAAGGTCCTCCCCGCAAGGTGTTCGTGCAAGGAGAGATACGCGGCCAGGGCAAACAATGTTCCGCTGATTCTGGACCACCTAGC
>Ga0209055_1002802_pt1 | contig 10827 bp, 12 predicted proteins | sample GraSoiAngelo_110_FD_185875 | JGI IMG/M metagenome (GOLD analysis project Ga0209055, IMG submission 185875) | Grasslands soil microbial communities from the Angelo Coastal Reserve, California, USA - 14_0903_12_30cm (SPAdes) (version 2) | ecosystem: Environmental > Terrestrial > Soil > Grasslands ...
TGAGGGAGGGTCACTGGCACCATCGTATGAGGAGCACTAATTGGCAAGGGCACCGATTGGCTTGAACAATCGAGCCCGAAGGAGGGCGCTATGGGTGGGCGCGCCTGGACGACCTTACTCCTCGTCATCGTACTCTCAGGATGTGGCGGCGGCCCGATGGTCTGGCGCGAGAGTAGCCTCAACCAGTTGTCGGTCGGCATGTCCAAGGACGAGGTCCTGCGTCTCTACCCCAGCCAGTACACCGACAGCTCGGGAACGCGGCGTGACGTCGAGGGCATGCAGATCAGATCGGCGCGGACCGGCGACGGACGTCTATTAGAAGTTGGCGAGGTGCGTCTCAACACGGGCACCAGCAACGTCCCCTACTGGTTCCTCTTCGAAAAAGGCAGGCTCATTCAGTGGGGTCGTTCTCGAGATTGGCAGGCCGTTGCCAAGCGGTACCACATCGACTTCAATGCCGCCCCGGGAGCTCCTCGCTAGGTCAGCACCGCCCGACCGAACGATTTGACGAGATTGTGACACGTGGCCTGACCCTGGCGCTACGCTAGGGGCATGGCGCGCATCCTCATCGTCGACGACGAGCCGGAGATCGTCCGCGGCCTCGAGGACAACCTTCGCTTCGAGGGCTATCAGACGCTGACGGCCGGCAACGGCGCGGACGCGCTGGCGGTGGCGGCCCGCGAGGCCCCCGATCTCATCGTGCTCGATCTCATGATGCCGGTGGTGAGCGGGTGGGACGTCTGTCGTACGCTGCGCGCCCGCGGTATCGACGTCCCGATCATCATGCTGACCGCGCGGGGTGAGGAAGCCGACCGCGTTCGCGGCCTGGAGCTGGGCGCCGACGACTACCTGACCAAGCCATTCTCGCTGCGCGAGCTCCTGGCGCGCGTCCGGGCGGTGCTGCGACGGCCGGGGCCGCGACAGAAGGGCGAGGAGCTGGCCTTCGACGACGTGCGCGTGCGGGGCCGGGGCCGGCAGGTCTTCAAGGCCGGCCACGAGGTGATGCTGACCCGCAAGGAGTTCGACCTGCTCCTGTACCTGCTCGCCCATCGCGGCGAGGTCATTACCCGGGAGCGCTTGCTCGACGAGGTGTGGGGCTACGAGCGCTTTCCGACGACGCGGACGGTCGACACGCACGTCCTGCGGCTGCGCCGGAAGTTCGAGGCGGATCCCGAGCACCCGCGCTTCATCCTCACCGTGCACGGGCAGGGCTACCGATTCGCCGGGTCTTGAGCGTGTGAGATAGTGACGGCAAAGGGAGAGGGACGATGCTGATCCGACGGGCCGAGCGCTTCAAGGCGTCCGACGTCACCGACGAGACGCTCTATCTGAACCGCCGCGCGTTCATCGCCGGTGGCGCCGCCGTCGCGCTCGGCGCGTCCGACGTCGCCGACGCCGCCGCGCCGCCGGCGGGCGCGCCACTCAAGGCCGAGCGCAACGAGGCGCTCTCGGTGAAGGACGCGGCCACCAAGCTCGAGTCGGCGACGACCTACAACAACTTCTACGAGTTCGGCGTCAACAAGGACGATCCGGCGCGGGAAGCGCATCGTCTCAAGACGCGGCCGTGGACGGTCAAGGTCGAAGGGCTCGTGCACAAGCCCAAGACATACGACATCGACGATCTGGTCCGCGCGTTTACGCTCGAGGAGCGCGTGTATGCCCTGCGCTGCGTCGAGGCGTGGTCGATGGTGATCCCTTGGATCGGCGTTCCGCTCAGCGCGCTGCTCAAGCAGGTCGAGCCCACGAGCCAGGCGAAGTTCGTCGAGTTCACGACGCTGCTCGATCCTGCGCAATTCCCCGGCCAGAAGCCGGGCTTCTTCGGCGGCGGGCTCGACTGGCCGTACGTCGAAGGCCTGCGGCTCGACGAGGCGCTCCATCCGCTGACGCTGCTCACCGTCGGCATGTACGGCCAGGTCTTGCCCAACCAGAACGGTGCGCCGATCCGTGTCGTCGTGCCCTGGAAGTACGGGTTCAAGAGCGCCAAGTCGATCGTGCGTATCCGGCTGGTCAGCGAGCAGCCGAAGACGGCGTGGGAGAAGGCGGCGTCGCAGGAGTACGGCTTCTACTCGAACGTGAACCCCAACGTGAGTCACCCGCGCTGGAGCCAGGCCACCGAACGGCGCATCGGCGAGTTCCGGCGCCGGCCGACGCTGATGTTCAATGGCTACGCCGACCAGGTCGGGTCGCTCTACACCGGGATGGACCTCAAGAAGTACTACTGATCGGCCGTGAGCCGTCGCGGCCGGCTCGTTCCGAAGATCGTGGCGTGGGCGATCGGCCTGGCGCCGCTCGCTGCGCTGGCGTGGTGGATCGGCCGGGCCGTGTGGCTCAACACCGACGATCTCGGCGCCAACCCGATCTCGTTCATCACCAATCTCCTCGGCGACTGGACGTTCCGCCTGCTGCTCGCGTCACTGGCCATGACGCCGCTCCGCATCGTGTTCGGATGGGGCTGGCCCGCGCTCCTGCGCCGCCTGCTCGGCCTCTTCGCCTTCACCTACGCGGTGCTCCATTTCTCGGTCTGGATCCTCGTCGATCACTTCTTCAACTGGGGCCAGATGGCCGAGGACGTCGTCAAGCGGCCCTACATCACGGTCGGGATGCTGGCGCTGCTGACGTTGATCCCGCTCGCGCTGACGTCGACCACGGGGATGATCAGGCGCCTGGGAGCGCGGCGCTGGACGCGCCTGCACCGGCTCGTCTATCTCACCGGCGTGCTGGCCGCGCTGCACTTCATCTGGCTCGCCAAGGTCGGGCGCACCGATCAGTACGTCTACGCGGCGGTGCTGGCCGTGCTGCTCGGCGTGCGCGTCGTGGACTGGGCGCGCCGTCTCGCACGGCGCGCCGGAAAAATTCCTCATCCGCGGCCGGCCACGCCGCCGTAGTAGTATCCGTGACGTCCATGACCCCGGGGCCCACGGTCACCGTCAATGGCCGCACCTACCGTTATCCACGCGGCCCCGTCGTCATCGTCTGCATCGACGGCTCCGAGCCGGCGTACTTCGATGCGGCCATCGCGGCCGGCCGGAGCCCGGCCATCGCCCGCTTCCGGAGATCGGGCTTCGCAACGCTCGCCCGCAGCGTGGTGCCGAGCTTCACCAATCCGAACAATCTCTCGATCGTGACCGGGGTCTCGCCGGCGGTCCACGGGATCGCCGGCAACTACTTCTACGACGCCACCGGCGCGCGAGAGGTCATGATGAACGACCCGCAGTTCCTGCGGTGCGAGACGCTGCTGGCCGTGCTCGCGCGCGAGGGCGCCGGCGTCGTGGTCATCACCGCCAAGGACAAGCTCCGCCGGCTCCTCGGCCATGGCCTCCGCGGCGTCTGCTTCTCGTCGGAGAAGGCGGCGGAGGCCACGAAAGAAGAGCACGGCATCGATCGCGTGACCGACCTGGTGGCGATGCCCGTGCCCGACGTCTACAGCGCCGAGCTCTCCGAGTACGTGCTGGCGGCGGGCCTGGCCCTCTTCGAGCGCGAGCGCCCCGACGTGATGTACCTCTCGCTCACCGATTACATCCAGCACAAGCATCCGCCGGGCGATCCGGTGGCCAACGAGTTCTACGCGATGCTCGACCACTACTTCGATGCGTTCGACCGCGGCGGCGCCATCCTGGGCATCACGGCCGATCACGGGATGAACGCCAAGTCGCGCACCGATGGGACGCCCAACGTCGTCTACCTCACGCCGCTCGTCGAGTCGGTGGTGGGGCCGGGCCAGGCCCGTGTCATCCTGCCGATCACCGATCCCTACGTCGTCCACCACGGAGCGCTCGGCTCGTTCGCCACGATCCACCTGGCGCGGGCCGACGATGCGTCCCGCGTCATCGCCCGGCTCGCAGCGACGCCGGGCGTCGCCGAGGTGTACGACGGCCCCACCGGTTGTGCGCGCTTCGAGCTTCCTGCCGACCGTCTCGGCGACGTCATCGTGGTCTCCGGACGTGACGTGGTGCTCGGCAAGGCGCCCGAGGCCCACGACCTCTCGCTGCTGCGCGAGCCGCTGCGCTCGCACGGCGGCGTCAGCGAGCAGACCGTGCCCTTCGTGCTCAACCGCGCACTGGTGTCCGGAACACGCGCGGGGACGGACCTGAGAAACTTCGACATCTTCGATTACGCGCTGAACCGCGTCGCATGAGCGCTCGCGGCCGCCTCGTCCTGGTGCTCGTGCTGCTCGCCGGCTGTGCGTCCGGGGCGGCGGGAGGCCGGGCCGCCGTGTCGAGCCGGCCCACGCGTGAAGTCCTCCCCAACGGCGTCGTGCTGATCGCGCAGGAGCATCGCGCCAGCGACGTGGTGGCGCTCCAGCTCTGGATGCGCGTCGGCGGTCGCGACGAGACGGCCGACGAGCTCGGACTGTCGCACTACCTCGAGCACATGCTCTTCAAGGGCACGCCGACCCGGCCGCCGGGCTCGATCGACGCGCTCATCGAAGGCCTCGGCGGGACGAGCAACGCCTTCACGTCGCAGGACTACACTCACTTCGACGTCGTCCTGCCAGCCCAGCACATGCGCGCCGGCATCGAGCTGCTCGCCGACATCGCCGTCAACGCGAGCTTCGAGCAGCGCGAGCTCGACGCCGAGCGCAAGGTCGTCTTCGAGGAGATGCGGCTGACCGAGGACAATCCCGACCGCTTCATGGTCCGGCGGCTCTACGAAGTCGGTTACGCGCCCCATCCGTACGGCCGGCCGCTCCTCGGCACGGAACAGCTCATCGGTGCCCTGACCCGAGATCGTCTCAACGCCTACTACAAGAAGTTCTATGTGCCGGGCGACATGGTCCTGATCGCGGTCGGTGCGGTGAAGTCGGCGGACGTGCGGGACGCGGTCGTGGCCACCTTCGGGCGCCTGAGCGGCTCGCCGCCGCCGCGGCCGCCGAGCGCGAGCCCGCCGACGCTCGCCGGCGGCCGGCGCGACGACATCCGGCGCTCCGAGCAGCAGGCGTATCTCGGCCTGGGATGGCGGACGGCCGCCACCAACGAGCCCGACGTCTACGCCGTCGATCTCCTCACGTACATCCTCGGCGACTCGCCCTCGTCACGCCTGAGCCAGCGCCTGCGCGATCAGGATCGCCTGGTCTTTGCCATCGAGGCCGCCTACGGCGCCTGGGAACGGGCGGGGCTCACCACCGTGGTGGCTCGCCTCGATCCGGCCAATCTCGCGCGGGCCGAGGCGACGATTCTGGAGGTCATCCAGCGCGTGAAGGCGGAGGGCGTGACCGAGGCCGAGCGCCAGCGCGCCATCATCACGGCCGAGAGCAACTACGCGTTCGACATCGAGACCGCCGAAGGCCTCGCGAAGACCTACGGCCAGGCCGAGACCACGTGGACGCTCGACGACGAGATCGCGTATTTGTCGCGGCTGCGCAAGATCACCGCGGCCCAGATCCAGACGGTGGCCCGGAAGTACTTCGCCGACGACAACTACGCTCGGGTGCGCTTCCTCCCTCCAGCGTCTCGATAATGCGGCGCTCGATCCGCTCCACGGCCGCCGTGGTCATCGCCGTCCTCGTGGCGGCGATGATCTGCCGCGACGCCCCCGCCATCGCCGCCGAGGACGTGACGCGGGAACGCCTGGACAACGGCGTCACCGTGCTCGTGCGCGAGAACCCGCTGGCGCCGGTCGTGGCCGTCGCGTTGCTCGTGCGGATGGGCACGCGTTGGGAGCGCGCCGAGAACGCCGGGATCTCGAACTTCGTGCACGCCGTGATGGTGAAGGGGACCGCGCGGCGCAGCGGCGCCGACCTGGCCGAGGCGGTCGCGGGCCTCGGCGGGAAATTGATCGCGTCCGGTGAGGTCGATTACTCGGGAATCCAGGCGTCGGCCCTGGCACGGTTCTGGCGCGAGCTCCTCGGGTTGACCGCTGAGGTGGCGCTCACGCCCAAGCTCGAACCGGCCGACGTCGACGGTGAGCGCGACTGGCTGCTCTCACGCATCCAGCGTCAGCGCGACAACCCGGTGGCGCGCACCTTCGACGAGCTGTACGCCGCGGCCTACGGATTCCACCCGTACGGCCTGCCCACGCTGGGCACGCCGGAGTCGCTGAAGCGCATCGACCACGGACGTCGTCGCCGAGGCGCGGAAGCTCTTCGGGGGCCTCCCGCGCGGCGGCGAGCTGGCCGAGCCCCGCAACGGGACGCCCGCTTCCGGCGCCCGACGTCTCGTGATCGAGCAACCGGCGCAACAGGCACAGATCGCGGCCGGTGGTCTCGCGCCCGCGCTCGCGGACGCCGATCACGCCGCGGTCAAGGTGCTGGCCACCGTGCTGGGCGGCGGGATGGCGGGGCGGCTCTTCGCCGAGCTGCGCGACAAGGAGGCGCTCGCCTATACGGCCAACGCGTTCTACGAGCCGGTGCGCGAGCCCGGCCTCCTGGTGCTCTACCTCGGCACGGCACCCCAGAATGTCGCGCGCGCCGAGCCCGCGCTGCAGCGGGAGATCGAGCGCGTGCGGACGCAGCCGGTGAGCGCCGACGAGCTTCGGCGCGCCCAGGGCTTCCTCCTCGGCAACTATTCCATGGACCGGCGCACCAATGCCCGCCAGGCCTGGTACCTCGCGTTCTACGAGATCGAAGGCGTGGGAGGCGACTTTCCCGAGCGCTATCACGCCGCCGTCCAGGCCGTCACGGCAGCCGACCTGATGCGCGTGGCCCAGCGGTACCTCGGAGCCCCGACCATCGTCATCCTCCGTCCGCCGGCCGGTCGCTAGGCCGTCGAATTCGAGGCGGACGCCCCCCGTCTCACTTCCTGAGACCGTTGCCTCGGGAGGTCATGATGGACGCGAGGAAGGCGAGAATCGGCTCCTCGTCATGGCGGCTGCCGGTTGTCGGACCGTAGGGGGAGCGGCGGTCGGAGCGGGCGCCGGGGCGGCGATTGGCGCCGGGACCGGCTATGGGGCCGGGAAGGGTGCGCTGATCGGTACGGGGCTAGGAGCGGCCGCCGGCACCATCTACGACATCACGAAGCACTGATCATGCGCAGGCGCAGCGCGCCCGCTCAGCCGTCAGTCGCGCGGCGGGCGCGCTCGGCATCCGCCTCACGGATCTCGTCGGCGAACATCCCGATGTGTAGCGGGCAGGGGGGCTTGTTCTCGTCCACGTACTGGCAGTCGGTCTGATTGCACTGGACGAAATACCCAGGAGGGCGCCCGAAACCGCCCCACCTCTTCAAGCGAATCTGCACGGCTTCCGAGACGACGTCACACGCGAACTCGCGGCTCTTTGCCCGACTCACGCACGCTCCTTGCGATCGTGGACTCTTTCTTGCACTCCCACGTTACGGCATCCGGGCCGCCGATACAATGTTGACGTGACCCTCTAAGGATTTCTCACCAGCCGGGCTCTCGCTTCGGCTATAGTCTGTCGATATCTGAGGTATGAGTCCGTGGGCTCGGGGAGGGTCGCTCGTGCGCCGTTCACCGTCCGCCATCGTTTGGCTCTTCGTGGGACTCGTGCTCACGGGCTGTGGAACCTTCACCAGCACGCTCCGTAGCGAAGACGCACTCCCGCCCGCCACCGTCAGCGACGTCGAACCGGTCGCCGTCACGCCACCTGCAGCCGAGGTCCCGACCATCACGACCACGACCGACGAGGAAGTCGCTGCGCTCCCGCGGTCGAACGCAGCCGAGGCGCCGGTCACTCCGTCAGCGCCGATCATCGTGGCTCAGGCCACCGCCGATCCCGGCGCTCAGAACGATGACGACGAATACGATCCGTGGGAGTCGTTCAACGAGAAGATGTTCACGTTCAACTACAACCTCGACAAGTACCTTCTGAAGCCGGTCGCCCGTGGCTATCGCGCGGTCCTGCCCGAGCAGGCTCAGATCATGATCGACAACGGCTTCTCGAACATCACCTGGGTCCCGCGCTTCGTGAACAGCCTGCTCCAGGGAAAGTGGGAAGGCGCCCTCCGCGAGGTATCGCGGTTCGTGGTCAACAGCACGCTCGGCTTCGGCGGCCTCTTTGACGCGGCCAAGACCGGGGACCTCAAACCGAGCCGGGAGGACTTCGGCCAGACGCTCGGCTTCTGGGGCGCAGGCCCCGGGCCCTACCTGGTGATGCCGTTCTTCGGCCCGATGACCGTGCGCGACGGTATCGGCAGGGGCGTCGACGGCGCCATGAATCCGCTCAACTACTTCATTCCGTTCTTCTTTGACCAGCTCGGGATGAAGATCGGCGAGACCATCAACGATCGTGCGCTGAACTACGAGCTGTTCCAGGGCGTGGAAGAGACGACGATCGACCTGTACAGCTCGGTGCGGCACTTCTACCTGAAGCGCCGGGAGCAGATGATCAAGGAATAACCTCCGGCGGAGGCCTCCAGCCTCCGCGTCGTGGTGGCCCATGGCTCGTTCGCTCATGGGCGGGGGCTGCCTCCTCGCCGTTCTCGCGCTCCTGTCAACCGCCTTCTGGGCGGGCGCCTTTGCTGCCCTCGATCCTCGCGACGTCCAGGCGGGCCAGGCCCTCTTCGCCCGGAACTGTTCCCCCTGCCACGGAGAATCGGGCCGCGGTGATGGAGCCTCGGCCGCCGGGTTCGGGACGAAGCCGGCCGATCTGACCGACGGCCGGTTGATGAATGGACTGCCTGACGGCTTCCTCAGAAACATCATCGAGAACGGCGGCCCCGCCGAAGGTCTCGCGCCCACGATGCCGCCGTTCAAGGCGTTGCTGAGCGCCGCGCAGGTCGCGCAGGTCGTCGCCTATGTCCGTTCGCTCGCGCAACCGCCGTTCCGCGACGAGGATCATCGAGCCGTCGCGACGGCGCCGCACGCGCCGACCCAGCCGATCTTCTTCAACCACATCGTGCACGCCGGCTCGTTCCAGCTCGCCTGTCAGTACTGCCACGCCCAGGCGCGACGGGGGACAGCCGCTGGACTGCCGTCGGTCGAGCGTTGCATGGGTTGCCACAAGATCATCGGAGCTCAGGACAATCCCGAGATCGCCAAGATCCACGAGTACGCCCGTCGCAGTGAGCCGATTCCGTGGGTCCGCGTCTTCAAGGTTCCGGAGTTCACGTACTTCCCGCACAAGCCTCACGTGCGTGCCGGTGTCGCGTGCCAGACCTGCCACGGGCCGATCGAGCGAATGCGCGTGGTGGGCGCCGAGACGGGCCGCACGCTCAGCAACGACCTGCTGAACCTCGTCGGCCTCAGACTGCCGCCACCGCGGCTGAGCATGGGCTGGTGCATCGACTGCCATCGCGAGCAGAACCGCCGTGGAGCCCAGGCGCCGCTCGAGTGCGTGATCTGTCATCACTGACATCGTGGGCCAAATCGCATGGGCCCTCCGGCAATGTCGCCCATCTCGGCACGGATTGCCGGCGCGCGCCTGCACGCTGACGCCGCAAGTCCCCGTCGTGTCGATCTCCGCAGGTCTGGTGAGCTTCTTGCTCTCGTGACGACGCCAAGGAGGCTCACCGATGACCGTCCTGACCAGCGAACGTTCCAAGCGGCAACTCCGGCGGCCCCGGCCAGTGACGATCACACCGGCGCCGGCGACAGCTCCAGTTCCACCGGTTGTGACGGCGTTCCGCCGCCCCGACGACACCCTCTGTCACGGCCGCTGTGGTAAGCCGCTGTCGTTCCAGGGTGTTCGCGGACTGATCGAGGCGGATTTCTACTGTCTGGTGTGCCTCACCCACGTCACGATTCCGCTCGGCGTTCTGCAGGCGATTCCGGTGGGCAGCGACCTTTAATTGGTGGATCTGTCAAATTCGAGGCGGGAATTTTTCCCATCGTCCCTGGTAAGGGTTTCCGGGTGGGGCCCCGGTGCGACGGACGCCCATCGCGAAATCAACTAAATGCAGCGTGGAATGCCTCTTGCTCCCTCTGGCGACCAATGCGCAAGACTGGGAATGCCCAAAAGGCAAGTGACCTGATGGCGCTGGATCCCACACTCGTAGCCGTCAATGCCGCAGTCGTCGCGTTCGTCGACGAGCTGCTGCGGCTGCCGTCGTCGGCGGCGGCCGCGACCGTCGTCGATCTGCTCTATGGCCGTGACCGTGAGGCGCCGCCCGCGGTGCTCTCCCACGTCAACGGCGGCATTCATATCCCGCTGAGCGGCTTGCTCGCGTCGCGTGCGTCGCTTGCGCAGATCCTGCCCGACCGCCTGCGAGTCTCGGCGGCCTGGCGAGCCGACGGAACGAAGGGAGCTCGAGCCGCTGCACGCGCGCGCTACCGCGAGCTGCAGGCGGCGTTCGTGACCTCGGTCCGGCGTGCCGCCCCCGAGCCCACGGCCGCGCTGGTCCGTTACACGTACGGCTCCGAGGGACGGCACTGGCTGTGGACGGAAGCCGCGGCCCGCGTGCTCCACCGCGTGGCCGGGCTGAACCGCGCCGTCCTCGACTTGCTCGCGGCGATCGCGCGCGGTGAGGTCAGCGGCGAGGCGGTCGGCGTCGACGGCGTCGACGCGCAGGACTTCGACCTGCCCGAGACCGTGCGTGGGCTGATGGCGGTCGCGCTCCCCGCGGTCGCCGTTCCCCACTGGACGCGCTTTGCCGCGGCCCTTGAAGGCAGTGATGCTGCGCTGGCCGGGGAGGAATCGGTGGTCCGCTATCAGTCGCTGCTGGCCGAGATCCTTGGACTCCGCGACGAGCGGACGATGGCGCAGGCATGACGGTCACTCCGGCCGAGCGCCGCTCGGTGTCGCTGAAGGTCGATCCCGCGTTCATCGCGGCCGTCGTGTTCCTCCGCCGCAGCTGCTCGGTGAACGACATGGCCACGATTCTCGACTGCGACCGCAAGCGCGTGCTGACGGTGTTGGCGCGGCTGACCAGCCTCGGCGTGCCGGTGTGGAAGGACCCGGACGCTCCGCGCTACCGTCCGCTCACCCAGGCCCAG
>Ga0209055_1002806_pt1 | contig 10817 bp, 11 predicted proteins | sample GraSoiAngelo_110_FD_185875 | JGI IMG/M metagenome (GOLD analysis project Ga0209055, IMG submission 185875) | Grasslands soil microbial communities from the Angelo Coastal Reserve, California, USA - 14_0903_12_30cm (SPAdes) (version 2) | ecosystem: Environmental > Terrestrial > Soil > Grasslands ...
ATGCAGGAGAAGGCGGAGGAGTTCAAGAAGGCGGGGCTGGAAATCTACCAGTAAGATTTAAGAGGCCCCTCGCCCCCTTGGGGGAGAGGGCGAGGGTGAGGGGGCCTGCGGATCACCCTCACCCTGACCCTCTCCCTCCGACGAGGGAGAGGGGAACCAGAAGATAGAGGAAATCATGGCGAACAAATGGACGGCTCCCCTGCGGGAGCGCGACATCACCCGGCAGATCGCCCGGGAGCACTTCCAGGAATTCGACCGACTCATCGAGAGCGACGTCATCGTCGTCGGCGCGGGGCCGTCTGGGCTTCTGTGCGCGCGCGACCTCGCCGCTGCCGGCTTCAAGACGTTGCTCATCGAGCAGGCGTTGCAGCTCGGCGGAGGGTTCTGGTCCGGCGGGTATCTCATGAACAAGGCGACCATCTGCGCCCCCGCCGACAGGATTCTCGACGAGCTGAAGATCCCCGCGAAACGCGTCACGGAGTGCGAGGGGATGTTCATCGTGGACCCGCCGCACGCCACCGCCAAGCTGGTCGCCGCCGCCTACGACGCCGGCGTCCGGGTCCTCAACCTGACCAAAGTCATCGACCTGATCCTCCGCCGGGAGAACATCCTGGAGGGGGTCGTCGTGAACTGGTCGCCGGTCGAGCACGCCGGGCACGACGCCGTGCACGTGGACCCGATCGCGCTGGAATCAAAGCTCGTGGTGGACGCCACCGGCCATGACGCCGCGGTGGTGGCGCTCTTGAACAAGCGCGGCCTGTTCAAGGCAGTGCCCGGCAACGGGGCCATGTGGGTGGAGCGGTCGGAGGAGCTCGTGGTGGAGAACACCCGGGAAGTCTATCCCAACTGCTTCCTGGCGGGGCTATCGGTGTCCGCCGTGGATGGCTCTCCCCGGATGGGTCCGGCCTTCGGCGCCATGCTGCTCTCCGGGAGGCGGGCAGCCGAGCTCGTCAAAAAGAAGCTCAAGCAGGAATAGGGCTTTTGGAACCCCAAGACGATCAGAAGGCCGCATGGGACCTCTTCAAGAAGGCCTACGAGCGCCAGATGAAGGGCGAGTTCGAGGAGGCGGTCAAACTGTACACGGAATCCGTCGAGCTGTATCCGACAGCCGAAGCCTATACGTTCCGCGGATGGACTCACAGCTTCATGGGGATGCTGGACGAGGCGATCGAGGACTGTCACCGCGCCATCGCAGTGGACCCCGACTTCGGTAATCCATACAACGACATCGGGGCCTACCTGATCGAGAAGGGCCAGCTCGACGACGCGATCGAGTGGTTGGAGAAAGCGACGCGCGCCAAGCGGTACGAGAGCCCGGCGTTCCCCCACCTGAATCTGGGACGCGTCTACGAGAAGAAGCGGGAGTGGGACAAGGCGCTCGAATGCTACCAGCAGGCGCTCAGGATCAACCCCAAGTACGACCTGGCCCAGCGTGCCTTCACAAGACTCAGAGCGATGATGAACTAGTATGCATCGGTCCGAGCGGGTGGCGCCGAAAGGGACCCTGGCGGAGCGCAGTGCGACTTGCTTCGCTTCGGCCGGCCGGATCGCATCGTAGGTGCGACTTGCCGGGTACCCGCTGCTTTGCCGATTGCAACGGGTGGCACCCGGAGCACCCAAGATGCGGCCGGCTGGCCGCGCGAGCATTGAGAGACTAACTTAAAAGGTCAGCGCCATGGAGAACAAAACCATACTCGTCGCCGTGAACGACGTCTTCTTCTACACCAAGCTGAGGGACGCCCTAAAGCCCCAAGGCTACACGCTCGAAAAGGCCCGGACGCACGGCGAGGTGGCTGACAAGGCCGGCGCACTCCGGCCAGCGGCGGTGGTCCTCAACATCAACGACGAGGGGCTCGACGCGTTCAAAGCGCTTGAAGCCCTCAAAAGCGACGCCCGGTCGAAGTCAATTCCGGTCCTAGCCTTCGCCAACCACGAAGACGTGGACAACTGGAAGCGGGCCCAGCACCTGGGGGTCACCAAGATCGTCTCCCGGAACGAGTTTTCGTCGAGGACCCTCCAACTAGTCCAAGAGGTAGTGGGAGTGGGTGTGGGAGGGGCGCCCTTGGCGGGGCCCCCTCCCACTACGACGGGGAAGACATGAAGCGCTCGCGCCTTTACGAAGAACACATGAAGCGCGGGGCGACGTTCCTCGAGCAAGCCGGCTGGGAGGTGCCTGCGCATTACGGAGACACTGCCGCCGAGCACCAGGCCGTGCGTCGCGGGGTCGGCCTCATGGACCTCTCGCAGCGCGGGAAGCTCCGGGTGACCGGCGAGGACCGGGTGAAGTGGCTACAGAGCGTCATTAGCAACGATATCCTTCCCCTCGCTCCGGGCCAGGGCACGTACTCGAGCCTTCTCACGCACAAAGGGAAAATGGTCACCTACTTCCGCGTGTATCAGCTCGGCGAGGCCCTGATGCTTGAGGACGTGGGTGAGATCGGGGACGTCACCTATTCGGCGCTGCGCAAGTTCCTGCTGTTCGGCACCAAGGCCAGGATGGAGAACTGCGCCGAGACCTGGGGGCTGCTCCTGATCAGCGGCCCCAAGGCGCCGGAGCTCGTCCACGCGGCGTTCGGGACTGAACCATCCTCCCTCAAGCCGCTCTCGTTCGTGCCGGTGGACATCGACGGCCATGCGGGCATGCTCATCCGCACCGAGGAGACCGGCGAGACCGACGTGGAAATTCTCCTGCCAGCCGACGGACTCAAGGCAGCGTGGGACCGCTGCTGGTCGCACGGTGAGCCGTTTGGATTGAGGCCCTTCGGCGCGCACGCCCTGGAGAGCCTGCGCGTGGAGGCGGGCTTCCCCAAGGCCGGCCCGGATCTGAATGAGAACATCGTCCCGCCTGAAGCCAATCTGGAGGGCAAGGCCTTCAGCCTGACCAAGGGCTGCTACCCTGGACAGGAAGTGGTCGCTCGCATGGACACCTACGGCGCGGTGCGGCGGCGGCTGGTGGGCCTCGTCCTGGAGAATGCTCAGGTTCCCCCGCCAGGATCCAAACTCTTCAGCGGAGACCGCGAGGTGGGCTGGATCACGAGCGCGGTCCGCTCGCCGTCGCTCGGCAAGGTCGTCGCTTTCGGTTTTCCGCTGCGCGACTTCACGCCACCCGGCACAGCCTTGACCGTCGAGATCAACGGCGAGCGCAAGCCCGCAACCGTCCAAGCCCTGCCGTTCGTCAAAGGGTCGTAGGGGGTATGGACCCTGTCGTCGAAGAGCGAGGACTGCGTCTTGAGCAGGAACTCCACCGGATGGTCGAAATCCTGATCCGGGAGTACGAGCCCGAGAAGCTGATCCTCTTCGGCTCGGCCGCGCAGGGCGAACTCCACGAGTGGAGCGACCTCGACCTCGTCGTGATCAAGCGGACCGACAAACCGCTGCTGGAGCGGATCGAAGAGGTGATGCGGTTGGTCCGGCCCAAGGTCGGTCTGGACGTGCTGGTCTACACCCCCGAGGAGATGGAAGACCTGGTCGACGAACGGCGGGTCTTCGTGCTGGACGAGATCATCTACAAAGGAGCCGTGGCGTATGAGCGCCGCCGCTAGGTGGACCGCCTTCGCGGCGGAGGACCTGGCCATGGCCGAGGCCGCGCAGGGGCTGGGGCTCTGGAACCAGGTCTGCCTGCACGCCCAGCAGGCCGCGGCCAAGTCATTGAAGGCCTTCCTGGTCGAGCGCCACCGGCCGATTCCGATGGTCCACCACCTGGCCGAACTGCTGGCCCTCTGCACGGAGGCCGACCAGGAGCTGTCGCGCTTCGAAGATCACTGCTATGCCCTGGACAAGTATCTGATCCCGCTGACTTACCCCGACGCCGTTCCTACCGGCCAGACCGACAGCCTGCCCACCGAAAAAGACGCCCACGAAGCGCTGGGTATTGTGAAGGAACTGCAGAAAGCGCTGAGAGTCAGCTAAGAAGGTGGCAAGGATAGCTTCTGGGCGACGTCAGCGTCTGGGATCTCCGAGAAGCGAAACCCGCGTTTTACATTGTCGAGCCGCTTTCCCGCCACCTCAACGTGAGGATAGATGAAGTAGTTCAGCGGACCGGTGGTGTGTCCATCTCCCAGTTCCAGATCCCGCCCCATGCTGAACTGGATGCGATCCGCAGGCTGCGTGCCGAAATAGAAATCGCGGCGCTCCTTGCGCTTCCATGCTTCGGACGCATCGATGGGGAACCACCCCACGTCGGGCAGGTGGAACTCTGTCCAGCAGTGATAGCCGTCGATTGCACCCGAGGTCCGGTCTTCGGGAACAGGGAAGCCGATCTCAAACTGGGCTGGAATACCCTCCGCCCTGGCCAACGAGATGAAGAGGGCGTGAAAGTCGGTGCAGTTGCCATAGCGCTTGGTGCACGCCCAGAAGGTGTCGCCGTTCCCCCAGCCCGTGCCCACCTTCTTGTACTCCATGTTGTCGATCACATAGTCGTAGATGGCTCGCGCACGGGCAAGGGCAGATGGATCGGTATGAGGCAGTTCGGCTCGCACCATATCGATGAGCGGGCCGGAGATCGGGACTCTTAGGTCTGGGCCCAAGGCAAGCGCCAACTCCTTCCGCTCGCTTGGGCTGTATGCCCTGATGCCGGCTGATGTCAGTCGCTGTTGCTTAAACACCCGGCGCTGAATAATGTAGTCCACCACAACAGTGATGGGCTTGCCATCCGAACGATCCACGTGCCCATGCCAGACCTTGTTGCCATACCGGCTCTCGATCGTCTCCCGACCAGGGATACTCGCCTTGACATCGTGGCGGAGGATCGTCTGGTGGGCATCGGTGGCGGCGAGAGGAATGAAGACATCGATAGGGCCGGTGCCGGCCGGCTGTGCCGGGACTTCCGCCTCATACGTGAAGGACAAGGTGCGCGCGTTGTCTTGATCCGCGGCGCGAGCGCTGAGAGCGACGGCCATTGACATTCCTAGCACACCAGTGAGTATCGCTTGCAGACTTCTTCGCGCACCTGACATGCCGTCCTCCTTTCGGTGGCAGTGCCGCTCGTTACTGGCTCTCCACCGGATTGCCATCCTTGTCGAACCGGTAATCCACGGTAATGCGCACCGCGCCGGCCTGCATCTGTCCGATTACCGCAGCGCTGGCGAATCCCTCGTCGCGAAACAATGACAGCACCGAGGCGACCGCCTGCGGCGCACAGGTGACCAGCAATCCGCCGCTCGTCTGCGGATCGCACAGGAGCGCCTGCTGCCAGGGTGCGAGATCGTCCGGCAGCCGCACGTCATGGCCGTAACTCGCCCAGTTGCGCGCGGCGGCGCCGGTGTTGTAACCCTGTTGCGCGAGCGACAGCGCCGCCGGGAGGACCGGCAGCGACTCGAACGCGACGCGCGCGCCGAGCCGCGAACCGCGGCAGATCCCGGCGAGATGGCCGAGCAGGCCGAAGCCGGTGACATCGGTCATCGCGTGGATCCCCGCCATCTCCGACAGCCGATGGCCGACGGTGTTGAGCTGCGTGGTGGTGGCCAGCATCTGCCGGTATCCCTCCTCCGGCAGCGCGCCTTTCTTGAGCGCGGCGCTGAGAATCCCGACGCCCAGTGCCTTGCCGAGCACGATGGCGTCACCGGCGCATGCGGTACTGTTGCGTTTGATGCGCTGCGGGTGAATCACACCGAGCGCCACCAGGCCATAAATCGGCTCGACCGAATCGATCGAGTGGCCGCCGGCGATGGGAATGCCCGCGGCCTCGCACACCGAGACCCCGCCCGCGAGAATATCCTGAATCACGTTCACCGGCAGCTCGTCGAGCGGCATGCCGACGATGGCGAGCGCGAAGATCGGGCGCGCGCCCATGGCGTAAATGTCGGACAGCGCGTTGGTCGCGGCGATACGCCCGAAATCGTACGGGTCGTCCACGATCGGCATGAAAAAATCGGTGGTGGCGACGACCGCCTGCCCGTCGTTCAGGCGATACACGGCGGCATCGTCGCCGGTCTCGATACCCACGAGCAGCGCCGGATCGAGGAACGTGCGCGGGACCTTGGCGAGGATTTCCGTCAGCGCGGCGGGCGCGATCTTGCAGCCGCATCCACCGCCGTGCGACATACTGGTCAATCGAACGCCTGACATAACACACCTCTATTAAATTGGCGGAAGAGAGTGGGAGTCGAACCCACCAAGGACCGGCTGACGGCCCTTACCAGATTTGAAGTCTGGCCGCTCCACCGGGGTGCGAGTCTCTTCCGGAAACTTGTCCCTCACGCCGGCCGCCATCGGGGTCGGCATTTTTCTTGATGCCTTCGACCAGCAGGGTCGGGTCGCGCACGCGGTGGGCGTCGCCGACGCGGCGCGAGAAACCGGTCTTGTCGAAATACTCGAGGATCCGGATCGCGAGCTTGCGACCCGTTCCGATGCGGTCGCGGAACTCCGCCGCCGTCACCTCGCCCTTTTCCGCCGCGAGCTCCGAGACAATGCGCGCGAGCTCGGCGATCGCCTGGCGCGTGAAGAAACGGTCGTGCATAATCTCGTAGGTGTCACCCAGCATCGTCACGCGCTGCAACAGGCTGCGTACTTGTTGTTCGGGCGCCGTGAGCGTCCGCGCCATGTCGCGCACCCACGGCGGCTGAAACGGCATGGCCCGAAGCAACGGCGCCACTGCGCGCCAGAGCTTCTCTTCCGCGCCGGTGAGTACGATGCGATGCTGCGGCAGATGGAGCCACGGGCCGTGCCGTGCCACGCGCTGCCCGGCCAGCAACTGATCGATCAACGCCGTGAACATCTCCCACGGCAGATCCGGGGTCGCCAGCCGGCGCAAGCGCCGGCCTTCGAGGCCGAGCACCTCCGGGACGCGAGCGTGTTCGGCCGCGAGCGCCGCCAGCACCGCCTGCTGCGTCGTCTCCCAGCGCGGCGGCGCAAAACCAAAGCGGCCGGCGCCGGCGACGTTGACCTCCACCATGGGGATCTCTTGGTACAGTGTCTTGGCAGCCTCGGCGCGCAGATTAAAACTGCGCGCAAACCATGACAGATCCACACCGGCCGGCGCGACGCTGAGCAGTTGCTGCAACGCATCGAACATTGTGGGACCCTCCAGTGCCGCGAGCACTGCCAGACGCGCGGGCGTACGCGCCTTACGCGCCGGCGCAAACGGATCGAGCACCAGCCCGCCCGCGAGCGTCTGCTGGGCCGACTGGTCGCGCAAGATAAAGCGGTCGCCGCGCAACGCGCCGATGGGCCGATCGAGCACGATCTGCGCGGGGCCGCTGCCGCCCGGCTCGATGCCCGTGGCTTGCAGCAGCGAGACGCGGCCCATCGCTTCCGCGGCGCCAAGATGCACGTGCACCGGGGTCCAGTGCCGGAGAGCCCGCGCCGCGGAAGGTGGCAGCTTGAGAGATGCGTCGAACCGCGCGGTCGGTGCGTGCACGGCGGGCTCCAATACCCAGTCCCCGCGTGCGATGTCCTTCTTCTCGACGCCGGCGAGGCTAAGCGCGCAGCGCTGGCCCGCCATGCCGCGCTCGGCCGCGCGGTTTTGCGCGTGGATGCTGCGCACCCGCACTTCCCAGCCGGGCGGCGACACCAGCAAGTGGTCGCCCACACCCACGCTTCCGGAAAACACCGTCCCGGTCACCACCGTGCCGCTGCCGGTAAGCGTGAAGCACCTGTCCACCGCGAGACGAAAGCAGCCATCCGCCGCGCCTGCCGGCGGCGGTGACGCGGCCATGGCCTCGAGATGCGCGCGCAGCGCCGGCACGCCGTCGCCGGTAATGCTCGACAGTGCAAACACGGGGCTGCCTGCGAGCGCCGTGCCAAGGAGCAAGGCCTCGATCTCCGCCCGCGCCGCGGCCATGCGCGCCGACTCCACGCGGTCGATCTTGGTGAGCGCCACCGCGCCGCCCTTCACACCAAGCAGATCGATGATCTCCAAGTGCTCGCGCGTCTGCGGCATCACGCCGTCGTCCGCCGCCACCACCAACAGCACGAAGTCGATGCCGGTCGCGCCGGCGAGCATGTTGTGCACGAAGCGCTCGTGTCCCGGCACGTCGATGAAGCCGAGCACCGCGCCGTGGGGCAGCGGGTAGAAGGCATAACCGAGGTCGATGGTGATGCCGCGCTCTTTCTCTTCCTTCAGGCGATCGGCGTCCGTGCCGGTGAGCGCCTTGATGAGCGCGGTCTTGCCGTGGTCGATATGGCCCGCGGTGCCGATGATCATGACCCACTCCTGCTGGCCTCGAGCCGGAGCTGCGCCAGCTGATCGACGAACTCGCGTTCATTCTCCAGGCAGCGCATATCGAACTTCAGCGCGCCGTCGGAAATGGTCCCGATCACCGGGACGGGAAGCGCGCGGAACGCGGCCGCCAACCGCCTGAGGGCGGTGCCCTCGCCGCGCCCGCGCTTGAGCGGCGCGAGCGCGAGCGCCGCACTCGGCAGCAGCTCCACCGGCAGCGCGCCACTGCCGATCTGGCTGTGGCACGGCACCACACTCACGTGCGCCGCATTGCGCACCGCTTGCGCCACCGCGGGCTCGACACGCCGGCACAGCGCCTCGATGTCGGCCGCCGGCCGCGTGAGCAGCCGTAACGTCGGCAGGCGTTGCGCGAGCTTCTCCGGCTGACGATAGAGCTTGAGCACCGCCTCGAGCGCGGCGAGCGTCATCTTGTCCACGCGCAGCGCACGCTTGAGGTCGTTGCGCTTGATTTTTTTCACGAGCTCGGCGCGCCCGACGATGATACCGGCCTGCGGCCCGCCGAGGAGCTTGTCGCCGCTGAAGGTCACGAGATCGGCGCCGTGCGCCAACGTCTCCTGCGGGGTCGGTTCTTTCGGCAGTCCATATTGGCTCAGATCCACCAGCGTGCCGCTGCCCAGGTCCACCACGAATGGCAGCCCCCGGGCGTGCGCAAGCGCCGCGAGTTCCTTCTCGGGCACCTTCGCGGTGAAACCCTGGATCGCGTAGTTGCTGGCGTGCACCTTCATCAGCAGCGCACTGCGAGCGCCGATGGCCTGCTCGAAATCGACGAGATGGGTGCGATTGGTGGTGCCGACCTCGCGCAGGCGGCAGCCCGCGCGCGCCATGATCGCGGGAATGCGGAACGATCCGCCGATTTCGATGAGCTCGCCGCGCGAGACGATCACCTCCTTGCGCGCCGCGAGCGTAGCGAGCACCAGCAATACCGCGGCGGCGTTGTTGTTCACCACCGTGGCGGCCTCAGCGCCGGTGAGTTCCGCGAGCAGCGCTTCGACATGGGTGTCGCGGTCGCCACGCGCTCCGGGTGCGAGGTCGTACTCGAGATTGCACGGCTGCGTCATGACCGCCTGCACAGCTTCGACGGCTTCCGCCGGCAACAGCGCGCGCCCGAGATTGGTGTGCAGCACTGTGCCTGTGAGGTTGAATACGCGCCGCAGCGAGGGCTGGAACGCGGCCTCGAGGCGAGCCTGGAGGTGTCCCGCGAGAGGCAGCGCTTGCAGCGCTTCCGCGGGCGGCGCGGCACCCTCCAACATGGCCTGGCGCATTTCGGAGAGTAGGGAACGGATGGCGTGGACGACGGCGGTGTGGCTATAATGTGCGGCCAGTGCCTGCACCGCAGGCATCTGGAGCACACGATCGACCGCTGGCAATACAGCAGCTGTTTGCGGCTTCTGCGCTTGGACCAAGGACAGTTCCGCCTATAGCGTGAATACTAACGCGCATCTACAATGCGTTTAGTGAGCTATTCACGTCCTCCTAATACAAGAAGAAATTCGTCCCCCTGCGAGTGATACCGGATTCGGCCATCAGGACATCGAGCGCCATGCTCGCCACGTCATCCGCGAGCGCCTCCACGTTCGGGTCCTTTTCCATGTACAGGATCTTGAGGTAACCATGACAGGTATCGCAACTCTCGGCCTTGACCGCGGCGCTGCCGCCCTCGATGCCATAGTAAGCGATGCCCTTGGTCGTATCGCAGAAGACGCACTTGATACGCACCGCGTGCCATCGCGTGTTGCAGAGCGAGCAGGTCAGATAGCGCAGGCCGTGGTCCGAGCCGCTGCGCACGACACTCACCATGGGCGCGGAACCACACGCCGGGCAGAGATGGGGGATATCGAGCCGGCCGAATGCACCGGCCCCGAGCGTCGTGACCAGATGCAACCAGTACGCCTGCAGCGCCGCGCCGATGAATGGTACCGCCGCCCGATCGAGCTTTTCATCATTATCGCCGGCGAGCAGCGTCTCGGCCACGCGTTCGAGCGACGCGTCATACGTGTCCTTGAGCCGCGCGATCGTCGCGCGCGTCCCCTCCGGCAGCGCCCCGGCTTCGAGTTCCGTGAGGATAAAGCGCAACGCTTCCCGCCACACGGGATCGCGGTCCCAGCCCCGGGTCCCGAGCGGCGGCATCCCGTGTTCGCGGCAGCGTTCGAGCTCTTGCGCCTCCGGCAGTAGGACATCGCGAAACAGCGAAAGCGATTCATGCTGCGCGCGTGCCAGCGCCGCCAGGAACCGGAGGTAATCCGCCAGGGCGTGGCCTTCGGCCAGGGCGCTCAGACGCGCGGCGCGCGCCTGAAAAACGTTGCGTTCCGGCAGGAGCAGGAACGGTATTTCGCCCGGCGGCGCCTCGATGGTTCCGGGTTGAATGACATTAATTTTGGTCATTTCGCGCTCTTGGTCACCTCGCGATACCAGCCGGGATGATGATGCTTTGCCCAGGCCCGCGGCACCGTGCCCTGCGTCATGGCGCGGATCGTCCCCCTGACCCAGTATGCCGCATAGATGTGCACCAGAATGCCTGCGATGATCACGAATGCCGCGAGCGCATGGATGAGCACCGCCACGCGGTTGAGGCCGATCGAGAACCACGGCGCGAACCACGGCTGCCAGATCACGATGCCGCTCACCAGTAGCAGCGCGA
>Ga0209055_1002809_pt1 | contig 10811 bp, 10 predicted proteins | sample GraSoiAngelo_110_FD_185875 | JGI IMG/M metagenome (GOLD analysis project Ga0209055, IMG submission 185875) | Grasslands soil microbial communities from the Angelo Coastal Reserve, California, USA - 14_0903_12_30cm (SPAdes) (version 2) | ecosystem: Environmental > Terrestrial > Soil > Grasslands ...
CAAGGAGTCGGCGCGGGTGAACAGCGCCATCGTGGTCCTCAAGGTCGCGATCGTCCTGCTGGTCGTGCTCGTCGGCCTGCGGCACGTCAGGCGTGTCAACTGGACGCCGTTCATCCCCCCGAACAGCGGGGAGTGGGGCACCTACGGCTGGTCGGGCGTGCTGCGGGGCGCGGGCCTGGTGTTCTTCTCCTACATCGGGTTCGACACGGTCTCGACTGCGGCGCAGGAGACGAAGAACCCCCAGCGCGACATGCCCATCGGCATCCTCGGCTCACTCGCGATTTGCACGCTGCTGTACGTCGTGGTGTCGGCCGTGCTGGTGGGGATGGTGCCTTACGGCGAGCTCAACCTCCCGGCGCCGATGGCGTACGCGATGGAGCGGATCGGCGCACCGTGGTGGATTCGCGTGTCGATCGACGTCGGCGCCGTCCTGGGCATCGCGTCCGTGATCCTCGTGATGCTGCTGGGGCAGTCCCGCGTGTTCTACTCGATGTCGCGCGACGGCCTGCTCGGGCCCTGGGCCGGCAAGGTCCATCCCCGCTTCCGCACGCCCTACCTGTCCACGATCTACACCGGCATCGCGGTATGCTTGGCGACCGGGCTGCTCCCACTGCAGCTGCTGGGCACGTGGGTCAACATCGGCACCCTGCTCGCGTTCGTGCTGGTGTGCGCCGGCGTGTGGATTCTGCGGCACACGCGTCCCGATCTGGAGCGGCCGTTCCGGACGCCGCTGGTGCCGCTGGTCCCGATCCTCGGGATGGTGTCGTGCTTCGGCCTGATGCTCACACTGCCGCTCGACACGTGGATCCGCTTGGCGGTGTGGTTGGTGATCGGATTCGGGATCTATTTCGGGTACAGCCGAAAGCACAGCGCGCTGCGGCCCTAGACGCAAAGGCAAGAGACGTCGCGCAAAGGCGTCGCGAACAGGCGTCACGAAGAACCGTCACGGAGAACCGTCACGGAGAACCGTCGGGCCCGTTGGGTTCTTGTCGTCCAGGTGCTTCGCCCCATAGCTTTAGGGGCACCGAAGGGAGGTGCCGTGAAGCTCTGGTCCTGGAGTGTTGTGCTCGCTGCAACCGCCTGTGGAGGGGACAAGGTCACGGCTCCGGCTCCGTGTGACACGTACCACGGAGGGATCGCGGCCGTGTCGGATAGCCTCCCTGGATCGTACACCCTAAGCTCTCTATGTCAGGGCGTGAAGCCGGACCTAGTGCCCCCTGCGGCCACGGGCACCGTGACCCTCACGGCCACCAATTTTGACGCGTCGCTCACTATCAACGCTCAGCAACAGACGATCAGCGGTACCTATACGACGTCCGGCGAGACGATTGACATAAACCTGGGCGTCACGCAACTGACCGGCACTTTCAGCCTTGCCAACAACACGCTCAAAGTGAGTGGTGTCGCAGGCACTCAAAGACTGTCGTTGGTTGCGACGAGAGGGCCGTAAAGACCCGCCGCGTAGCCCGACGCCCCTCCGTGACGTCGTTGGCGTGACGTATCTCCGCGACGCCTTTCACCAAGCCTTCCGCTTATCTTGATCCCATGTCGACGAACGGCGTTTCGATCCCTCCCGACCGCGCTCGGGCTGCCCAGGATGTGGCCGCCGTGCTCGCGCCCGGACGACGCGTCGCGCTCACCACGCACGTGAACGCCGACGGTGACGGCGTCGGGAGCGAGGTTGCGTTGTGGCATCTGCTCAACGCGCGCGGCGTCCGCGCCACGATCGCGAATCCCACGCCCATTCCGGAGCGGTTCCATTTTCTCGTGCCCGGCGGCGCGGATCACTCCGAGCGCGCCACCCGCGAGATCGAGTCCGCCGACGTCGTGATGGTGCTCGACATCTCGGACCTGAGCCGTCTGGGTGATCTCGCGCGCGCCGTCACGCAGTCCCCGGCGGTGGCGTGTATCGACCACCACGTGAGCGGCGGCTCGCTCCCGGGAGGGCCGCGCCTGGTCGCGCCCGAGGCCGCCGCCACGGCCGAGCTGGTGTTCGACTTCGCGAATGCGCTCGAGTGGCCGCTCTCGCCCGAGGCCGCGCGGGCGCTGTACGTGGGGATGCTCACCGACACGGGGGCCTTCCGGTTCGCCAATACCACGCCCCGTGCGCTGCGGGTGGCGGGGGCGCTGCTCGAGCACGGCGTGGATCCCGAGTCGATCTATGCGTCGGTGTACGCGAGCGCCCCCGAGGGGCGTGTGCGCCTCATGACGGAAGTGCTCGAAACCCTGGTGGTGGAGCCCGAGCACGGGCTCGCGTGGGTGACGGTCCCACCGGACGCGCTGCGGCGCCACGGCGCCACCGCCGACGATCTCGACGGCATCGTCGAATACCCGCGCTCCATCGCCGGCGTGCAGCTCGCGCTGCTGTTCCGCAACCTGGCGAACGGGAAGGTCAAGGTCAGCTTCCGCTCCGTGGGCGACGTGGACGTGGCGGAGCTGGCGGGCCGCTTCGGGGGTGGCGGGCACCGCAAGGCCGCCGGCGCCTCGCTCGAGGGGACGCTCGCGGAGGTGCAGGGGCGCGTCCTCGCCGCCGCGCGCGACTACCTCGGACGATAGCTTCAGTTCGTGCCGTTCCAGCGCCTGACGCTCCGGTCCGCCGTTCTCGTCAGCCTGATCGGCACGCGGTTGCCGATTCTCCTCCTCGGTGCCATCGCCGTAACGATCGTCGGAACAATTCCCGCACCAACCGCCGAGGCGCTCTGGCGCGTCTCGTCGAACGAGCTCGTGAATCTCCAGGCGCGCTGGGACACCGACTTCTATCACCAAATCGCCACCGTCGGCTACCGCTGGGATCCCTCGGCGTTTCTGCACCAGAATGTGGTCTTCTTCCCGTTGTATCCCTTGTTGATGCGCTGGGGCGGAGCACTGCTGGGAGGCCATCCGCTCCTTGCCGGAACCGTCATTTCGCTCGCGGCATTCGCCGGCGCGATCGCCCTGCTGTATCGGATGGCGGTCCTCGAGCTGGGTGAGGAGAAGGCGTGGCCGGTGATCCTGCTCGTTTCGACCTACCCGTTCGCGCTGTTCTATTCCGTCGTGTATACCGAGTCCTTGTTCCTGTTTCTCACGGTCGGTGCGTTCTACGCCATGCGACGACGCTACCTGCTGCTCGCGGCACTGGCGGGTCTCGCGGCGGGGCTCACCCGTCCCAACGGGTTCTGGCTGGCTGTCCCATTGCTGTGGCTGGCGACGAGGGGGGCGGAGGGGCGGGGGGGGCGGGGGGGCCGGGACGTCCCGGCCATCCTCGCCGCGCTGGCGCCGCTCGCCGGCGTCGCAATCTTCTCGGCGTATCTCTCCGTGCGGTTCGGCGACGCCCTGGCGTGGATGCACGGCCAGGCCGCGTGGGGCATGCCGTTGTTGGGCCGTGGTCCCGCGCCCGACCCGGTTCGCACAGCCGAGGATCTCCGGCTCAAGGTCAGCGAGGTGATGGTGTACGCCGGCGACATCGCCGCGTTTTTCCTGGCAGCGACGTCGATCCTGCCGGTCGCCCGACGCGTCGGCGCCGCGTACGGACTGTGGATCGCCATCAACATCTTCCCACCGGTCGCGGCCCACCTTTTCATCTCGCTCGGACGGTTTACGTCGGTTCTGTTCCCGCTATTCTTTTGGCTCGTGTTGGTCGTGTCACGACAGCGCGTGGCGTGGCTGGCCGCCGTGTTCGCGGTATGCCAGGCGATTCTGGCCGTGTGCTTCTTCTTGTGGCGACCCGTCGTCTAGCGGTTGCCGCCACCGTTGTCCGACCTCTTGCGTCTCCGGTGACCAATGAAGCGTGCCCTGCTGGCATTGGCATTGATCGTCGTCGTGCTCGCAGCGGTCACGCTCGAGCGCACCGTCAGCTTCCGCTCGCGCCAGCCCCAGGTGGCCCCGGTGGCGGTCGAGGCGCTCGACACGGCGGCGCTGGCACGTCGGCTCGCCGGCGCGCTGCGCTTCAAGACCATCTCGTTCCAGGACTCGAGTCAGTTCGACGCGCGCGAGTTCGAGGGGCTGCACCGCTACCTGCGCGATTCCTTCCCGAAACTGCACGCCGCGCTCAAGCTCACGAAAGTGAACGGCCACGGCCTGCTGTACGAGTGGACCGGCTCCGACCCGGGGCTCGCGCCGGTGGTCCTGCTCGCCCACCAGGACGTCGTCCCGATCGAGCCTGGAACGGAAGGCCGCTGGACCGAGCCGCCGTTCGAGGGACGGATCGCGGCAGGGTACGTGTGGGGGCGCGGCGCCCTGGACGACAAGGGCAGCCTCGTGGGGCTGCTCGAGGCGGTCGAGCATCTCGTCGCCGCGGGCACGAAGCCCCGGCGCACGCTGTACCTCGCGTTCGGGTACGACGAGGAGGTGGGCGGTCGGCGCGGCGCCGCGCGCATCGCGGAGCTCCTGGCCGCACGCAACGTGCACCCCGAATTCGTGCTGGACGAAGGAGGGGCGCTCGCCACGGGGCTGATCACGGGCGTCGCCGCGCCGGTGGCGCTCATCGGGATCGCCGAAAAGGGATATGTCACCGTCGAGCTGACGGCGCAGGCTGAGGGCGGGCACTCCTCCATGCCGCCCCCGGCGACGGCCGTCGGCATCCTCGCCGCCGGCCTCACGCGGCTCGAGGCGCACCAGATGCCGCGCGCCATCCGCGGTCCCACGGCCGCCATGTTCGACTACCTCGGTCCCGAGATGCCGTTCGCGCCGCGCCTGGTGATGGCGAACCGCTGGCTCCTGGGCGGGATCCTCACCGCGCGCTTCGGCACCACGCCCCAGGGGAACGCCCTGCTCCGGACCACCACGGCCCCCACCGTGCTCCAGGCCGGCGTGAAGGAGAACGTGCTGCCGTCCACCGCGCGCGCCCTCGTCAACTTCCGGATTCTCCCGGGAGACAGCGTCGCCAGCGTGCTCGAGCACGTGCGGCGCGCGGTGGCTGATCCCCGGATCGGTGTGCGTGCACTGGAGGCGACCTTCAGCAATCCCTCACTCGTCACACCGGTCGAGGCCGAGCCCTTTCAGGTGCTGGCGCGCACCATCCGCCAGGTGGTCCCGAGCGCGGTGGTAACGCCGTGGCTGGTGGTGGGCGGGACCGATTCGCGCCATTATGCCCGGCTCACCGCCAACGTGCTGCGCTTCGTCGGGGCCACGATCGGGAAGGACGATCTGCGCCGGGTCCACGGCATGGACGAGCGGGTCGGCGTGCAGGCGTACGCCGACGCGGTGCGGATCTACATCCAGCTGTTGAAGAACGCGGTGCTGTAGGGGGCCCTCGGTTCGGGCGCAGCGGGCGGGGCTCCTCGGCCGTAGTCTGTCAAAGACACCGACGACCCCCACTACGGGAGGAGTTATGCGAGCGTACACATTGCTGTTGACGACCCTGCTGCCGTTCGCGGCGACCGCCGCACAGGCCCAGACGCCGATGCGCGGCGGGGCCCGCCGCATGGAGCTGCTCTTCAAGGACATCACGCTCACGCAGGCGCAACAGGCCAAAGTCGACTCGATCCAGGCGCGCTACAGAAGCGAGCGGCCGTCCTTCACTCCCGGCACGCCCCCGGACTCCGCGACGCGCGAGAAGATCCGCGCCCTGTTCCAGCGCGAGCGCGACGACCTCCGCGCGGTCCTGACGTCGGACCAGCAGAAGACGTTCGATCGCAATGTCGAGGAGATGCGCCAGCGGCGCCCGGGCGGGGCCTGACGGCTCAGTCGAACAAGCGCTGCCGGCGGTCGATCTCGCGCACGACCCTGATGGCGAGCACGGTCGCCACGATGCCCACCGCGCCGACGGCGATCCCCACGTGGGTGGCGTCGCTCAGCTGCTCGGCGGTGTGGGCGTCCCGCGCCAGGCGCGTGAACGCGGGCTCGAGCACGGCCCATGCCACGAGCATGCCCCACCAGCCGCGCAGCAACACGGGCGCGGGGAGGTCGTCGTACCCGTCACGATCGTTGCGCGAGTCGCTGCGCAGCCAGAGGTCCTTCATGACCTGATACGCGCGCACCACGTTGACGAGCGGAATGAACCAGTATCCCACGGCCCAGTTCGGGCTGAAGCGCACCCGCTTCGACCCGACGAACACCAGATTCGTGTAGGCGCGGTACAGCCACACGAGCCACAGCACCGCGGTGCACGCGATCGCCACCAGGTTGAGCGCGTCGATCGCGCGCGATCGCGCGTCGGCCCGCTGCTCGGCGTCGGCCCGCCAGCGCGCGTCGCTGGCGGCGACGTCGGCGGGCAGCGGTTGCGCGTCCGCCACCGCGGGAACGATCAGGGCCCGCTCGGACAGGCGAGACGCGACCGAGCCGGCTTCGAGCACGAGGCAGGCGAGCAACAGATACGTCGTCCACTGCGCCACCGAGACGCGGCGAACGGGATGCCCAGCGTCGGACATGGATTGCGCGGTTTGGACGGTGCAAAATCCTGCAATCCCCGTGCCCGTTGCCGGCTCGTTGCACGCCCGCCGCACGTCCCCCTACCTTTCTCCAGTGCCACCGTCCGATACTCTGCAGGCGCGCGTCGAGCGCGCCCTATCCCAGCTCCAAAACCCGCGCCGCGGCGGCGACGTCCTGACCGCCGGCATGGTCAAGGACCTCGCGGTGGATGACCGCGGCACGGTCAGCTTCACCTTCCTGCTCGGCCGCGACGATCCCGGCTCGCTCGCCCGCGAGGTCCGCAAGGCGGTGCAGGGCGTGCCGGGAGTGACGGCGGTGCGGGTGAACGTGACGGATGCGAGCGCCGCGGCGGGCGCCACCGCGGCCGGCGCACCGCGCACCGGCCCTGCCGGTGTCCCTCCCCCCTCGACGCCCGTCGAGCTGCCGCACCTCGGCAAAGTGCTGGCGATCTCGTCCGGGAAAGGCGGCGTCGGCAAGTCGACCGTGTCCGCCAACGTCGCGGTCGCGCTGGCGCGGGCGGGGCACCGCGTGGGTCTCATGGACGCCGACATCTACGGGCCCAACATCCCGCGCATGATGGGCGTCGATCGCAAACCGGAGGTGCGTGGAGGCAGGATTCAGCCGCTCGAAGCCCACGGTGTGAAGCTGATGTCGCTCGGGCTGATCGTCGAGCGCGACGCGCCCGCCATCTGGCGCGGGCCGATCATCATGAAGGTGATCCAGCAATTTCTACGCGACGTGGACTGGGGAGAGCTCGACTACTTCCTGGTGGACCTGCCGCCGGGCACCGGCGACGCGCAGCTGTCGCTCGCGCAGACGGTGCACATCCGCGGCGCGGTGATCGTCACCACGCCGCAGGAGGTGGCCGTGGGCGACAGCCTGCGCGGCGCGAAGATGTTCGAGCGGGTCGGGGTTCCCGTGTTGGGTGTGGTCGAGAACATGAGCTTCTACGTGTGCCCGCACTGCGGCGAGCGGACCGCCATTTTCCTCGCGGGCGGCGGCACCCGGCTCGCGGACGAGCTGGGCGTGCCGCTGCTGGGCGAGGTGCCGTTACAGGCGCAGCTGGCGGATTTGGCCGATACCGGACGGCCGATCGTCGCCGCCCAGCCCGATTCGCCGGCGGCGCGGGCGCTCGACGCGATCGCGCGCCGCCTCGCCGATGCCCTCGCCGGCGTGCCGCGCTGACGTGCGGCTCCTGCTCGCCGCGCTGTCGCTGCTGCAGAGTCCCCACCGCGTCGATCGTCCCGAGCTGCGCGCCGGCCTGGACACGCTGTATGGCGGCGGCTTTCCCGCCGCCGCTGGCTACTTCGCCGAGCTCGCTCGCCAGGACAGCGCGGACCCGGCGCCGCTGATCTTCGAGGCGAGCGCCTATATCTGGTGGGCGGCGGCGCTCGAGAACGACGAGTACGAGGCGGCGCGCATCGATTCGCTGCTCGATCGCGCGATCGCCCGGGCCGTCGCCGCGCCGCGCGGAGCGGCACGCGACTTCTGGCTCGCTACCGCGCTCGGCTACCGCGCCCGCCAGCGCGAGCTGCACGGGCACTCCTGGGGAGCCGCCAAGGACGCCAAAGCCATGCGCGACGCCTATGCGCACGTCCTCGCCGCCGACTCGAGCTGCGCCGACTGCTACCTCGGCCTCGGCGTCTATCAGTACGGTCTGGGCCGCGCCGGCGCCCTCGCCCGTTTCGTGGCGAAGCTGGTGGGCTTGGGCAGCGGCAACGCGGAGCAGGGGATCCGCTATATGCGCCGCGCCGCGGTGGACGGCGACCTCGCCCGGGTGGAGGCCGGGTGGGTGCTGGCCGCCGCCCTGGTGCGCGAGGCGGCGCGCGCCGCGTCCACCAGGGCGACCCTGCGGCGTGCCGCCCGCGACGAGGTCACCCAGCTCGCCGAGCGCTACCCGGGCAATCCGGTGTTTCAGCGCTTCCTCAGGGATATCTCCGCAGCTGCCCCGTGACCTGAACATGTGACCCAACCGCTGTTGCGGTGCCGCCACTCTACCCTCCGGAGCCCGGCGTCCTTACGATGCAAGTGAGGTTCGCCACTGGTTAGAGGTTCGCTACTGGTTAGGGGATCCCGAAATGGCCGACGTGCGGTGGGCCCGTCTCGAGACCGACATGAACTGTCGTCTGCGTCGTGGCGCGTGGTATCGTGTCGCGGGCCTGACGTCTGCGGAAGCGACGCTCGATGTGAACCGCGAGCAGATGCTGATCCCGCGCGCGTCGGTCAAGATCGTCACGACCCCTCCGCACTACTGGACCGTCGTCCCGGTCCCGCGCGACGCGCGCAGCTTGCCGGCGCTATGGGGCGACAAGTACGCCGTGTGCCCCGGCTGCCGCAACCGCGCCCAGCTCAAGGGAGCGCCGCACACCATGCGCTGTCCGCGCTGCGAGCGGACGTTCCGCGTGGCATGGGAAGAGTGGTTCGTGGGCGCGGGCTGAGTCGGGCGCCGCAACACCGCTTCGCACCACTCCGTCGTCCACCATGCTGACGTTGTACGGGCGTGCCCCGCAGTCCGGAGACACGGGATGACTCGGACCATCCAATCCCAATCGCTCAGACGTGTGGGGCTCCTCGTCGCCCTTGCCGCCGCGTACTTCGTGGCGGGCAGGCTCGGGCTAGAGCTCGCCGTCGTCAACCCCAATGCCACCGCCGTCTGGCCACCGACGGGGATCGCGCTCGCCGCCCTGCTGCTCGCCGGCTACGAGGTCTGGCCGGCCATCATGGTGGGCGCGTTCCTGGTAAACGTCACCGTTTCCGGCTCGGTGTCGAGCGCCGTCGCGGTCGCGGCCGGGAACACGCTCGAGGGGCTGCTCGGCGCATATCTCGTGAATCGGTTCGCCCGCGGCCGTCGGGTGGGGGAGCGGGCGCGCGATGTCTTCACGCTCGCGGTGCTCGCGGGAATCGTCAGCACGGCCGTCAGCGCCACCGCGGGCGTGCTCGCGATCTCGCTCGACGGACTGGCGCGCTGGAGCGACTTCGGCTCGATCTGGCTCACCTGGTGGCTCGGCGACGCCGTGGGCGATCTGGTGGTGGCGCCCGCCGTGCTGTTCTGGGCGCTGCGCCCCCGCGTGCACTGGACGCGACGCCAGACGCTCGAGGCCGCGGCCCTGCTGGTGTGCATCGTCGTCATCGGGATCGCGGTGTTCGACGGTCTGTTCCCGTGGCGGAGCCGGCATTATCCGCTCGAATTCCTGTGTGTGCCGCTGCTGCTCTGGGCCGCGTTCCGGTTCGAGCCGCGCGAGGCGGCGACGGCGGTGCTCGTGATGGCCGGCGTCGCCATCGCTGGCACCCTCGCGGGATTCGGGCCGTTCGCGCGGTCGACGTACGGCGAGTCGCTGCTGCTGGTGCAGGCGTTCACGGGCGTGACGGCCATCATGACCCTGGTGCTCGCCGCGGCGGTGGCCGAGCGACGGGAGGCGGAAGAACGGCTGCGGCGGCTGGCGGTGAGCGATCCCCTCACGGGCCTGTCGAACTACCGGCAGCTGGTCCAGGCGCTCGAGACGGAGATCAAGCGCTCGTCGCGCACCGATCGGTCGTTCGCGGTCGTGCTCATGGATCTCGACGGGCTCAAGACGATCAACGACCGCTTCGGTCACCTGGTGGGGAGTCTGGCCCTGCGGCGCGTGGCGGAGACGCTGCTCGGCTCGTGCCGCGGCATCGACACGGCGGCGCGGTTCGGCGGCGACGAGTTCGCCCTGGTGCTGCCGGAGACGGGCGACGCGGCGGCCTGGCACGTGGCACGCCGCATCGCCGACCGAGTGGCGCGCGACGGGGAGCAGCCGGTGATCTCGGTGAGCGTCGGCGTCGCCGTCCATCCGCGCGATGGGGCGTCGCTCGAAGGCCTGCTCAACGCGGCGGACCGCTCGTTGTACGACACCAAGTCGCGCCAGCGACACCGAGCACAGGCTTCCTAACTCTTTCCTTCTTCTCTTCTTATTACTTCTCTTCATTAGCGCGTCGCCCCGTGTCGCCCGGCCGACACTGGCGCGCTCTTGACGACCCCCGCGATGGCGAATATATGGAGCTGCACAAACTGCCCGTGCGGGGGAGGCGCATATGGATCGCGTGTTGTCGGAGTGGGCCGACATGGTAAAGGGCCCGCGGTGGGGCCGGGTCCGAGATGGGGTGCGTTCTCGCCTGCGGCGCGGCGCGTGGTATCCCGTGCTGAGCGCGGGGCGGCATTCCGTCGTGCTTGACGTGCGCGGCATGTCCGTCAGCGTGCACCACTCCTACCTCGTGCTCACCTTCGCCCGCCCCACGCGCTGGAGCATCGTGGCGCGCCCTCCGGATGCCGGGCTGATGCCCGAGAGCTGGGGCGCGTGGTACGCCGTGTGCCCGGGCTGCGCCGCGCGCGAGCCCGTCAGACAGATCGTGGGCACCATGGCGTGCACGCGGTGCGATCAGGGGTTTCACATCGACTGGAGCGCAAGCGCCAAGCCGCTGGACGAGCGGACCCGTCCCAC
>Ga0209055_1002811_pt1 | contig 10805 bp, 10 predicted proteins | sample GraSoiAngelo_110_FD_185875 | JGI IMG/M metagenome (GOLD analysis project Ga0209055, IMG submission 185875) | Grasslands soil microbial communities from the Angelo Coastal Reserve, California, USA - 14_0903_12_30cm (SPAdes) (version 2) | ecosystem: Environmental > Terrestrial > Soil > Grasslands ...
CGAGCGTCAAACTTACCAAACTCACTCCAGCAACCGTCAAGGGAATAGTTCAGGAGTACGGGGTCAGTAATGGCGGCATTTTGATGCGAGACGACATCACTGACGATCAGCTGATCGACGTCCTGACTGGGAACAGAGTATACGCTCGCGCTCTCGTCGTCCTGAACAAGGTGGACTTAGTTAACGAGCAGTACCTGGCCGCCGCGAAGAAACAAATCGGCAGCGATTTTGTGCCCATATCCGCAGAGAAGGGCCTGAACATGGACCTCCTTACTGAGCGGATCTGGGAGACCCTCGATTTCATCCGGATTTACCTCAAGCGTCCCGATGGAGAACCAGATTTTGAGAAGCCGCTGATTCTCCCTGCTGGGTCAACTCTCAGAGACGTCTGCAAGAAGATTCATCCAAGATTCAGCGAGGGAGCAAAATATGCTCTTGTGTCTGGCCCTAGCGTAAAATATTCTGGACAAAGGGTTGGACTAGACCACATGCCTGTGGACAAGGACATTGTAACCATAATGAGATAGTTTGACGAGAGAAGAGGTTGGCCTTTCACTTAGCTCGTTGGGATTACGATAGCGTTCCCTAGGCCGACGCCTTTCCGAGCTGGAATTCCTCGTGTATTGCCCGCACTGCCTCCGGGCCTTGGTCTTCGGAGACTACGAAGGAGACGTTGTGTTCTGAGGAGCCTTGCGCGACGACGCGCACGTTGATCTTTTTCCGGGCAACGGCGCTGAAAATTCTTGCTGCTACTCCCGGTGTTCCTTTCATTCCTGATCCGACGACGGCTATGATGCAGGCGTCTTTCTCAGCTACGACTTTGTCAACGAGGCCCTGCCCCAGTAGTGCAAGCTGCAGAGCTCGAACCGCGCTGTCTGTGTCCTTCCTGGCCACGATGCATGAGATGGTTGCTTCCGATGATCCTTGAGAAATCATCATCACATTGACGTTGCTGGAACCTAGCGCCATGAAGACTTTCGCCGCTGCTCCTGGTGAACCTATCATCCCAGTTCCGCTAACAGTGACGATTCCGACGCTTCGGATTATGGAGACTGCTTTCACTACTCTGCCTCCGTTATCGGTCTCTCCTGAAGAGATCATGGTTCCTTCGAGAGATGGCTTGGAAGAGTTCCGAATCCGAACTGGGATCTTTTTCTGCGCGGCGGGCTGCATAGCTCTCGGGTGCATCATCTTCGCTCCGAAATACGACAGTTCCAGGGCTTCTCCAAAGGAGACTGTAGGAAGGAGCCTTGCGTCTTTGACGATTCGGGGATCGGCGGTCATTAATCCGTCAACATCAGTCCATATCCAGATCTCGTCAGCGTTGATTGCAGCTCCTATGAGACTGGCGGTATAGTCGGACCCGCCTCTTCCAAGGGTCGTTATTCTCCCGTCGAGAGTTGCGGCTATGAACCCTGCTATCACTGGGATCTCGTTTCTAGCCAGCATAGGGTCGAGGTGTCGGCGTATCTCATGGTAGCTCACTTCTGCCAAGGGATTGGCATCTCCAAATCTCTCGTCGGATGTTATCCCTGCCTCTGCTCCCGTAAGAGCTCGAGTCTTGAGACCTATGTTCCGAATTGCTGCCGCCAATATCGGTGCAGAGAGTCGTTCGCCGAAAGAGAGGAGGTAATCTCTGCTTCTCGGGGTCAGTTCTCTGAGATGAGATATTCCTTCGACAGTTTTTACCAGTTCCCGGTTTAATCGGTCGATAAGGTTGGGGAGTTCCTTTGTCGCCTTCTTGGGCGAAGTTGCCAGGGCGGTCCTTGTGTGCGACGTCTGAATCCTTGACAGGATTTTTCTTGCTCGGGCGTTCTCTTCCTTCTGCGCGAGCTCTCCAATTTCTACTAACCGATCGGTCGTGTCGTCGATTGCTGATGCCACAACGACCGTTTTGTTTTGTGGCGAGAACCGTTGAACTATTCTGGCTGCGGTCTTGATTCTAGCGGCGTTGGCTAGTGATGAGCCCCCAAATTTCATTACTAGCTTCAGTTTTCTTCCCTAGATCGAATATTCGTTTCTAATGTCGACCAAGTCACGGATTATTGCGCTAGCCGTCTCTTCCCCTCCCGCTCCTCGACCTATGACGGTCACGTCACCAATGTGTTCTGTCGAGAATGATAGAGCATTGAGGTTACCAGGGACGCATAGGGGGTCAGCTGCAGGGACTGGTTCGGGTTTCACAATGGCTTGGAGCCCTGTTAAGCTTCCGATGAGTTTGATTCTTGCTCCGGATTTCTTGGCTGTCCGGATCTTTTCTGGTGAAATGTTTTGGATCCCGATTATCTCCAGTTCGTTGATACTTATCCTGCGCTTTAGGACCCAATTCGAGATGATGACTATCTTTGCGGCCGTGTCTAATCCTTTCAAATCATTGGCGGGGTTCTTTTCTGCGTATCCTTTCTCTTGTGCTTCAGCGAGCGCCTGTTGAAAGCTGAGCGAAGCATCGTCCATTCTAGTCAGGATGTAGTTGGTTGTGCCGTTGAGAATGCCACGGATTCCCAGTATTTTTTCTCCAGGGAGGCACTTGGATGCGAAGTTCAGGAATGGAGTTCCTGCTCCCACCGTGGCGCTGAAGCGCAGTTGCATTCTCGTATGACTTGAGAGTTCTAGAAGCGCTGGCATCGCTAGAGCTAATGGTCCCTTGTTGGCTGTGACTACATGTCTTCTCGCAGACAAAGATTCCTTGATGTTGCTGAGGCCGGGCTCCCCATTCTCGAAATTCGAAGGAGTCGTTTCTATAACAACTTCAGCTTCTGTCCCAGAAATGATCTGATGAGTGTTTGTTTTTCTCTCACTATTTCCCGGATACTTCTGGACTGTTCCGTACTTCGCTTTCACTTTCAAAGCAAGGTCAAGCTTCAATCCGTTATCGTCCCGGCACGACCCTCGGCTATCAGCTATCGCGGTGACTTGAGGCTCGAAGCCATAGTTCTTGACGAGCCAGTCCCTATCATTGGTCAGAATGCGAGCGAGTGATCGGCCGACTGTACCGAAACCAATGAGGACGATTCTCAAAGCATTCTCTCTAGGCGTTCGATCCAATCAGGCTGAGCAATCTTGAGAGTGTAGCTTTCATGGTGGGGTATGTGGTCAGTTACCGACGGGTCTTTCAAGCCATGACCTGTAGTAACGCATACTACTAGATCTGATCGGTCGACTCTACCGGCCTCTCGACTTTTTCTGAGGCCAGCGATGGATGCTGCGCTGGCCGGCTCGACAAATATCCCTTCTTTCGAGGCTAAATCTCTCTGGGCGCGTAGAATCTCCTTGTCGGACACTGTTTCCGCGGTCCCACGGGATTCGTTGATGGCAGGGAGCACCTTGGTCCAGTTGACTGGCGAGCCAATTCGTATTGCAGAAGCGATTGTTCGCGGATTGGTGACGGGTTGAATCTTGTCTTGTTTTCGTTTGACGGCCTTTGCGATTGGTGCTGCATTTTCGGCTTGGATCCCGATCATTCTAGGCCTCGTCTTGGTGACTCCCAACGTCTGGAACTCGGTGAAGCCTTTCCAGATCGCGCTGATGTTCCCGCCGTTTCCGACGGGGAGCATGAGAGTGTCGGGCGCTGCTCCGTCCAGTTGATCACACACTTCGAAAGCTAGAGTCTTCTGGCCCTCTAATCGGAATGGATTAAGGGAATTCATCAGATAGAATCCTTTCCGGCGTTCCGTCAGTGTAACGACCGCTCTCATCGCCTCGTCGAAGTCGCCGCCGACTTGGAAAATGCTTGAGCCATGAATCATTACTTGGAGCATTTTCCCTGCGGCCACCTTTCCCTCCGGGACGATGACTATGCACTTGAGTCCTGCGCGCGCCGAGTAGGCGGCGAGGGATGCAGCGGTGTTGCCTGTGGAAGCACATACAACCTTCCTCTTTCCCAACTCCCGTGCCTTGGATAAGGCGACTGTCATGCCCCTGTCCTTGAATGACCCTGTCGGGTTCTCTCCCTCATTCTTCACAAAGAGTCTCGTTAGGCCGATTTCGCGGCCGAGACGCGGGCAGTGGTGAAGCCCCGTTCCTCCCTCTGCCAGGGTTGTCACGAACCGGTCGTTATCGATAGGGAGAAGTTCTCGATATTTCCAGACCGATAGGCCCCTGTTCTTCCAAGGAGTCTTTCCGCCTGAGATCTGGAATCTGACCTCTAGAAGACCACCGCATTTCTCGCATCGATAATTCGTAATCTGGGTTGGATATTGGGTGTGGCAGTTGAAGCATCGTAGATCGTAATGCCAGGGCATTTTGCTAAGCCTTCTTGACTATACTGGCCCCTTGGGCAGGCCGCGCAACGAACGAGGTTGAACTCACATTGTTCTGTGCAAATGCCCTTACCATTGCTTGAGCAACCACTCGAGGTTCGCGGTTATCACCGTCAACCAAGGCGACGAGACTTGGTCCTGCGCCGCTGATGGATATACCTGCAGCCCCCGCTTCCAGGCCCATACGTTTCACATCGTCATAGCCGGGAATGAGGTCCTTTCGATATGGCTCGGCGATCTGATCCTCCATTCCTGTTCCAATCAGTCGAATATCGCCTTTAGCAAAAGCCGCCGCCATGGCGGAAGCTCTACCGAGATTTAGTACTGCGTTCTTGACTAGGATTTTTTCAGGAATGACCTTTCGCGCTTTTCTCGTCTTTTCGAACTGAACGGGAAGCTGAGGAGTCGCAACAACAACGGCTAGGCCGTGAGGTGGCCTTAGACTAATTGCTCTAAGCGGCCTGTCATATACTATCACGAATCCTCCCAGGAGCGAAGCCGCGACATTGTCCGCATGCGGCGTTCCTGCGACTGCCTTTTCGCCGAGACTTGCTATTTGCACCAGCTCATCGTTTGATAATCCAAGATCCAGAAGCGCGTTCACAACCATCGTACATGCTGCAGCCGTAGCCCCACTGCTTCCAAGTCCAAGGCCATGAGGTACACCCTTCTCGACGATTATCTCCAAGCCTTTCTTCAACTGCGCTTTCTTGGCCAATTCTGCAGCTGGAGGTCCGGCAGAGTTTTTCCTCACTTCTACTGGTATGTTGCGACCTTCGGGGCCGCGGACGATTATTCTGATCTTCTTTCCTGAAGTTATTCGGACATTGACAGTGTCAGAGTATCTATTCAAGGCTAAGCCGAACACATCGAAGCCAGCTCCGAGGTTCGCCGTAGAACAGAAAGCCCTACCAACAGCCCGCGTCCGAATGGCATTCATAGCCTGGTCGAGGCTAATCGCGAAGCCTGAGACGGATAAAAGAGGACTCGTACCTTTTGATCCCCTCGTAGAAAATCGGGAAACATGCTCGTTCATGTTGATGAATTATAACGGAAACCATTTTCGTGACGCTTAACGTCAGAATTCTCCGAGTTCTGTAAGTCACCGAAGGCTATTTTTTCGGAACTATTTGCTCAGATTCCCGAGGACTTACAGGCCCTGGTTGAGTTCTAGATCATCTTGAAGTCGACTTGCGGTATATCCGCTCGAATCATGTTTCCGCTGCTGCCGTCGATAATTGCGTTGTAGCTCTTTCCCTTGTACTCATATTGGATGAACCAGAGGGGTGCGTGTAGATAGGTAGGCTTGTCAACAGTGAAACTAGTGTTGAACTGGGTTACCTGATCCACTTCTTGTTTCAGTAGGAATCGCTGGTTATCTTCAACTTCATCCTTCGCTCGGATGACCGCCTCATCGCTGTCTAGTTCGCTGTTCAGAAACTTCGCCTGAGGTTCTATCTTGGTGAAGTCGAAGGGTATCTTTCCTTCAACCGGAACTTTGTAGTCTCGAGTTGGGAATTCAGCCCCTTTTCTTCCTAAGACTAGCCAATCGTACTCATTCTGGATTGTCCCTTTTCGTGGTGTTGGGGGCGAGATTCTTTCGAGTATTCCCTCGTATGCGCTATTAGCAGTAAGAGGTACCACCCAGAAGGGAAGATACCTAAGCTCTAACGTCGCGAGTCTGCTCTTTTTGGCGAGGTCTCCCGGCTTCATGAATCCTGACCTCATCCAATCTTGCAGATCCTGGGTAATTCTGGCGTTGTTGAGGTTGTTGATTATGAGGCTGTGTTGCAGCTGGAACGGCGCGTTGGTGCCCACCACGGAAGTGTAGCCGCAGTATCTGCAGGTAGCTACTAATTCTCCTGGGGAGAGGTTGAGTTGTGCTCCGCAGTTCGGGCACTTGATCTCTGAAACGATCTGGGACATGATCGCGATCCTCCTTTCGTTCCAGGATAGAATTAAAGAAGGGCCGAATTAAGTTCTCTAGGATCGGGAATGGATCATGTCGGGACTAGGCGCGTTGAAGCGGACGATGAGTTTCACCATCATCCTCGTCTTCGCCATATTTCTGGGGCTTATCCTCATAGTTTCATTCTTCTTCCTTGACCCGACCCAGGGTCTGATATTCGCTATCTTCGGCTCCGCCTTCATCATCCTGCTCCAATACGCTATTGGACCGGTGATCGTCAGAGCCACCAGCCGGCTTCACTATCTATCCCCCGGAGAGAATCGGTGGTTAGAGACGAAGGTTTCCCAGATGGCCTCAACGTCGGGCATTCCGATGCCGCGACTCGCCGTTTCGCCGGATCCTACCCCGAATGCGTTCGTGTTCGGCAGGACCCAGAAGAGCGCCACTCTCGCGGTTCATCAGGGGCTGCTCCAACGGTTGAACGAGGATGAGATCGAAGGCGTAATCGCGCACGAACTCGGCCATGTGAAGCATCGCGACTTTATCGTCGTAACAATGATCTCTGCTATACCTCTAGTCGCGTATCTGATCGCTCGCTCTGTGCTCTGGGGAGGATACGTTAGCAGCGGTCGCGGATCTAACCGGAATAATAGCGCTGGAGCGTTGATAGCAATTGCCGTCGTAGCCTACGTGGTCTACATCCTGACTACTTTGCTGGCCTTGAGGCTAACCCGTCTGAGGGAGAGCTACGCCGACGCATACTCAGCTTACTTGACTAAGCAGCCAAGAGAATTGGAGAGTGCTCTGACCAAGATCGCATACGGCTTGTCTCTAGCTCCAGGCGAACCGCACGGTGCTAGGGCTTTCTTCATAGAGGACCCGGCCCAAGCAAAACAAGACGTGGCGCAGATCATGGAACAAAAGTCAAAGTACGACTTGGACCATGACGGTGTTCTAAGTGAGCGGGAGTTGGAGATGGCTATGGAGGCAGAATCAAAGTCGAACTGGCGGAAGGCGGCTCAACTCTTCATGACCCACCCCCCGACCTACAAGCGGATTCTCATGCTGCGAGAGATTGAGCAGGAAATGAACACGGGAACCTTTCAAGAGTCAAACATCTACAACCATGTCTGACTCAGTTCCTCGCTTTTTCGGATGAAGTCCACAACAGAACTATAAACAGGGGATAGTGTTCAATTTCGCTGATTCATTATGAACCGGCTTCCATGGGCGCCTCTAAACGCAGGAGTCTTCCTCATAATCTTCGGCGGAGTGATCCTCCTCTCATTCTTCAACATTGGACTGCTCAATCTCGGAACCGCGTTTCCTCTAATCTTCACGCTCTTTGGAGCATGGTTGGTCATTGAAGCATTCGTCATTCCTCCCGCCAATGCCTACGCTCCTCCCAGAACGATGGTTGTTGGCTGGGGTGCGCTTATTGGGGGTCTTGGAATTCTCTGGTTTGTGGGAGCGACTAATATCGAACTGTTACCTATCGCGCTGGCTCTGATAGTTGTAATTGCAGGGATAGGCGCGGTCGGCTACAGTTTCATGAGGGCGAGTCCGGGTACCCCGAAGACTTCGACTCCGTAGCTCGTGTTCGATGCTAAGGCTCGGTATGTCCGGAGCCTGTTCTCAAAGGTCCCATTGGAATACGATATTCTCCTCGGCCTCCTCTCCTTTGCGCAGGACAGGCGATGGCGAGCTTATGTCGTAAACCGGACCGGACCTATGAGCCGTGAACGCATACTCGACGTCGCCACTGGGACAGGTCTCTTAGCGGCTGATTTCGCCAAGGTCGTCCCCCTCAACGGCTATGTCGTTGGTGTTGACCTCACCCTCTCGATGTTGAAAACTGCTCGGTGGAGGTTACAAGAAAGAAAGGTTGGAGATAGGGTTGACTGGGTCTTGGCCCGAGCTGAGAACCTTCCGTTCCGAGATGATTGCTTCGGATCTTCCTCCATCAGTCTCGCCCTCCGAAATGTCTCCAGTGCCCAGTTGACTTTTCGCGAGATGGCACGCGCTACGGTCCCGGGTGGGGTTGTGATATCGCTAGATTTTGCTCGTCCACATAACCGGCTCTTTCAGGTCTTCTACTACGACTATCTACTCGGTCTCTTCCCGTTCTTCGGACGAATGGTTTCGGAAGCTTGGGGCAAGACACTATCCTACCTAGGTCGATCTATCTTAAGAGCAAGAACTGGTGAACAGATTGCGAATCTGTTGAGGGAGGAGGGTCTTGTTGATGCAGTGTCTGTTCCCTTGACCGCTGGGATTGTTTGTGCCGTCTACGGACGAAAGCGTTAGTACGCAGACGCTGTCGTGAGATTCACATAGTTTTTCCCTCGCTGCTTTTGACTCGTAAGCAGTCAGGCTGTACCTGTCAGCGCGGAGAGAATTCCGCTAACGAAGAAGATACTTCCAAAGGAGAAAAGAACGATTCCAGCAATCAGGTCCAACAACCATCTGGGAACTCGCATCAGATAGTCGTACGAAACCGCAGAGACAGCGATCAAGACGATAAGGCTGACAGCCGCGCCAATCAGAGTCCACTGGATGTTGAAAGCCCCTGCCGCCGCTAGGACGAGGCTTGCTTCGAAGCCTTCAGTGAGAGTAATCGTGAGGACCGGCAGTGAGTTGGGAACGGAGAACCGGATTGGTTGAGCCGGGTCAGTTGTCCCTCCGCGTTTGAGGTCTTTGTCAATGACCTCTTTTTCCATTCGGGCCATTTTTTCTCTGAACGACTTATGTCTGATTGCGTATTTGACGAATCCGCGCAGGAACCTGCTTGAGAAGTAGAACAGGACTATTGCGGTTGCAAAATCAATAACGATTGCGGGGAGAAGGAGGAAGATCCGCCACACGACAAGGAACGTAATGATGGAGCCTAGTCCTCCTGCGATGACCCCGAATAGGATGTTATTCCTACCCAGTTGTTTTATCGTGGCAAGGGAGAGAATAGCAACCTCACTTCCTTCGACCAGAATAGCCTTGAAAGCGAGGAGGAAGGATCCAATTATGACAACGGTCGGGTCAGTCATTCTTGTCTCGAACTGTCTAGTCCCATCGGGCGTGTTGGCTCGACTCAAAAGCGTACGTCTTTAGACTTTCTTCGCTCTACAACACAACTATTCCTCCGGGCTGTAGTTTCAAGGTTAAAACCTCGTTTCTGATCTAGAATTCAAAGCAGTTGCCGAGAGTGTCTTCAGACAAGATGAAGATCGCAGTGGACTTGGACGGGGTCTTGGCCGAGTCTATGCTTGTCTGGTGCGATCGAGCCAACAAGGAGTTCGGCACAAATCTGAGCATAAAGGATCTTGACAGTTGGTCTTGGTGGAAAAGATTTCCAATCTCGAAAGACGATTTCTACAGAATACTAGACGAGTCATGGGACGATTGGCGAGAGATTCCTCCAACAGAACCGGGAATTGCCGAGAAGGTTGCGCGGATCGAGAAGTTTGGCGACCTTGACATCGTCACTGGTCGCAGTAAGAGGACTGTAGAGGACGCTAGAAGCTGGGTCGATAGTCAGAAGGTTCGATATCGCCGTTTCGTAAGGGTCCTAGGTTGGAGAGACAAAGTTCTCCTAGACTATGATGTCTACATTGATGATGCTCCTGACCTCATGCCTCTGATCTCACGTAGCCCAATTGCATGGGGAGTACTCTACGAGAGGCCTTGGAACCGGACCGTGGGAGATATGCCGAAGGTTCTGAAGGCTAAGAGCTGGCTGCAAATGCCTGCACTCTTGAAGCGGGTTCAGGCTAGTAAGAGTTAGACTGAAAGGATCTTGGAGACCAGACTATTATACGGGACGCTCCCTGCCTAGAGATTCTGTGTGTAGACTTTGAGAGGCGACTTTCAGATTCCTGCAGAGTTCTACTACACGAAAGAGCACGAATGGGTCCACGTTGAAGGCGCTGATTGTCGAATAGGCGTCACTGATTATGCGCAAAATTCGCTGCATGAAATCGTGTACGTCGATCTTCCGAAGGTGGGAGCAAAGGTGGTGCAGATGCAGAGTCTTGGCACTGTGGAATCTGTGAAGGCAGTCGCCGACGTGTATTCCCCCATTTCAGGTATCGTGGTTCAGGTCAATAGCGAACTTTCTGATGCCCCTGAGCTGGTTAACAAGAGCCCGTACGAGAAGGGATGGATTACGCTGATCCGGCCAGACGACCTGGAGAAGGACCTTCCGTCACTGATGAAGCCCGAGGCCTACAGGGGCTTCGTCAAAACGATTACCGAGAAAAAGTAGCTCCATCGTAGAGCATATGCCGGCTGTTGTGTTTTAGATTCTATCGCTCATACGCTTCCCTAGCTTGGACACACTTTTCCTCACCTAGGAGGTTTATCTCTCAGAAGCCTAGTCTGATTCCTCCTCTCCCATCGGGAATCGAATAGTGCAAGAAGCATTCACCCTCCTCTCACCACCCCTGAAGGGTCTACTTCAAGAGACCGGGATCCGCGCCCCCACTCCTCCTCAAGCAGAAGCGATTCCCTTCATCACGCGTGGCGAGAACGTGTTGGTCATTGCCCCCACAGGATCGGGCAAGACAGAGGCTGCTCTCCTACCTCTCATAGACAAGATGGTCCAAGACCAGAATCGCCAAGGAATCTCGCTCCTCTACATCACT
>Ga0209055_1002812_pt1 | contig 10804 bp, 7 predicted proteins | sample GraSoiAngelo_110_FD_185875 | JGI IMG/M metagenome (GOLD analysis project Ga0209055, IMG submission 185875) | Grasslands soil microbial communities from the Angelo Coastal Reserve, California, USA - 14_0903_12_30cm (SPAdes) (version 2) | ecosystem: Environmental > Terrestrial > Soil > Grasslands ...
GACGGAAATAGCTATCGATGCAACAGTCGATGGCGATTATAAAAGCGTGATTGGGTTTCTCAACGGCTTGCAGCGCTCCACCAGCCTTTACGCAGTGGACTCTCTGGCTCTTGCCCCCGAGAACACCAATCAGAACGCGATTCAAGCCCCCACGCATGTAATCAAAGTGGCGCTGCACCTCAAAACCTACTTCCGGACGGGAGCATGAAGCAAAAGAAACAGCTCGTCGTGCTCGCCTTCTTCTTGCTGATCGCGGGGTTCATCTGGTTCGTCTATTTTAACCATGACAAGCCGATTGTGACCGCGGATGCCATTCCCGCGCCCCAGAGCTATCCGCCGATCGGAGTGGATAATCCTCAGCTCCATAACGACGCAGTCGAGCGGGCCCGCAAGACCGAATACAAGGGCAGCGGCCGCAATCCTTTCAGTCGAGAACTTCCGCCTCCGACGAGACCCCCGCATCCTAAACCGGATCCTAAACAACCGGAGCTTCCGCCGGCTCCGGCAGCACCTCCTACTCCGACGGTATCCCCGCTGCCTGTGAAGTTTTTTGGATACGGCACCGTTCCCAACAGCTTGTCACGTCGGGCCTTCTTCACCGATGGCGAAGACGTTTACATCGTGGGAGAAGGCGAAGTTTTGCTGAACCGATTTCGCATTCTAAGAATTGGCAACGCCAGTCTCGAATACGAAGACATAACCACGGGACTTCGTGGGACGACCATTCTCGAAGAACAGGCGGCGCCGCCAACCCCATGAACGGTGCGCGCCAACAAGCAGCAGGGAAGCGCGGCGAGCGCGGCTATGCTCTCCTCCTGATCGTTTTCCTCGCCACCCTCTTGCTCCTCTCCACGATGGTCGTTGCACCGAACATTCTTACCGAAGGTCGGCGCGAAAAAGAGAAAGAGATGATTTGGCGCGGAAAACAATACACCCGCGGCGTAAAACTCTACTACCGCAAGATGGGGCACTTTCCGACTTCCTTCGACGATCTCACCAAACCAAAGATTGGTTCGCTTCGCTTCATGCGCCAAGCCTACAAAGATCCCATGAACAAGGAAGACGGTTCGTGGCGCCTAATCTACGTTGGCGCAGCCGGCCAGTTGATTGGAAGCCTGAAACCTCGCCCAAATCTCCAGCTTCCGCAAGCTGGCGGGACGGGCACGGCCGCAAATGCTTTGAGCGGATCCGGAACGCAGACGCCAGCGAGTACAACTGGTCAGGGCGGTGGAACTAGCCTGCCGCTCGCAAACGGCCAGCCCGGTCCGAGTGGGACGCAGCCTGCCGGCTCGACTTCCGGCACAAATCCCCCCGCGACAACAGGAAATCCCCTAAGCGCCGACCAGGGCGATGCTCCGATTCCCACGGGCGACACGCCGACAATCATGGGCGGCAACATTATTGGAGTAGGTGGCAAGATCAACAAATCATCCATCATCGTCTACGACAAATCGAAAAATTACCGGCTCTTCGAATTTATTTGGGATCCTTCGAAAGACACTTTCGCGGTGGGCCAACCAGGTCTGCAGACAGGAACGGGATTGGGCCAGCCCCTTGGCCAACCCGGTCAGAACCCAACCAATACACCACAGAACCCGCCGCAAAATCCTCAGCCGCCTCCTCAGAATCCGCAGCAACAATAGTTCTTATTGAGATTGCGATGTGCGCGGAGGCGTAGGCGCCGCGACTGGCCCGGGCGGAGCGGGCGTTTTGGCGGGAGCTTGCGATTTGCTTTTTTCGTAGCCGCGTTTTACGCGCTTTACGTAGGAAATCGTTTCCGCAAAGGGCGGGACGCGGCCGTAAAGCTGGACCTTTTCGGTTCCCGCGTTGTAGGCGGCGAGCGCCAGCGCCACATCGTTGTTGTACTTCTGCAGCAAGTCTCGCAGGTAGCGGGTGCCCGCATCGATGTTTTCCGCCGGGTCATCGATATTTTTTACGCCGAGTTGCGCCGCGGTTTCCGGCAAAAGTTGCATAAGCCCGCGGGCATTCTTGCGCGACACGGCTTTGGGATCAAAATTGGACTCGACGGCGATGACGCTGGTGATCAGATCGGCATCCACGTTGTAGCGTTTGGCCGCGGCTTCCACCAAATCGCGGTAAAGCGGCTGTGCACCAGCCGGCTGGGCGGGGGCAGGCAGCGGCGTGAAAACATCTTCCGGCTCGATAGCCGCAACGTCCGCGGCGGAAACCTCCAGCTTGCCGCCGGTCATTTGCAGACGATACTTGTCTCCCACGAGCTGGTAGCCCGTGACGTGCAGGCGCAGGCCGGTGCGAAGCACAATGTATTCTGCGCGCAGCGACGGCGCAGCAAGCACGCCGAGTATGAGCAAGAGTGTCGCGCGTCCCATAACACCATTCGGGACACAAAAGGCGTGCTTCAGAGGCAAGGTGCAGCCTCCCGCAAAGCAAATTGTTCGATGGCCAAAGCTACTCCGTTTTCGTCGTTCGTACCGGTTTCGTGCCAGCCGTACGTTTTTAAAGCCGGCACGCTGTTTCCCATCACGACCGGAATGCCTGCGAATGAGAGCATCTCGAGGTCGTTGTGATTGTCTCCGATGGCCATCACCTCTTCGCGAGCGAATCCGCGCAGAGCGGCCCATTCCGCTAGAGAAGATCCTTTTGAACACACCGGATTGATCACATCGATCATGGCGAAGTCTTTGCTCTCGTAGCTGGTCACGGCAAGCGCGAAATTTTCCGCGAAAGGTGCACCGCGCAGAGCAGACTCGGCCTCCCTCATCAGCGCGACTTTGCCGGAGAGCATCACCTGGATGGGATCTTCGGTCAGGCAGGTTTGCAGCGGTTTCGCGATGCCGATGAATTCCATGTTTCGCGAATAGTAGGCGTAACGCATGGAATCGTCCGGGTCCAGGACTTCCAGCATAAGCTGGTTTTCAAGCGGCCGGTCGAAAATTACGGCCGCGCCTTCCCGCCACGGCTTGGTCAGCTCCAAAACTTGGCGCGCAATGCTTTGCGGCAATAGATGCCGCAGATGCGTGCGGCCTTCTTTTGAGCGGATGAGCGCGCCGTTGTTCACGATCATAGTCAGGGGAGAATCCAGCTTACGGGCCACCGGCATGGCGAAGTCATAGCGCCGACCGGTGACCAGGGCCACCTCGATGCCGCGGCGCGTCGCTTCGGCGATAGCTTGGCGGTTGGCCTCCGGAAGCTGCCAGCGGCTATCCAGGAGCGTGCCGTCAATATCCAGCGCGATGAGCCTCACAGCCATAGCATCATTCTACCTTGGATGCGGGGGACTCTCGGCTACATTGAACCAAGTGCAGTACCCCACCCCCGGGTGTTTTTGCGCAAAGAGTGTGGAATCGTTTGAAAACAAACGAGTTGAGTTCTTGGTGAGTGCAAAAGAGTGCGCAAGAGTGTGAAAAGGAAGAACTTGAATGAAAAAGCGACTTCTGGTCGCCGAGGCCCCAAGGTCTTCCAAAATGGGAAGAATACCCCCACACCCCCGGCGGTTTTGAAGCTGTGAAGAAACCAGCTTGAGTGAGTGGCAAGAGATGTGGGCCATGTTTTTTGCGTTGGCGGTTTCGCGGTCCGAGGTTTTTGCGACCCTCTATTGTTTCCTTTAGCCTAGTGCAGGGCTCGTTTTTAGCTTGCCGAGTCGAATCCAATGCTGCAGGTTGTAAGTGAGGCAAGCCCACAGCAACTCCGCGCGAACCTTCATTAGACCGCGTACATGGAACTGCCGCAGGCCCAGTTTGCTCTTGATCCATGCGTGGCAAAATTCCACGACCCGGCCACGACGACTGTATTGCTTTTGCGCTTCCGTACTGGCCATTTTTTTCCGGAACGCGAGCACCGCCGCACTTTCTTCAAGACGTAGCAATCCGCGGCCTCGCTGCTGATTCCCGGGACAACATTGGGGCTTGAACGCGCAGCCGTGGCAGTCTTCCGCCTTCGCTTCGTAACGGTAGGCCACTACGCCTGGCTTTTTTTTGTTGTGCCGTCCTTGTGGGCGCAGCAACTTGCCGCCAGGACACAGGTAACGATTTGCTTCCGGCTGATACACGAACGCATTCGGGGGCAGCCTGTTGGGAGCGGTCTTCCCTGTGGAGGCATCTTCCCGTGGCATACTGCCCAGAAAATCCATCTTCCGTTCCGCCATTTCTTCGATAACCGCGCGGCTCGTGTACCCTGCATCGGCAACAATCTGCTGCGGCTTTCGCCCCGTTCGTTGTTCGAGACGCTCCATGGCGGGAAGCAATTCATCCCAATCACTGGCTGCTTGCGTCACCCCCACTCCCACGATCAACCCGTGTGCGGCATCGGCGGAAATTTGCGCGTTATAGCTCAGCGCCAGGCTGCCATCGCCCTGCTTCATCTTCCGTGCCTCCGGCTCGCTAATGCTGACCCACTTGCTGGATGACCTTGCCGCCTTCAACTTGTGTAACTTCTCTAGTTCTTCCATCGCTTGGTCCAGCCGCTCTTGCCGTTCCCGCTGTGCTCGCAGGCGTGCTTGCTGGGCGCGAGGGTTCGTCTCGTCCTTCCGCGGATCGCCCATCTCTGCTACACGCTTCCGCGCACGCTCCCAATGTTCTTGTATGCTGCTTTCCGACTGCATGCTCCTCGGACTTGCCGCCGCCCGGATCTTCGTGCCGTCCTGCATGACCTGGTTCAGCGGCACCAACCCCTCTTTGCTGAGCGCTGCCAATACCTGCGTGAACAGTTCATCCAACTCTTTTTGCTTCGCCACACGGAAATCCGCCATCGTGTGGTAGTTCACTTCCTGCAAGCCCGTCAACCACTGGAACGCTGGATCAAACTCACAACGCCGCGCCACCTCACGCGCTGAGCTAATCCCCTGGCTGTAGGCGTACACCCACAAGCTGATCAGCAGTTGCGGATCGAACGCCGGCCGCCCACCTTCCTGCTCGCTGCTCTCAATGCAGTCGTAGAACCGGCGCAAGTCAAAACGCCCGACCAGCGCCCAGATCGCCCGCGCCGGATGGTCGTCGCCGACCAATCGCTCGACATCTACCGCACGCCAGCTCATCTGCTGACGGTTCACGTAGCGGATCAACGGCTGCTTGCTCGTCATATTTTCTTGGCTCATGCCGTGAGCTTACGGCACGTGATTCTTTTTGCAAGACTGAAATTCAGAGGGTTTCTTCACAGCTTCGTTTTCGTAAGAGTGGCAAACAAAGGAGTTGCAGGATACGGAACTTGGAAGAAGATACGGAACATAGAAGACAAGGGAAATAAAGGAGGTTGAGGAAGTAAAGGAGATAAAGGAACGGAGCGGAAAAGACGGATAGCGTTGGACTTACGGAGCAGCCGGGCATGGAATTGCTGATCCACGCAGAATAGTAGCATGAATTACACAATTTGTCAAATATAATTATAGTACTAGTATCTAGCGAAATGACATCATTTGTTCGAATGATTTTGCAAAGAGAAGAAAACAAAGGGGTAGAGCTCACTGTGCATCCGCGCAAATAGTTTATGAGGGGGGATTGAGGTCTGGAGAACGCTCGGCAGGGCACCAGTTCGATGACGACGGTTCCAGCCATTTCAGCACGATTGTGGCTGGCCCGGCGCAATTCCACTTTTCCGGTAACGGCTGCGTTTATCAGGAGTTGGGACGTCGACCCGCGGAGTCACTCTTTTCTTGAGCCTCGTGCTCTCCAGGTATATAGTGCCGCCCATGCTGCGTGTCACTTGCCGTAGCCTACTCCAGGCTTTCGGGATTGCATCTATTAGCCACTTGCTACCGGTCCTCTTGCATGAAAAGGGTGTCCTATGCGAACTGCGTGGGGAGTGTTATTTCTCTTCTTGATTGTCAACGCCAGTACATGCTCGGCTCAAACGGTAGGGGCGAGCTTGCAAGGCACCGTGTACGACCCGTCCGGAGGATTCGTTCCAGGCGCGGCGATCGAAGTCCACAACGTCGAGCAGGGCGCGGTGCGGGCACTTGCTACGGATGACAAGGGCCGCTATCGCGAGCCGCTTTTGCCGCCGGGGGAATACGAACTGCGCGTGAAAGCGGCCGGCTTTCAGCCCGTCGTGCTGAAGGGCATTAAGCTGACGATCGGGCAAGATGCGGTGCTGGACGTCAAGCTGGAAATCGCGAGCGGCATTGAACGCGTGAACGTCACCGCAGAGGACGCTCCCCCGATCGACCTGGCTTCCGCCGCGCTCAGCGGTACCGTGAACCGCTCGCAGATGAATGATCTTCCGCTTAATGGACGCTCGTTTCAGGAGCTGGCACTTTTGCAGCCGGGTGTAAACGCCGCTGTCGCAGCAGGAAGCGACGCAGTGGGCGGGCGCGGAAAGAAAATCACCATCAATGGCGCGCGGCCAGAGCAGAACAGTTTTCTTCTGGACGGCTCGGACATCAACAATGTTTACAACAAAACGCCGGGGTCAGTGGGCGGCGTGTTGCTGGGCGTGGAAACGGTGCAGGAATTTCAGGTGCTGACGAATTCTTATTCGGCGGAGTTTGGCAGGTCCTCCGGTGGCATCATCAACGCGATTACGCGGTCGGGAACCAACAAGCTCCATGGGAATTTGTTTGAGTATCTGCGCAATTCAGCGCTGGACGCGAAGAATTACTTTGATCCGGCGGCAAATCGCATTCCGCCTTTTAAGCGCAATCAATTCGGGGGAACGCTGGGCGGGCCGATTAGGCACGATAAGACGTTTTTCTTTGGAGCCTTCGAGGCCATCAAGGAGCGGCTGGGCGTAACGGGCACAACCTTTGTTCCGGACGATAGCGCGCGCAATTTTCTTTTACCCTGCCAGCCATCGCCAACCGACCCAAGCTGCATGGCGAACGGCCTGAAGGACGTGTCCGTACCCGGTACCCGCGCGGACGTGAATTCACTGCTGCAGATTCTCTTTCCAGTTGCGAATGGGCCCGAAGTACTTGATAAGAACCAGAAACCTACCGGCACTGCCGGGTATTCCTTCACCCGCCAGCAGCCTACCGATGAGTATTTCGCGCAGGGCCGCATCGACCATCGCTTTTCCGAGAACGACTCATTGTTTGGCCGATACACATTCGACAACGGCAACGTAGACCGACAGATCAACAATAAGCCGCCGGACGTCTTTTTTAAGGAGCGCTCGCGCAATCAATACGTAACGCTCGAACACGTGCACACGTTTTCGCAGGCGCTGCTAAACACCTTGCGGGTTAGCTTCTCGCGTTCCACTTCGGAGGTCGATAACCAGCGCACCGTGGATGTGCCGCCAAACCTTTGGTGGATACCTCCATCGGCGGGCGGCGTGCAATTTGGATTTCTCACAATTCAGGGACTGGTGACCGAGTTAGTGGGCGATTACCGTCTGCCGCGTAACGACCACCTGAACAATTACCAGTGGCATGACACGCTCTTTTGGACCAAGGGTGCGCACGGTCTGCGGTTCGGATTTGAGGGGCAGCGCATGCAATTCAATCAGCAGACCACGAGCCAGTTGGGGGGCATTGAGACGTTCACAAGTTTGGAGAATTTCTTGAAGGGCGCGCCTCAGCAGATCAACTTTGCTGTTCCGGGAAGAATCGATCCGAATCGCGGCTTCCGGCAATCGCTCTTTGCATCTTTCCTGCAAGACGACTATCGCTGGAAACCAAATTTGACCCTCAATTTGGGCCTGAGATACGAGTTCGCCACGGTTCCCACGGAAGCAAACGGGAAAATCTCCAATCTCCGCAGTATTTCGGACTCCAGCATAGTCATTGGCGATCCCTGGTACGCCAACGCAGCACTGAAAGATTTTGCGCCGCGAATTGGTGTTGCTTGGGATCCGTTCAAGAACGGGAAAACTTCGGTGCGCGCGGGTTTCGGAATCTTTTACGACCAGCTTTTACCGAAGTATTACGTATTCTCGGGCAGCCTCAACCCCCCGTTCACCACGCGCACTAGCCGCATCGCTAAACCTGGCGCTCCGATTCCGTTTCCGAACGCCGTGCAAGGTTTCCCTCTGAATGCCCCTGTCTGCGGACTTCCCGGCGGTCCGACGGGAAGCTGTCCTCCCCCAAATATCAAGGCCAATCTCCAGACGGTCAATTACGACCTGCAACCCTCTTACATGATGCAGTACAACCTGAGCGTACAGCGCGCTTTACCCAGTAATTGGGACGTGACGCTCGGCTATGCTGGGTCGCACGGACTCCACCTGATTCGTGTAGCTGATGCCAACCTAGCCCCCTATATCGTTAATGCGCAGGGCCGGACAGAGTTTATAGGCGATGGCACTACCAAGACTCCGAAATCGATAAACCTTTGCTGCCGCCGTAACGCCACTTTCGGCGGCGTCACCCAGCGCGAGACCGACGCCCAATCTTTCTATAACGCGCTGCAGGCGGGTGTGACCAAGCAACTGTCACACGGCCTGCGCGCACAGTTGTCGTACACGTTTTCGCGCTCAATTGATGAGTCGAGCGGAATCAACTCGCAGGATTTCGACAATACCACCCAGTACTCGATTAATTTCTTCGACCGCAAAGCGGACCGCGGCCTTTCGAGCTTTTCGGTGAAGCATGTTCTGGTGGCGAACTGGAGCTACGAAGTGCCTTTTGGAAGCAGCAGGACGGGGCTTGCCAGTGTGCTGGTGAAAGGCTGGCAGCTCAACAATATTGTCACGGCGCAATCCGGGACGCCCTTTGAAGTGCGGCTCGGTCACAACCAATCGGGAAATCTGAATACCATCGACTTCTCGATTCATGAGCGTCCGGACATCAGGGCGGGTTTTTCCAACAATCCCGTCACCGGGGACCCCAAACGCTGGTTCGACGCGAACGCCTTTGTACTGCAGCCCGTCAACACCATAGGAAACCTTGGCCGTAACACGCTGATTGGCCCCAATCTGGTGAGCTGCGATTTCTCTCTCTTCAAACGTTTTTCGTTAGGAGAAACCAAGGCGCTGCATTTTCGCGCCGAGATGTTTAACATCTTCAACCACCCGAACTTCGGCGTGCCCAATTCGGCGAACCGGACCGCCCTGCTGCCCAATGGCGCTGTGAATCCCAGCGCCGGCGCCATTCTAAGCACGGTGACGACATCGCGGCAAATCCAGTTTGGATTGAAGTTGACATTCTAGCCTGTGACAATCGGCGGCCGTCCTGTACGCGCATCGAAGTCGCACTTAGTCGTTCGACAGGGCAAAGTGTGGCTGCTGGGGAGATGAAGAATTGAGCGCAATAGCACCCGCGTGCCAGCGAATGCCTCCTTGAATGCGTGCCGCTCCGATTCAGCAGTCCGACGATCTTGGCGTTCCACGCCACTTCCAATCATTCTGCTTGAAGCCCAACTGGTCATTAGCGGGCTTACGGAGAAGTGAAATTTCCCCGACATCTCAGAAGTTCGGTCAGGGGAAGTTGTGGTGCTAACTATATTCAGTTGGGGCGGAGTCGGCTACGCGGAACTTATCGTCGGACCATGGCTAAGTTGCGTAACCGGACATGTGGCTCACACTGTCCACCGGCGGAGTTTTGAGGACATCGGGGCGCGATCCGCTCGGTGCGCCAGATTTCTTCCATGCGGTTCTGGACAGTTTCAGGGAATTTGGATTTCGGGGAAGTTTGGGAGAAGGGCGCCGCGTACCGCGACGATCCCAAGCCTGATAGAAACCGGCCAATGTTCGAGAGTTGGAAGCAAATGGACTAAGTAAGGTATGCTCACACTCGACTATGGCGCGATTGACGGGTCCGGAGCGGCGGCGCAAGGGGCGGCTCAAGCTTCCACAAACAGTCCGGGTAAGGCCTTCCGACACTCACGGGCTTGACCTCGACGAAATCCTGCCGACGCTGAACAGTTCGCGGGACAGCATTTACTTCGCATCGAAGAATGAGTTCTATACGGAAGGCATGCGCGTGTTTGTCACCTATCCATATTCGGACAAACCTGGCTCGCTCAACCGGGAGTCTCTCGGAAAAGTAGTGCGCATCGACGATCTCGGGCACGGCCGCCGCGGGATTGCGGTGGAGATCTTGATGCCCGTCTACATCGGCGGAAAAGAAACCATGAAGTAGCGGCCTGGCGGCGGGTTATTTCCTCTTCCTGATGACCACCCAAAATTCGCGGCGCATAGCGGCGGAGGGCGCGGCGGCGTGCTGGACGGAGAGCACTACCGCGGCTACACTGTTTGTATTCCACTTGATTTGAATGGATTGCGCGCAAAATCGTGCGAGGAATAATCGGGGATGCTTCGCTTTTACACCGCGGGTGAGTCGCACGGGCAGGCGCTGTTGGCGTTTATTTCCGGGCTGCCCGCGCAGATGCCCGTGGATATTCGGTTCATCAACCACGAGCTACGGCGGCGGCAGCTTGGTTATGGGCGGGGCGGACGCCAGAAGATTGAAAAGGATACGGCGGAGATTTTTGCGGGAGTGCGCCACGGGAAAACCATCGGGGCGCCGATTGCGTTGCGCATCGAGAATCGCGACTGGGCGAATTGGGAAAAAATCCTGCCAGTGGAAGAGGGAAAAGAAGACTCAGACTCGCGAAAACTTGTGGCGCCGCGGCCGGGGCATGCGGATTTGGCGGGCTCGCAGAAATTCGATTACCACGATGCGCGGTACATACTGGAGCGGGCGTCTGCGCGGGAGACGGCAGCACGAGTGGCGGCAGGGGCATTCGCAAAGCTGCTGCTGCGCGAATTCGGCACGGAGATCGCGAGCCATACGATTCAGGTGGGGCACGTGCGGCTGGAAAAACCGGCCAGTTGGAAAAAGATTCACGCGGTGAGCGCGGACCTGGACTCTCCGCTGCGATGCATTGACGCCGAGGTGCAGGAGAAAATGAAGGCGGAGGTTGATGCGGTTCTGAAAGCTGGAGACACGGTC
>Ga0209055_1002815_pt1 | contig 10796 bp, 8 predicted proteins | sample GraSoiAngelo_110_FD_185875 | JGI IMG/M metagenome (GOLD analysis project Ga0209055, IMG submission 185875) | Grasslands soil microbial communities from the Angelo Coastal Reserve, California, USA - 14_0903_12_30cm (SPAdes) (version 2) | ecosystem: Environmental > Terrestrial > Soil > Grasslands ...
TCTGCGAGGGGTGCGGCGACTGCGGCGTGAAGAGCAACTGCCTCTCCGTGCATCCGGTCGAGACCGAGTTCGGACGCAAGACGCAGATCCACCAGTCGTCCTGCAACAAGGACTACTCGTGCCTGAAAGGCGACTGCCCGTCGTTCTTGACCGTGGTGCCGCTCGTTGACCCGGGCAAGAAGGAGCGCCGCGTCTACAAGGTCGAGCGCACGCTGCCCGAGCCGGAGCGCAAAGGTCCCCGCGAGGCCAACGTGTTCATGATGGGGATCGGCGGCACCGGCGTGGTGACCGTGAACCAGATCCTGGGCACGGCCGCGCTGCTCGACGGCAAGCACGTCCGCGGTCTGGACCAGACGGGCCTCAGCCAGAAGGGCGGGCCGGTCGTCTCGCACCTCAAGATCCTCGACCGGGCCACGCAGGTCTCGAGCAAGGTGGCCGCCGGATCCGCCGATTGCTATCTCGGCTTCGACATCCTCGTGGCGACCTCGCCTCAGAACCTGGATCACGCGCGCCCCGATCGGACGATTGCGGTCATCTCGACCAGCCAGGTGCCGACCGGCGCGATGGTGACGTCGACGGCGGTCGAGTTCCCCGAGGCCAACGGGCTCATCACGTCGATCAACCGTGTGACCCGCAAGGACGAGAACGTCTATCTGGACGCGCTCGGGCTGGCCGAGACGCTCTTCGACGACCACATGGCCGCCAACATGATCGTGCTGGGCGCCGCCTGGCAGGCCGGAGCCTTGCCGGTGAGCGCGGCGGCGATCGAGGAAGCGATCGTCCTGAACGGTGTCTCGGTGCAGATGAACAGCCAGGCGTTCCGCGTGGGCCGGCTGCTGGTCGCCGACCCGGCGTGGGCGCGCACGGTCGTGCGACGCCGGCTGGGCGCCGTCGAGGCGGCGCCGGAGCTCTCGGCGCAGGCGCGAAACCTCGTGGATTCGGTCGGCGCCGCGGGCGAGCTCAAGCGGCTGCTCGAGATCCGGGTGCCCGAGCTGATCGCCTACAAGAGCGCCGGCTACGCGCGCGGCTACGTTCAGTTCGTGCGGCGCGTGCGCGAGGCCGAGGCGGCCGCGGTGCCGGACGAGTCGCGGCTTTCCGAGGCGGTCGCGCGCTATCTCTTCAAGCTCATGGCCTACAAGGACGAGTACGAGGTGGCGCGCCTGTCCCTCAAGCCCGACATCGCCCGCGCGCTGGCGGACGAGTTCCCCGGCGGCGTCAAGCTCGCCTATAACCTCCACCCGCCGCTGCTCCGAGCGCTCGGCCTCAAGGACAAGCTCAAGCTCGGCCCCTGGTTCGCTTCGGTGTTCGGCGTGCTCGCCCGGATGAAGAGGCTGCGCGGCACTCCGCTCGATCCCTTTGGCTTCGCCGCCGTGCGACGGGTCGAGCGTCAGCTGCCCGGCGAGTATCGCTCGCTCGTCGAGAAGGCGCTGGTCGGTCTGTCGCCCGAAAGCCACGAGCGCGCCGTGAAGCTCGCGGGTCTGCCGGATCTGATCCGCGGCTACGAGGAGATCAAGCTCCGCAACGTCCAGCGCTTCCGGGACGAGGTGCGCGCGCTGGGTTTCTGACCTTCCGGTGAACGCTCGCCGCCGCTGTCGGGCCGAGGCGAGCACACGGAGAGAGGCGCGATGACCAATCTCGAGCGGCAGATGAAGGCGCTGCAGAAGCAGCTGAAGACGCTCAAGACCGAGGCCGACCGGGCGCGCGGTCAGGCGCGTCGTCGCATGCGCCGGCTCGAGCGCCGCACGCGCGTCGAGGTCGAGCGGATCATTCGTCGCGCCGAGCCTCGCGTGCGCGAGGCGGTCGCCCAGGCGACGCTGCTGAGCCGCAGCCTTCGGGTCGGCGTGCGTGCCGGCGCGGCCGCCTATCGCGCGGGTCGCGCTCCCAGGCGCTGAGCGCCCTCAGTCCTGATCGCGGGCGCGCTCGCGCTTGAGCGCGCCCCGGCGCTTCTTCGACTCGATCCGCCGCTCGCGAGCCCCCGCCGACGGCCGGGAGGCCTTGCGCGCGCGCGGCTCGCGAAGCGCCGCGGCGACCAGCGCGCGGACCCGGTCGAGCGCGTCCTCGAGATTCCTCGCCTGATTCCGCTCGGCCTGGCTCGATACCATCAAGCGCCCGTCCCCGTCGAGCCGGTGTCGGCAGAGCGTCGCGAGCCGCGCGCGGGCGGCCGCCGAGAGCCCTTCGATCGCGTCGAGATCGACGCGCACGTCGACCTTCGTGGCGACCTTGTTCACGTTCTGGCCGCCCGGGCCCGAGGCGCGCACGGCACGAACCTGCACCGCCCGCTCGGGCACACGCACCATGCTGTTGACGACGATCGCGCGGCTCACGCCTCGATTGTATCTCGGGCCATCGTGAGCTCGCCTCGAACGGCGGGCCCCAGCCCCGCGACCTTCTGCGGTTCGCGCTGCCGCTATAATTGATCACTGTGACCATCGCTGAGCGTCGGCGCCTCACCGACGTCGCTCGCGGCGCCGCCCCCGCCGATCTCTATGTGCGCGGCGGAACCCTGCTCAACGTGTACACCGGGGAGCTCTACCCGGCCAACGTCGCCACGCGCGGCGAACGGATCGCGTACGTCGGCGTGCGCGACGAGATGGTCGGCGCGCGCACGCGGGTCATCGACGCGTCTGGCCGCGTCCTGGTTCCGGGCTACATCGATCCCCACGTGCACCCGGCCACCCTGACGACGCCGGCCGCGCTCGCGCGCTTCGTGCTGCCGCTCGGCACCACGGCGGTCGTCGCGGACACCTTGCAGTTCTGGGAGCTCGGCGGTCTCGCGGCGTTCCAGACCGTCGCCGATGCGCTGCTCACGGCGCCGCTCCGCTTCTACTGGATGATCCGCGCGCACGCGCAGAGCCGGGCGCCGGACGAGTGGCGACGGTTCGGGGTGAAGACGCTCGCGAAGGCGCTGGCCCACCCGCGCGCCCTGGCCGTCGGCGAGGTGACGCGGTGGCCCGACGCCTGGCGCGGCGACGCCGAGCTCTTGCGCCGTCTCGGCCTCGCCCCCGGCGGCCGCGTCGAGGGACACACAGCCGGAGCGTCCGGCGAGAAGATCTCGGCGATCGCCGCGGCCGGCTTCACCTCGGACCACGAGCCGATCACCGCCCAGGAAGTGCTCGACCGCGCGCGCCAGGGCATCGCGGTGATGCTGCGCGACTCCTCGCTGCGTCCGGATCTCGTCGGGCTCCTCGACGCCCTCAAGACGGCGCCGGCGCTGGCCTCGCGGCTCATGCTCACCAACGACGGCTCGATGCCCGCGTTCCTGCGCACCCATGGATTCATCGATCACCTGATCCGGGTCGCGCTCGACCGCGGCGTGGCGCCGATCGACGCCTATCGGATGGCGACCCTGAACCCGGCGACCTACTACGGTCTCGATGCCGACCTCGGCGGCATCGCGCCGGGCCGCTACGCCGATCTCTGTGTACTCGACGATCTGGCCGAGCCACGGCCGTCGACCGTGATCGCGCGTGGCAAGGTGGTCGCCACGGGTGGCCTGCTGGTCGGGCGCGTCGCCGAGCCGCCGTGGCGGCGCGTGTTCAGCTCGCCCGAGGCGTGCTTGACGGTACGGTGGCGGGCGCGGCCCGACGACTTCGAGCTGCCCGGCCGCGCGCGCTATCCCGTCATCGAGCTCGTCAGCGCGGTGATCAGCCGGCTACAGGAGCGGCCGATGCAGCCGGGGGATCTACACGCGGCGCTCCTGGATCGCGCCGGGCGCTGGGTCGCGCCCGGCGTCGTGGCGGGCTTCGCCGACCGGATCGACGGCTTCGCGACGACGACCAGCACCGACTTCAACATCCTGGCGCTCGGGCGCCGGCGCGAGGCGATGGCGCGCGCCGTCAATCGGCTTCTCGATCTGCACGGCGGGATCGTGCTCGTCGAAGGCGAGCGAATCGTCTACGAGCTGGCGCTGCCGCTCGGCGGGATCATGACGCGCGCCTCCGTCGAGGACGCGGCCCGGTCGGAGGACGAGCTGCGCCGGCAGCTGGCCGACCGGGGCTATGCGCACCACGAGCCCCTCTACTCGCTCTTCTTCATGGCCGCTGATTTCCTCCCGACCGTGCGTCTCTCGCCGCGGGGCGTCTGGGACGTCAAGCGGACCCGGGTGCTCCTACCGTCGCGGCGACGGCGATGAAAGGCCGCGGCATCCCCGCCGCGGTGGCCTCTGCGGGCCTGATCGCTCTCGTCGCGATCGGAGCGCACGGCGCGCCCGCCGGGAAGAAGGACGAAGGGCCGTTCAAGCACGGCCTCGTCGGTCGGCGCGCCTATCGCCTCTACATTCCGCCGCGGCCCCCCACGGAGTCGCTGCCGCTCGTCGTCGCCCTGCACGGCTGCTGGCAAACGCCCGAGGACTTCGCGCTGGGGACGCGCCTGAACGAGGCGGCCGAGCGTCGTGGGTTCCTCGCGCTCTACCCGGCGCAGAGCCGTTGGGACAACCCGAGCCGCTGCTGGAACTGGTTCGACCCGGCCCAGCAATCGCGGCGCTCCGGCGAGGTCGCCGACCTCGTGGCGCTGGTCGACGCGGTCGGACGCGAGCGCGAGGCACCGCCGAAGCGCGTCGTCGCGATCGGGTTCTCGGCCGGCGCCTTCATGGCCGTCAATCTTCTCTGTGCGGCTCCCGAGCTGATCTCAGGCGTCGGAGTCGTCGCCGGCGGCGCCTATCGCTGCGGCCTCGGACCCGACGGAGCGCTCGCGTGCATGCGCGGCCATGGGCTCGACGGCGACGCCGCGGCCACGGCATGCCTGGCGGCCGCCGGGAAGAGCGTGCTGGCGATCCGCGCCTCGCTCTGGCAAGGCGACCAGGACTCGATCGTCACCCCGGCCAATCTCCCGGCGCTCGAGACGATGTTCACGCGACTCGTCGGCGGCGCGTCGAAGACCAGCGAGACCAGAGACGGCTCGGCGCACGCGCGCTACCGGAATCGGCGCGGTGATCTCGTGATCGAGAGCTGGCGCGTTCCCGGACTGGGGCATGCCTGGAGTGGCGGCGATCCGCGCGCGACCCACACCTGGCCGCCGGGCCCCAGCGCGACCGACCGCATCCTCGATTTTCTGCTGGAGCGCTCGTGAGCGACGGACCGCCCCGGCGCCAGCGGCGACTCGCGCTCGGAGTCCTGCTGGCGGCCGCCGTGCTGGCCGTGGCCGTGTTTCCCTTGCGCGGCACGTGGTGGGGCGGCTGGATCCTGGCGATCGCCGAGGCGGGCATCGTCGGCGGGCTGGCCGACTGGTTCGCGGTCACCGCGATCTTCCGCCGGCCGCTCGGCCTGCCGATCCCGCACACCGCGCTGATTCCCGCCAACTGGGAGCTGATGGCCGCTCGGGTCGGCACGATGGTCGGCAGCCGCGTGCTGACGAAGGAGTACGTCGCACAGGAGATCGCCCGCGTCGACGTCGCGTCGCTGATCGCGCGGGCCGCCGAGCGACTGACCTCGCGCGACCTCGACGTGGCGACGCGGGAGCTGGCCCGCTGGCTGGCCGCGGAGCTCTCGCCGAAGGCCGCGGGCGACCTGGTGACCCGTCTCCGCGATCTTCTCCTCGACCGGCCGCTAAGCCCGATGCTCGCTGCGGCCGTCCAGATGGCGCACCGCCACGGGTGGGACCAGCGAGCCGTGACGGCGCTGACCGGGTCGCTCGCGGAGGCGTTCGACCGGCCCGCGTTCCGCTCGACCGTCGGCGAGCTGGTGGACGACCTCCTGACACGCTACCGCGAGCGCATGGGCGTCTATCCGCGATTCTGGATCGGCGTCGCGAGCCTGCTCGGGTTGATCGATCGCGAGCGGGTCCTGTCGGCACTCCAGGCCGGGCTGCGCCAGGTGGCCCAGGAGCCAGACCACCCCGTGCGTCAGCGCCTCACGGAGACGATGGACGAGCTGCCGGGACGTCTGCGGGCCGACAGCGGCCTGGCCGCTCGCATCGAGGCCGCCAAGCGCGATTTCCTCTCCACCCCGATCGCGACGCGTGTCGTGGAGGATGCGGCCGCGGCGCTGCACCGGATTCTTCTGGCCGACCTCGAGCGGCCGCGCTCCGAAGTGCGCGTCTGGATCGTGGAACGACTCGAGCGCGCCCGCCGGGCGCTGGCCGCCGACGAGGATCTTCGCCAGCAGCTCGACCGGTGGGCCAAGGCGAGGGTGCTCGAGATCGTCGAGCGCCATCACCAGCGGCTCGCGGAGTTCATCGAGAACGGTGTGCTGGCGCTCGGCCCCGAAGGCGCGGTCCGGCTCATCGAGGAGCATGCCGGGGACGACCTGCAGTACATCCGCGTCAACGGCACCGTCGTCGGTGGTCTGGCGGGCGGGCTGCTCTACGCGGTCCACCTGCTCTTGCGCCTGATCTGACCGTCGTCGGAGCCCGGAAACCGGTTTGTGGCCTCCAGCGTTTTCACGTTACACTCCGGCTCGCGGAATCCTCCAGGAGGTGTCAATGTCTCGCGTTCGCATCGCGCTCCTCTCGATCACAATCCTGGCTCTCGCCGCGCTGCTTTTCGCTCCGGCCACGAGCCAGTCGCAGACTCCCCAGGCGTCGCCGACTCCAAAACCGGGCGGGGTCTTGAACATGATGCTCCGAGAGGACCTGTCCCAGGGCTTCTCCATCCACGAGACGGCGACGATCTCGACCGTGTGGCCGGCCATGCCGTGTCTGAACAACCTCGTGCTGTTCGATCCGCTGAAGAAGACCGAGAGCGTCGACACGATCATCGGCGAGCTGGCCGAGAAGTGGTCGTGGCAGGACCATTACCGGAATCTCGTCTTCTTCCTCCGCAAGGGCGTCAAGTGGCACGACGGCCAGCCCTTCACGTCCAAGGACGTGAAGTTCACGTTCGACATGCTCCGTGAGGCGCCCGACGCGCCCGCCAAGCTGCGGATCAATCCGCGAAAGGACTGGTACGCCAACGTCGAGGCGGTCGAGACGCCGGACACCTACACGGCGGTCTTTCGCCTGAAGAAGCCTCAGCCCTCGTTGCTCCTGATGCTCGCCTCCGGCTACACCCCGGTCTACGCCGCTCACGTGCCCCCCGCGGACTACCGGACGAACTGCGTGGGCACCGGGCCGTTCAAGGTCAAGGAGTGGCGGAAGGGCGAGTACGTCGAGTACGTGAAGAACCCCGACTACTTCGTCAAGGGGCGCCCGTACCTCGACGGCCTGAAGTATTTCGTCATCCTCGAGCGGGGCACGCGTCAGGCGGCGATCCAGGCCGGCAAGCTCGACGTGTCGTTCCCCGGTGAGACCAGCAAGACGGCCGCCGAGCAGCTCAAGAAGGCCGTGCCCCAGCTGGTGATCACGCCGTTCAGCCAGAACGTCGCGGACAACATCATCATGAACATGAAGAAGCCCCCCTTCGACAACGTGAAGGTGCGGCTCGCGGTGAGCCACGCGATCGACCGGCGCGCGCTCATCCAGGCCGTGCAGCAGGGCGGTGCCGTGGTCGGCGCTGGGCTCGCGCCCAAGCCCTGGGGCTTCTGGGGCCTCGCCGAAAAGGACCTCGTCGGGCTTCCCGGCTACGGTGCCAAGCCCGCGGACGAGAAGGCGCTGGCCCGCAAGCTCATGGGCGAGGCCGGGTACTCGCGCGCGAAGCCCCTGAAGGTCGAGATCGTCACGCGCGCGATCGCCGTGTACGTCGACATGGCGTCGTTCGTCATCAACGAGCTCAAGCAGGTCGGCATCGAGGCCACACTCAAGCAAATCGAGACGGCGCAGTGGCACGCGATGGCGACCCGCGGTGACTACCAGATCGGGGCCAACCTGACCGGCGTCGGGCCCGACGACCCCGACGCGAACTACTACGAGAACTACGCCTGCGGCTCGCCGCGCAACTACAGCCAGTACTGCAACGAAGAAGTCATGAAGATGTTCGACGCGCAGTCGCAGGAGCTCGATCCCAAGAAGCGACTGGCGCTCAACTTCGCGATCCAGAAACGGCTCGAAGCCGACGCCGCTCGGCCGATCCTGGACTGGAAGCTCGACTACTTCACGGTCTGGCCGCACGTGAAGAACCTGATCCCGCACCAGTCCATCTACAACTTCGGCCGGATGCAGGAAGTGTGGAGCGACCGGTAACCTCGAGGGCGGTGGCGAGCGCGTGAAGACCTACGTCGCTCAACGCCTCGTCATCGCTCTGCTCACCTTGCTGGGCATGTCGATGGTGATCTTCGCCTTGCTGCGCCTGGCGCCCGGCGACATCGTCGACATCCTCTTCTCGACCGCGGGCTACGTGAGCCCGTCCGAGAAGCAGGCGATCATGAAGGAGCTGGGCATCGACCGGCCGTACTGGGTCCAGTACCTCGACTGGATGCGGCAGATGCTCACCGGCGACCTCGGTAAATCCTACCGGTACGATCAGCCGGCCTGGCAGATCATCCGACCGCTGGTGCCGGTCACGCTCGAGCTCGCCGCGCTCTCCACGGTCTTCGCGGTGCTCATCGGCGTGCCCACCGGGGTCATCAGCGCCGTGCGGCAGGACACGACGCTCGACTACGTCCTGCGGCTGTTCAGCCTGGCCGGGCTCTCGATGCCGGCGTTCTGGCTCGCGATGGTGATCATCCTCGGCCTGGTGACGTGGTTCGCGTGGATCCCGCCGCTCAGCTACGTGAGCCCGTTTCAGGATCTCAAGCTCCACGCGGTGCAGTTCCTGCTGCCGGCGCTCGCCGTCGGCTACCGCTCCTCGGCGCTGATCATGCGCATCACCCGCTCGTCGCTCCTCGAGGTGATGCGCGAGGACTACATCCGCACGGCGTGGGCGAAGGGACAGAGCGGACGCGTCGTCATCTGGCGCCACGCGCTCAAGAACGCCCTGCTGCCGGTCGTCACCGTCATCGGCATCGAGTTCGCGTTTCTCATCGGCGGCCTCGTGGTCACCGAGACCGTCTTCAACCTGCCGGGGGTCGCGCGCTTCCTGGTTCAGGCGATTCTCTGGCGTGACTATCCGATCGTGCAAAACCTCGTCATGTTCATCGCCGTCGTCGTGATCCTCAGCAATCTGCTGGTCGACATGCTCTACGGCGTGCTCGATCCGCGGGTCCGCTATGGCGGTTAGCCGAGTCGAGATCGCCGTCGCGGCCGGCGCCCGCCCGCGCGCCGGGACGTGGACCGCCCTCGCGCGCTTCGCGCGGAAGAAGCCGCTCGGCGCCGCCGGCGGCGTGCTGATCCTCGCGATGCTGGTGACGGCGATCTTCGCGGAGGTCCTCCAGACGCACGATCCGATCGCCACCGACGCCTCGGCCACGCTCGCCGCGCCGAGCGCGGACCACTGGCTCGGCACCGATCACCTCGGCCGGGACATTTACTCGCGCATCGTCCACGGCGCGCGCGTCTCGCTGATCGTCGGCGTGGCTTCGACCCTCCTGGGCTCGGTGCTCGGCGGGATCATCGGGCTCCTGTCCGGCTACGTCGGCGGCAACACCGACCTGATCACCCAGCGGATCCTCGACATTCTCCAGGGGCTGCCGCTCCTCGTGCTGGCGCTCGTGATGTCGGCCGCGCTCGGCCCGGCCGTCCACAACGTGATCATCGCGATCTCGATCCCGATCATCCCGCGGGCGGCCCGCGTGATCCGCTCGAGCGTGCTCTCGATCCGCGAGATGCAGTACGTCGAGGCGGCGCGCTCGCTGGGCGTGCGGCACCTGCGCATCGCGTTTCGCCACATCCTGCCCAACACGATGGGCCCCTTCATCGTCCTGTGCACGGCGCAGCTCGGGAGCGCGATCCTGGTCGAGGCGACCCTGTCGTTCCTCGGGCTCGGGGTCCCCGAGCCCTACCCGTCATGGGGCCGGATGCTATCGGTCTCGGCCGCCGAGTACGCCCAGAAGGCGCCGCACCTCGTGCTCTTCCCGGGCATCGCGATCAGCCTCGCCGTATTCGGCTCGAACCTGCTCGGCGACGCGCTCCGCGACACGCTCGATCCGCGGCTGCGCGGAAGCTGACGGTGGCGCGCGCGACTCCTCGAACACTCTGAGCCGCACCCAAGGAGATACCCAGATGCCTGACGCGAGGCTTGCCTGGATACCCGCGACCGAGCTGGCGGCGATGATCAGGAGGAAGAAGGTGTCGCCGGTCGAGGTCGTCGACGCGGTGCTCGCCCGCATCGAGACGCTCAATCCTCGGCTGAACGCGTTCGTGACCGTGACCGACGCGGCGGCCCGCCGCGAGGCGAAGGCCGCCGAGCGCGCACTCGGCAAGCGGGGCGCGCGGCTCGGCCCGCTCCACGGCGTGCCGTTCTCGGTGAAGGACCTCGTGAACACCAAGGGCGTGCGGACGACGTTCGGCACGCCGTTCTACCGCGACAACGTGCCGGCCGAGGATGCGCCGATGGTCGAGCGTATGAAGGCCGCCGGCGGCATCATGCTCGGCAAGACCAACACGCCGACGTTCGGCTGGATCGGCGCCACCCACAACCTCGTCTTCGGGGTCACGCGCAACCCGTGGAACCTCGAGCGAACGCCCGGCGGCTCGAGCGGGGGAGCCTCGGCGGCCGCGGCGGCCGGACTCGGCCCGCTCCACATCGGCACCGACGGCGGCGGCTCGATCCGCATCCCGGCGTCGTGCGCCGGAATCTTCGGTCACAAGCCCTCGTACGGACGCATCCCGACGCATCCCGCGAGCGGGGCGTGGAGTCTCTCGCACATCGGTCCGCTGACGCGCACCGTCGCGGACGCCGCGCTGATGCTGACGGTCTGCGCCGGGCCCGACGAGCGCGATCAATACTCGCTGCCGGCGTCGGGCGAAGACTATGTGAAGACGCTGCGCGGCGGCGTGAAGGGGCTGCGCATCGCCTACACCGACGACCTCGGCTTCGTGGAGGCGGT
>Ga0209055_1002817_pt1 | contig 10790 bp, 9 predicted proteins | sample GraSoiAngelo_110_FD_185875 | JGI IMG/M metagenome (GOLD analysis project Ga0209055, IMG submission 185875) | Grasslands soil microbial communities from the Angelo Coastal Reserve, California, USA - 14_0903_12_30cm (SPAdes) (version 2) | ecosystem: Environmental > Terrestrial > Soil > Grasslands ...
TCACGTCGCTGTCCGAGCGGCTCGATCCCGAGGAGGTGCGCGCCTTCCAGAACGCGCTGTTCGAGACGCTGGCGCAGGCGATCGAGCGCTACGACGGCTTCGTTGAGAAATTCGTGGGCGATGCCGTCATGGCGGTCTTCGGCGCGCCGGTCGCGCACGAAGACGACCCGCAGCGGGCGCTCGAGGCGGCGCTGCAGATGCTCGAGCGCGGCGGAGCGCTCAGCGAGCGATGGGCCGCGCGACTCGGCCAGCGCGTCCTGCTCCACATCGGCGTCCACAGCGGCCCGGTCGTCGCGGGAAGCCTCGGCGCCGCCGCGGGCGCCGCGTACGCGGTGACCGGCGACACGGTGAACACGACTGCGCGCCTGCTGGCCGCCGCGGCGCCCGGCACCATCCTGGTTTCCGAGGCCACCCACGCGCTGACGCGACATCGCTTCTCGTTCGAGCCCGCCGGCGAGCTGACCCTTCGCGGTAAATCGGAGCCGGTCGTGGTCCACCGTCTCCTCGGCACGCTGGCCGAGCCCCGATCGGGCCGCGGTCTCGCCGCGCTCGGGCTCGCGGCGCCGCTCGTCGGCCGCGCGGACGAGCTCGATCAGCTGATGAAGGCCTTCGCCCGAATGGCGCGCGGTCGAGCGCAGATGGTCAGCCTCGTCGGCGAGGCCGGAACCGGCAAGTCACGGCTCCTCTCCGAATTCTTCGCGCGACTCGAGGCCGAGGGGCAGCTCCGCGAGATGGCCGTGCGGCGCGTCACATGCTCATCGCTGGGTGAGCCGACCTACGGCATCTTCGGGGCGCTCTTCCGCGAAGCGTACAAGGTCGACCCGGCCGACTCGCTCGACGTCGCTCGAGGGAAGCTCTCCAACGGCCTGATGGCGCTCGGAGCTCGGGCCGACGAGGCCGCCGCGATCGCCCCCGTGCTCAGCTACGTGCTCGGCGTGGAAGACGCCAAGCCCCGGGACTTCGAGCCCGAGCAGCTGCATCGCCAGATCGCGCTGGCGGCGCGCGCACTGGTCGAGCGGCGTCTGCAGCACGAACCGCTCTTGATCGTCGTGGACGATTTGCACTGGGCGGATAGCGCCTCGGTGGATCTGCTGCGAAGCATCGTCGATCACCTCGCCGAACGGCCGCTGATGGTGCTTCTCTCCCACCGGCCGGAGGCGCGACCGCCGCTCGTCACGCGAGCCACCCAATTGATCATCCGCGTTCATCCTCTGTCCGCTGACGAGACGCGGTCGCTCGTCGGCGGCCTGTTCGGCGCCGCGGTCGGCGAGCCGCTCACCCGGCTCCAGGACTTCGTCGCGACGCGCGCCGGCGGCAATCCCCTGTTCGTGGAAGAGATCGTGCGGAGCCTGGTGGGCACGGGCGTGCTCGTCCACGACGGCGATCGCTGGGCGTCCACGGCGGCCTACGAGGCGGTCGACGTCCCGGCCACCTTGCACGGCCTGCTGCTTTCGCGGGTCGATCGGCTTCCCGCAGAAGCGCGGCGCCTCCTGCAGGAAGCCGCCGTGCTCGGCGCCGAATTCGAGGAACCGTTGCTGCGGGACATCGCGACCGACGCGGGAGCCATCCACGCCGCGCTCGACCGTCTGACCGATGCCGATCTGATCCAATCGGCCGGATCCGGACGCGATGGGACCCGATATCGCTTCACCCATGCGCTGGTGCACGAAGTGGTCTATCAGAATCTCCTGCTCTCGCGTCGCACCGAGCTGCACGAGACGGCGGGGCGCGCGCTCGAGCGGGTCACCGGCCCTCATCCCGAGCGCCTGAGCGATCTCGAAGCCCTCGGCCACCACTGGAGCCTCAGCGCGGACAAGCCGCGGGGCGCGCGCTATCTCCTGGCCGCCGGCGATTGGGCGCGCGCGGTCTACGCCAACGACGATGCGATCCGGCACTACGAGCGCGCGCTCCGCACCTTGGCCGAGTGCCAGGCGTGCGCCATCGAGACGTGGGCCCCGCGTGAGCGTCTGGCCGATCTGCAGGGCCTCACCGGGAGACGGGCCGAAGCTCTGGCGCATTACGAGTCGGTACGGCAGGAAACCGAGACGGCCGGCGATCGCGCGGCTGCCGCGCGCCTGCACCGCAAGATCGGCGCGCTGCACTGGGAAGCGGGGGACCGCGAACGCGCCGGCGCCTGCTTCGCCTCGGGGCTCGACCGGCTCGGCGATGATGGCGACCCTCTCGAGCGCGCGCATCTGTTCCAGGAGATGGGTCGGCTGGCGTTTCGCGCCGGCGACAACGCGGGCGCCATCGAGTGGGCCGAGCGCGCTCTGGCGGAAGCGGCGAGCGAGGAGCAGACGTCGACCGACCCTGAGCGGTCTCGCGAGGCGGCGGCCATGCGCGCGCAGGCGTACAACACCCTGGGGGTCGCGCTCGCGCGAACGGGGCGTCTCACCGAGGCGGTCGCCCAGATCGAGCGGAGCATCGGGCTGGCCGAGGCCCGCGACCTGTTGCAGGCCGCCTGTCGTGGGTATACGAATCTTGGAGTGCTCTACAGCTCGCTGGACCCGCGCCGGAGCATCGAGACGTGCCTCAGAGGGCTCGAGACCGCCAAGAAGGTGGGCGATCTCGGCTTCCAGTCGCGCCTCTACGCCAATCTCGCGGTGGCCTACTGCGCGCTGACGGATCGATGCGAGGCGGAAGGCGTCGAAGCCGCGCGGGCCGCCATCGATCTCGACCGCCGTCTAGGCTTGCTCGACCACCTGGCGGTGCCGTTGATCGTGCTGGGGCAGATCCACCAGTGCCATGGCGAGCACGCCGAGGCGTTCGCTTCGTATCAGGAAGCCCTCGACTTGGCCGAGCAAGTCGGAGAGCCGCAGCTTCTGTTCCCATGCTACGACGGCCTGGCCACCCTGCACCTCGACGCCGGCAACCAGGCACTCGCCGAAACGTACCTCGCGAAGGCGCAAAAGGTGTGCGAGCAGGCCGGGCTCGAGCCCGATGCGCTGATGGTGCTTCCGTTCCTATGCTGAGAAGGAGCTTCTCATGACGACGTCTGACACGCGCCCGCCGATCGAGCCCGGCGAAGCCGCACCCGACTTCACGTTGCCGGCCGTCGACCGGAACGAGTCGGTGTCGCTGGCCGACTACCGCGGGCGGAGCCCGGTGTTCCTGGCCCTGCTGGTCGGTCTCTGGTGCCCATTCTGCCGGCGCCAGCTCGTGCAGCTCGGCGCCACGGAAGGCAAGCTGAAGGCACTCGGGGTGGAGAGTCTCGCGGTCGTGGCGACTCCGCCCGAGAACGCCCGGCTCTACTTCAAGTTCCGTCCGACGCGCATGCGCCTGGCATCCGACCCAGAGCTGTCCACGCATCGCGCATACGGTGTGCCGCGGCCAGCCGTGACGCCCGAGCTCATGGAAGCGCTCGCGTCGACGCGGATCAATCCCCACGGCGACTATCCCGAGCCGCTGCCCGTCATGGAGGCCGCGGCGACCACCGCACGCATGGACAACTACGCCGGGACGCCGACGGATCAGGCGGACATGGAGCGCCAGTGGCCGCAGCTCAAGGGACAGTTCCTGATCGATCGCGACGGCATCGTTCGCTGGGCCAATATCGAGTGCGCCAAGGAAGGCCTGGGCGGACTCGGGAAGAATCCGCCCGAGGACGTGATCCTCAGCGCGGCACGCGCTCTGCCTCCCCGCTAGTGGATAGCGCGCCCTCCTTCGGCGGAACGATGAAGAGATGATCTAGCGTGATCACGTCGGGCCGAAGCCTTCGGGCTTCGCCCCCGACGATCCGCATCACGGCTTCCCGTAGCTCCGGCGTTGGGACGTCGCCCGCGACCTCGACCGTGACCTCTGCTCTGCGCCAGCCGGACACGCGAGCCTGCGGCGTGATGGCCAAACCACGCAGCTGAGACTCGCGCGCGACGATGTCGGACAGCTGCGACTGAAGGATCACCCCCTCCTCGTTCAGCTTCCGCCGCGCGGCCATGTATCTGGCCAGGATTACGATGGCGATCAGGATCGCGGCGAGGACGACGAGCGAGAGGACTGTGCTGGCGGTACTGCCTGCCCCTGATGCGGGACTGGTGGGGCGCGTTGCATCCGGGCCCTGGGCCCAGCTGCGAAGAGTCGACACGATCAGGAGTGTGACTGTCGTGGTCAGCCCGAAAGCGACTCGCATAGAGCCCTCCTTCGTCACTGCGAATTGGCGATGAGTAGACCTCCCCCTGCCAGCTTCGAGCTCCAGCTTGCCCTGTTGCACCACGATCCTGCCGGGGCGGCCGGGTGTCCAATACATTTTCCCTGCAATGTTGAGACGTTGATGATATGAGTCCGCGCATGGAGCTCCGCCACCTCCGCTACTTCCTGGCGGTCGCCGAAGAGCTGCATTTCGGGCGGGCGGCTGCGAAGCTCCATATCTCCCAGCCGCCCTTGAGCCAGCAGATCCGGCGACTCGAAAAGGAGCTGCAGGCTCCCCTCTTTCATCGGACGAAGCGTCATGTGGAGCTGACCAACGCCGGCCGAGTGTTCCTCGGAGATGCCAGAGCGCTCGTGGCCCAGGCGGCGCAGGCCGCCGGCAATGCGCAGCGAGCGAGCCGCGGCGAGATCGGCCAGCTACTGCTGGCCTGCGACCTCTGGGCTGACTTCCTCAACGGGGCGCGCATCATCCGGTCGTTCGCCCGGCGGCATCCAGACGTCGAAGTCGAATTGCGCGACCTCACGGCGGCGGAGCAGATCTCGGCGCTGGAGAGCGGCGGAATCCACGTCGGGATTCTTCGGCCTCCGGTCCAGAGCAAGGCCCTGATGAGCGAGCGCTTGCTATCGGAAAGCCTGGTCGTCGCGTTTCCAAGGGGGCATCGATTCAAGAATTACGGGCGTGTCCCCTGGAGGGCGCTCGTCGACGAGCCGTACGTTCTCTTTTCTCGCCGCCGAGCGCCGGCCTTCGAGGCGCTCGTCGCTCGCGCGTGCCATGACGCGGGAGTCACACTGCGCGTCAAGTACGAGGTGGAGCATCCGCAGACGATCCTGGCGATCGTCGAGGCCGGCCTCGGCTTTTCATTGGTGCCGGCCTCGCTGCAGATGGTCGGGCGACCTGCCATCGCCTATCGGCGGTTATGGCCGGCGGGTCCGACGCTGGAAACCGTCATCGCCTGGCGAAGGGACAGCGAGCTGCCCCTGATCCAGGCATTCGTCAAGGTGGCAAGAGAGGTCGCGCGTACGCGACGTTCTGTGTCTTAGCCCGTGATCCAGCCGCTCTCGGTGACGTCGAACTCCTGGTGGTCCGGGCCGCGAAACTTGATCTCGTAGTAGGACCGCGCGCCCGCCGCGCCGGCGTGACGAGTGTCCGCGCGATTCGTCATGGCCTTGGCGCCCGCCGCTTCCAGCTTGCGGCAGGTCTCGTCGACGTCGTCCACCATGAAGCCGAAGTGGTGGACGCCGGCGTAGTCGGCCTCGTCTCGCGGGCTCTCGCCGCTTCCCTGGTCTCGCGATTTCAGGATCGCCAGGTTGATGTACCCATCGGATAGATAGCAGCCCGTCCGGGCCTGGCCGACTTCCTTGAGGCCGAACACCTCTTTGTAGAAGGCTGCGGTCTTCTCGGGGTCCGGCGTCCGGATGGCGATGTGCTTGATCCTGGCCATTTGCGTGCCTCCCTTTAAAAGGGCCTACAGGAGCCCGTACAGCTTGCCGGCGTTGTCGCAGAGGATCTTGCGCTGGACGGCCGGGTTGACCGAGCCGAGGTCCTCGGCGATCCACTTCTGCGAGTCGGGCCAGATGCCGTCGGGATGGGGATAGTCCGAGCCCCACATGATGTTGTCCTCGCCGATGAGCGGGATCATCACGGCGACCGAGGGCTCGTGCTGATAGGTCGAATAGCCCTGCCGGCGCCACAACTCGCTCGGCTTCATCGAGAGGTTGAGCTGGTGGTAGCGGTCCTCGTACTCCTCGTCCATCCGGTCGAGGATGTACGGCAGCCAGCTCACGCCGGCCTCGCCGAGCACGAACTTGAAACCTGGGAAGCGATCGAGAGCGCCCGAGAACACGATGCCCGCGAGAAACTCGGCGGCGGCGATCTGGAACATGGTCGTGCGCGTGGCGCGGTAACGGAGGTCGTACTCCTGCTTCATCGCATCGTCGGACGGCTCGCGAACGGGATAGCCGGTCGTGTGAAACGAGATCGACATGCGACACTCCTGCGCGGCGTCCCACAGCGGATCCCATGCCCCATGCCAGATGGGAAACGCGGCGGTGGACACGGCGAAGTCGGCGCCCTTGAGCCCGAGCCCGGCCGCACGCCGGAGCTCCTTCGCCGCGGCCATCGGATCGTGGTTCGGAATGCACGCGAGCCCGACGAAGCGCCGGGGATTGGTCTTGCAGAAATCGGCGGCCCAGCTGTTGTAGACCTCGTAGACCGCCTGGATGAGCTCGCGGTCCTGCATGCGCAGGCCGATCCCGAGGATTCCGTACATCACCTCGGCGTCGATGCCGTCGAGGTCTTGATCCTTCAAACGCAAATCCGGCGTGGTCGGGTGCGGGCCGCCCTCGTAGAAGCCGACCTCGAACATCTTCTCGACGTGCTTCGAGAATCCGCGCTGGACTCGGTCGAAGCCGAAGCCGAGTCCGCCGAAGACACCCAGTTCCTTTTCCTCGGCATACCAGCGCGGTCCGTCATCGGTCTGCCGCACCTGGGGCACCCGATCGCGGAACCTCGCGGGGGCGTTCTTGACCCAGAGGTCGCCGGGCATCCAGGTCATATCGATGTGGCAGTCGGCGGAGATGATGCGATAGCTCATGGCCTGACCTCGCTCGAGTCGGAGACCGTCTCGGTCCGAACGTTCACCCTCATGGCCCGCCGGCAGGGTAGCGCCACCGAACGACACGGGTCAAGACGACCGTCGAATGTCTGGCCCACCTCGAGACGGTTTCGGATAGGTTGGATCTGGCGCACGCATGATCACCCCGGGATCGAGACCGGCCCCCGCCGGGTCCGCGCGGGCTCCTCACACGCGCGGGTCGCTCGCCTATCGAGGCGTCCGAGGGCTGATCCGCCTGTTGCTGTGGTTGTTCTACCGCCGGATCGACGTGGTCGGCCGAGAGCGGATTCCCGAGAGCGGTGGCGTGATCGTCGCCGCGAACCACCACAACTCGCTGGTCGACGCGATGCTGATCATCGCGACCGTCCCTCGCGCGATCACGGTGCTCGCCAACGCGCCGCTCTTTCACCACCCGCTGATCGGCCCGCCCCTGCGCATGATCGGCGCCGTGCCCGTCCACCGACGGGCCGAGGCCGGCGACGACCCGCGAAAGAACGAGGAGATGTTCACGGCGGCGATCGAGGCGCTCCGCTCCGGCGGCGTCATCCTGATCTTTCCCGAAGGACGAACGCAGCCGCAGCCGATCTTGCTGCCGCTCCGGACGGGCGCCGCGCGCCTGGCCCTCGGAGCCGAGCGCGCGCCAGGCGGCGTGGATCGCGTGACGCTCCTGCCGGTCGGCATGGTCTTCCACGACCCCGGGACGTTTCGGTCGGCGTCGGTCCAGATCACCGTCGGCACGCCGGTCGCCGTCGCCGATCTGGTCGCCGCCCATCGCGATCAGCCCGAGGAGGCGGTGCGGGCGATCACGACTCGGCTGACGGAGTCCATCACCGCGCGCATCGTGGAGGCACAGGATCAATACTCGCTCGAGCTCCTCACCGTGCTCGAGCGGGCGTGGCTGGAAGAGGCCGCGCGCCGCGGGGAGGTCCAGCCGGCGCCCGGCGCGCCCGCCGAGCACGCGCTGGCGTGGAAGCAGCGGGTCATGCGGGCCGGGCGCTACCTCGCCGCCCGCGAGCCACATCGGGTGGCCGAGCTACGGCACCGGATCGAGCTCTATCGCAGCCATCTCGACGAGGTCGGGATCACCAGCGACCAGCTCGGCCAGCCCTACACGACCGGCCTCGTGATGTCCTACGTCGTGGCCAACGTGCTGTGGCTCGCGCTCGGCTTGCCCCTGGCGATCTGGGGGATCGTCAGTCACGCCGCGCCCTACTGGCTGACCGGACAGATCGTGAAACGGCTCGGGCGGACGCTCGAGGAGGAGGCGACGGACAAGATGGCGGTCGGTCTCGTGATCTATCCGCTGCTCTGGGGCATCGAGGGCTGGATGCTCTGGCGGCTCGCCGGCCGCGGCGCGCTCCTGGTGTTCCTGCTCCTGATCGTGCCGTCCGGCTTGCTCACGCTCGCCTGGCGCGAGCGGCTCGGCCGGGTCATCCGACAGGCACGGGCCTTCTTCTGGTTCGTCACCGACCGTGATCTCCACCGGCGCTTGCTCGACGAGCGCCACGCGCTCGTGAGCGAGCTGCGCGAGCTGGCCGACCGCGTTCCCCCGGAAGTGCTGCGGTCCGATCGTGTGAGCGATGTCCGCTAGCCGTTGGTCGCGCTCGCCCGGCGTCATTCTCGGCTCGCTCACGACGCTCAACGCGCTCAACTATGTCGACCGCTACGTCGCCGCGGCCACGTTGCCCCTCATCCTGGCCGATCTGGCGATCTCGGATGCGCAGGGCGGTCTCCTCCAGTCGCTGTTCATCGTCGCGTATTCCCTGGCCTGCGGGCCGGCTGGCTGGCTCGGCGACGTCGGTAAGCGCCTGCGCCTGGTCGCGGGCGGCGTGTTCGTGTGGAGCGTCGCCACCGTCGCGTCGGGCCTGGCTCCGACGTACGGCTGGCTCCTTCTCGCCCGCGCGGTGATCGGCATCGGAGAGGCGAGCTACGCAGTGGTGACTCCGTCGCTCCTTTCCGACTGTTACCCGGCCGAACGGCGGGCGCGGATGCTCGGCATCTTCTACGCGGCGATCCCGATCGGCACAGCCCTCGGCTACATCGTGGGCGGCGTGATCGGCGCAGCCCACGGGTGGCGAGCCGCCTTCTTCGTGGCCGGCGCGCCCGGAGCCGCCCTCGCATTCCTGCTGCTCTTCCTCACGGAACCCGAGCGCGGCGCCCAGGACACGGCGCACGGCGCGGCCACGCCGCTCGGACTGACGCCCTCGCTCCGCGCGCTCGTGAGCCGCCGAAGCTATGTCGTCAACACCGCCGCGCAGATCATCTACACGTTCAGCATGGGCGGCCTGGCGACGTGGATGCCGACGTACTTCGTGCGGGAGCGCGGCATCCCGCTCGGAACTGCGTCGACGACGTTCGGGCTGCTCCTGGTGGTTGCCGGATTCGCCGGAACCTTGCTCGGCGGCCGCATCTCAAGCGCGGTGGCGCGCCGGCACCCGGGTGCTGATTTCATCGTGTCGGGCTGGTCGCTGGCGGCATCGATCGTCTTCACATTCTTCGCGATACTGGCGCCGCAGCCGGCCGTGTTCTGGCCGGCCATGTTCGTCACGCTGCTCCTGGTCTTCATGAATATCGGACCGCTCAACGCGGCCATGGCAAACGTCCTGACGGCGGAGCTTCGCGCGCGCGGGTTCGCCGTCACGACGTTGCTGATGCACCTGCTCGGCGACGCCGCCTCTCCGTGGCTCATCGGAGAGGTGTCCGACCAGATCGGCCTGCTCGCACCCGTCCTCGTCACCGGATGTCTGCTGGCCGCGGCGGGCGCGATCCTCCTCGCGGGCCGGGCAACCCTCGAGGCCGACCTCAACGCGGCCAAGGGGCAGTAGCGAAGCGATCGATGAGCGACGCGACTCCAGCGCTGTGGGCGATACGGCTCGGACTGGTCATCGCCGGCCTGGCGGGCTGGTTTTGGACCCAACGGCTCATCGGCCGGCGGGCGTGGCCGGCGGGGAACATCGGTGACGGCGTCCATCAACTGACCGCGCCGCTGAACCGGTATCTCCACGTGCACCCGCGTGCCGCCGACGCGCTTCTGGTCACGACCTCGGCGATCATCGACGCGCTCGGGCTCTTCATTCTCGCGCGCTCGATCTTTGGACCGACCGTGCGCCCGTTCCTCGGGCTCCTGATCCTCTATGCGCTGCGGCAGATCTGCCAGGGGCTCTGCGCGTTGCCGCCGCCGGAGGGAATGATCTGGCGCCGCCCGGGTATCCCGTCGCTGCTCGTCACCTACGGTACCGCGACCGATCTGTTCTTCTCGGGCCATACGGCGATCGCGGTCTTCGGATGCATCGAGCTGGCGCGGATGGGTGGGCCGATTCTGCCGGTCCTCGGCGTCGTCATCGCTCTCGTGGAGGCGACGACGGTGCTGGTGCTCCGCGCGCACTACACGATGGACGTCTTCGCTGCGATCGTGACGGCGCTCTGGGCGGTGAGCGCGGCCGACGTGCTGGCTCCGGGCGTCGACCGGGCGCTTGCCGCGCTGGTCGGCGCGGCGCGATGATCTAGCGCGCTACTCCGATCTCGGCGGGACCTTGATCCACGCCTCGGCGCACATCGGCACGCTCGGGTAGTAGGCCTTGGAGCTCTCGCAGTAGTACCAGTACCCCTCCGGCGCGGCGGCCGGCTGCTGCGTGTAGACGGGCTGCTCGACGATCACTGGCGCCGGTGGGACCGAGTAGACGGTGTAGGGATAGGGATAGTAGTACGGGTAGTAATAAGGGTAGGGCGGTCCCCACCAGAAGGACGATCCGATGAACACGCGGCCGTGGCCGCCGTGACCTCCATGGCCTCCGCGCCAGCCGCCCGCCCAAGCGTCACTCAGGGGGATCGCCACCAGAAGCAGGGCCACCACGATCAGCGCGACCCACGCGCGCCTCTTCGCGGCCGTCGTGCTCGCCCGTCGCGGCCAACTACGCATACCACTAGGATAGCGCCGGAGGCGCGCTGGGTCGAGCGTCGCGTGTTACCGGGACGGCGGCGGCGGCGGGGGCGGCGGACTGCCGGGCGGAGGCGGAGACGGCGGAGTCCCTG
>Ga0209055_1002821_pt1 | contig 10781 bp, 11 predicted proteins | sample GraSoiAngelo_110_FD_185875 | JGI IMG/M metagenome (GOLD analysis project Ga0209055, IMG submission 185875) | Grasslands soil microbial communities from the Angelo Coastal Reserve, California, USA - 14_0903_12_30cm (SPAdes) (version 2) | ecosystem: Environmental > Terrestrial > Soil > Grasslands ...
AACCGCTCAGCGAGTGGGGGAAAGTGTTGCACGATGAAGATCTGGCGGCCGCCATCCTGGATCGCGTCCTGGAACGCGGACGCTTTATCCATCTCGATGGACCCTCGGGTCGCACCCGTCATCTGAATGTAACGAATCGCGTTCTTTTCCCTCGACATTCTGAACGAATCTTCCGGCAGTCTTCTCAGATTCCTCTCGGGTTGTGAGCTCGGTAGCTCGTCGGCACTTGCGGCGGGTGGGATAGGATACATGCGTGTATAGGCAAGTGAGTATCCTATCCCAGGCGAAAGCATGTTCCAGTAAGGAGAGGCCGCGAGCAAGTCGCGGCCATCGTCGCATTATTGACCTCCGAGGCTGGAGCTCGGGTATCTGTCCCAGGTTTTTCCCGGCAAGAGAAAGCCCGCGCAGCGTGGTAGAACCGCGCGGGCTGTGACTGAGTACGATTGGTCTGGGTGCAGACCCCTCGCCCACAGCTTCGGGCCCTGCTTTCCCCGCAGAGCCAGGGTTTGCGGCGGCGCGACCCAACCGCAAAGTCCAGAAGACTACAGCGGCAAGCGATACTGGCCGTCGTTGTGCACGATATCTCCTTGCTTACAAGCCTGGCGGATGGCTAGCTGCGCCGTTCGTTTGGAACATTCCGTCTGCTGCATGATCTGGTGTCGCAGCTGGCCATAGCGAAGCTGTCCGCCCCTTGTGCTGAGAACTTGCATGACGTCGGCTGGTTCCACTTTGTGACGGGATAGCGGGGCCACGGGCGCCAAGCCGGTGCTGGAGAACCAGAGAGTCTGGGCATCGAGTTTGAGTAATCGTGGTGGCTGCGGTGCGCTGTAACGAAACTGAAAGCGCAGCTCGAGGGTAGGCAGTCGGGGGGAGGGGCGGGTGAGCAGCGTGTAAGTATCGCCCACGGCATGAAGAGCACTAGAGCCGCGAAAGGCGCTGCCGATTTCTTCTCGAGTGATGGATTTACGGACATGGTGGATGACGATTAAAGCGGCCCCGGTGGCATCGCGCAGGCGGAGCAGGGCCTGACAGAGAGCCGCCATGGCACGAGTATCGTTTTCATCCTGATCGTGGGTGGAGTAGAGCGGATCCAAGACGATGACTTCGGCGGCGGCGGCTCGTGCGGCGAGGACGAAGTGGTTCAGCCCCTGCGGTGCACTGAGCAGATGTCCGGTAGCTCGGGTATCGATAAGCAGATGATGATCCGCCGCCGCACCCAGCGCACGCCGCATGATCAGCAGGCGGCTGACGAATTGCGGCAAGGGCAGTTCGAACTGGCAGACCAGAACCCGGCGTGGAGCCGGAATGGAGAAGCCGATGCGGTTGGAACCGGCGGCGAGAGCCAGAGCGAGATTGGCGACCAGCAACGATTTTCCCACCTTGGGTTCGCCCCCGACGAACCAGATGCCTTGTGCCGGGAGCAGTCCCGGTTCGACCAGACAAGGCGGCGGAGTCGGCGGCTGCTGTTCGAGCAGCTGCGCCAGGGACAACACGGTTGAAGCCGAGGCTTTCTGCCGATCGCTATCTTTCACAAGAGCGCCTCCGCGGTGGCGTCGAGCAGGATGGCTTCGTTGACCAGGGAAGTCTTGCGCAGAGCCGCCAAGCGTAAGGCGGTCAAGGCCAGTTTGTTCACTTTGCGCAGGATGCCCTTGGTGGCTTGATAGAGAGCTTGGGTGGCGGTGTCATCAAACAGGGGCTGAGTCATGCCGGCGGCTTTCAGTTGATGGGCGAGGTAGGCATCGAGTTCCTCGCGCGCGAGTCCTTCCAGGTGATAGTGCACGGCGATGCGCTGGCGTAAAGCTTCATGCAACTGCAAAGACAAGGTGCGGCGCAACAGCGGTTGTCCGACCAACAGCAAGGTTAAGTAGTGGGAAGAATCCATATCGAAGTTGAGCAGCAAGGGGAACTGTTCCAGAGCGGGATGGCAGAGCAGATGAGCTTCGTCGCAGATCAGGATGGGATGTTGTTTCTTGCTCTGGTTCAAGCGCACGATGGCCTCGGAGATCTGCCGCACCAGATCGCCCCGACGGCCGGCTGGTTCCAGGTCGAGTTCGCGTGCCAGTTGTCGCAACAGGTCAACGCAAGATCCGGAACTCCAGTGCAGGTAGACGATCTTGTACAGGTTGGGGTTGAGGGTGGCGGTGAAGGTGCGGGCGGCCGTGGATTTGCCGGCTCCGACTTCGCCGGTCAGCAGGCCGGCGGCATGGTGCTCGACCAAGAACTGCAGCCGTGCCTTCACCTGATTCCAAGCCTGCGAGGCGAACAACTGCTTGGTATCCGGGCAATCACTGAACGGGGTTTTCGTAAAGCCGAAGAACGTCTCCCACATAGGTCATTACTCCTTATTCTTTGTCCTTCTCCTACTCCTGCTCCTCCCCGGGCTCGTCTTTTTTCTGTCGCAGGAGTCTCCACGAAGTTGATGCCGGTCGGTTGGGGAGCTGGGGAGGGCGAGCGTTTAGCGGAAGGGAGCTGTGCGAATTCGGCTCGACTTTCGTAAGATGGTGGCCGGTGGTTAACCCCAATCGGATCACCCTGGGTATTCACAACTCGAATCGTGCTTGCGCTAGGCCCAAAGATGTTCCGCTGAAGAGTGCCAAGGAACTTCTCTTGATTGCGATCAATACCCCCGTACCGCTGGTCTCCACGACCCTTCCAAAGGATGGCATACTGCTCATAAAAGTGTGCACTGCTGACCAGGTCCCCTACGTCACCTTCGGAGCTGGAAAGAAAGTCCTCGACAAAATCGCGAATCGACGGATTGTGAAATGAGACTACCAGGTGCTTGCCAATTTTCCTCGTGTTGATGGAGTTGCCGTCGAGTTGTCTCAGGGCATCATTCCAATCACTGCTCCGGGTGGCAAACCCAAAGCGACTCTGGCGAAACCTGTAAAAAGCCCAGAATGCTGTTTCTACATCATCAAGAAGAGGGTCGTCAGGGAGCGTACTTAGTACGAGCAAAACGTGTCGCGCAGCTTCGGAGATTTGGTGTCTGAATGCGTGATCCCATATCCGCGTTGGATGATCCAGACTGTCGACGAATTCCCGTAAATACAAAGACGCGGGGATTGAACCTGCGTGCGATGTTTGGGTCATGTACTCTATCACTCGGGGACTATAGTTCCGGTGATGCAAAATACTCTCGTAGGCTTTGCCCTGTAGCAGGGCCAACTTGTGTGCAGTCGGCAGACTGGAGAAATAAATGTGGTTGTAAAGAATTTTAGCGCGGATAGGCCTTGTGTAGTCCGCCAGATTAACAATGCAGGTCATGAACTCGATTGGGGGGTGCGCAAATTCCTCATAAAGTAGCTTCGCACTGTTGAGGATGTACTCACGCGTCGTTAGGATGAAACGCCAGTTTGGATTTGACGCTACTTCCTCCATGAGTTCAACAAGACGCTGCTCCTCATTCTTCTCGAGCTTTGCAAGGGCCGTTTTCCCGAGAAAATCGTCGAAATAAAAGACCTGCTTACGCTTCGAATTCTTAACTGAGCGAAGCTCTGACAAGTCGTGGGCAACCCTGAACGCTTCAAAGCCGTGGCGATCTACCAAGTCTGCGAGAAGAACTTCCGCCAGCGTCGTCTTTCCAATTCCAGGGATACCCGCGATGATGCAGTAATGCGATTTCTCCAACAGAACACGCGCACGATCAAAACTAGGATTTTGTACATACCGGCAAAGGCGGACTCGGACCCGCTCAAGATGCGCCTCTGAATCGGCAAAGATGCCCGCGTCTAAGGCCCGTCGAAGCACCGTTTCGCTAGTCAGCCACAACTTGAAGTGCTTACGTTCAATTTCGTCATGTTGACCGAGCAAGTTGTTGAGATCTTCGCGGCCAAGAATGTCGGATGGGTCTGCACAGTATGGTGTGAGGATTATCTTGATCTGCTCTTTTCGCTTGGGGGTAAGGGAAACGGAGGTCAACAGGATGTATCTGGTCGGCGCAAGGGTTTCAATCTTCTGCCGTTCCTTGCGACGCAAGACGCTGAGTAACGCCGCAAACCCGGAACCGGCGTAATGTTTGGACTGAACGACTAGCTTTGCCCATAAATACAGCAGCAGACATGCAGGCGAGGAGTTCAGTCACGCTGAAACCGAGGCATTCATTTACCTGACCGGACTTCTCATGCGGCTCATAGCCGAAAAAGCGCCGCGACCAGCTAAAGTTCGGGGTTGAACCGCCTTTCCGGGATTTCAATCTGCCGAGCTACTCTCGGCCTTCGCCTCCGGGAAATTCAGGCGGTTTACGGCTTCGCGGCGGAGTTGGGTTCGTGGATCAGAAAGGTCCCCACCCACCGGCAGACACACTCCCGCGCGCACCAGCAACCTGCAGGCCCGCCGAGTCCTATTTTGCGGCTCGGTGCGCAGGCTTGGAGCCGGCGCGCATCTCGGCATCGCGCGCCTCTAAGGCATGCTCCAGTTCTTCGACCAGCTCGACCAGCTTTTTGGAATCCTGCTCTTGGCTTGCTGCGGCAGCGATCTCTTGCCAAGAGCGATTGGACTTGCTCTCTGCTGAGAACATATGGCGCCACCTTCGCGAATAGCCAGAGTGTAACGCCAACGATATATGCTGGATGTTAGGACATTGTAAAAAGTGGCCTTTGTCCGCTGCCGGACAGATGCAGGATGTCGCAGGAATCGACGGCTTCACAACTGCCAATCTATGTGATTCAGGCGGCTGGCATTGAAAAGCCCAAGGTCCGATCTCAACACGTGGACTCTTCAATCTGACGACGGTCACTGTTCGTTGTCAGAACCTCTAAGAACAGCTTGGCCCCCAGGTCAAGCTGCACCGGATGCGCGCGGGTCCGAACCGCCGGAGGGGGACAACATCAATCCGATGACCTTGGCCACGATTCCGGCGCGAGTGGAAACTCCCATCTTGACCATTACCATACGCAGGAAAGATTTGACCGTGTGCGGGCTGACCGCCATGCGCTTGGCCATCTCTTTGTTGCTGAATCCGCGCAGGAGGAATGTCACCGCTACCTGTTCCCGTGGCGTGAGATGGAACTGTTGAGAGACTTGGGACAGGGCAAGAGATTCGGGGATCCCCCGTTCCAGCACAATCAACATCCTGGCATTTCCATTGGCGTCCAGCCGAAATGCGCGGCAGAAATAGAGTCGTCGTCCCGACTTGAACTGGATGACAGGAGGCGCCGTATTAGGTCTTAAGCGGATCCGACCATGGAGGAATGCGCGCCGGATTTTCTCTTCAAAAGCCTGGGAGGGGTTTTGCACCGGCCCCTGCGCCGGGTACGTCAGAATCCTTATCGCCTCATGATTCGCAGAAAGACTGCTCAACGTGTCATCGGTCACCAAGAAACCCAGGGCGGGGATGGCAAGCGCCCTACTGTTGGAGTGACTGGTATCCTTGCCAAGGACGCCTGGCTTCCGAACATGTGACATTCCTGCGTTCCTACGTGCATGTCAGATTCCGCAATCAGTATTGCCAGGGCTCTAGTGAGAAAGTCGAAGAGTGATTCTATTCAGGCTGGTCCCTCTTGGCTTGCTTCTGCAGCGATCTGTTGCCAAGACCCGATTGGACTTACTCTCTGCTGAGAACATGTGGCGCTACCTTCGCGACTAGCCAGAGTGTAACGCCAACGATATATTCCGGATGTTAAGAAGTTGTAAAAAGTGCCGTTGGGCCGCGTCCGACAGGCCATCCCGTCCATGGATGATGGTGTTTAGTCAGTCTCGTTTATCCCTCCGCTTGTTCGGCTTCCGGGAAATTCAACCGATTTACGGCTTCGCGGCGCAGTTGGGTTGAGGTGCCGTTTGGGGGCAGAAGGATATCCTTTCCACGCATCACGGTGTTCTCGGTGACGTGCGGAGTTACTTCTCCACCACTTTTTGAACCTGGGACTCAATTTACAAACTTGTTCTATCGCCAGGCTGAAACAAAGCAGGGAAATCAGCCCGCATATCAACGCAGCCAGAAGGTGGACCATATTCTGATTCCCTGGCTTTAGTATGGAGTCGCGGGAGAACCACTTTGGGTGACGACGAGCAGCACTTAATTTCGGATGCGTTGATCGAGGGGTGGGGCGAGGCGCTCGAACAGAATGACCCTGGAACTTGGACTCACTGCAAACGGGTGGCGGCGTTTGCGACGGTGCTCGCGCACGCACTGAAACTGGAAGAAGTTGAGGTACGAGCCATTGCCTGTGGTGCTCTGTTCCATGAAATCGGCAAGCTCGAGATTCCGGAGGCGATCCTGCGAAAGCCCGCAGTTTTGACTGCGGAAGAGCAGCTCGTCATGCGCGGCTACTGCCTGCGCGGATACGACATCGTGCGGAAAGAGGCGTCTCTCCAGGAAGTCGCGGAGTTCGTGCGCTCCCACCGCGAGCGATTCGACGGGACAGGGTATCCCCAGGGTTTGAAAGGCGAGGCGATCCCCTTGGGAGCGCGCATCGTTGGGGTCGCCGATACGTTTGAAATGCTTGTCCGCGATCGGCCCCACCGCGGAGCGCGCGCGTTCACGGCCGCGGGCGCAGAGATCCAACGCTGGTCGGGCCGGTTCTTCGATCCTAGGATTGTCGACGTGCTCTTGAACGTTCCGGATGAAGAATGGAGGAGGGCGAGCTCCAGTCTATAAGAGCCCACCTGCGATCCGGTGGGCGAAGCTTGTCGTCCATGGAACATGGTGTTCTCGGTGGACGTGCGGAGTTACTTCTCCCACCACTTTTTGAACCTGGGACTCAATTTACAAAGACATTCTATGGACAAACTAAAATACAGCAGGGAAATCAGCCCGCATATCAACGCAGCCAGAAGGTGGATCATATTCTGAGTCTCCTTCGTAAGACATGGGACCATAGCAACCCCAAAACCACCTAAAACGGCATCTCTAGGCGGTCGAGCCGGTCTCGGCCTTCGCCTCCGGGAATTGCAATCGGTTCACGGCTTCGCGGCGCAGTTGCGTGGAGGTGCCGAGATATCGCTGCGTCGTCTTGATGCTCTTGTGGCCGGCGAGCGACTGGACGTTGGCAATATCGCAGCCGGACTGCAACAGGCGCGTTAGGAACGTGGCGCGGAACTTGTGGGGATGGGCGCCGGCAACGCCAGCTTCTTTGGCGACGCGCTCGATGATCTTATAGATATGAGCGTGGCGCTTGCCGCGCACGGTAGGGAAGACCCAGCGGTGATTCCGCGGGAGTCTTTTGAATGCATCCACCAGGCGGTCTGACATTTCGATTTCCCGCTCTTCCCAGGTCTTGGGCGTGAACCCATATTCCGGCTTGGCGGAGATGTGCAATACCTTTTTCTTCAGATTCACGTCCTCCCAGGTGAGGAAACAGATTTCCTGCTCGCGCATGCCCGTGTAGCAGCAGGTGAGAATGAGCGCCTGCTCCACGCTGTCCGCTTTTTGGAGCATTTGGGTTACTTCTTCATCGGTGTAGACGCTCGGAGGTTTTTGGAGCACTTGGCGCGGCTTTATCTTGGCCGCCGGATTTTCCTTCAGGTTCCTGAACTCCACGCACCAGTAGAGAAACGCGCGGATCATGGTGATTTCGGTGTTGAGCGTCACGGGCGAGTCCACTTTGGTGGCGCGGAAGTCACGGTATTCCAGGATACCCGCGCGAGAAATTTCATTGAGGTATTTCTTGGACGCGAAGTACTCGCGGAAGTTCGCCAGCACCGAGCGGTAGCGGCGGTAAGTACTCAACTTCTGGTTGACTTTGACGTGGTTCAGGTACGCGTCGATGGTAGACGCGAGCGGTACCGCCGTCTCTTCGTCGGTCAAGGAAGCGCTGACCGTCCGGCCTTGTTCGATTGCCCGGCCCTTCAGCTCCAGAATCTTGCGGCGGCGAGCTTCCAGGACTTCGGCGGGCCGGGTACCGGCGCTCGCACGGCGGCGTTTGCCGTCTTCGTACCATTCCAGGTAGTAAACGCCGTTCTCGGCCCGATCCCAGACGAACTTGCCTTGTGGAGTTTTGCGGACGGGCTGGAACCTCCAGCCGTCATCGCCCCTAGAATAAAGAATCAGATTTACGTTGAACACTGGCAGACGCTCCGCGATGCTTACTGTCTACTTCTACTACAATGGCGGACAGTATGGCAAGTAAATCTTTTGTTTTCAACGGTAGGATAAGGACGGAAGATTCTCAATCTTCAAACCCGGGTTCGATTCCCGGTAGCGCTACCAAACCTCCCTAAGCTGCTGAATCCAGCAAGGTTCCAAGCCTGCCGAAACGCTTGTCCCAAATTTGTCCCAAAAGTCGAAGGCTGTGCCCCGGAAAGCGGAAATTTAACAACCTAAGAAACTAGAGGTAATTCTGAAGGGAACCGTTCGGTCCTGGGCGGAGCGAGAAGAGGCGGAACGAGCAGCATGGTTCGCGCCTGGGATCACTTCGGTGGAAAACCTGATTACGATCGAGGTCTAACGAGGTCCGGAGGCTGCTGCGGCCGCCTCAGTGGAAAGTGCGCTCGCCCGAAGCAGCGCAGGTCTTCTTGGTTGCTGTCGGGGGGCCGGGGCGGGAGGAGAACAGAAGCCCTAGTTTTCAGAAAGGAGAACAGTATGCGAATCTTGAATAAAGGAAAGTATCGTTTGGTAACGGGGGTCCTGCTTACATCAATATTGCTCCTCCTTTCAGCGCCGGCACTGGCGCAGAACGAGGAGAACGCCGAGGTTTCACGCCTTCTCGTAGACGCCAAAGAAAAAGCAGCGGTGTTGAGTCGAGATGCCGACGAGATGGAGGCGTTGAACGCTCTGATGTGAGTTGGCAAAGTCATGCAGCCGTGCTGGAGACAATGAAAGAGGACGTGAACGAGCTGGCTCGCTCCGTGGAGAAGCTCAATGCAGCGCGCGATTCGGCCTCTTCGTGGCAACGGCAGGCGATAGACCGCATGATGCCTCTCATGAGAGAGTTGGCATCTAATACGACTGCGGCAATCAACCACCTCAAAGAGCAGCCTACGCGTCCCATCTCGGGCTCATACAGGGAGTATCTCGAACAAAACTCCGAGACTGCTCGTGAGCTGGCAGATGTGATCTCGTCTTTCGTCCAGTACGGACAGACCCGGGGGAAACTCGAGAGGCTGGAGCAAAAGCTTGAGATTGGAAGTGGCAGCAGGGCAAGCAAGTAGGATTCAGGAACAACCCGTTGTTGCGCCTTCCAGGGCCGGTCTGGCACCGGCCTTTTATTCTTACCCGGTTTCCGCAACTCGAGTGCAGAAATGTAGCTTCCTAGCTCTGCACCTTCACGTAGCCACCGAGAACGGGTAACAGTGTCCTTCGAGGGTGCCGAGCCGCTCCGCGCAGGGTGGGCGATTGCCAAACCAGCAGGGATGGACGGTAGGGCAAAAAGTGATGGTCCCGGTTGCTCAAGCTGACTCTGGTGGGGCGGGGGATGCCATTACGTAGTTGAGGCAAACACAGAGTTTATGGAGCGTTGGTACGCTGTCGAAGAGCGAGAAAGGCGCTCACGTGTTGCTAACGTTTGGTCCGGAACGGGTAGCGACTACACGAAAGCCACTGGAACCGGTCTGGACCTCGTTTTTCTGATGCGATGACAATTAGCCATGCTGCAGAGGCGCGCTGGTAGCCCCCGTTCCACCGGAGAACTTTGTTTTCGCCGATATAAGCCCTGCGAATCTTGGTCCGGACCAGCCGCTTCCTGCCATGCCAGATAAGGAATGGCCAGAGCGACCCTGACGATTCCGCACGGCTACAATCTTTGAGTGGTTGAGGATTCGGCCGACAGCAATTTCGTTCCACTCACCCGGTCGACTGCAAATCGTAAAAACGCCACCGCATCAGCTTGCCGCTTCATCTCGTCGCCATGCGCCCATTTCTCCGCTTGCTCGATCAAGTTTTTCCACTGTGGATACTTTGCTTTGGCCCACTGAGCAGCAACCTTTTTGGAACCCGGATCGCCATGAATGACTGTGTGCAAGATGCGGCACAGATTCAAAACGAGGTACGACTGATAATGGCTATTCGCGAGCCACGCGGCGTCATCAATTTTCGGCACCCATTCCTGGAACAAATCTCTTGCACTAGCTTGCCGCACATCGCTGATGTGGATCGGTGGTATCAGCTCGTTGAAGTCAGGCCCTTCAAGCGCAATTCCGTGCTTGGACAGAAGGTAGTGATTGATGATCCATTCATTGCCAGCTGGTGCCTCGGCATAAAAAGTGCCAAATCCCCACCATGGTCGCGCTTTGGCGGGAGGCGTTAATTCGCACATGAGTTCCAGAGGAACGTAGGAGCACTCAATCCGGTCCGCCCACTGGGGATAGCGTCGCTCTACCTTTCTGTGCAACTGTTCCACCAATCCGAGTTCATCTTGCGTCAGTGGATTCTGAACGACCGCCTGCAAATCTATATCACTCCTGTCTGGGACGAAATCTCCATAGGCCAGCGAGCCGGATAGATAAAGGCCGACAATCTTTTTGCCGAGCAAGCGTTTCAACCCTTCCGCCCACTCGGTCAGTACTGTGTTGATCGCGGGATATGGAGTTACGTCGTTCATTTTCGCTGCCTCTGGACATATGCAGCATGGCCGCCCGTTTCGCGTAATTGGTAAGAGGTGAGGTGCTGACGAGATTGGTCAGCGGTAGTGCACGAAAAAATACACCACGACCGTGGCGACGAGCACCAGAAGCAGAAAGCGGAAGACCTTCCCGCTACTGCTGGCTTCGGGCACAAGTGGGGTGTAGCTGATCGTTCCGCCAAGCCTGCCGGAACTGCCGTCCGTCGGTTTGGCATTGGCAGCTTCAATTATCGTCGTTGTATTGGAAATGGATGTCGGGGCGGTGAGATTTCGTGCCAACCC
>Ga0209055_1002823_pt1 | contig 10774 bp, 8 predicted proteins | sample GraSoiAngelo_110_FD_185875 | JGI IMG/M metagenome (GOLD analysis project Ga0209055, IMG submission 185875) | Grasslands soil microbial communities from the Angelo Coastal Reserve, California, USA - 14_0903_12_30cm (SPAdes) (version 2) | ecosystem: Environmental > Terrestrial > Soil > Grasslands ...
AGCTGCGCTCGTACCTGCGCGACAAGCGGCTCCTGCTGGTGGTGGACAACTGCGAGCACCTGCTGGCGGCGGCGGCCGATCTGGTGGCGGCCCTGCTCGGCGCCGCGCCGGAGCTCCGGGTGATCGTCACCAGCCGGGAGCCGCTGTCCGTCGCGGGCGAGCACGTGATCCCGGTCCCGCCCCTGGAGCTGCCGCCGGCCGGCGGGGCCGGTCCGCTCGACCGGCTGCGCCAGAACGAGGCGGTGGCGCTGTTCACGGAGCGGGCGGCGGCCGCCGCGGGCGCGTTCGAGCTGACGGCCGCCAACCAGGCGGCCGTCAGCGACCTGTGCCGGCGGCTCGACGGCCTGCCGCTCGCGATCGAGCTGGCGGCGGTGCGGACGCGCGTCCTCACCCCCGAGCAGATCCGGGACCGCCTCGGCGACCGGTTCGGCCTGCTCACGGGCGGCAGCCGCGCCGCCCTGCCGCGCCACCACACGCTGCGGACCACCATCGACTGGAGCCACGACCAGCTGGAGGCGGGCGAGCGGGCGCTCCTGCGCCGGCTCTGCGTGTTCGCCGGGCGCTTCACGCTGGAGGACGTCGAGTCGGCCTGCGCCGGCGCGGAGGTGCCGGCGGCGGGGACGCTCGACCTGCTCTCGTCGCTGGTGGACAAGTCGCTGGTCACGAAGGAGGACGCGCGCGGCGTCGCCTGCTACCGGCTGCACGAGACGATGCGGGAGTACGCGCGGCTCCGGCTGCGCGAGGCCGGCGAGGAGGAAGCCGTCGAGCGGCGGTGCGCCGAGCACTACCGCCTGCGGTGCCTGCGCTCGGGCTTCGACGCCCGCTACCGGCTGCTGGAGTGGCTGCCGTGGGCGGACCTGGAGATCGACAACATCCGGTCGGTCCTCCGCTGGTGCCTCGACCGCGGGGACGCCGCGCGCGCCGTGGACCTGGCCAGCTCACTCGGCTGGTACTGGATGACGCGCGCCACGACGGAGGGCGTGCGCTGGCTCGACGAGGTGCTCGCGACCGGCCGGGTCGACCCGGTGGCGCACGTGTGGACCTGGTTCATGCGCGGGTTCCTGTCCGTCCTCCAGTCGGACCCGCCGGGCGCCCGGCCCGCGCTCCGCTGCGCGATCACGGCGGCGCGCGAGGCGGGCCGGCGCCGCGCCCTGGCGCACTCGCTGTGCATGGCCGCGATCGCCGAGCACATGGCCGGCGACCACGCCACCGCCCGGTGCCTCCTGGAGGAGGGGCGGGCCGCGACGGAGCCGCTCGACGACCCGGCGGCCACGCTCTCGCTGCTGCAGGCCCGGTCGCTCGCCGGCCTGTTCGAGGGCGACTTCGCCGCGGCCCGGCACGCCGCGTCAGAGGGCGCGCGGCTGAGCCGGGAGCTGGGCGACCTCTACTCGCTGGGCATGATGGTGCTCAATCTGGGCATGACCGCGCTCGTGGCCGGCGACCTCGGCGGCTCGCGGCCGCTGCTCGTTGAAGGCCTGCGCATCGCCGACCGGCTCGACGACCGGGTGGCCCAGTTCTACGCGCTCGACGCGATGGGCTGCCTCGCCGCGAGCGCCGGCCAGGCGCGGCTGGCGGCGCAGCTGCTGGGCGTCGCGGACACGCTGCGCACCGAGGCCGGCGCCCGCGTCATGGGCTTCCTCGTGCCCTTCCTGGCCCGGGCCCGGGAGTCGGCGACCGCGGCGCTGGGGGCCTCGAGGTTCGAGGCGGAGCTCGACGCCGGGCGGCGCCTGGGGCGGCATGCCGCGATCGGGCTGGCGCTGGGCGAGCCCGGGCCGGCGGCCGCGCCGGTGCCCGAGGCGGCGCCGGCCGGGCCGCTGGGGAAGCGGGAGGCCGAGGTCGCGCTGCTGGTCGCGGACGGCCTGAGCAACAAGCAGATCGGCTCGCGCCTGTTCATCTCCGAGCGCACCGTGGACAGCCACGTCCGCAGCATCCTGAACAAGCTCGGGTTCAACTCGCGGACGCAGATCGCGGGCTGGGTGGGGTCCGGGCTCGCCGGCTGACGCCGGTTCAGGCCGGGCGAGCTGGAGGCGGCGATGGAGCTGGCGACGAGCTCGCCACGCTGACACCGGCCCGCCAGGCGTCGCGGGCCGCCAGCCACTCCGGGCGCGTCAGGTCGAAGATCAGGCCGTCGATGTAGCGGCCGTTCTTGACCTCGTCCCACTTCACCCGGCCCGCGGACCGGTAGCCCTGCTTGCCCAGGGCGGCCGCCGACCGCGTGTTGGTCTCGGCCACGTGGGACCGGATCACGTGGAGGTGGAGGCGGTCGAAGCAGTACTCGAGGAGGAGGTGCTTGGCCTCGGTGCCATACGCCTGGCCCCGGGCGTCCGGGGCGAGGAAGCTGCCCGTCTCGCCGGTCCGGTGCAGCCAGTCCAGATCGTAGATGCCGACGCTGCCGATCAGGCGGTCGTCCTCGCGCAGGCAGACGGCCAGCGAGATGCTGCCCGGCGGCTGCTGCGTGTAGGCCTCCCCGATGAAGTGCGCGTGCTCCAGCGGGCTGCTCGGGACCCGGTGCCGGTACATGAACGTGTCCGTCTCGCCGGCGTCCATTCGCGCGAAGGCCTCGGCGTCCTCCGCCTCCATCGGCCGCAGGTAGACGCGCTCGCCGGCCAGGACGGGATTACGCATCGCGCACCACCCAGCGCGGGTTCAGCGCCTGGTAGATCAGGCAGTCCACGCGGCCGTCGGGACGGCCGAACCACTCCCGGAGCGTGGCGTTGCGCACCATGCCGGCGGCCTCCGCCGCGGCGATCGTGCGCGGCTGGTCCGCCGGCAGCTCGGCGGTGACGACCATCACCTCGGTCTCGTCCCGGAGCCAGTGGACCAGCAGGCCGAGCGCCTCACCCCGGAGGGCGTCCGCGTCGTCGCGCCAGGGCGCCATCCAGAACGTGAGCGCGCACGTGCGCACGCGGTCGCGGCTGATGAGCCGGACGCTGCCGACCACCTCGTCGTCCTCGCACCGCGCGATGGCCAGACGCCGCTCTCCCCGCCGCCACTGGTCCGTGTGCTCCTCCTTGAGGGTCTTCTCGGCGCGGCTGGCGTTGACCGGGAACGTCTCGTCGAGCCACGCCGCGCCGCGTTCCTTGTCGGCCTCCACCATGGCGCGGAGGTACACGCTGGCGCCGCGCAGGTAGGCCGGGCGAAGATCCTGGATACCCATGCGTCAGCGCGCCAGCATAGCACTGTGGGGAACTGGCCGAGCGGTGCCGGCGGGGCTCAGGGCGCCTGGGGCAGCCTGGCCCGGCCCTTCGGGACGGCCGGCGCGGAGGGCGGCGGCACGACCGGTCCGATGTCGCCGTCGGGCGCCTCGTCGAGGTCCACGATCACGGGCGCGTGGTCGCTCGGCCCGCTGCCCTTGCGGGCCTGCCGGTCGACCCAGGCGGCGCGCACGCGGCCGGCCACCGGCCGCGTGCCCAGCACCAGGTCGATCCGCATCCCCATGTCCTGGTGGAACATCCCGGCCCGGTAGTCCCAGTAGGTGAAGATCCGCGACTCGGGCCAGCGCTCCCGGACCAGGTCGTGGAGGCCGCGGGCCTCGAGGTCGGCCAGGGCGGACCGTTCGGCCGGCGTCACGTGCGTCTGGCCGACGTACGCCTCGGGGTCGAAGACGTCGGCGTCGGTGGGCGCGATGTTCATGTCGCCGCACACCACGGTCGCGTCGGGCCCGGAGGCCAGCACGTCGCGCAGGGCTGCGAGCCACGCCAGCTTGTACCGGTAGTGGTCGGAGTCGGGGACGCGGCCGTTGGGCACGTACACGGAGTGGAGCCGGACGCCGGCGCAGGTCGCGGCCACCGCCCGGGCCTCCTGGTGCGGGAAGCCGGGCCCGCCGGGGATCCCGATGACGACGTCGTCCAGGCCGACGCGCGACAGGATCGCCACCCCGTTCCACTGCGCCTCGCCGTGGTGGGCGACGGCGTAGCCGCGCCGGGCCAGCTCCTCGCCCAGCAGCTCGGTGAACGCGTCGTCCGCGAGCTTGGTCTCCTGGAGGCAGACGACGTCCGGCCGCCGCTGCTCCAGCCAGGGCAGCAGCCGCGGCAGGCGCTGCTTCACCGAGTTCACGTTCCAGGTGACGACCCGCATCGGACCAACGGTAGCGGGTGGGAGGGGGTGGCCGGGCGTCGGCCGTCCGCGCATCCCCAACCTCCCGGCTCATCAGCTCCCGCTCCGCCATGAGGGCAGGCGAGGCCGCTGGCGCCCCGGCACCCATCCTGCCCGGGCGCTGGGGCGCCCGTTCAGGATGGGACCCTGCCGGCTGGCGTCGGCCAGCACGCCGGGTGGTCAGGGGTTCCCCGGCAAGATCCGCCAACGCGGATACGTTGATGTGTCGACACTTCAACGTCCTGGGCGGCGGAGAGACGTTGAACTATCGACACTTCAACGTCTCTCCACACGCATCTGGGACGGCAGTGGCACAGTTGCGACCGCGACACGACCCACTCTCGCCTGGGGCGCGTAACGACGCCAGCCGGCGGGGGCCCGTCGTTCGCGGAGCCGCAGGAAGCGGCTCTGCGGACGATGGGTGCCGGGGTCCCAGCGGCTCTGCCTGCCCTCATGGCAGAGCGGGAGCTGATGAGCCGGAGGGTGGGAACGTGTTGTCGGCCGACACCGAGTCGTACCTCAGAGACGTCGAACCGGCAGCGGTTGCACCTCTGCGCCGCCGGCTGGCCGTGGATACTTGACACCCGTGTCGTCCGCGCGGCAGCGAGTGCTCTCGCCGCAGCTCCTCCTGCTCATGCTGGCGGGCGCGCTGGGCACGTTCGCGTACGGCATGGCGCTGCCGGTCCTGCCGCTGACCGTCACCGCCGCCACCCACGACCAGGCCACCGCCGGCCTCGTGACCGGCGTCGTGTCGGCGCTGACCATCACGATGGAGCTGCTGTCGCCCAACATCCTCCGCCGCTTCCGCGTCCGCGACGTGCTGGTGGCCTCGGCGCTCGTCCAGCTGGTGGCGATGGCGGGCTTCGCGGCGGTCCGGACGCTGCCCGCGATGCTGGCCTGGGGTGCGCTCACGGGCGCGGGCTTCGGCCTCTTCGTGACGGTGGTGGTCGTGGCCGTCGCCGCGCTGGTGCCGCCCGGCCGCACCGGAGAGGCGATCGGGTACTTCGGGCTCGGCGTGGCGGCGCCCACGATCCTCGGCCCGCCCCTCGCGTTCGCCCTGCTGGACGCGCGCGGCGCGGGTGCCGTGTTCGCGGCCGGCGCGCTGGCGTGCGCCGCCGGCGGGGCGATCAGCGGGTTCCTCCGGCTGCCGGCGACGCGCCCGGCCGCCGCGGGGTCCGGCGGGGTGGTGGCGGCCGTCCGCAGCCCGGGCGTGGCTCCCGTCCTCATCGCCCTCGGCTGCACGACGCTGACGTACGGCGCGGCGATCAGCTTCACGCCCTTGCTGCTGGGCACGTCGGGGCCGGCCTCGGCGGCGGTCTTCCTGCCCGTCTTCGCGGTGGCGCGGATGCTCGCCCGGACGGCGGCCGGGCGCGCCGTGGACCGCGTCGGCGAGCCCCGGCTGGCCGTGCCCAGCCTGGCGGTGGGCGCGGGCGCGTTCGCGCTGCTCCAGGTCCACGCGGCGCCGGCGATCGTGGTCTCGGCCGCGGTCTCCGGCGCCGCGTTCGGCGTGGTGCAGACGGCCGCGTTCGTCGGCATGCTCCACCAGGCGGGTCCGGACCGGTCGGCGGGCGTGAGCGGCATCTGGAGCGTGGCCATCGACGGCGGCATCGGCGGCGGCGCCCTGCTGATGGGTCCGGCGGCCGCCGCGCTCGGCCTGGCCGGCGCGTTCTGGCTGCTGCCGGCGCTGTTCGCGCTCGCGTTCGTCGTCCGCCTGCCCACCGCGGCCGCCGGCCTGCCTACCATGAGGTGGTTCCCGGAGGGCGGGTTTCGGAGGGCGGTGATGGACGTGCAGGTGGCGGAACGGAACGGGTTGGCGCCGGGCACCCTCGAGCTGCGGTCGGTCGGGCCGCTGGCGTTCGGGCCGGACGGCGTGCTGTTCGCGGCCGACAACGTGAGCGCGAGCGTGTTCGCGATCGCCCTCGACGACGACGCCCCGGGCGAGGCCGGCGGCCCGATCGACATCGACCAGCTCGACACCCGCCTGGCCGCCCTGCTCGGCTGCGCGCGGGACGACGTCGTGGTCCGCGACCTGGCGGTCCACCCGGTCTCGCGGGCGGCGTACCTCTCGGTGATGCGCGGCCATGGGGCGGACGCGGTGCCGCTGCTGGTCCGGGCCGGCCAGGACGGGTCCCTCGCCGAGGTGTCGCTGAGCGGCGTCCCGTTCGCCCGCGCGGCGATCGAGAACGCGCCCGGCGAGGACGACGAGCGGCAGGTCCTGCGGCTCGCCGAGGGCGCCGAACCGTTCGAGGAGTTCGAGGTCCGGGGCATCAAGCTGCGCATCGCCCGCGACCGGATGCGCTCGGTGACGGTGACCGACCTGGCGTACGCGGACGGCACCCTCCTGGTGGCAGGCGCCTCCAACGAGGAGTTCGTCTCGTGCCTGCGCCGGATCCCGTTCCCGTTCGGCGGCGCGGCCCGGTCCAACTCGCTCGAGATCTTCCACGTCTCGCACGGCAAGTACGAGACGGAGGCGCCGGTCCGGACCCTGGTCCCGTACGGCTCCGGCGACGTCCTCGCCAGCTACACCTGCACCCCGGTCGTCCACTTCTCGCTGGCCGAGGCGGAGCCGGGCGCCCACGTCATGGGCCGCACGGTGGCCGAGCTCGGCGCGATGAACACGCCGCTCGACATGGTCTCGTACCGCCACGACGGCCAGGAGTACCTGCTGGTGGCCAACAACCGGCACCCGCTGTTCAAGCTGGCCTGCGCAGACATCGAGGGCCAGGCCGGGCTGACCGACCAGCAGAGCGGGTTCGGCGTGCCGCGCCAGGACGTGCCGCTGGACGGCGTGGTCCGGATGGCGGTCCGCGGCGACGGCGAGGTGCTGATGCTGCGGCGGGACGGGGACGGCCACCTCCACCTGCGCTCCCACGCCACCGACGGGTTCTGACGAGGCGTCCGGGCTCCGGCTGAGCCCGCGCCTGCGGAACGGCCGGCCGTGCCTGCACGCGGCCGGCTGGACCGCGGGCGAGCTCGAGCGGCTGCGGACTGAGGGGCCGGAGCGGGTGCTGGCGGTGCTGCCCAGCGAGCTCGTCCCGGCTGTTGGCCGGGTCGCCGGGCTGCCGCCGTCGGCGGGGCGGTTCGAGCTGGCCGGCGACGAGGTCTGGTTCACGCCGCGGCACCCGTTCCCGCCGGGTCTGCGGTTCTCGCTGCTGTGGACGGGGGGCGGGCCGGGCGCCGCCGTCGAGCTGGGCTCGGCGGAGCCGGTGGCCGGCGGCGCCGAGCCGGTCACGTCGGTGCTCGAGATCTATCCTACGGGCCCGGAGATCCCGCACAACAACCTGAAGCTGTACGTCCACTTCAGCGGCCCGATGAGCGAGGGCCTGGCGGACGGCGCGTTGCGCGTCCTCGACGCGGCGACGGGTGCCGTCCTGGAGGGCGCGTTCCTGCCGATGGAGCCGGAGCTGTGGGACCCGGCCCGGCGCCGGCTGACGGTGCTGTTGGACCCGGGCCGGATCAAGCGCGGCCTGCGCCCGCACGAGGAGCTGGGCTACCCGCTGCGGCCGGGCCGGGAGGTGGTGGTGGTCGTGGACGAGGCGTTTCGCGACGCGGCGGGCCGCTGGCGGCGCCGGCGCGCCGGCGCTACCGGGTGGGCCCGGCCGAGCGCCGGCGGGTCTCTCCCGGCCTGTGGCGCTGGACGTGGCCGGCCGGTCCGGACGCGCCGGTGGGGGTCGCGTTCGACCGGCCGCTCGACCACGCGCTGCTCCGGCGCTGCCTGCGCCTGCTCGACGGCGACGGCGCGCCCCTGCCGGCGGCGATCGAGGTGGCGCCCGGCGAGGCCGCCGCGAGCCTCCGACCGGCGGTCCCGTGGGCGCGGGGCGGGCGGTACCGGGTGGCGATCGACCCCCGCCTGGAGGACCTGGCCGGCAACTCGCTGCACCGCGTGTTCGACCGCGACCTGGAGCGCCCCGAGGACGCCCCGGTGCCCCCTGAGGACCACGTCGTGGACGTCGTCTGCGACTGGTGAGGGGCCCGGGGTTCGGGCGACGGCGTAACGCCGTGCCGCCCTCATCCGTGCAAAGATGCGATGAGGATGCGTCTGTGCTCGAGACGCTGGTGGCCGCGCAGCCTGTTCGGCAGGATCGCGCTGATCGCAGGGGCCGTGTTCATCGGCCTCCCGGTCGCGGGGCTCCTGGCCGTCGTCCTGATCGGCTTGGTCGGGGCGCTCGCGGGACTGTTCCTCGGGTTCGGGTGGCCGTTCCTGCTCGGGTTCGGCATCTACAAGCTCGCGACCAGCCAGCGGCGCATGGCCGCCGCGCCGGTGGGCGCCGGTCCGGGCGCGACCTGGGCACCGCCCCCGCCGCGGCCGCAGCCGGCGGCGCCGGACCCGCCTCCGCCGCCGGACCCGTTCGCCCGGCTGCCCGGGGACGTGCGCGAGGTGGCCGACCGCATCCACGCCAAGGCCTCGTCGCTCCTCCAGCAGACCGACCGGTTCCCGCCCGGCAGTCGCAACCACCACCTGGTCCAGCGCACCCTGCACGAATACCTGCCGTGGACGCTGCACTCGTACCTGTCGATCCCGCCCGGATCGGACGACGTCGTGGCGGCGCCGGACGGCCGGACCACGATCCAGGTCCTCCGCGACCAGCTCGTCCTGCTGGAGTCCCGCCTGGACGAGGTCACGAACGACCTCTGGCAGGCCGACGTGCAGCGCCTCCTGGCCAACGAGCGGTTCCTGGAGGAGCACTTCGGCCGCCGCGAGACCGACGAGCTGCGCATCCCCTGAGAGGCGGCCGCTCGTAGCCTTCGCGGGGTGGAGGTGTCACATGACGACGATCTACCTGGCGCTGGATGAGGGGCTGCTCGTCGTGCGCGGCGGGGACGCCGCGACGCGCCTGGACGGGCGGGCGCCGCGGTGCCTGGCCGCCGATCCGGCCCACCCCGAGCGCGTCTGGTGCGGCACGGAGGACGCCGGGCTCTGGCGCAGCGACGACGCCGGCGCGTCGTGGACGCAGGTCGGCGACGAGCTCGCCGCCCTGTCCGTCAGCGCCGTCGCCGTGGCTCCTGACCAGCGGACCGTGTGGGCCGGCATCGATCCGAGCGCGCTCTGGCGGTCGGAGGACGGCGGCAGGCGCTGGGAGACCCTGGCCGCGCTGAACGCCCTGCCCTCGGCGCCGACCTGGAGCTTCCCGCCCCGGCCCGACACGAGCCACGTCCGCTGGATCACGCTCGACCCCGCCGCGGCCGACCGGCTGGCCGTCTGCATCGAGGCCGGGGCGCTGGTCCGCAGCCGCGACGGCGGCACCACGTGGACCGACCGCGTGCCCGACGGCCCCGCCGACACCCACGTCCTGGCCGCGCACCCCGGCGCGCCCGGACGCCTGTACTCCGCGGCCGGGGACGGCTTCATGGCGCACGGCCGCGGCTACAGCGAGAGCCGGGACGGCGGCGACACGTGGGAGCGGCCCGACGAGGGCATCGAGCGCCACTACCTCTACGGCCTGGCCGTCGATCCCGGCGACCCCGACACCGTCCTCGTCTCCGCGGCCAGCTCGCCCGCGCAGGCACACAGCCCGCACATGGCGGACTCCACGATCTACCGCCGCAGCGGCGGCGGCCCGTGGCACGAGGTGCGCGAGGGCCTGCCCGAGCCAGCCGGGTCGGTGCGCGCCCTGTTCGCGACCAGCCCCGCCGAGCCGGGCGTGTTCCACGCGGTCACCAACCGGGGCCTGTTCCGCTCGGCGGACGGCGGCGTCAGCTGGGAGGCGGTGCTCGTCCCGCTGCCCGGGCGCCACGCCGGCCAGTCGCCGCACGCGATCCTGGCCACGCCGTGACCCGCGCCGGCTGGTGGCTCGACGAGCTGGCCCACGCCGGCGGCGAGCACCTGGACGACGGGTACGTCGCCGGCTACGACCGCAAGGCCGGGACCGACCCGGCCACCGACCTCGAGATCCTCCGCGGCCTCGGCCTGGACGCGTCCAGCACGCTGGTCGACCTCGGCGCGGGCACCGGCGTGCTGGCGCTGGCCGCCGCGCCCGTCTGCCGCCGGGTCGTGGCGGTGGACGTCTCGCCGGCGATGCTGGCGGCGCTGCGGGCCCGGGTCGAGGAGCTGGGCCTCGGCAACGTCGAGTGCGTGCACGCCGGCTTCCTCACGTACGAGCACCAGGGCGACCCGGCCGACGTCGTGTACTCGCGCCACGCCCTCCACCACCTGCCCGACTTCTGGAAGGCCGTCGCGCTGCGGCGCGTGGCCGACATCCTGCGGCCGGGGGGCGCGCTGCACCTGCGCGACCTGGTCTACGCGTTCGAGCCGGCGGACGCGGAGCGCGCCATCGAGGCGTGGGTGGCCCGCGGGGCCGCCGATCCGGCGGTCGGCTGGACCCGGGAGGAGCTGGAGACGCACGTGCGCGAGGAGCACAGCACGTACGACTGGCTGCTGCGGCCGATGCTCACGCACGCCGGGTTCGAGATCCGCGAGGCGACCACGGCCCCCTCGGGGACGTACGCCGCGTACTCCTGTGTCAGGGCCCCGGCGTGAGGTGGGGGCCGGGAGCGCGCTCCCGGCCCCGCTCCCCCCTCGATGCGGTGATGCCGGACCTACGAGACCGAGAAGTCGTCGGCGAAGATGGTGCCCTGGGCGTACCAGCCGTGGACGAAGACGGTCACGCTGGTCGTGCCCGAGCCCGTCGTGAACGGCACGCTGAGCTGCGTGTAGGCCGCCGACGAGGGCGTGAACGTG
>Ga0209055_1002826_pt1 | contig 10772 bp, 6 predicted proteins | sample GraSoiAngelo_110_FD_185875 | JGI IMG/M metagenome (GOLD analysis project Ga0209055, IMG submission 185875) | Grasslands soil microbial communities from the Angelo Coastal Reserve, California, USA - 14_0903_12_30cm (SPAdes) (version 2) | ecosystem: Environmental > Terrestrial > Soil > Grasslands ...
AAGTCAGAGATGACGTGGCCGCGCGTCCAGTAGCCGTCGGTGAACTGGTCTTGGTTGAACGACTGGAACGAGCTGCGCGCGTACTCGAGCCGAGCATCGAGCCAGTCCTGCCCGAAGAGACCCAGGAAGTGCACGCCCCCAACGCCGCCGACCGTGCTGCGTTTCGGGAGTAAGTTCGAGGCCAGGAAGTGGCCGATGCCGCTGCTCGGGCCGCACTCGCCGCACGTGTCATCCCAGTAAAATTCCCCGTATAGTCTCAGATCGCGGCTCGGCAGATAGAAGCGATCGACGTTACGAAAGCGCAGCTCGCCGTCGACGCTGAACAGATTGTTCGTTCGCTCCTCTGGACGCGCGCGGACATCTCCGAACTTCGGATCGAAGATCGCCGCCGGGTACTGGCTCGCGGCCAAGTACGGTCCTCCCCCGTCGAACATGACCGCGCGGCTCGCGCCGAGCTCTAGCCACGTGGCCGGCGAGAATGTCACGCGCATCCCGGAGAGCTTCGCGTATGGATGATCCCGGCGCTCTTCGAGCTGGGCGAGGAAGATCATCGCCTTCATGGGCCCGACCCACTGCCCGATCCAGGGCAGCAAGAACGGCTCGGCGGAGCCAAGCCGGATCTGGTCGAGAGGCGCGGCGTTGTTCGAGAGCAGGAGATTGTTGCGGTATCCCGGGCCCCACGCGAGGCTGTCGCGGCCCACCAGCAGCTCGACGTTCCAGAGGGTGAGCTTCGCGTAGCCGGTGATGAGCCGCGCGGCCGTGTAGTCTTCGTTCGCAAGCAGCTCGGGCTGCAGGTAGAACGTCAGATAGTCCCCGATCTGCATGCGGGTCTCGAACGTCAGCCCGTTGTTGAATCCCCGATGGAACGAGCTGCCCTGTTCGTTCAAGAGCGAGAGACCGTGGTTCGCGTAGCCCCCGAATCCCTGGGCGCGATCGATCGGGGTGAACGAGAAGGTCCCCGGCGGCTTGACGCCGTCGGGCACCTGAACGCCGAGCGCGGCCAGCTCCACCTTGAACTCCTCGATCAGTCGATCGAGCACCGGCTCGAGGTCGCGCCGCAGGTTGAGGCCGTCGGGCTCGTCACGTCGGATGCGCGCGATGGCGCGGGCCACGATCCGCGCGGCCTCCACGCGGCTCAGCGGCTTCGTGTTCAGGAGCGTGCGATCGGCGAGCCCGGCGGTGACCAGGCGCTCCAGATCGTCGTAGGTGGCGTCGCGATATTCCGAGAAGCCGCCCCAGTTCTTGAGCGGCAGGTTGGTGCGATCAAAGGCGATCGCATCCGCGAGCGAGACGAGCGTCGCGACGAGGACCACCACCACGGTCGCGAGGCTCGATCGGGCCGGGCTCGGGCCAAGCATGGCGGTACAGCATAGCCCAACGGGGGGTATGATCCCGCAATCTGCCGTGTACATGCTGCTGGCGCTGAGTCTCCTGCTCTTCGTCCCCAAACTCGGCATGCCCCTGCTCGACCCGGACGAGGGGCTCTACGCCGAGATCGCGCGCGAGATGCTGACGAGCGGCGACTGGGTGATCCCCCACGTGAACGGGCTGCCCTATCTCGAGAAGCCGCCGCTCTACTTCTGGCTCACCGCGCTGACCTTCCAGCTGTTCGGTCCCTCGGAGTGGGCGACCCGGCTCTGGTCGGCGATCTCGGCGCTGGGCACGGTGCTCCTCACCTGGCGGATCGGACGGCGCCTCTACGGCGCGCCGGCGGGGCTCTTGGCGGGGGTCGTCGTCGCGACGGTCGTCGGCAATGCGCTGTATGTCCGCCGGGCGTCGACGGATCAGCTGTTCATGTTCTGTCTCACGCTCGCGATGTACGGCTTTCTCCGCGACGCTGAGCGACCCGATCGGGGACGCGCGCGCTTCCTCCTCTTCTATCTCGGCGCGGCGCTCGGCGTGCTGGCCAAGGGATTCCTCGGCGTCGTGTTCCCGGTGCTGATCGTGGGGCTCGGGCTGGCCACCGTGCGGCGCTCGGGCCTGCGTTCGTCGGTCCCGCTCGGGTGGCGCGAGCTCAATCTGGTTCGGGGGACGGCGCTGTTCGCGATCATCGCGGTGCCCTGGCACGCGCTCGTCGCGTGGCGCTCGCCGATGCTCTTCAACTTCTACGTCGTGGACAATCACCTGCTCCGCTTTCTCAATGCGCGTCGGTACGTGGAGGACGACGTCCCGAGCTCGACGCTCGCCTTCCTGGTCGCGAGCTTTCTCTGGGCGTTTCCGTGGAGCGTCTTCACTCTGGCGCGCCGCGACCCGGGTCGGTCGCCGCGGGGACGCTGGCGGCCGGTCGTCGTGATCTGGCTGGTCGCCGTCGTCGGGCTCTTCGCGCTCTCGCGTTTCAAGCACGAGTACTACGCGCTCCCCGCATTCCCCGCCCTGGCGGTGCTCGTCGGCGCCGCGTGGACTTGCGGGCGCGACATCGGTCGCTGGCTCGTGATCGGGCTGGTCGGGTGCGGCGCCGTGGGAATCTGGGCCCTGTGGGTCGGCGCGGCGCTGACGCCCGCACAAGCCTTGAACGGTTTGGCCGAGCTCAACGCCTACTATCGCATCCTCCGCGACCAGGGCGCCGCCTTCCCATTCGCCGCGGCCCGTCCCTTCGGTGGGCTACTGCAGGGGCTGGGGATCGTCCTCATCGCGGGCTGGGGATTGGCGACGCTCTTCTGGCTTTGCGGCCGGCACCGGGGCGCATTCGTCGCGCTTGTCGGCGTGGCCGGGGCGATCACCGTACTGATCTTCAGGCTCCTGGACGTGGTCGAGCCCGTTCACTCGGTGAAGGAGACGGCGCGGGCCATCACCGCCGAGGCCGGCCCGGCGGACGTGCTCGTCGTCGAGGGCACGCTCGAGTACAGCCCGGCGCTGCCCTTCTACACCGGGCGCCGGTTCGTGATGGTGAACGGCGCGCTCGACTACTTCTCGGTCGCCGCGTCGCTACCGGAGGCGCGCGGGCTCTTCATGAGCACCGGGGACCTGCTTCGTCTCTGGGATGGGCCGCAGCGCGTGTTCCTCGTGGTGCGTCGCCCGCGCGGCCAGAGCGTGGTGGCGGCGCTCCCAGCCGCACGAGTACACGAGATCGGGCGCTACGGCTCGCGCTGGCTCTACTCGAATCGCTAAGCGCGGCGCTCGATCGGGTTCTCTCCGCGCTCCTCCAAAGCGAACCAAAAATCCGAAGAAATACCGAGAATCACAGCTGAGAATTTTCGGAAACGCGTAAAGCGATGAGAGCGCTACGTTTCTCAAATTTGCGATGTCAAGATCGCCGCGCACGTTGTCGCAGCGACAAACTGATGACACGAAGTCGCGCGTGCGTCCGCGCGTCGCGGTAGTCAGCGCGGCTCCACTTCCTCACGATTCACAGTCATTTACGTCGTCGTGAGTCGAATCGAGTCGCTTTGGCACCGCCCGTGCAAAAAAATTTTGCACACAGGGAAGACCCCCTTCTCGATAAGGGCAAACCCGTCGCGAGACGGGGACGCAAAGCCACGGGTCAGGCCGCGAGCCTGATCGCCGGGCTGCCGAAGGAGGGGTGGCGACCACCCCCGGGACACGGTGGTCTTCCTCAAAGGGAGATCACGCTCATGTTCGAATGGCGGTGGCTCCTGGGTCTCGGTCTGGCCCTGGTTGCGGTTTTCGGTGCAACGAATCCGGCGAGCGCCGGAGTGCTGGACGCTTCGTGGACTGCTCCCACGACGAACAGTGATGGGAGCGCCCTGACGGACCTCGGGTCCTATCGCGTCTACTACTCGACCTCGGCCACGCCGTGCCCTGGCGCGACCTTCTTCACGGTCGCCTCCGCGACATCGACTCCGCCGTCGAGTCAAACGGTCAGCTTCCGGCTCACGGGCCTGGCGACTGGCGCGACCTACAACGTCTCGGTCACCGCAGTGGATACCGGCGGCAGCGAGAGCTCGTGCTCTTCCGTCGCGAGCGCCGTCGCACAGGTCGATATCGGCGTCACCCCGACCGGCACCACGGCTTTTGGCAACGTCAACGTCGGCAGCTTCGCCACCCAGACCTTCACTGTCCAGAGCACGCGCTCCGGCACCATCACGGGCACGGCCTCCGTACCGGCGCCCTTCAGCATCGTCTCCGGCAGTCCCTTCACCCTCGTCGGCACCGGCGCCACTGCGACCGTGACCGTGCGCTTCGCGCCGATCAGCGCGGTGCTGTCGAGCACGAACGTCAGCTTCACCGCGGACGGCGACACGATGTCGCGGTTGGTGACCGGCAGCGGCGTGTCGACGGGCTCCACGCTGACAGTTTCCAAGGCTGGCGCGGGCAGTGGAACGGTGACGAGCAGTCCTGCCGGGATCTCCTGCGGCGCGACGTGTTCGGCCTCCTTCACACCCGGCACCGTGGTCACGCTGACCGCCGCACCCGGGGCCGGCTCCACCTTCACCGGCTGGAGCGGCGGCGGCTGCACCGGCACCGGTACCTGCAGCGTCACGATGAACGCGGCCACCTCCGTCACGGCTACCTTCATGCAGTCGTCCTTCGCCCTCACCGTGACCAAGTCGGGTGGCGGCAGCGGGGCCGTCACCAGCGTCCCCGCCGGCATCTCCTGCGGCGCGACCTGCTCGACCTCCTTCACGACCGGCACCGTGGTCACCCTGACCGCCGCGCCCGCGGCCGGCTCCACGTTCACCGGCTGGAGCGGCGGCGGCTGCACCGGGACCGGCACCTGCAGCGTCACGATGAACGCGGCCACCTCCGTCACGGCCACCTTCATCCAGTCGTCCTTCGCGCTGACGGTGACCAAGTCGGGCGCCGGCAGTGGCACCGTCACGAGCTCGCCCGCCGGGATCTCCTGCGGCGCGACCTGCTCGGCCTCGTTCACGAGCGGCACCGCGGTCACCTTGACGGCCGCGCCCGCGGCCGGCTCCACCTTCACCGGCTGGAGCGGCAGCTGCACCGGCACTGGAGCCTGCAGCGTCACGATGAGCGCGGCGCAAGCCGTCACGGCTACCTTCGCCATCAGCAGCATCAGCTTCACTGACAGTCCGTTGGTCGCCCGGAGTACCGTCGTGAAGGCAGTGCACATCACCGAGCTGCGGACGGCTATCAACGCTGCGCGGACGCGGAACGGGCTCGCGGCTTCGACCTGGACCGACCCGACGCTCACGGCCCGGTCGACCACGCTCAAGGCGGTTCACATCACCGAGCTGCGCACCGCGCTGAACCAGGTCTACACGAGGCTGGGGAGAGCGCTGCCGACATACACAGACCCGACGCTCGTCGCGGGCCAGACCACGTCCAAGGCCGCGCACGTCCAGGAGCTGCGCAACGCCGTCAACGCCGTGCCGTAAGCCGGGAACGCAGGCCGGGAGGACGCTCTCGGTTTTCTTGACTCGCTCGGCCGGGGGGCGCTAGCGTGAAATCCTGGCGATGCGCACCTTCCTCTACTACCTCTACGGCCGGCTTCTGTTACAGCAGGTGCGCGGGCGGGACGTTCCGCGCCATCTGGGGATCATCCTCGACGGCAACCGCCGCTACGCGCTCGAGCGCGGCGTCCCCGATCTCCGAGAGGCGTACGCGCTCGGCGCCGAGAAGCTCGATGAGGTCCTCGAGTGGTGCGCCGAGATCGGGATCCGGGCGGTAAGCCTCTGGGTCTTCTCGACCGATAATTTTCACCGTCCGGCGACCGAGGTATCAGGAATCCTGTCGGCGGTCGAATCCAAGCTGATCCGGCTCGCGCAGCATCCGAGCTCCCATCGCCTGGGGCTTCGCGTGCGCGCGGTCGGCAAGCTCGATCTCTTGCCGGACTCGACGATCGCGGCGATTCGAGCGGCCGAGGAGGCCACTGCGGGCAATCGCGCGATGGACCTGACGTTCGCGCTCGCCTACGGCGGCCGTCAGGAGATCATCGACGCGGTGCAGGCCATGCTTCGCGAGAAGAACAAGCAGGGCGAAGATCTTCAAGCCATCATCGACGGCGTGACGGAAGAGACGATCGGCCAGTACCTCTATGCCCCCGACCTGCCCGACCCGGATCTCATCATCCGCACGAGCGGCGAGATTCGCCTGTCGGGTTTCTTGTTGTGGCAGAGCGCCTACAGCGAGTTCTACTTCTGCGACGCTCACTGGCCCGCGTTCCGCAAGGTCGACTTCCTCCGCGCCGTTCGAGCCTATCAGCAGCGCGAGCGCCGCTTCGGCAGCTGACTCGTCCGATTGCTCCACGCTCGTCGCGGGCCTCGCAGTCACGCGAGGAGCGCGGTGGATCGATCTGCGCTAAGCTGGGTCGCCATGAGACTGGCCGGCAAGGTCGCGTTGATCAGCGGGGCGGCACGCGGGATGGGCGCCGCCGAAGCGTTGATGTTCGCACGGGAGGGCGCGCAGGTCGTCATCGGCGACGTCCTCGAAGCCGAAGGACGCGGCGTCGAAGCGGACATCAAGGCGAAGGGCGGCGAGGCCGCCTTCGCGCGTCTCGACGTCACGAGCGAGTCCGACTGGCAGAAGGCGGTCGGCGTGGCCCAGAGCCGCTTCGGCAAGCTGAACGTCCTCGTCAACAACGCCGGCATCGGTGGTGGAGGTCGGATCGAGGACACCACGGTCGAGGACTGGGACCGCATGATGGACATCAATGCCAAGGGCGTGTTCCTCGGGACCAAGAGCGTGATCCCGGCCATGCGCCGCGCCGGCGGCGGATCGATCATCAACATCTCGTCTCAGCTCGGCCTCGTCGGGACGGACAACAGCAGCCCGCAGTACCAGGCCTCGAAAGGTGCCGTGCGGCTACTGACCAAGGCCACGGCGATCCAGTACGCACGCGAGGGCATCCGCGCCAACTCCGTCCACCCCGGGCCGATCGTGACGGCGATGACGGAGCGGCGCCGGGCCGATCCCGCCCAGCGCCAGCTGATGATCTCGCGGATTCCACTCGGCCGGTACGGTGAGCCCGATGAGGTCGCCTACGGCGTCCTGTATCTGGCTTCGGACGAGTCGGCGTTCATGACCGGCAGCGAGCTCGTCATCGACGGGGGCTGGACCGCTCAGTAACGCACGGAGGGCGTCGATGTCGTCATGCCCGGGATGAACGGTCCCGAAGCCGCACAGCGCTTACACGAGATTCGGCCGGACCTGAAGGTCCTCTTCTAGCCCGTCAGCCTCGAGGCGCTCGGACGCAAGGTCCACGAGATCCTCGACTGCCGCTCTCGGTTCTCGCGTCCACCGCAACCGCCTCGCTGATTTACAACGTGTTTTCGCCCATTTTCAATGACGCGATCGAGACCGTCGTGGCGCGCACGCGATTACTTGACAAGTCTGGGCTGGCGCCGCAAAGTCCTATACCCAGGAGGGTAGCGTGTCAGTGCAAGGCGAGCGTTTATTGGCAGCCATTGAAGCTGAGATCAAGAACATCTCGAAGCTCGAGCACACTCTGGCGCGAACGAAGCTTGTGTTGCAAGAGCAGGCGAGCCGGCTGCGTCTGGGCACCAATCCGGAGCTCGTGATGACTTCGCTTCGGCTGGCTGTCCCCCATGAGACGACGCTCGCCCTCATCGAGCGAGTCGACCCGGTTCTCTCCACCCCGGCCGAGCTCCCCCCCAAGAACTGAGCGGCGAGCTTCCCTTGCGGCTACTGGCTGCGCGGTTTGAGCAGCCAGTCGATCACGGCGCGCGAATCGTCTGAATCGGTCGACGGAGCTGGCCGCTGCGGTGCGGCCGCCGCAGGAGGAGCCTGTGCCGGCGTCGGCTCTCGACGCTCGCTCCTGGGCACGGCCGGCGTCGTTTCCGCTTGAGCGGATGGCGTCGGCGCTGGCCGCGCAGGCGGTGCGACAGCCGGAGCGGATGGCGTTGGCGCCGGCCGCGCGGGCGGTGCGACAGCTGCAGCGGGTGGCGTCGGCGCCGGCCGCGGGGGCGGTGCGACAGCAGGAGCGGGCGGCGCGACAGGCGGCGGGGTGGTCGGCGCGGGTGACGAGACGGCCGGTGTCGGTGGCGGCGTCACCTGCCGAGCTGTGGGGGTCGGTCGGCTTTCGGCCGGGGCAGCCGCGGGCGGCGCAACGGCCACAGGAGGACGCGCGGGCTGAGGCGCCCGCTCCACCGGCGGCGTTGACACCGTGGGCGCGCTCCTGATCGGCGGTGGGACGCTCGTCTCGGGAGCTCGGACGCTCGGCGTTAAAGACTCACCGACAGGCGCTCGTCCCGTGTCGATCAACGGCGTTCCCGGCTTTCGGGGCTCCGCCGACGGAGGCTGAGTTGGGGGAACCAGCTCACGGACGGTCGGCGGCGTGGACGAGGGCGAGCCGGGTGGCCGCAAGGCCAGCGCACCCCAGATGACAGCCACGAGGGCGAGGGTCGCGAGGGCGGAGCCGCCCACGATCACCGCGGCCCGCTTCCGCCGGGGCGCTGGGCCATGGGCGCCGGTCCACAGAAGGTTGAGAATGTCGCCCATCAGCGGACGCGGCTCCGGTTGCTTGTAGAGCGCGAGCGAGACGGCTCGCGACACCGAGGCGGGCACGCCGTCACGCCGGCGGTGGATCGGGATCGGCGCGTCCTTCAGGTGCTTCGCGAAGATCGCGTCGCGCGTCGAGCCCTGGAACGGCGGAGTCCCGCTCAGCAGCTCGTACAGGACGATCCCATAGGCGTAGATATCGGTCTTCTCGGTGACCGGGCCCTTCTGGATCTGTTCGGGCGACAGATATTCAGCCTGCGGGTCGACGTTGACGAGGCCCTGGATCTCGCGAGCGTCGCGGATACCCGCCAGCTCCACGTCCAGCAGCTTGACGTGGCCATCCTCGAGCACCATCACGTTACGAGGATAGATGGCGCCGTGGATGAATCCCATGTTGTGCAGGGTCTCGATGGCTCCGCCGAGCTCGAGGGCCACTCGCAACGCCGCGTGGACCTCGAGCGGCGTTCGACCGGACATCAACTCACTGAGTCGGCGGCCCTCGACGAACTCCGTGACGGAGAAAGGCCGGCCCTTGTCGAGCTCGCCGAACTCGAGGACTCGGGCCATCGCGGGATGAGAGGTCGAGGCGCTGACGATCGAGCGGCCCATCCTGATCACGGCCTGCGCAGCCTGCGGCGCGTTCGCGAAGCTGCGCGGGAGGAAACGGATCGCGACCCGATGGCCAGTCGATTCATCCTCACCGGCGCAGACTGTTCCGAATGCGCCTGCGCCGATCTCGCTGACGACGCGGTAGCGACCTCGCACGCGCAGCCCGCTCGGGAACCGCTCACCGAGCTGGCCGTTCGGAATCGCCGCAGGACCCGTCTGGGCTTCTCTTGTCACTCCTGTAACCCCCTCGACAACGTAACGACTATTCATACATCATAGCTGGGGCCGCGCGTCAAGTAGCCCGGGAGTCCCTGGGACCTCCGAATGGGATAATCAGCCCTGCAATGAGCCTCCGCAGCACCCTCCTGGTCCTCGCCTGCTCCCTCGTCACCGCCGGCACCCCTGCGGCCTCGCCGGCCACCTCCGGGCCCGAAGGCCCCCGGGTCCGGGTGGAGCTCGTCAGCGAGGTCGGGGGCATCGCCCCGGAGCAACCCTTCTGGGTCGCCCTGTACCAGCGCATCTCACCCGGCTGGCACACCTACTGGGTGAACCCGGGCGACTCGGGCGAGCCGCCGCGGGTCGAGTGGGCCCTGCCGTCAGGCTTCACGGTAGGCGAGATCGCCTGGCCAGCGCCAGAACGCATCGTGGTGGGCCCAGCGATGACGTACGGCTACTCCGGCGAGGTCGTGCTGCCGATTCCAGTGACGCCGCCAGCCGGCCTCAGGCCGGGTGACCTGGTAACCCTGCGAGGCCGGGCGAGCTGGCTCGTCTGCGAGAAGGTCTGCATCCCCGAGGAGGCTCCCATCGCGTTGACGTTGCCGGTCGTGCGGGGCGCGCCGGCACCAGATCCCCGCGGGGCGAAGCTCATCGCGGCCGCCCGACGGACCATTCCGACGCCGAGCCCATGGCAGGCATCGTTCGTCGCCACGACCGAGGACGTCAGGCTGACGGTCGACGCCCCGGGGTTGATGGCCGAGCGCATCACCGACGTCTGGTTCTATCCCGCGCAATGGGGAGCGATCGACCTTGCGGCCCCACAGCGAGCTCGCGTCGAAGCCGCCGGCATCGAGCTCGAGGTCGCGCGGGGGTCTCTGCGTGAGGCAGTCGCCGCGCCGATCGAGGGCGTTCTGGTCGTTGCCGAGCGCCTGGACGGCGGGGTCGCGCGCCACGCTTTCACGATGAAGGCCTCGCCGAGATCGGCGGGCGAAGCCGGTCAGACGGCGCTCATCTCGTTGCTTCGAGCGCTGGGACTGGCCGTCGCCGGTGGGCTCGTGCTGAACCTGATGCCATGCGTGCTGCCCGTTCTCTCTGTCAAGGCGCTCGGCCTCGTCCAGCATTCGAGCGGGCGGCTCGCGTTGCTTCGCGCTCACGGCCTTGCGTACACCGCCGGTGTGCTCGTGTCATTCGCGGTCGTCGCAGGAGCGCTGATCGGGCTCCGCGCGGGTGGCGAGCAGCTGGGCTGGGGCTTTCAGCTCCAATCGCCGGCCTTCGTCACGCTCCTCGCGTGGCTCTTCTTTGTGCTGGCGCTGAGCTTTTCCGGCGTGATCCGGGTCGGCGGCCGCCTGGCGGGTGCCGGCCAGAGGCTCGCGGGCCGCTCGGGCTACGCGGGATCGTTCGCCACGGGCGCCCTGGCCACCGTGGCGGCCACACCATGCACGGCGCCGTTCATGGGCGCGGCCATTGGCTTCGCCATCACGCAGCCCTGGCCGACCGCGCTCCTCGTCTTCGAGGCGCTCGGCCTCGGGCTGGCCCTGCCCTACCTCCTCCTGACGCTCGCGCCC
>Ga0209055_1002829_pt1 | contig 10767 bp, 8 predicted proteins | sample GraSoiAngelo_110_FD_185875 | JGI IMG/M metagenome (GOLD analysis project Ga0209055, IMG submission 185875) | Grasslands soil microbial communities from the Angelo Coastal Reserve, California, USA - 14_0903_12_30cm (SPAdes) (version 2) | ecosystem: Environmental > Terrestrial > Soil > Grasslands ...
AAAGCGGCCTTTTTCGAATGCCGAGGTGATGGTGCCGATCGACATTCCAGTTGGCGCCACGCCCGGCTCGCGGCCCAATATCGGTCTGCTCGATGCGACGGCCGTTCACGTAGACCTCGGCGAGCGTGCGCCCATAACGGTCCCGCCCATAAGGACGCAGCACCACCTCGCCGGATGAAACGATAAGTTGCAGCCGCCGCTTGGCGGCATAGCCGCCCGCCTCGTTGAGCTCGGCTGCATACACGTTCGTGAGCCGCACTTTCTGGTGATTGCACACCAGCGTATCGCCATCGATGGCGAGGCAGCGCTCGCCCGCCGCGGCCGCAAGCGGCCAGCAGAGCACGGCGAACGCGAGCGTGCGGGACATGCTGTTATAACGCGCAAGTGACGTTGCGGCTGACGACGCTTTGCGCGGTACTGTTGCTCTGGAGCGCATCGCTGCGCGCCCAATGGGTGGAGCTGCACTTTGTCGACCCGGAGCTGCGCTGGCGCACCCTGCAGACCGAGCACTTCCTCGTCCATTTCGCCGAACAGAATCGCGCGCAAGCGCGCACGGTAGCCGCGCTCGCCGAGCGCGTGTACCTGCGCACGACAGCGCTCCTCGACTGGCAGCCGCGGCTTCGCACGCACATCGTCCTCATGGACTCCGCCGACTTCGCGAACGGCTTCGCCTCGCCAGTGCCGTTCAACTTCAGCGGCATTTTTCTCTCGCCGCCGGACGAAGGCGAGCTGCTGCAGAACCGCGACTGGCTCGAGCTCGTGCTGAGCCACGAGTTCTTCCATATCGTGCACCTCGATAAGGCAAGCGGCGCGCCGCTGCGTTTGCGCGGCGTGCTCGGCCGCCAATTGCCTTTCTTCCCGAACGTGCTGCAGCCGCCTTGGATTATCGAAGGCCTCGCCGTGTACCACGAATCGCAGGCCGCGCGCGGGTACGGCCGGCTCGGCAACAGCTACTACGACGGCATGATGCGCGCCGAAGTCGCGCGCGGCCTGCGTTCGCTGCGTGAGGTGAGTGCCGAAGGCCGCGGTTTTCCGCTCAACCGGGACTACCTTTACGGCAGTTACTTCTTCTCCTTCCTGCGCGAGCGCTACGGCGACTCGGTGATCCGCCGGTTCATCGATAACTACAGCGGCAACGTCGTGCCATTCAGGGTCCAGAGCAACGCGGCCGCGGTCACTGGCGACGGGATGGATGCGCTCTGGGTCGATTACCACGATTGGCTGCGCCAGCGCTTGGCGCCGGCGGAGGCGGCGCCGGTCGCGGGGGAGATCTTGGTGCATGCGTTTTCGGTGTCGGGCCCCGTGCTCGCTGCGAGCGGCACCCGCTGGTACGTGCAGGCCGACGGCTATACGCGCCCCAAGCTCATGCGGCAGAGCGGCGGCGAGCCGCCGCGGGCGCTGCGCGCAACCGAGCCCGACACGCATCTTGCTGCCGCTGGTGATGGCGTGCTGATGGCAGAGCAGGAGATCTGCCGCGATCACAACCTGCTTTACAACCTGCACTATGTGGATTCGCGCGGCACGCGACGCACGATCACTCAATGCCAGCGCCACCGCTTTGCGGCCGATATGGGCGGCGGACGCGTCGCGGCGTTGCGCGTCGCTGGCGGCGCGGCGGAAGTGGTCGCACTGGAGAACGGCACGCCGGTGCGCTCGCTATACCGTGCCAGCGAAGGTGAAAGCGTGAGCGGCATCGCGGCGAGCGGTGAACGCGTCGTGATCACCGCGCTGCGCGCCGGCGTCTGGGCGCTTCTCGATGTCAGCGACGGCACGCCGGGGGTGCTGGTGGCCGACGAGGCGATTAAGCATTCGCCGCGTTTCGGCCGAACGCCCGACGAAGTGTTCTTCGTCGCCGATTACGACAAGCGCTACGACGTGTGGTCGTGGGCGCGCGAAAGCCGCTCGCTCGCCCGCTGGACGCGCGCCGCGTACGGCGTGCGCGAGATCAGCGCACCGGTAGCGGGCGACCTACTGCTCACGACGATCGAGGCGGACGGCGTAACCCTACGGCTGTACCACCTGCCGCAGGAGCCGCTCGAGCGCCGCGGCCTGCAAGGCGCGCAAGCGCTGCCGCCACGCACGGCGGAGCCCACGCTTGCAGGCGCTGACCGACCCTATTCGCCCTGGCCGTCGCTGCGGCCTACGGCGTGGGCGCCCATCGTGCAGATCGCCGATGGTGCCATCGCCTTCGGCGCGGTGGTCTACGGCATGGATGCGCTTGCGCTCCATCAATACTTCCTCGCGCCGATCGTGGAAGTCACGCAGGGCGAGCTCCTCGGCCGGGCAGAATATGTGTACGACGGCCGCCACGGCATCGTGGTGAACCGGGACCTGATCGTGCGCCCAAGCGAGCCCGACGGCTCGCGCTCGAAGATCAAGGCCTACAGCATCAAGCAAAACGGCCAATGGGTCTCGCTCTGGCGCTCACTGGCCCTCAATCGCCGCTGGTATTGGGGCCTCGGCGCGGCGCAAGACGAAGAGACGTTCCACGACCTTGCGCTTGGCTCGACCCGCGTGCAGAACGAGCGTGTGGCGGGCCTCGTCGCCGGCGTCGACACGCGCCGGCAGCAATGGCTCTCCGAAGGCCCGAGCGAAGGTCAGGAGCTGCGGCTTTTCGCCGAGACCTCGCGCGGGCTCGGCGCGGCGTACAGCGGCAACGTGTACCGCGCCGATTGGCGCGCAGACCTGCCGCTCGGCAGGACGGTGCTGGCGCTGCGCTGGAACGAGGCGTATGGCCAGCGCGATGCCGAGCCCTTCGAGCTCGGCGGCAGCAAGTCTGACGAGGTGATCCTCCTGCCGATCCTCAACCAGCGCGATTTCGCGCTGCGCGGCTATACCACCGGCACGCCTTCGCTGATGGGCCACCGCGCACGCGTCACGACGGTGGAATGGCGCGCGCCGCTCGCCGATATCGATCGGCATTTCATGGTGCCGCCATTGGGCATCAATCGCGTCGCGCTTAACCTGTTCGCCGATGTCGGCGCCGCCTGGGAGCATGGCGACGCGCCGCACTATCGGCGCGGCTTGGGCGTGGAGCTGATGAGTGAGCCGCGGTTCGGTTATATCTTCGGCACTACGCTGCGCGCGGGCGTGGCGAAGGGGCTCGACCCGGCCGGGTCGACCAAGATCTACCTGCGCATCGGGCGCTCGTTCTAGGTGTTTTTCTGCAGGCGCCGGTACTGGGCCATGTGCCGGATCGCTTCGCGCGGCTTGCCGAGCGCTTCGTAGAGGAGCGCGACGTTGTAGTGGCAATCGGCGAACGCCGGATCGGCGCCAAGCGAACGCTCGTAGGCGGCGAGCGCATCGGTCTTGCGCTCCATGTCTTCGTAGAGCACGCCCAGGTTGTAGAGCAGGACGGCGTCCCCGCCGCATTTCTCCAGGCCCTCGCAGTACACGCGCTCTGCTTCCCCAAGCAATCCAGCCTCGTGGAGCACGCAGCCGCGATGGACATACGCTTCGGCGTCCGGCGCCGGCGGCACGCCCGCCGGCCGCTCAAGCACCCTGAGCGAGCCGTCGGCGGCGCCCGGTTCGAAGCCAAGCAGGTATTGCCCAGTATCGGCCTGCCAGCGCCGGCTACCCTCGCGCACGACTACGCGGTCGGCTTCCGCGGCGATGCTCAGGCCGGACAGTGGCAGCGACTCGGGAAGCTGGCGCCGCAGTGCCTTTATCGAACGCGCGATGCGCCGCGCCGGCACGTTGGCATCTGCAAGCGCCTGCGCGGTGCGCAGCACGATCAAGTCCTGGAACGAGAAACGCCACGCATTGCGTGGCCCGCGGGCGGGTGACACGAAGCCCGCGTCGACCAGCATGCGGATGGTGCTGCGCGGCAGGCGCAGGAGCTTCTGCACCTCGCGCACGCCGTACGGGTGCACCGGCTACTTCTTCGCGGCCGCCTTGCGCGCCGGTTTGGCGGGTTGCGCGGCGGCTGGGGCGCGCTTCGCGGGCTTGCGCTCCAAACTCGCGCGCAGCGCTTCCATCAGGTCAATGACCTGCGCGCCGGGCTCCGGGGCCTCGACCATGGTGATCTCCTGGCCTTCGACCTTCTTCTGGATCGCCGCTTCGATGCGTCCGCGCACCTCGTCGGTGTACGCGCTCGGGTCGAACTTGTCAGCCGTCTGCTGCTCGATCAATTGCTGGGCGAGCTTGAGCTCCGCCTCGCGCACCTCGGTCTTCGGGATGTCGATGTCCTTGATCGAGCGCACCTCGCCGGCGTAAAGAAGCTGCTGCATCACCAGCCCGTCTTCCACCGGCCGGATCATCACGATGTACTGCTTGCCGCGCGCCGCCCAGCGGCCGAGCGCACAGCGCTTGCTCTCGCGCAGCGCGCGCGCGAGCAGCGCATAGGGCTTGGCGCCACCCTTGTCGGGCCCCAGGTAATAGGCCTTGTCGAAGTACACGGGATCGACCGAATCGATTGGCGCGAATTCGGTGATCTCCGCCGTGTGGGTGCCGGCCTCTTCCAGCGCCTTGAGCTCCTCGGGCGTGAACATCACGTACTTGTCTTTTTCGAATTCGTATCCCTTGGCCATGTCCTCGCGCCCGACCGGGACTTCTTCCTTCACGCAGAAGTACTGCTGCTTGAGGCGCGAGCCGCAGGTCTTGTGCAGCAGGTTGAACGAAATGGCGCGGCTTGCCTCGGTCGCCGAGAAGAGCTTCACCGGGATGGAGACCAGTCCGAACGACACCGTCAATGACGCAAGCGATCGTGCAGCCATCTTGACTCCCTGCTGTAGGTTCGCGGGGGAACGGATTGTAATACAACGGGATTTTTCAAGCTTTTGCGCCCTCCAGAGCCTTCTCCAGGCTCTGCTTGCGGCCAATCGTGTCTTGCCAGCGGTCGCCGGTCTGCGCAAGGCGCGTGGCCGCATTGGTGATGCGGAAGTCGAGCGGATGGGCGCGCGCGAGTTCTTCCCACGTGAGTGGCATCGAGACAGGAGCGCCGGCGGCGCCGCGCGGTGAATAGGCGACGTTCAGCGTCTTGCCGCGCACGTTCATGTTGTAGTCCATGAAGATCTTCCCCGTCCGCTTGGGCACGCTCCACTCCAGGGTGATGTCTTTCGGGTGCAAGCGCATCAGGTGGCGGCCGACGAATTCGGAAACCTGCCGCGCGGTGTCGAAATCGATTGTGCGGCGGATCGGCAGGAAGACGTGCAGCCCGGTCTTGCCGGAAGTCTTCACGATGGGCTCGAGTCCCATGCTGTTCAATAGCTCGCGCAGCCGAAAGGCCACCTCTTTCCCTTTCTCGAACGCCACGGTGTTGAGCTCGGGCTCCTCGCCGGGCGCCTCCTTGCCCGAGTAGATGTACGGATCAATGTCGAACACCACGTAGTCCGGATAATTGAGCACCGAGCGCTCGAGCGACTCGAGCGAGCTCGCATAGTCCGTCTCCTTGCTTTTCGCGTCTGGCGCCGGCTTCGCGCGCGAATGCCAGACGTGGAACTCGAGCGTGCCCGACTGCGCAAGCCAGAGCAGCGTCGGCAGGTTGTTGCAGAGCAGATAATCGTGTGACTCGTCCTTATGGTCGGAAAAGACCGTAATCGTCTCGACGAACGCCGGCCGCTCCTGGCTCCAGTGTTTCTGGTAGAAGCGCTCACCGCGGATGCCTTCGGGCATCCGGATCATGGTGAGCGGCCGGTCGGCGAGGTGCGGCAGCATGAACGGCGATACTTGCGCGAAGTAACGCAGCAGATCGCGCTTGGTGAGCGCGGGCTGCTTGAGCGCCGCATCGGCGGGCCAGTACACGCGGTCGAGATGCGTAAGCCGGATCTGTTGTCTACCGAGCAGGAGCGTGAGCGAGCTCTTCGTGTTGTCGAGCTGGCGCAGGATGGCTGCGATCTCGTCATCCGCCTCGAGCACCGCGGCCTTGCGCGCCACCTGGCGCCGCACGTCCCCAGGATCGATGTCCTCGCGGAAGCGCAGAAACACTGGAGCGCGCAAAAAGCCATCGTCGGTCCAGTTCTGGAATTTCACCTCCGCCACGACCTTGGGCTCGACCCACACTGTTGGACTATGCAGCTCCGGCTTCTCGGCGAATGGGCACGAATCGCGGCGCAGCGGCTCGAGCCGCTTCTTCGCTTGGGCGAGCGTCGCGTCATCGAATCCCGAGCCGACGTGCGAGGCGTAGCGCAGCTTCTCGGCATCCCAGTAGCCGAGGAGCAGCGCGCCAAACGGGGCGCGAGAGCCCTTGCCGCGTGTATAGCCGCCGACCACGAAATCGCCGCTCTGCGTCGCCTTAACCTTGAGCCACGAGGAGGAGCGCTTGCCCGCCTCGTAGACGCTCGCCTTGTGCCTTCGAGGCCGCTGTCGCGCGCCGCCTGCTGCAGCGCCTTGCCTTGCTCGGACGCATGCACGAGCTGCACCAGCGCCGAGGGCAACAGGCATTGCGCGAGCCAGCGACGCCGGTCGCGGTACGGCGCCTTGCGCAAATTGAGCCCGGCAAAGTGCAATAGGTCGAAGCAATAAAACACCACCGGGGTGCTCGGCTGCACGTTCTGCATCGCGTTGAAGGAAGGCTTGCCGTCCGGCTCGAACGCGACGAGTTCGCCATCGAGCACCATGCTCGATACTGCCTGCTTCGCGAGCTCTGTCTCGAGGCGCGGGAATGAGCCGAGCTCGAGGCCGCGACGCGATTTGAGCGTGACGCGCTCCTCCGTGATGAGCGCAAGCGCACGATAGCCGTCGAGCTTCGGTTCCCACATCCAGTCGGCGTGATCGAATGCCGCTTCGCCCAGCTCTGCGTGCATCGGCGCCAGTGACGTGGGGATAGATTCCATCGGCCCGCACGGCGCGAGCCGCTCGGCCGCCAGCCGCTCGAGCGGCACGGCTTTGACGTCGTCGAGCGTCGCCGCGGAAAGCACCGAGCGCTCGAGCGCGGTCAGATCGGTCCCGGCCACGAACCGGTCCTTGTGCTTGATGAGGAGCCAGTTTTTGCGGTCGGCCATGCGCACGAGCGCAAACGAGCCCTTCACCTTTTCGCCGCGCAGGAAGAAGCCAAGCTTGCCCTTATCCAGACCCGCGCGCACGCGGCGCTCGGCTTCCTCTCGGTCGTGGAACCAGTACTCGTTGCCTTCGTCCGGGCTGTAAACGCCGCAGTCCCACACGATCATCTCGCCGGCGCCGTACTGGCCGGCCGGAATCACCCCTTCGAACGAGGCGTAGTCGAACGGATGATCTTCGGTCTGCGCCGCGAGGCGCTTTTCGCTAGGATCGAGCGCCGGTCCCTTGGGAATGGCCCAGGACTTGAGCACGCCGTCGCATTCCAGGCGTAAGTCGTAGTGCAGGCGGCGCGCGGCATGCTGCTGGATGACGAAGAGCAAGGGCCCGTTGCGCTTGGCGATCGGCGCCGGCGCGGGTTCCGGCGTGGCGTCGAAGCTGCGCTTTGCCGTGTATTCGGCGAGCTTGTCCTTGGCCATGGGCGCGATTCTATGAAGCTATTAGCGGGCGCGAGCGGTTATTCGTTCAAGGAGTGGAAAGGCAGCTTCTATCCCGCCGATATGAAGCCGGAGGGCATGCTCGGCTTCTACAGCGCGCGCCTGCCTACCGTGGAAACCAACAATACGTTCTACCGCATGCCGAAGACCGAGATGCTCGCGCATTGGGCCGCGATCACGCCGGCCGCCTTCCGCTTCGCGATCAAGGCGTCGCGCCGCATCACGCATTTCGCGCACATCAAGCCCGAGGCGGCGGACTCGGTGGCGTTCCTGTATCGCTTGCTGAGCGCGCTCGGCGACAAGCGCGGCCCGGTGCTCTTCCAGCTACCGCCGGTGCTGAAAAAAGATGTGCCACGCCTTCGCGCCTTCCTCGAGCTGCTACCGCCGGATCACCGCGCTGCGTTCGAGTTTCGGCACGATAGCTGGTTCGCGGAAGACGTGTACGACGCGTTGAAAGGAGCCGGCGCGGCGCTCTGCCTTTCGGAGCGCGAGGACAACGCGCCGCCGCCGCTCGTGGAGACGGCGCCGTGGGGTTATGTCCGGCTGCGATTGGAGACCTACGCGGATGCGGATCTCGAGCAGTGGGCGAGAAGACTCGCTGCGACCACATGGCGGGAGACCTATGTTTATTTCATGCACGAACCTACCGCCCCTGCATACGCGCAAACGCTAATGCGCTTCGCTGCGGGCTAGACGGTACGCGTGAGCGCGATGAACGATTGAGGGGTTCAGTCGACGTGCGCCCCGGACACTCTGATGATCGGCGCCCACTTCGCGAGCTCCGCCTTGATGAATGCCGCCAGCTTCTCGGGTGAGCCGCCCGGGGTCGGATCGACGCCGGCGTCCTGCAGGCGCTTGAGAATCACCGGGTCGGTGAGCGCCTTGTTGATCGCCCCGCTTAGCAATGCGACGAGCGGCGCCGGCGTCTTCGCGGGTGCAAGGATCGCGTTCCACGTGTAGCACTCGAAGCCGTATACGCCTTGCTCCTGTAGCGTCGGCAGATCCGGCATCGCCCGCGCGCGGGTCGCCATGCCGCCGCCAATCGCGCGGATCTTGCCGGCTTGCACCTGCGGCAAGACGGTCGGCAGCGCATCAAAGGCAACGGCGATCTGGCCGCCTACCAAATCCGCCATCATCGGCGCCGAGCCGCGATAAGGTACGTGCACGATCTGCAGCCCGCCGGCCGCGGTCTTGAACTGCTCGCCGCACAGATGAAGGATCGAACCCATGCCCGAGGATCCGTAGCTGTATCTCCCCGGATTCGCCTTGACGAGCGCAATCAGCCCCTTCACATCGGTCACTGGCAGCGACGGGTGCACAGCCAGCACGCAAGGCGTCACTCCCACCTGCCCGATCGGCGCGAAATCCTTCACCGGGTCGTACGGCATGTTCACGTAGAGCCCGGGATTGATGGCATGCGTAGATACGGTCGCCATCAGCAGCGTATAGCCGTCGGGCGGCGCCTTGGCGACGAGCTCAGCGCCGATGTTGCCGCCGGCACCGGTCTTGTTCTCCACGACGAAGGTCTGCCCGAGCAGCTCGGTCAGCTTGGCACTCATGATGCGGGCAACCTGGTCGGTCGGACCGCCCGCGGCGAAGGACACCACGATGCGCACCGGCTTCGACGGATACTCTTGCGCGAGCGCGACGCTGAAGCTGAGCGCCAAGCCGGCCAACGCGGCGAGCGCGGTCCTGAGTCTTTTCATCTGCGCTTCCTCCCGCGCGCCATTTTGCGCCGGCCCGAGGCAACAAAAAAGGCCCGGCGCTCTTGCGAGCCCGAGCCTTTTCGTTTGTGCGCAAACGGCACACTATCATCGGCGCAAACCTGGTTCACGGTCCTGTTCGGGATGGGAAAGGTTTGGTTCCAGGCTGCTGTGGCCACCAGATAGAAGATTGAAGAAGTGAATTAAGAGTAGGAGATCGCGCCGGGCGCGTTCCATAACCCGAGCGTGATGCTCACGGTTATAGGGTCAAGCCGCACGGGCAATTAGTACGGCGAAACAAAATCGGGAACGGTGGGACGCAGCCCGGTTTTTCGCAGGCGATAAGCCCCCGACAGCTGAAAAAATACCGGCACGTTCTCCAAAAGCGCTTCAAAGGTGGAAGGCTGGTGTGACCGCAGCCCGGTTCGAGTTGCCGCTTGGCATAGCCCATTCGAACTAAGAACGGCGAGAGTGCGTAACCGCTACCGACTTTGGGCTCTAAAGCGCCATTGCGGAGCGATCATCGATTGCTCGATCCTATTCGTAGTCTGAACACGCCGTTGAGCGTAGCGCGAGTTCGGCCTTCTAACCAACCTTGTGGAAGGGCATGCATCATGAGAACGTTCGACTTCTGGAAAGTCATCGGCCGGCACGTTGGCGGGTCTGGTGTCCTGGCCGGGAACCGGCCAGGCGCAGTTGGGGGGAGTGACTGACGCAGTAACCAACACCACCAGCACACTCAGCGGTCAGGCGAGCGGGAGCACAGCCGTCGTCATGGGAATCGTGACCAGTCTCGTGGATACCGGCACGCTCACCAGCCCATCTGAACCCCTTGGTACCAGCCTGCCCATAGGAAGCATCCCGGGCTTGCTCACTGCCGAATCCCTGCACGCCACAACGATGGGGTGGACCGACCAGGTGGCCTCCGAAGCCTCGCTAAGCAATCTGGCCATGACCGTGGCCGGCACGGGCATCTCGGCGGATTTCATCCAGTCGAGAGCGCTGGCGGTGTCGGGTGCAGTCCCAACCGGTCTTACGAGCATCGAGGGGCTCAGCATCGGCGGCGTGCCTGTGTCCTTCGCCGGCGCGCCGAATCAATCGATCTCGCTTCCGGGTTTGAGCGTCACCCTGAATGAACAGATCCAGTCGGCGAGCGGCATCATCGTCAACGCCCTGCGCGTGAGATCCCTGGACGGCTTGACCGATGTGGTCGTCGGATCCGCGAAAGCCGGGATGTGAAGCCATGCAAAGTCTCAAGAGAGGAACAGCAATGTGTAAAACGATCCGCACCCTAATCGCAATACCGCTGGCGCTCGCGGGCGCCCTCACAGCCGGTTCTGCCTATGCCCACTTCGTTCCGGCTCCCTGCGACTTCATCACCGGCGGGGGCTGGGTCACCGACGACGCCGGCGCGCAGGTCAACTTCGGCGCCCACGGTGGCTGCAAGAATGGCGCGTTCTGGGGGCATGTAAACGTCGTCCACCATGGCTTCAACCCGCCCGCTCACCTGAAAAGCACGAGCATCACCGGGTACCTCATGGACCCGGCGTTTCCCAACGCACGTGATATCTGTGGAGAAGGCGTGGTCGACGGCGGGGCGGGCAGCTTTACCACTAGGTTCCGAGTCAGGCTTG
>Ga0209055_1002830_pt1 | contig 10766 bp, 10 predicted proteins | sample GraSoiAngelo_110_FD_185875 | JGI IMG/M metagenome (GOLD analysis project Ga0209055, IMG submission 185875) | Grasslands soil microbial communities from the Angelo Coastal Reserve, California, USA - 14_0903_12_30cm (SPAdes) (version 2) | ecosystem: Environmental > Terrestrial > Soil > Grasslands ...
AGAACCCGGCGACAGCGAACAGCCCCAGCCCGATCAAGAGCAGGCCCGTCACGGCACCGCCTTTGAACGCCACCTGCAAGGCCTCGTTCAGGCCGCCGTGCGCCGCCTGGGCGGTCCGGACGTTGGCCCTTACGGCGATCTTCATCCCGACGTACCCGGCCGAGGCGGAGGCCACCGCGCCAATGAGGAACCCGACAGCCGTCAGGATGCCGAACTTGTCGGACCAGAACCCGGCCGCCCACAGCACCACGAACAACCCGGCGGCCACGTAAGCGACCGTCGTGTACTGGCGGTTCAGGTAGGCATTGGCCCCCTCCTGGATGGCCTTGGCGATGGCCTTCATCTGCTCGGACCCTTCCTGCAACTTCAGGACCCATTGAATCAAATAGGCCCCGTAGGCGATGCCGACGAACGCGGCCACGACGGCAAACAGCACAATCCCGGTGCTCCGATCCATGCAAACACTCTCCTTCCCTTATGAAACGATGGTGATGTCTCGGCTGTGGACGACGAAATGGCGGCCCATTGTATAGGGGCGCTTCCTTAGATTCAAGCGATTGTCCGCAGCTTTTCCTCGGAATTAGAGAAAGCGGAATCGAATGGCGGCTGGACGATCGAGACAAGCGTCGCGGCGTGAAGTTTAACGACTACTGAAGGAAAATGGGACAGGCTATTTTTCTACCCGAATCTAAGTTCCTGTCCCCTTTTCAAGAAGCCAATACATTAAGCTACTTCTTCTGATCAAGCACGGCATGGATTAGAGGGGGGTCAAGTTTGTAAGCATTACCTGTTACAAAATCAATGATGAGCGACGGCCAAAACAAAATGCCCCACCAGATTACACCCTGAGTGCCAGTAACGACGGGCACAGTTTTCTCTTCATATCCTTCCTTACGGAAAGAAGCAAACGAACCCAATGCTTTGCGTGGGACGACGATTGTCGTAGGAGTAGTGCCGCTAAAGGGCCCATACTGAAATTTCGCACCAGGAGGATCCGATGTGACATTTATTGCTTCAGGACTACTTGAAAAAATGGTCGCACATCCTGATGTTATTAAGCTGATGCAGAGCAAAAGTGATATTATCGCCCTCAGAGTGCTCATGCTACCCTCCTTTCTCCAGCATCTAGGCACCATACCTAACTCCAACAAGGCTAAGTTGTCAAGCTTACGAACACCTATCGGTAAGACCTTGACCTGTTATGCATCGGTGATCATTCTTAAAGTTGTCTGATTGGAAACAGGCAGGGAAAGTCAGCTTTTCAACGGCTCAGGACAAAGAGGAAGTCTGAAGCGCAGCGGCCGTGATCATAAAACGGGCAAGGTTTCAGCAGGATTCATTAGTAAATTTCCTGGGCCAGCGAATCCAGTCATTGACAGACTCCCTCACCGCGTCTATACTGGCGTCCACGGTGGTTCCACTAATCATGTGACCGCGGCATCTTGGGAGTGTCTTCATCCAACCGACAAGGAGGGTCTATGACAAGGAAACTCGTTCTCCTGCAAGTGGCGGTGGCGCTTGTCTGCTTCTCCGCCCCCATGGCCTTGGCTGCCATGAATACTGACACCGGCCCTGGGTGCGGGGTGGGTAAGGTCATATGGGCAGATTACAGGCACCAGAAGAACATATTGCCCCAGTCCCTGATGGCCACCACCAATGGTATGTTCAGCAATACCATCGGGATCACCTTTGGCATATCAGGATGCACGAATGACGGCAAGTTTATGGCAGAACAGAAAGCGACGATGTTCGCAGAGATCAATTTTGAGAATCTCTCGCAGGAGATGGCCCAGGGACAGGGTGAGCACCTTGCCTCTCTCGCCACGCTACTGGGAGTGCCGGCCGAGCACCATGCTGAGTTCTTCGCGATGACCCAGGAGCGCTACACCTCCCTGATCCAGTCCGGCGAAACGACGCCGGTGGCCATGTTGAAGGCCCTGAATGCCGCGATCGCCGGCCATCCGGTGCTCGCACAGTTTTCCACCAACCGTTAAGTGACAGCGGGCTCCCGGTTCAGAGGCCGGGAGCCCTCCATCCCTTCCGCCCGCCCTGTTGCTTTGCGACTAGGGGTTGGTCTTGCTCTCGCCCTCGTGCTGGTCTCCGGCCCAGCCTGGGCCGATGCGGCCCGTGACGATGCCTACCGCAAGGAGCTGATTGGACAGGCGACACAAGCGCGCCTCTCGGAGCAACGGTACTGGCACCTGCTGCTGCACTACCGCCAGGACCTCACGGGCGGTTATACGAGCGAGGCGGACGACCCCGGGTTCTTTCTGGCCCCAAACGGCAAAACCGATCCTCAAGCTGAACTGGAAGCGGCCATCGCCAAATTTTTCTCCGACGAACTGGTCGGCCGATCCCGCCAGCCGACGCAGTGCGCCTTCGTCGCCCGCTATCATTGGCTGAAATCCCAATTGAGGATCGACGATCGGCGGCTGCCGCCCCAACGCTGCGAACGGTTCCAGTCATGGTTTGAGGAGATGAACGCCCAATCCATCACGGTGATCTTCGCCTCGGCGTTCATGAACAATCCGTCGTCCATGTTCGGGCATACCTTTCTACGAGTTGACCGGAAGGGGCAAACAGAGCAGACGCGTCTCCTGGATTACACGATCCACTACGCCGCGGAAGTGACAACTGAGAGTCAGATCGCCTTTGTCGTTCTTGGAGTCTTCGGAGGATTCAAGGGCTACTTTTCGGCCCTTCCGTACTACATCAAGGTCCAGGAATACCGTGACCTTGAGAACCGGGACATCTGGGAGTACCGCCTTAACCTGTCTGAAGGCCAGATCACGCGGCTGCTCATGCACGCGTGGGAACTGGGCCACGCGTATTTCGATTATTTCTTCTTCAAGGAGAACTGCTCGTACCACATCCTCTCCCTGCTGGAAGTCGCCGATCCCAGGCTGCATCTCACCGATCAGTTCGTGGCCTGGACGATTCCCGCCGATACCGTGCGCGTCATCACAGAGCAACCGGACCTGGTCACCGACATCGCCTACCGGCCCTCGCGGAGCACTCAGATCCGCCGGAAACGCGAACTGCTGTCGCACCACGAGGATCGCCTGTTCCTCCGCCTCATCGAAACTCCGGCCGTCGCCGAACGCGAGCCGTTTGCGAGCCTGCTGCCTGACCGACAGGCCTTTGTCCTGGACCTCGCCTCCGACTACTTGCTGCACCGTCTCGCCACCGACCCTGAGCCGAGCGCCGCCACCCGTGACCGCCAGCATTCATTGCTCGTCACCCGGAGCAGACTTGCCACGGCCTCCCCGGAAACCACCATTGCTCCGTTCACCCAGCGTCCCGAACTGGGGCACCAGACCTCGCGCGTTGGCCTGGGCTCCGGGTGGCGTCAAGACGAGTTCTTCGAAGAGCTGTCCGTACGGGCCGGGTACCATGACTTGCTCGATCCAGGAATCGGCTACACTCCCGGGGCGCAGATCGAGGTGATGAGCTTCAGCCTCCGTCATTACAACAGGCGAGACCAGACTCGCCTGGAACGCTTCAAACTGGTGGATATCGTGTCGCTGTCTCCGATGGATTCGCTGTTCAAACCGCCGTCGTGGAAGATCAGTGCCGGATACGATACGGTGAACCGTCCTGACTGCCGGTACTGTGGCAATCTCAACGTGAATGGCGGAGCCGGTGCGGTGACGGAGACGCGTTGGCTCCGGCACGAGATGTACTTCGCCTTTGCCGAGCTGGACGCCAACTACAGCCACGCGTTCGACGAGAATCACCGGGTTGGCGGCGGGGGAACCGTGGGATTGCTCGCCGACCTCACCGAGCGCTGGAAGATCCTGCTGTCGGGGACGTACCTGGGCTACCCGCTCGGCGAGCGCTCCGATGAGGTCCGCGCGTCGGTTCAGCAGCGGTATACGCTGATGAAAGATCTGGCCCTGCGTCTGGAATTCAACCACCGGAGGCGGGACAATGAAGCGATGCTGTCCGTGCAGCTCTATTTCTAGGAGGAGGGCGTTCCGTGCTTGACCAGCTCCTGGTGTACCATCCCTCGCCGTGGGAGGATAGGGACTGGGCTCGCCTCAGCCGGCTTCCCCTGGAGGAGGTCTGGTTCAAGGCTCACGATGGGCCCCGCCTGTTCGGCTGGTACGTGCCGGCCACCGGCCTTCCAGCGGTGCTGCTGTGGTGTCACGGGAACGCCGGCAATATCATTCACCGCCTGGAGAACCTGGCGGCGCTCCACAGGATGGGGCTGTCCGTATTGCTCTTCGACTATCGCGGCTACGGGAGAAGTGAAGGCATGCCATCAGAGCCTGGACTCTACCAGGACGCGCTGGCGGCCTATGAGGTCCTCATCACGACCAAGCAGGTCCCTCCGGAACGGGTCGTGCTCTTCGGCCGATCCCTGGGCGCGGCGGTGGCCGGCACGCTGGCGAGCCAACGGCCGGCGGCCGGCCTGATCCTGGAGTCCGCGTTCCCCTCCGTCGCGGCCCTGGCCCGGTTTCACTACTGGGGGCTCCCGATGGACTGGCTGGTGAGTGCCGAGTACAACCTGGCCGATAGATTGCGCCAAGTCCGCCGGCCGATCCTGGTCATCCACGGGGACCGCGATACCCTCGTGCCGCTCCAACTAGGGCAGGCAGTCTTCGAGGCGGCGCGCCCGCCGAAGGATCTCTACGTCGTCCACGGGGCCGACCACAACGATCTGGTGGGGGTCGGGGGCGCTCCGTATTTCGAGCGCCTCCGGCGATTTGTGAAAGATGTCACCGGGTGAGACAGGACGATGCTTGTCTGAGGCGCCGCGACCTGCTATAGTCGCGCTATATGTCCGTAGAACCTCAGTACATCGTGGTGGACCAGAAGACTTTCACCAAGGAGGACTTGGTGCTGGACAACCACGTGTACAAGAGCTGCCAGATCGACAAATGCCGCCTCTATTACAGCGGGGGGCCGTTCGAGCTGATCGACACCCACATCACGGAATCAGAACTCGTCCTGAACCAGCCCGCCAAGAACATTTACGCGGCCATCCAGATCTTCCGGTCCAAGTCGCCCGGCTCGACCGTTGTCTTCGAATAACAGCGTTAATCGCCCCCCACCCTCTCCCTCCCCCCCGAGGGGGGAGGGAGAGGGTGGGAGTGGCGCTTAACGTCCTACTCTACAGGCACGGCCTCTTCTGTATCTTCCCCTCCGCGACCTTCGTGTTTCCGCACCGCTTGGTGATCTCCGAGGGTTTGAAGACCGGGTCCGTCATACCTTTGGGCGTGAACGAGGCGACCCGCTTGGCGAAGGCCTCCGGCCACAACTCGCCAGGCGTGGCATAGTGGAGCGAAATCTCCACGTCAAATGAGGGGGTCGCCTCCGGCGTCGGGAAGGTGAAGGTCTCCACGCGGGTCTCCTCGGCCTTGAGGACCGTATCCTCCAGCAGTTTGACCGCATCGTGATCCAGCAGCGTCCGATTGCCCTTCGCATCGGCGAAGATGCGGCCGTAGACGCGCTTTTCTTTAAAGACCTCACGGAGGTTCAGCCCTTTGATGATGACTTGCAGATACACTTGATTCCAGATCGGGTGGGTGGTGGGCACATTATGGGGCACCAGGTTTTTCAGTTTGACGGTCAGCTTGGTCTGGGCCCCCTGGATGTCGGTTTCATAGTCCAGATCAAAGGCCTGCTTGCGGAGGGCCGGGGACTTGCCGTTGAACTCGTGCCCCGCGATGTCCCGTTTCTTCTCCTCGTTCGCCGACGAGTCGAAGCCCTGCGGCATATGGCAGGTCTGGCAGTTCTTCCCTTCCTTGGCCGCCTTGCTGCCTCTCCAATTCCCAACAGCTTCCGCCGTTGGCACCCCTGGCGGGGCGACGGTATGACAGGCCAGACAGAGGTCCGATTTCTTGAAGATATCCAGGTACTGCGAATCGTGCGCCTTGCTCTCAAGGAAATCCTTGTAGCCCCCGAAGACAGTCCGGCCCGGCTCCAATTTGATGGAGGGATGGCCTTTCACATTTGGATCTACCGCCTTGATGAGATGGCACTGGATGCAGCCGACCCCTTCGAACGTCAGGTCCCCGGAGATGATTTGCTTGACCATGGAATCGACCAGATCCGGGAACACGAGCGACTGGGGCGCGTGGCAGTTCAGGCAATAGCGCTTGTCCTTTCCCTTGCTCACGTAATCTTCCAACATCGCTCGGAAAGTCGGTGAGACAATCGCCCGCGCGATGGTCGATTCTTCGTATTCCTCATTGGCGCGGAGGTGGCACTTCTTGCACTTGGAGGAGGCCGGGAAGACCCGCTCCGGCGTCATCGGGCCCTCGTCATCCTTGGCAGCAAACGTGCCCTGAACCCATCCCGCCCCAACCACCACACCCAGGATGGCGAGGCTGACCGTGAGCGTCTTCACTTGCCGAGATGTCCATCCCATAGCTCGCTTGCTCCCTGTCTCGCGATGTTCAGCCACGCTAAGGTGGGGTGGCGTTAGAGGGGTTTCGTCCGGAACGTCAAGATGCGGGGTTCAGCATAGTCTGCGATCAGTTTTTTGACGCGCTCGCGCTCCGCGTCAGACTGGAGCGTTTTCAGGTAGCCGTCCAGCAGCGCGGGGGCAGGCTTGGGAATCAGGCTGTACGTCAGCACCGCCTCGATCTGCAGACCTTCGCCCTCGTCGCTCAGCGTCAGCTCGAAAGGAATCCGCTTGGTCGTCCCGCCCTTGACCAGGATGTCACCCAGGGGTTGCTCTAGGAGCTGCTCGTACGGGGTCCCGAATGTCTTCTGGAAGGAGCCCAGCGGGCGTCCTTTCTTATCCTTCACGGTGACAGCCAGATAGAACTGTTTGAGGACGGGATCGCCGTCCGGGAAATTGTGCGGCACGGCTCCGTTCATGACGGCCACCTGGCCGTCCACCTTGGCACCGTTCTTCTTGGCATCGATCTCAAGGCGCGGCATCCACTCGGCCTGCAGGTTCCGGTTCTTCAGCATCAACCCGGGGATCACGATGCCGCGGAAGTAATGGCGGCCGATCTCGCGCGTCATGGCCCCGCGCTTCGACGTCGAGCTTCCCGTCGACTGCTCCATGTGGCAGGACTGACACACGGTGCCTTCCAGGATCTCGCTGTCGATGGTGGGGCTCCGACTGTCGCGCAGCTTCTCGAAATGACACGCCGTACAGAAATTCGCGCCCTTGTAAAGGGGAGAATGGAAAGAGGTGTGGATCATGTTATCTTCCGGGTCTTTGAACGGACCGTACATGGTCTTGCCGGCCGTCAGCTCGAAGGATGGGACCTTCTTGGGATCATCAGACAGTTTTTCGACCAGGTGGCAGGAGGCGCAGCTGATGCCCTCGACCGTGACCTTTCCAGACATGACCTGTCCGATGATCCGGTCCGTGTACTGCGGGAAGATCGTCACGGCCGGGGCATGACAGGAGAGGCACTGTTGTTTCTTGGCAGCGCTGGGATTGGTCTGCAGCCAGATCCCCATCACGGCGCGGAAGACCGGCGAGGGCAAGGCCGTTCCGTGGAGCAGCGCGGCGTCCACCCGGCCCATCAGCTTGAGGTCCATGGTCATCTCGCGAAGCCCGGCCATCTCCTCGTAGTGCCGGTCATGGCACTGGCGGCAGACTTCCGACCGGACGAAGACGCTTTCGATCTCCTCGATCCAGGGTTCTTTGGGGGATTTCTTGTCCTGCCCGGCTCCCTCTTGAAACAGGACGGTGCCGAACCCGACCAGCAGGAAGGCCACCAGGCCCGCCGCGAATGCTCCTCGTCTCATGTTCCGCTCTCCACTCGTGCCCGCATTCAGATGAGGCCCGTGCTAATCCGTGCGCTTGGGCACGAAATGGAAGTTCAGCTGTCCGCCCTGACCTTGATTTTCCGGATTGGTCGGCTCCCACGTGCCGATCGTGAAATTGCCCTCACGCAGCACCTCGGCCATCAGCCGCCCGAAGTCTTCCAGGTTGTGGACTGGCTTTTTATTGATCTCGGCGATGACGGCGCCAACCTTGATGCCGGCCAACTCCGCCAGGCTGTCGCCGATCACCTCGAAGACCGCGACGCCTTCGGCCGAGCGCAAGTTCAGTTCCTTGCGGATGTCCTCAGTGACCGGCCCGACGATCAGCCCGAACTCCTCAGCCATCGCGATGATGTCCTTCTGCTTCTTGTCCGCGGCTTTGTCCGGCGTCAGCGCCACGCTTTTCTTATCCGTCGTCGCGTCCGACGCCGCCTGAGCCAGACCGACCATGCCGAGCACGATCACGCCGCTCAAGACAATCCTCAGATAACGCATCGGGTTCAGCTCTCCTACTTCTCGACTCGCTCAGAAGGGATCGGATCGATGATCAACTGGAGCCAGGGCGCGATGGCTTTCTGCCCGTTGCGCTCCTTGTTCTCGCCGTTCCAGACCGCAAAGGCGACCGTCTGCATGCGCCCGGGCCCGAACGCAGCATCGTTGTCGGGATCGCGCGTCTCCATGGAGCGCTTGAAGACGACCCGCCAGCGTCCCTGCTCCCAGACGGCGTTCCCCTGCACGGTCCCCTGCCCACGTTTACTGGTGAGCGTGCTGAAGCCCCCGCCCAACAGATCCTCGACCGAGGAGGCGCGGCGTGGGATGACTTCGAAGCGCCGGATTTGTCCCTCATCACCGCCCGCCTTGCGTTCCTCCTCCTTCGCCTTGCGGCGGTCGATATCGGTCTGCCAGTCGGCCTTCCAATGCCAGATGTTCAGATAGTGATCCAACTGCCCCATGCAGAAGAAGGCCGGGGCGTCCCCCAGCGGGAAGGCGATGGCCACTCCGTCGCGGAAGGTGCCGGGGGTGAGGCGGTCGTTCTTCGTCGGATCCTGCCACTCCAGGAGGAAGGCCAATTCCTTGCCGTTATGGAGCGAGCGGACGGTCAGCGATTTGATGGTCGGATCAGGCAGGCTCGGCCGTGTGATGACTTGGCCGCTGAGCGGAACGACCATCGGGGTCGCCTTGTTCCAATCCGGTGACTTCGGATCAAAGGGCAGGTCGCCGGGGATGTAATAGGAGCGGATGAAGAGCCCCTGGGAGCTGACCACCTGAACGCCGAACCCGTAGAACCCGATCACCAGGAGCAGCAGGGTCATGAGGAGCGCCTGGACCCGGCGACGCGCCCTGGCGGCAGGAGCACTCCAGCCCATCGTCACCCCCCTTGACGATCATCACGGCCTCCCTTGCTTGGGGAGGACCAGCGCGACCCTAGTACAGCTTCAACCGGCGAATCTTGTTCTCGCCCCGCTCGCAGATGTAGAGGAACCCGGTCTGGTCCAGCGTGAGGCCGGCCGGCGAATTGACCACCGCCTCCACGGCCACGCGTCCATCGCCGTGCTTGATCATCTCCTTGTCCACGGCCTTGACGAACTTGGCCATGCCGCACCCGCCCATCGCGCCCGAGTCCTTGTAGCCGCTCTCGCCGTTCCCGGCCACCGTGGTGATGATGCCACTCCCCGCTTCCACGCGCCGCACCCGATGGTTCATCGCATCGGAGATGTACATGTGCCCGGTCGGATCGAAGAGCACCGCCTCGGGAGCGTTGAGCATGGCTTGGGTGGCCGGCTTGCCGTCCCCATCGTAGCCGTAGAAGCAGACGCCCGCGACCGTGGTCACAGTGCCTGTCTTCATGTCGATCTTCCGGATGCGGTTGCTGCCCTTATCCGCCACGTAGACATCGTCATGCGCATCCACGGTGATGGCGACCGGATCATGGAACCGGACCTCGGCCCCCGGCTTTCCGTCGTCCCGATACACGCCCATGTCCACGCCGTCCGGCGAACATTCCGGACGCAACCAGCCGTGGTCGTCGCTGAAATCGATCCCAATGGCGTCGCCGGAGAGGACCACGAGGCTCTTGGCGATCAACGGGCTGTCCCGGTCATCGTCTTCTTTCGACCACAGGCCGGCGATGGTGGTGACCTGTTTGGTCGCCGGGTCGTACATGCGGATGCGGTGGGCCTGCCCGTCCACGATGAGCAGGCGGTCGCGCGAATCGAACGCGATGGCGCTGGGATACGTGAGATTTACCTCGAGGGCGGGGCCGTCGCCGTTGAAGCCGAACTCGCCGGTCCCGGCGATGGCGTCGATGATCCCGGTCTTCATGTCGACCCGGCGGATGCGGTTGCTCCCGGAATCGCAAATGTACAGATCGCCCTTCGAATCAAAGGCCACATCCAGCGGCAGGTACAGCCCCGCCTCGGCGGCGGGCCCGCCATCGCCGCTGTAACAGGTCTCCCCGATGCCCGCCACGTGGCTGATGATGCCCGTCGCCAGCTCGATCCGTCGCACGCGATCGGACCCGGACTCCGTATAGTAGAGGGACTGGTTCTGCGGGTCGATCGCGACGCCGACCGGCAGCGGCATGCCTGCCTTCGTCGCCGGCTTGCCGTCCCCCGTGCTGCGGGATTTCCCGTTGCCCGCAAAGGTCTCGATGATGCCGACGGCTATGACGCTGCTGTCCATAGACTACCCCTCACCTCAATCTGCGACCTCATGCCTTCGGCGGCTCCGACGGCGGCGCAGTGGGAGGCGGCGGCGCGACTCCAGGATGGGCCCCCGGCGTCCCGTCAGGCGCGACCGGCTGCTGGATCTGCGTTTGTTGCGCGCTGGCCTCCGCTTCGATGGCGTCCGCTTCATGCACCGACTTCTTGAAGCCCTTGATGGCTTTGCCCAGCCCTTCGCCAAGCTGCGGGAGCTTGCCGGCCCCGAAGATGATCAGCACGATGAAGAGAATCAGTACCAGTTCGGTGATGCCCATGCTTCCAAACATAGCGCGCTCCCTTGTCAGTGGCTCCGGTTACTTGTCCTTC
>Ga0209055_1002835_pt1 | contig 10762 bp, 10 predicted proteins | sample GraSoiAngelo_110_FD_185875 | JGI IMG/M metagenome (GOLD analysis project Ga0209055, IMG submission 185875) | Grasslands soil microbial communities from the Angelo Coastal Reserve, California, USA - 14_0903_12_30cm (SPAdes) (version 2) | ecosystem: Environmental > Terrestrial > Soil > Grasslands ...
AGCAGGGGCATGTTGTTCTGCTGGCAGAAGGAACGAGCCCCCTGATAGGTTGCCAGGGCCCGCTGGAAATCGTTGAGGCTGATCAGACAAACGGCCATATTGCTAAGGACCACGGCGATCCCTTCGGCGTCTTTGTATGGCATCAGGTCGGCATAAGCACGCTCGTAGTGTGCAATCGATTCTTCGAACCGGTCTTGACGGTGATAGATGTTGCCGACGTTGATTTCCAACCGCGCCAAGCGCCACGGATCGTTCAGGCGGGTAAAGATTTCTCGCGCACGCTCCGCGGCCTGAAACGCCTTGTCGTACTCTCCCAGCAGGATCATCGGCTGGATGGAGGTGCTCAACGTGCGTGCCGCTTCTTTCCAATGCCCCTGCGATTCGTAAAGCCGGAAAGCTTGTTCGTGATATTCGACCGCGGCACGATTGTCCCCGGAGGAATACAGGGCGTTGGCCTTCTGGCGCAAGGCCAGCGCCAGGAACTCTTTGCGCTTCAGTTTTTTCGCGATGAGCACGGCTGCTTCGGCAAGGTGGAGCGCCTCGCGCGTGCTCACGCGGACCCTCTCGAGGACCAACTGCGCGAGCTGTTCGACAACCTCTTTGCGAATCAGCGTCTTGTGTCGGGCAAAAAATCCGCGGCGGGCCGCATCGCCGGAGAGTTGCCCCAATTTTGCGATGAGGGAATCCCGCGAATTTTTCCTGAGGGTTGCCGGCATCAGTTAAAACCCAGTTCGTCGAGTTGCACCCGCAGCCGTTCGAGGCATTTCTGGCGGGTGAATCCAATGGAGCCCACAGCCAGACCAAGTTCCGCCGCGACTTCCGTGTAAGGCCGCGACGGCGTTTCAAAGAACAGCAACTCCACGAGCCGGCGACATTGCGGCGTCAACACGGTCATGGCCTCTCGCAGCATCTGCTCTTCCTGCGTCTGCTGAAAGAGGCTCTCGGCGATGGCCGGTGTTGTCGGTTCCGGTAAATCCGTCTCCGCATCGCGGCTCACCGTACGCTGGCTTTGCCACCGGTAACTTTCGTGGTGCGCTACCTGCATCAACCATTTGGGCAGCGCGCGTGGTTCGCGCAGTTCGGGCAGCCGCACGAGAAGCTCCGTGCAGGTCGCTTGAAAGACGTCGGCGGCTTCCTGACGCGACAAACCGTACTTCACGGGAATGGAATAGATCAGCGCCTTGTACTTATCAATGAGCAATGACCACGCTTCTTCATCGCCGGAGAGACATGCTTTGACGAGCCGCGTGTCGCTCCAGGCGGCCGGCGGTTTCTTCCGGGTTTTTGTCACCACCGGGCTCATCGGGTGGCATTCTCCATCCCGTTCTTGAGATAGAGCTGCTCCACATTCCAGAGTACGTAGGGTTCCAGAACGGCGGGATGGAAATTGCCGATGGAGTTTTTGGCGCCGGCAAGAATATTCGGGCTCGCGAGAAAAATCATGGGCTGATTCTCGGCAAGAATTTCTTGCGCGCGATCATACAGTTTCTTCCGTTGTTCGAAAGTACGCGCAGACATTTGTTCTTCGATCAACCGATCAATTTCCGCTTCCCATGATGTGGCGGGATGCGCCTGCGAGGGACTCCACAAGTGTAATCCGCCGCTCGATAGCCAGACACTGATATCGGAATTCGCGTCCGCATCGTAGCTGGCTATCCCCATGATACAGGCATCGTAGTCCCTGCTCTGGGTGACCCGATCGAGGAGAGAACGAGACTCGAGCGGCACTACCTGGACGCGCATCCCGAGTTGCTTCAAGTCGTCCTGGATGAGCGCCGCCATCTTTGCGCGGTCTGCGTTCGTAGAACTCGTGAGGATGGAGAACTCGACGGATTTTCCATCGGAATCCAGGAGCGTTGATCCTCCGTCAGGACCATTGCTCCAGGAAAAACCAGCCTCCTTGAGCAGTGTTCGTGCGCGATCAAGCGACCGCGCGGGATGGGGGAGTTTCTCATTTCCCCATCGGCGATTGCCCGGTGCGACCAAGCCCCACAGGGCGGCACCGCGTCCCTGGTAAACGAGCCGAACGATGGCTTCGCGGTCCACCGCGGCGGAAACTGCCTGCCGGAAGTTCACCTCGCGGAACCATTTTTGCTTCCGCTGGATATCCGGCGATGTTTTTTCGATGGAGTCATTCAGATTGAAGAAAAGAAAGTTGTACTCGAGGCCGGGTCCGGCATCCACCATCGTATAACTACGCTGCTGCTTCGATAACACGGAGAAATTCTCCGCCCCCACCTGGCTGATCATATCGGTTTCGCCCGATTGGAACTTTAAGACCTGGGCATCCGCGTTTGGCACGAATAGAAACACGAGTTCATCCAGATAAGGCAGGCGACCGCCCTGGGCATCCGATTTCCAATAGTAAGGATTCCGCTCCAGGACCAATCGTTGCCCCGCGACGTACTCCTTCAACCGGAACGGGCCGAGTCCCGCCCATTGATCCGCGGCCGTGGCCAAGGATCCGATCTGCCCCAGCTTCCCCTCCTCGTAGCGTTTTTCCAGGAGATGCCGGGGGAGAATCGCCAAGCCATCGAACAGCCTTTCGCCCACACCGTAAGTCTTCGCCAATTGAAAAACGACGGTATGTTCGTCTACCTTGCGCACGGTGATCGGTTTCCCGCCAACCATCAACAGATCTCGTTGCGGGGCATGCACATTTTCATCGAGATAGACCCGAAAAGTGAAGAGCACATCATCCGCATCGAGCGGCTGCCCGTCCGAAAATTTCAATCCCCGCCGGAGCACGATTGTGTACGACAGGCCGTCTGGCGAGATCTTCCAGGACTTGGCCAGTGCAGGTTCCGTTTGTTGCGTCGCGCGGTTAATATGGACGAGGTCGGCCTGCATTACGCCAATCACTTCGCGGGATCGCGCATCAGCGGCGATCAAGGGATTCAAAGTCTTCGGTTCGCCGCGGAGCGATACGACCAGGCGCCCTCCTGCCCGGCCCACTTCTCCCGGGAGCACCAGTAATTCTTCTTTTCCAATTTTCTCTTGAGGAAAGGCAATCGCCTGGTGGCCGACAAACACGAAAAGCAGCAGGAGCACGATCGAGCGCATCCCACAGCATTTGCAATTTGCTGTCGTTTTTTTCACGTTACATTCCCCAGATTCTCGATTCTATCTTGTAGACCGCTCCTCGCTCCTCGAACGAGCTCGCCAGGCCCAAGTATCCTAGGAAGAACGGAACCATTGCCAGCGCGGGCAAATACATCCACCAATAAGAGACCAGCACGCTGTATTGCTGCAAGCCGGAGAGAAGATTTCCCCAGCTTGGCACCGGCTCGGGGACGCCCAGACCAAGAAACGAAAGGGTCATCTCCGCCAGGACATATTGCGGTATCAGAATCGCTGCTTGTGTCAAAAGCACACTGGAAGTTTCCGGCAGAATATGGCGCCGGAGCAAGTATCCATTTGATGCTCCGAAGCCTCGGGCGGCGCGAACGAAGTCGCGCTCTTTGGCACTAAGTACGACGCCACGAACGAGTCGCGCCGGACGGGCCCAGCCTACTGCTCCCAGGACCGCGGTGATGAGAAAGAAGGCTTCCAGCGGGCTGACCGCCAGGGGCAGGAAAGCGCGGAGGGCGAAGAGCAGATACAACCAAGGCAGGGCGAGAAACAGCTCGGCGACTCGCATGAGCAGGCTATCTCTCCAACCGCCGTAGTAACCCGCCACCGCACCGATCGACCAGCCGATGAATAACGTAACTCCCGCTCCCAGCAGGCCAGCGAACAGCGACACCTGGCCACCAAAGAGGAGTCTCGAAAACTGGTCGCGGCCATAAGCATCGGTACCGAGAAGATAGATGCGCGTGTTCTCGCCGCCGAAAAAGTGCATGCGGAGCGGCAGGAATCCCAACAATCGGTAACGAGCCCCACGCAGGAAGAACTTCACGGGATGAGGCTCCGTGGTGTCTTCCTCAAATTGGTCGAACGAACTTTCGCGCAATCTCAGCGGATACACAAAGGGCCGCACGTGGAGATGACCGTGTGCATCTAGGAGATGAAGCCGCATGGGCGGTAGATACGGGCTTTGGCGGTCCTGCTCGACCGGATCGTAGGGTGCGAAAAAACCCGCACAGACCACCATCCCATGCAGCACGCCAAGGACCACCAGCCATTTCGCGAACGTGCGCCGCACTCTCATCTTGCGCCACTCTCGGTCCGGATCCGCGGATCAGCCCAGTAAAGAAGCAAGTCGGCCAATAAATTTCCTCCGACCAAGAAAAGCGTCGAACCCAGGATTCCACCGACGACTACGTAGAGATCACGCGCCAGGACGGCCTCCAGTAACAGCGGGCCGAGTCCCGGCCAGCTCATCACCACTTCGATGAGCAGCGATCCGCTCAACAATACACCGATGCTGAAACCAAAGAGGGAGATCAAAGGATTCGCCGCCGCCGGAAGTGCATATCGATATAGAAGTGTGCGTTTGCGGATGCCATGCCCCACGGCAGCCAACAGAAACGGAGCGTTGAGCACGTCCGCCACGGCTGCGCGCACATGACGGACGAGCAAAGGCAGAGATGATAACACGAGTGCCGTCACTGGCAGAATCATGTGCAGCGCCAAATCGCGCAGCTTGTTGAAGGGTGAAAGCGTTTCAAAATCGACGGAAGCCATCCCTCCTGTCGGAAACCATCCACTTCTCACTGCAAGCACTAAGAGTCCCAGAGCAACCGCCAGGTCAGGAATAACCAGCAGCCCTGCGGTTGCCCACGATAGCAAACGGTCCGGCAGGCGCCCGAGCCGGTCCGCGCTCCATACACCGAGTGGTAGGGCAATCCCCCAGGCAAGCAGCGTGGCGGTAATTGTCAGGAGCAGGGTGTTCCGTGCGCGTACCAGCAGAAGCGGCGCTACCGGACCGTTATAGGCAAACGAGAATCCCATCTCGCCGTGAATTACTGAACGGAGCCAGGATGCATAACGGACCGGCAGCGGCTTGTCGAAACCGTATTGGGCACGCAGCGCCGTTACCGTCTCCGGCGCAATCTGCGGATTCAAGCGCATTTCGTCGAAGTACGTTCCCGGGGCCAACGCCGTGAAGAGGAAGGCGAGAATGGACACTCCGGCCAGTAAAAACAAAGCGTGACTTAGCCGGCGCAGCAGGTAGCGCATCATTGCTCCGGCGCTGGCAGCGCGCGCGTCATTCGGGGCAAAGCCCTGAGCAGCTGGCGAGTAGTTTCATGCTGGGGCTGGTCCAATATTTGCTCTGCCGAGCCCAACTCCACGATTCGGCCGCGACTCATCACGGCGATCTCGTCGGCAAGATAGACAGCCATGGCCAGGTCATGCGTGATGAACAAATACGTCATCCCCAGAGAGCTTTGCAGCTCCCTCAGGAGATTGGCGATTTGCGCCTGCACCGAACAATCGAGAGCCGAAAGCGCTTCATCCAGAATCAAGAGCTTCGGCTGGAGTGCCAATGCTCGAGCAATGGCCAGTCTTTGGCGTTGACCGCCGCTCAACTCGGTTGGAGGCCGCTCCACAAAGTCTGGCGAAAGACCAACTCGTTCGAGCAGAGAACTGGCGCACTGCTTCATTTCTTCGCGAGTGAATTTGCGCCGCAAAATCAGCGGCTCAAGGAGGATCTCGAGCACGCTCCATCTGGGATTCAAGGAGCTTGCGGGATCTTGAAATATGAGCTGGATTTGCGGGCGAAGTTGCCGACGCACGCGTTCCTCGACCTTGACGATGTCTTTTCCTTCAAACCAAATGTTTCCCGCCGTAGGAGATTCCAGACAGGCGAGGCACGACGCCAGCGTACTCTTGCCGGATCCCGATTCTCCGACGACCGCCAGCGTGGTTCCCGGGAAAACCGTGAACGATACTCCATTCAAAGCCAGCAACTCTTCCCCCCTGCCAACGAGACTCCGCCGGGCATAGCACTTCACGAGATTTTCGACCTTCAAGAGTGGCGGCATGTTTTGGCTGCCAGCTGATGCTTCAACTTTCATACTTGAAACACGAAACCTCATGAGACGCGCTCAAGTTCACCAATGAGGGCTCACGCTCTCTGCACACGCTCATTCTTTCCGTGCACCTCGGTTCGAAGGGACAACCACCGCGGGGCAGGGACGAGCGCGCTGAATCGCCAAGGATTACCGGCAGTTTCGTCTTACGACCGCTCCCACGCTCCTCGAATATCGCCGGAATGGACTGGAACAAAGCCTTGGTGTAGGGATGCCGGGGCGACGCGAGCACGGTTGCAGCCGGTCCACATTCGACAACCTGGCCGCCATAGAGGACCAGCACACGGTCGGCAAAGCCGGAGAGCAGGGCTGGGTTATGAGTGATGAAGATCATTGCCAGACCCATTCTTTCCCGGAGCGTTCGAAACACGGCGAGGAGTTCCATTTGTGTCGCGGAGTCGAGCGATGCGGTAGGTTCATCAGCAATCACAACGGATGGACCGCAGGCAATCGCTTGCGCGATGAGCACGCGTTGCCGTTGTCCTCCGCTCAGCTGGTGTGGATAGGAGCGCGAAATGCGGTCCGCGTCTTCAGGAAAGAGTTGTGCGAAAACTTGACGCGTCCGCTCGTTCAGCGCGCTTTTTCCCGGAGCGCTGTGCGCCGCCAGCACCTGACGAACCTGTTCACCCGCGCGCAGGGTTGGATGGAGCGCCAGAGAGGGCTCCTGGAAAATCAGCGAAATGCACCGGCCACGGATTTGCTGCAGTTCATCCGGTGTGGCCCGGAGAAGATCTTGCCCTTCAAAGTGGACAGCCCCGCGAATGATCTCCCCATTCCGGGGAAGCAGCCGCACCAGCGATACGGCGAGCGTGCTCTTGCCTGATCCGGATTCGCCGAGGACGCCGATGATCTCGCCGGGCATGAGATCAAAACTGACGCCGGCTAACGCCGACGACAAGATACCCTCGCGTGACCGATATGAGACCTGAAGATTCTGTATTTCAAGAACGGATGCCATGCGCCGGGCCTGCTTTGGCCCATCCCCCGCGATTCATGTTGCGGCAGGATCATGGGGCGGAACAAGTCAAACGTGATCGCTCGCGCACCAAGGGTAAAACCCTCAAGTGCACCGTCAACTTCGGGGGAAGGGGTGGTGGAGTGCGGAGGTCCCCGGGATTGGGCAAACAAGGCAAATCTGAATGCCAGAGCCCAAGCCAAGTGGGGGGATTCAAGGGAGTTGGGGATGGGGAATCCTTGCAATCCCGCACTTGTGCCGAACTCGGCTAGTACATCGGCGACTCCAGCTATGGGCGATTCGCGCTTGGCCTTCGGCGGCTAGCGAACTTCTCCCCGCTGCGACGGTTTCCGTGCCACGGCGACATCCGATCGAGGAGTCATCGAAAGAACAAAATATTCGCGTTCCTTGCCGTCGGCTTCGGGAACTCGAAGCACTAGCTTGTCCTTGTGAATCCGGAATTGAGCGGTTTCGCCCACCGGCAGAAGCACCGGATGTTTGTCGTCTTTCGGCCTGATCCGATAGCTGACCCGCTCCGCCTGCAATATGTATTCCTGGCACATGACTACCTTGGTGTTCTTGTGCTGGCCGTCGGTTCCAAAGATTTCGCCGGCAATGGTCTTGCCATCTTTTTCGGCGTAACCACAAGATGAAGAATCCTGCATGCCCATCGTCGTTGCGAAAGTGAGAATTGCAACCATCCCAATTTTCATCATTGCCCTCCGAGAAAGCGCTTGTTACTTCCGGCAGACCGCAAAATGAATGCGTCATGCGCTCGGACCAGCAGACTGGGTACAGGAACGCCCGCTCTTCCGCAGGCCGTTTCCAGCCCATGGTATAAGGGATGCCCACGAACAGAAAAATATAAGGATCTTTGGGGCTCGTCGTTCGCTCGGGATGCGAAATCTTCGGCCGTTTCTCTTTTTGCTTCTTTCGCGGCCATGATGGTGGTGCAAATTTCTCTCAAATTACTGTGCGTTTGTCCGCAGATCAAGGGGGGCGCGCCTTGAGAAGGCAAAACACGGTCTGGGAATTGCATTACCAATTCCTGCCCGTTTACTTGAAGATCGTTGGTTGAGTATCAGACGCGGTGCGCTCTCATCTGCTGCCTGATGTACTCCGCCTGTCGCAGCGCCAGCGCCACAATGGTTAAGGTGGGATTCGCTGCGCCAGGACTGCTTAAGACACTACCGTCGGAAATAAACAGATTCTTGATATCGTGTGTCTGGCCCCAGGCGTTCGTGACGCCGTCGCGCGGCGCGACGCTCATGCGCGCGGTGCAGAGATTATGGGTGGCAGGAGGAGTCGGGCCGAGGACGATGCGCTTGGCCCCGACGGCATCGTACAGCTTACTCATTTGTCCTTGCGCATGTTTGCGCATGGCCTGGTCGTTCACATGCTCGTCGACATGGACATTGGCCACCGGCAAACCATGGTCGTCCTTCACTGCGAAATTCAACGTGACGCGGTTGTCGGAGCGGGGCAGATCCTCGCCATTGATGAACATGCCGGCCAGATTCCTGTAGCTTTCCATGATGGAGGCGAAATCCCGGCCCCATCCGTAGGGCAAGCCCACCAGGGGAAACGTCGGAAGATCCAGGGTGAGGAGTTCAAGGCGGTATCCGCCGACAAAACCGCGGCGCGGATCGTTGCGCACTTCGTCTTCGACCACTCCTGCCAGCGTGGCTCCACGCCAAGAATAGACGGGCTTGTCAAAGATCCCCCAGACAAAGCCAGTGATATGGTGACAATAGTTGCGGCCCACCTGGCCGGAAGTGTTGCCGAGACCTTGCGGAAATTTCGAAGAAGCAGAAAGCAGCAGCAGACGAGCCGTCTCGATGGCGTTGCCCGCCACGCAGACCAGGCGGGCCTGTTGTCGCTGTTCTTTGCCATGATTATCCCGGTACACGACGGCGTTGACGCGGCCGTCGGCGCCATGTTCAATTTTTGTGGCCATGGATTCGATCCGCAGGTCTAGATTCCCGGTCGCTTCGGCTCGCGGGATTTCCGTGTAAAGCGTGCTCCACTTCGCGCCCATCTTGCAGCCCTGCACGCAAAAACCTTGTTGGATGCAGTAGCCCCGCCCGTCGAAGGCGCGCGAATTGATGGCCATGTGGCCGGTGTGCACCTGCTGGTAGCCGAGCTTCTTCGCTCCCGCGTACATGACCTTGAAATTGTTCGAGGCAGGCAGGCCGGGAACGCCATTGCGGCGTGTCACGCCGAGACGGTTTTCCGCGATTTCATAATACTTCTCGAGTTCTTCGTAGGAGATCGGCCAGTCGATCAGCGAAGCGCCGCCAATATTTCCATAAGTCGTTCTTGCACGAAGTTCCCAGGGCTGAAGCCGCGGCGCAGACGCGGTCCAGTGAACCGTGGTGCCGCCCACGGTCTTGCAGTGCCACACTGGCAGAGCCGGGAAGTCCCGCGCGACGCCCCAATTGCCGCTCTGCGTGCGTCGATCGAGCCAGGTCAATTGAGCAAAGGCTTCTCCGGGCACCTGTGAAAACGTCTCCGTAGATTGCCGCCTGCCGGCCTCCAGTAAAACGACTCTGATGCCGCGGCGGGTCAGTTCATGCGCCAGCGTGCCGCCTCCAGCACCGGAGCCGATGATGACCACAGCGCCGGAGTCATGAAGATCGATGTGACTCATGTCGGAGTTCTCCACTACCTATGAGCTGACCGGCAGCGGCCCGCCGTCCTCGACAGGCACTTCCGGCAACCAGCGCAGATCGTTGAATCCGCGCTGGAGATACCCGCCTTTGGAGAATGCCTCGCCCTCGTAACCAAAGTAGACATAGGCCATGGGCGTGGCATAGAGAACCTGCACCGTCTTCAGCCGCATCGCTTGAAAAAATGCGGAGAATTCCATTTTCTTCAGAGCCGCAACGCGGTCGCTCTCCGAGCTGGCTGCGAATTCCGGGCCGAGTGCAGCGAGACCCTCTTTGAGCATCTTGCGATTGCTCTCGTCTTTCCCTGCATCGCTGTCGATGGCCTTGATAACCATCGCATAGGCCGCATCATCCAGCTTGTCGTGCGGCACAATCGTGCGTGCCACGGCCATAAGTTTGGTGCCCTCGGTGCTCGTCAGGGCCGTCAGATCGACGGCCCAGGCACGCCCCCGCGCGACCAAGGCCAAGGGGCTTCCCGCGACAACCAAGCCGGTCAGCAGCCCGGTAGTAGTTTTGAGGAGTTCCCGGCGGTTCAGATTTACGAGATCATCCATGAATGTTCCGTCTTACGGCAGACTGCCTAACGGGCTGAAATGGCTGGCCCGCCCTCAGGCGTAGTTTGGCGGATTTACGGACTGATCCATCCCCATGCAAGTCTGTCCGCCTCTTGCAACATTGACGCTGATCAATCGCGGTCCGGGCGACTCGAACGCCTCTCTCAGAGCGATCTCGAGGTCTTCCGGTCGGTCGACTTCCTGCGCCGTCATGCCGTAACCCTGAGCGAGCTTCACCATGTTGATGCCAGGCAAGTCCATGCCAGGAACATTTCGTCCGACATTTGTGAAATCGCAGAACCCTTTCAAGGCGGAATAGTCGGCATTACGGAGCACGACAACAATCACCCCGGCGTTGTATTGCACGGCGCTCCAAAGCGCTTGAATCGAGTACTGGATGGAGCCGTCACCGACCGGGCAAACCACTCTCCTCTCCGGATGCGCAAGTTGCAGACCAACGGAGGCAGGCACACCGAAGCCGAGAATTCCTGTGCGCACAGAGTAGAACGAGCCCGGCTGATCCAGGCGAACATACCGGTCGAGATCCCCTTTTGACGACGGACATTCTTCACAGATGACCGCATCGCTCGGCATGACGCGGTTCAGGAC
>Ga0209055_1002836_pt1 | contig 10762 bp, 8 predicted proteins | sample GraSoiAngelo_110_FD_185875 | JGI IMG/M metagenome (GOLD analysis project Ga0209055, IMG submission 185875) | Grasslands soil microbial communities from the Angelo Coastal Reserve, California, USA - 14_0903_12_30cm (SPAdes) (version 2) | ecosystem: Environmental > Terrestrial > Soil > Grasslands ...
GCGTGGCGAGAACGTGTTGGTCATTGCCCCCACAGGATCGGGCAAGACAGAGGCTGCTCTCCTACCTCTCATAGACAAGATGGTCCAAGACCAGAATCGCCAAGGAATCTCGCTCCTCTACATCACTCCTCTAAGAGCTCTGAACCGAGACCTGCTCAAGCGACTGCAAATCTGGTCAGCCAAACTAGGTTTCACGGTGGAGGTGAGACATGGCGACACTCCCGCTGCTGATCGAAGGAGAATGGCGGCGAGACCGCCCGACTTCCTGATAACCACTCCAGAAACGTTGCAAGCGGTCCTACCTGGAAAGAGAATGAGACAGCACCTTCGACACGTCAAAGCCGTAGTGGTGGATGAGGTTCACGAACTGGCCGGAAATCGTCGGGGGGTCCAGCTGACAGTTGGGCTAGAAAGATTGAAGGAAGTTCGGCCCGACGGTTTCCAGCGGATAGGCCTCTCAGCAACCGTGGGGAATCCCGAGGAGATTTCTCGATTTCTCGGTGGCTCGGAACCTGTAAGAATTGTCCAGATTCCATTAAGCAAAGATACTAGGTACAAGATTGAGTATCCTGCTCCCGGCGAGGAGGATCAAGAGCTCGCGCGACGCCTGTATACCGCTCCAGAAGCGGCCGCGCGACTAGCGCTGGTGTCTGATCTTGTTGATGCACATGATTCGACTCTAATCTTTGTCAACAGCCGGGTCAACGCGGAGATGTTGGGCTCAAAGTTCAACATGATGGACCAGAACATAATGGTCCACCACGGGTCACTTCCCAAAGAGGAACGGGTCAGAGCCGAAGAGGCATTCAAGGCACGCCAGGTCAAGGGACTCGTCTGCACAAGCACACTGGAGCTGGGCATCGACATCGGTTCTGTCGATCTCGTGGTCCAGTACATGTCACCGCGCCAGGTCAACAGCCTCGTCCAACGAGTAGGAAGATCCGGGCATAGTCTGACTAGGACTTCGCAGGGAGTTCTAGTATCCGTCTCAACAGAGGATCTATTGGAGTCGATAGGAGTCATCGAACTTGCCAAGGAAGGCCGGCTCGAACCAACGATCATTCACCATAGAGCTCTGGACGTCCTGGCACATCAGATTGCCGGCCTATTGATGGACTCAGAAGGCAGCGTCCCACTCGGCCACGTCAAACAAGTTCTGAAGAGAGCGTTCCCCTATTCTGAGCTTGAGGAGGCTGAGCTGGAGAAGGTTGTCGAGTTCATGCGGAAAATGGGGCATCTCAGACGAGACGATGAGACGCTCTACCGGACATCTCGGACTAGGATGTACTACTACGAGAATTTGAGCATGATTCCGGACGAGCGACGATACCAGGTGATTGATCTGACGAACCAGCAGTCTGTTGGAATTCTCGGCGAAGAGTTCATGCTCACAATGGCCCATGTTGGCTTGAACTTCATTGTCAAGGGACGGGTCTGGCAGATGAAACAGATCACCGATGACGGGAAGGTGTACGTTCTCCCAATCAACGATCCCACCGCGGCTATTCCAGGATGGGACGGACAAATACTCCCAGTTCCTGGTGAGCTCGCCGTGCGAGTGGGAGAGTACCGGAAACAGATCGATAAATTATTGGACGAGCACAAGACTCGCGCCCCAGTTGTCGAGAAGTTCTCACGAATATGGCCGGCGGACCCGTACGGAGTACGAAGGGTCGTCGAAGAGATAGAGACTCACAGAGCCACTGGCGCACCCGTCCCGACCAATGAGAGGGTTCTGATCGAAGGGTTTGATCGTTATATCATAATTCATACCCACTTCGGAGACGTTCTCAATTTCACCTTGGGTGAGGTGATCGAGGAGCTCTTCCGACGCCAGGGTCTCGTGCGAATGTGGTGGTGGGACTCGTATCGGATACTCTATGAGATGACGGCGGACACTGCCGACCTGGATCTCGAGGATCTCTTTCTCAAACAAGTCTTCGAAGTTGACGAGCCGGTACTAGGAGGGGCTTGTCATGGTGTTCTGCACCGCCACTTTCCATGGGAGTTGCAGATGAAACAGATCGCTGAGAGGTTTGGGGCGCTGAGCCGCGGCCGTCTCATGTATGGCGGTGCAATGAAAGAGCTACAGGTCCGTTTCCGGCTAACTCCGATCTACGACGAGACAATTCGCGAAGCGCAACTCGAAAGGGCAGATTTTGAAGGGGTCAAGAAGATCTTCAAGCAGATAAAAGAACGAAATATGGACGTTAGATTCTTCCGATCCAAAGACAAGCCTACACCACTGGCCTACCATCTCCTTTATCGTCACGTGGACATTCCAGAGCTTATCGCTCCAGAGAATGTTGCAGCCGACAATATGGCCAGGTTGCGTATTTCGATTGAAGGCCGAGCCATCGACCTACTCTGCTTCGACTGCGCGAACCTCACAACTGAAATCACTATCGCGAGCCTTTCCGATCATCCTTCTTGTCAGAATTGTGGGTCTGCTCTCTTGGCTCCGGTCTTCTGGTCAAGCGCATACGTGACGGGCGTTCTTCGAAAGAAACGGACCAAGCAGTCACTGGACGAGAGTGAGCAGAAAGCTTTGACGAGAGCGCGCCGTTCAGCCGACCTGGTTATCGCATACGGGAGGAGGGCTGTGATTGCACAGTCTGTTTATGGAGTCGGGCCTCAGACGGCCAGCCGGGTTCTAGCCAAGATGCATGAGAGCGATGATGAGTTTTACAAGGATCTCTTAGAGGCCAAGCTACAATTCATAACGACGAGGCCCTACTGGAATAACTGAGAACTTTCCATCATACTACGTCACAACAACTCCCCGGGCGACTCGTCTCCTTGAAGCGGATGGGCGAGACTCTTTCGATTTCTGTCTAAACCGGAATTCGACGCTCGAGTCTGATTGTTGGTTATTCTCCAGCTTTCGCTTGATGACTTTCTTCAGTCCTAGGTCAATCTCATAACCCCAACTATTTCGCCCCAATTCTTGCGCAACTTTCATAGTCGTCCCTGACCCCAAGAAAGGATCCAAAACGGTCTCACCGTGAAAACTGAAGAGTTTGATCAGACGCCTGGGAATCTCTTCAGGGAAAGCCGCGATCCCCTTCTCCAATCTGGTCCCAAGCGGGAGAACATTGGTGATGTTCCATACCGTCAAGTGCCATTCGTGATCATTATAGTCATGTAGAGAAATCCTAGATTTTTCCAGCATCTTTGAAGAAAGTTCTCGGACATACGAGTAGTCAAACCTGCCTTTCTGAAAGATCAGAATGCTTTCCTGAATGTTGTCAGGATAGTAGTACATCGGATATGGATGCTGAATTACGACGCCGCTTCTTCGACTTATTCGTACGTACCCTTTTGGTTTGACCCACACTATGCGATCACGATACCGAAACCCAGCATCCAGCATGAGCCTCGTGATGTCAGCAACGACGGGATACTTCTCTCCCTTCACGAGCATATCATCCGTCACAAAACAGGCCACTCGGCCGGGGGCGAGGACTCGGAAGAGGTCGCGGGACAGATCATCAATCAATCTGAGAAACTCGTCATAGTCTTTGAACAGATTCGGGTAGTCGAAAGGCGCGTTGTAATAGGGCGGGCTTGTCACCATCAGTTGGACTGACTCGTCACCGATCTCCTTCATCGTCCTGCAGTTTCCGAAGAGGACGCGATGCACAGTACCCATTTTTCCTCTACACGCCCTCAAAAGTAGATTCTGGAATCGAGTTTAAGGATTCTTGGAATCACCGCTCGCCTCCGCGCAGTCCGACACAGGTTCGTCGCAAATCCCTTCCCGGTTCCGGGTCCTGGCCAGTCCCCTTCTTGGACAATCGGTCCTGCAATGGATCCTTCAGAGAGGAGAATCGCGCATTGTACGAGATCCTAGTTCACGCATGTTTAGCTCACCGCCGAGCAAGGCTGGTAATTGGGAGGAATCTCAAGAACGATCTTTTGCAGATCAACAAATACTATATCATTGGATAGCGACATCGATTGCCCATCGACAAAAATGCATGCTGATTCGCCGGGCTGAATCGGATTGCCAACTGCCTGGCTGTAGTCGATCGATTCTCCCCAAACGGCGAGGAACTCATGCAAGGTGAAATCTCGAACGATATTTGATTCCACATGAATAGTGCCCGAGCTGTCCCTTGTGAGAAGTGGGGACACTCCGTTCACGCCGTACCGTTCGAGGGAACGGTCTCTCCATAAATCGTGGTCGATTCCTATGTTGGCCGGAAGTGTCTCTGTTGCGCCGCGTATCGATATTGAGAGCTGTGGATGGATATGCATTCGAATCGTGTTCACGCTTACGACTTCGGCGGCCGCCACTGAAACGAGTATGATGGAGATACCGATTAGAGTATAGAACAGAATTCTTCTCGGTCGACGAATTCTAGGATTCTTTCGCGCTTGGGTCTCGGGCTTTGCCCGGAGAAGGGTTGAGGCGCGCTTCGGATGCACCTTCCTATAGTGGCGTATGAGATTCTTCCTTTTGACAGGTTCTCCGCAGACAGGACATATGTCAACTTCTGACGATGGCTAGTCTCTCCGTAAGGTAGACTGAAGACCCGAGAGATAGCGTGGACGCCCCGACTATATGCGTTTTCCGAATCTCTAATGGGACCTGTCGTTTTTTAGAAGGATGGAACAGGCAGGGTCGACTCAAGAGCTCGAATCAAGAATATCTGGATAAATCTCGTGGTATCATGGTGTTGCTCTTGCTGTCTCAGAGTGGACGTTACCACAAGGGTTAAAACCGCTACGCCGATAGACGGTTTCGGAAATAATCCATGAAGACACAGATTCTTCTCTCGGTCATTCTCGTTTCAGTGCTATCACTTGCCCCAATCTTCACCGGAGCTATTTACACCGGCTCAGATGCAACTCCATCCCCCGATGGTGTTTTGACTGACAATGCCATCATCGTACTCAAAGATCAACCATTGGCGAGCTACGATGGCCACATTCAAGGCTACGCCAGAACGATGCCAACCCCTGGCCATAAGCTCGACATGAGCTCGCAAGCCGCCCAGTCATACTCTGCATACCTTGCGAACGGTCGCGGACTCGCAAAGGGATGGATAACTAACAATGCACCTGAGGTTCAGGTCATCGACGAATATTCGGTCGTTCTAAACGCTATCGCTGTACAACTCAATGGTCACAGTATGACTCATCTGCTCAACGCCCCTGGAGCCAGCTGGGTCGTCCCAGACTACCTCTTCCACGTGGAGATGAACAGATCCCCCACACTAATCGGCGCACCTGTCCTCTGGAACGCAGTTGGAGGTCAGAGTAATGCAGGGGCGGGTGTCAAGATAGGAATTATTGACACTGGAATTGACCAGACACACCCGTTCCTAACGGACAACACACTACCCGCCCTTGCGGGATTTCCTAAATGTGACGCAATCGATTCTGCAGTAGGCACTGCCGACACTTCATGCAACTTCGTGAGCAATAAGGTCATAGTGGCAAAGGTCTTCGAGACCCGAACCAACTTCGACGGCCACGCAGCCCAAGAACACGGCACACACGTATCCGGAATAGCCGCAGGCGTGGCTAACACGTGCGCTCCGTTCGTACCCGCCTGCAACCTCAGCGGAATCGCGCCCAAAGCCTATCTCGGAAACTACAACGTATTCCCAGGCAACGTTCTCAGCGCGTCCAGCCATGACATTGCCAAGGCAGTAGACGCGGCTGTAGCAGATGGAATGGATGTTCTCAACCTGAGTCTAGGTGGAGGAGCGAGACCCAGTGACGTGCTAGTCAACGCGGTCAACTCCGCTGTCGACGCAGGTGTCGTGGTGGCTATCGCTGCGGGTAATGCTGGACCAGCTCCTGGAACGGTGGAATCGCCTGGAATAGCTGACAAAGTCATAACCGTGGGCGCTTCAACGAATCCACACTTCATCGGCATCCCAGTAACAGTAACCAGCATCGGCACCTTTGGAGCAGCAATAGGCCAATTCGCCAACTTCGTTCCGGCGGTGACATCGACTTATGTAACGACCAGTCCTACCAACGGTTGCACCGCGATAAGCGGAAGTCTCTCTGGTGAGATCGCCCTCATCGCGAGGGGAGCGTGCAGCTTCAGCACCAAAATACGCAACGCGCAAAGCGCTGGAGCCACTGGCGTAATCGTCTACAACAGCCAACAGGGCGATCCTGTCGCTATGGCCCAGGACGGAACCCCCAACCAGCCTACTATTCCAGCAGTCATGGTCTCACGGCCGAACGGGTTAGCCATGGCGGCCATCGCACCCTCATCGGTCACAGTTGACGGAACAACTCCACAAGAATTCTTCACTGATGGTCCAAGTGCTGACATTCTCGCAGCCTTCTCCTCAATTGGACCGCCTCTACTGCAAGTGCCTGGCGTAGGCGTTGGTCAGCCTCAGGACAAGATCAAACCGGATGTTGTTGCTCCCGGCGTAAACGTCTACTCTTCAATTCCAAGCTTTGGCTGTACAAGCCCGCCATGCTTTGCATTCTTCCAGGGGACCAGCATGGCAACCCCACACGTTGCCGGCTCGGCTGCACTGCTAATACAACTGCATCCAAACTGGTCTCCGGAGCAGATCAAATCAGCCCTCGTCAACTCCGCCCACCGACCCGTGAAGAGCTTCAGCACCGGTAATCCACTCAAGAACCCAATGGTAAGAGGAGGTGGCAGAATCGATCTAGCAGCTGCCTCTCAAGTCACTGCTACTCTCGAGGCCGGTAGCGGCGACGGTCAGGCCAGCTTCAGCTTCGGCGTCCTACCTTCGTCAGGGATAACTCGGAGCTTTGACATCACGGTCACATCAGTCTCAACATCCACGGTGACGTATTCCGTCTCAGTGCTTGCGGCAGCTGCCGGCCCCACAATCAGTCTATCCGTCACTTCTCTGACACTAGTTGCTGGCGGGACAGGAACAGTCACGGTCTCCCTCACCCTCTCACCGAGTTTGCCAAACGGCGACTACTTCGGAGACATTCAGCTGACAGGTGGAACAATTCCATTGAATCTTCCCTACTGGGTCCGAGCCGACCCTCCAGGCGGCGGACTCGGCGGTCATACACCTCAGAAACTCTAGCCAGAAAATCCTCTCTCTTTTTTTTTCACAGCCTTAGCCCTGAGTCCGCACTGGAACAACAATTGATTGACGTTTTGAACAATGCATCGGCTCCAACGCGAAGTGCTGGCCCCAGCTTCATATCTCCCAGAGTAGAACGAATGGAGCACCGAAATGAACAAGATACACTCTTTGGTTGTTGGACGGTTACAGACTAATTGCTTCATCGTTCAATCCCAGGCCGAAGCGATTATCGTCGATCCGGGAGACGAGCCAGAAAGAATTCTGAGGTTCATCAAAGATATCAACGCAACACCAACCCGTATTGTCGCGACTCACACCCACTTTGATCATGTGCTCGGCGTCGATGGGGTCCGAAAAGCGACCAAGACCCCATTCATGATCCATCGAGACGACCTGCCAATGCTAGAGTCTATGCAGTCGCGCGTACGCCAAATCATGGGATTCGAGGTTCCGCCACCGCCCAAGGTCGACGGCTATCTCAAAGACGGAGAATCCCTAAACTTGGGAGACGAGACGATTCGGGTTCTTCACACGCCCGGTCACTCGCCGGGCAGCATCAGCCTGTCCGGCGATGGTTACGTTTTGACTGGTGATGCTCTCTTCAACCAGTCCATTGGCCGAACCGATCTTCCTGGGGGAGACCTCGAGACCCTTGTTCGCTCGATCAGGGAGCGACTCTTCAAACTGGACGATGAGACAATTGTCTATCCCGGCCACGGGCCCGAGACTACGATTGGTGATGAGAAGCTGGCAAATCCGTTTGTAGGAAAGGCTGCAAGGTTGCACACTGGGTAATCACCTTATCTGTCCCGACCATGTCTCTCGAAACCGAAACATCATTGTCCAGCCTAGACTCGATTATCAAGAACTCTCTAGGCAAAGCCAGCACGCACACCAGAGAAGTGTACAGTCAGAATCCCCTTACAGCGAGCGAGGTGATCGAGATGGCGAACAGTCGGGTCCTAACTCTTGCAGCTACAGTGAGACCGGACGGCCGACCTCACCTCTCCCCTACGGACTTTCTGGCTGTCGACGGAATCTTCTATCTCGGAGTAGACGAATCAACAGCCCGCTATCGTAACCTCAAACAGAATCCTGCAGTAACCGTAATGCTGGCCGATAACCGAAAACGCCAGGCCATACTCGAAGGAAACGCCAAATTTCTCGATATGAATTCTGGAACCGCCACGCGGGTCTTGGGGGCTCTGAAGAAGAAATACGGCTGGGTCACAGACGCGCTAGCCGAGTTCCAACCAGTGAAAGTCTTCACGTGGAAGGCAAAATAGCCCCGAAGAAATATCTGGAGCGGGAAATCGTTCAGAATCAGCCCCGGATCCGGAATCGGGGCAGGCGATTTGAGATCACGCATTATGCACGTTGACCTGCACGTTGAGCTACACGATATCAAAAACAGCCGACCGGCTGATTCTGCGCCCTGACCCTTGAAACCCGCCCGGATCAGTTTCAACTGGCGGGACCCCCTGTCGAAAAATGTCAAAAGCAGTTGCTCCCCGCGACACAAAACCCGACTCTGCGAGGGAATTAACAAACAGTAATCCATTCCTCACCCGATCTTCGAAACGGAAGAGAACCGCAGAATGTTCTTCATCAAACCCAACAGGCGCAGAACAAGCCTGGATCAGAAATCGAGGTAAGCGATTCTAGATCGCGAGTTTTTCACGAAGAGCCATAGACTCGATTCCGACTCTGGAAAAAACCGTCGACCAGCCTATTCTAAGCCGTGAATCGGAAGACTCACCTAGATCTGTTTCAACCGGCGGGACCACCCTTCGAAAAAGGGGGGTAGACAATATTTTCTTGTGACGCGAGACAGCTGTTCCAGCCAGCCTTCAACCTAAGCCTCAGACAGGTTCAACCATCGTGTCAGAGTGAGGCGTTCAAATACCGGCAGAGCGATCATGATCCTATGGTTGTGAATAAGACGGATGAGGAGTGGAAGAAGCAGCTGGACCCTCAACAGTACAGAGTCTTGCGTAAGAAAGCGACTGAGCCGGCCTTCACAGGCAAGTATCTTCACAACAAGGAGAAGGGAGTTTACGTCTGCGCAGCTTGCGGAGCTGAACTCTTCTCATCAGACACGAAGTATGACTCCGGTTCGGGCTGGCCCAGCTTCTGGACCGCACTCGCCAAAGACAACATCGTGGAAGTTCCAGACCGAATGCTCGGAATGGAACGGGTCGAGATTCTATGCAAGAACTGCGGCAGCCATCTCGGCCACGTCTTCGACGATGGTCCTCAGCCTACTGGACTTCGATACTGTGTAAACTCGCTGTCTCTAGATTTCAAGAAGAAGGACGCAAAGTAGACTAGAGCAGCTGGTCTCTCGCTCCCCAGAATCGGGGCGCACGCGTTTCCCTTCTAGGAACAGTCTACTGACTGGTTGAAGACTCAGACTCGCCCGTATTCTCGGAATGGCTGTAATCGAAACCTATGTCGGATACTCCCGAAGAGTTCTCAGTCAGCGTGCTAAAGAGAGAAGTGTCCGAGGGTAGCTGCCAAGATGGCAGAGTTGGCTCAGCGGTCGGCTGAGGCTTCGTCTCGTTCTGAGGTATGTTTGCGGCCGGAGGTTTAGCTTTTCGTCCGGTCTTGACGTAGAGGACAATGATCTTGTAGGATTCGCTGCAGTTCTTGCACCGGCCAACCTGCACTGTTCGTTTCAGCTTCAGAGTGTGATTCGTGCAGACTGGGCAGTCGACGAACCTGCTCCGTGAAATAGACTCATCTTGCTTGATCGTCTTCATCTTTCGTTGATGTGCCGAACAGTGTCAGTGAACATAGTCGTTCTGTAACCGTTCTTCCGACAAACTAGACCTAGGAGGATGCTCTAACTCAATCAGTCGGAGTCTTCTGCCGATCGGAATGATGTTAATCCAAATCGAGCCCACATGTCGTTCAGGCTGAACCCGGCCGAGTAGCCGAGAAAGATGGTCTCGTTACGATTTTTGTGACTGTTGGGTTTTGACACCCTTAATAGGGAGTCAGACGAGAATTTGCCTTTGACGATAAAAAGGGTCGAAGTTTGAGTTCGACAGCTAATCCATATTTTGAGCGTGCCAAATCCCAGACGAGTCTACAGGAAAAGATCGAACTGGCGATACCGGGATTTCACGGGTACAAGGAGAAGGAGCTGAGGCGAGAGTCCGACAAGCTAATCAGGAACCAGATCTACCAGAAACTATCCGACGCAGAGTCCCAGGCCAAAGACACCTACCGCTCCATAGTCAATCAGGGAGCAAACGACTCGTGGGACGACACTGACCATCTCCTCGCGCGCCTCGACAGAGTCATGGAACGGATCAACCATTCAGAGTATGGCTACGCCGGCTTCTTTGACGTAACGAAAGTCAAGGAACCCGATCTGGATCGGATGATGAGCTATGACATGCAGCTCATACAGATGGCAGACAACGTCACGACCTCCATACAAGCACTCAAGGACTCGGTCGACAACAACAGGCTCCCAGAAGCCAAGGGGAAGGTCGGTGACGCCATGAAGGCAGTTGACGCCTTAGAGAATGCGTATAATGGACGGAAGCAGATCATAGTAGGAGTACAGTAAAAGATGCCACAGGTAATAGAATGGACTAACGCCGGTCCCGACGATGTCGTCTGGCGATACCCCGTTGAACAGATCATCACCGGCGCCCAACTAGTAGTCCACGAATTCGAAACGGCCGTCTTCCTCCGTG
>Ga0209055_1002838_pt1 | contig 10754 bp, 7 predicted proteins | sample GraSoiAngelo_110_FD_185875 | JGI IMG/M metagenome (GOLD analysis project Ga0209055, IMG submission 185875) | Grasslands soil microbial communities from the Angelo Coastal Reserve, California, USA - 14_0903_12_30cm (SPAdes) (version 2) | ecosystem: Environmental > Terrestrial > Soil > Grasslands ...
GAGGCAACATCGACACCGCAAGGCAGTAAGCGCGGACCCTGGTCACTGCGCCGGAACCAACGCCTTTATGGTGGTTCCCTTTTTGTTGGAAGTGACCTCAAGCCACCCACCCAACTGGGCGAGGCGTTCCTTCATGCCGAGGATTCCTACGCCAAAGGCTCTGGTTTGGCCCGTCTCAGACAATAACCCCACGGGAAGACCTTTGCCGTTGTCGCTAATCTGCAAAGTAACGTGCTCCGCATTGCGCTTCAGTTCGATGGTGGCCTTTTTGGCGCCCGAATGCCGGTGCACATTGTTAAGGGATTCTTGAATCACTCGAAATAGCGCAATCTCCACGTTTTCCGGCAGACGGCCGATGTCCGGCGGCAGGGCCAAATCTACCTGGATTTTGGAGCGATCTGAGAAGCCGTCTACCAGCCAGCGAGTTGCAGAAATCAGGCCCGCCTCATCGAGGAGCGGCGGATGCAACAATTGCGCCACGGTGCGAATGTCCCTGGTCACTTCATCTACCAGCTTAATGGTTTGATTCAGCGACTCTTTGGCGGGCGCCGCCTTGCGTTTTCCATCTTTCGCGATAGCTTCGAGATTCAGTTTAGCCGCCACCAGTTTTTGCCCGGTTGAATCATGCAACTCGCGGGCGATCCGCCTGCGCTCCTCATCTTGAACTCGCATCAAATATCCGGAAAGCTGGCGAAGGTTTTCCTCCGATTGCTTGCGCTCAGTGATATCGCTATTGATCTCCAGCACTACGGGATCACCCTCATCTTCTTTCTGCAGCGCCCAGCGGCTGTTTATAATCCGTTTCTCGCCGTCACGGCGAACGTGGACGAGTTCACCTTCCCAGCGGCCAGTGCGGAACAATTGCTCTCTGATTTCGTCGAAGGGCACAGGGTACTGGCTTTGCAAAAGTTCGGGAACTGATTTTCCCAATGCTTCACCCTTGGTCCAGCCGTACATCTCTTCCGCGCCACGATTCCAGAAATGAATTGTTCCCTCTAGGTCTCGCACGAGTACAGTTTCGTTCGCCATCTCGATCAGGGCTGCGTGTAGCTTTAGCTCATCCAGTTGCTTCTTCTTCTGGGTTACGTCCTCGATCGACAACAAGATCATGTGCCTGCCCGGCTGCACTTCCATGCGGTGCGCATTCAGCAGCATGGTACCCGGGCCCAGATTGAGGAAATCATGCTGTACCTCGAAATCATCAACGCGGGTGTTTTGTTCTGTGATCTTTCCCAGCAACTCCCGCAGCTTCGGGATATTCCACTGCCGGTTCCCGAGTTCGTAAATCAGATTGCCCTCAGTGTCCTCTTTGGAGACCTCGAACTTGCGATAAAACGCGCTGTTCGCGACCGTTACTCGCAAATTGTCATCCAGAACCAGAATGGCCTCTCGCGCGCTCTCGATAAGCGCGTCAGCGTAATGACGGCTTTGCTCTAAAGAACGCTTCAGCGCGTCGATGTCCTGGAAGCTGATCACAGCTCCCTCAATCTTATTTTCCGCGGTCTTGTAAGGACGGACGCGCATCAAGTACCAGGTACCGTCCTTTTCCCTCACCTCACGTTCGTGCAGAATCGTGCTGTCGATGGTCGTCTGGACTATCTGCTCCAGGTCTTCCAAATCCGCATTGGGCCGGATTTGCCCCACGCGTCGGCCGATATCGGCTGGGATCAGGTTGAGAAGCTTTTGTGCCGGAGGGGTGAAGCGGCGGATGCGGAGGTCATTGCCGACCATCACCACGGGGATGTTGACATTCCCAAATAGGTTCAGCAGGTCGTTATTGGCCTGGCTCAGTTCGGTGTTGCGGTTTTGCAACTCTTCATTGACAGTAGTCAGTTCTTCGTTGCTGGACTGCAGCTCCTCTTTGGCGGTCTCCAACTCCTCATTTGTGCTCTGCAGTTCTTCATTGGTTGATAAAACCTCCTCGTTTGCCGACTTGTACTCTTCCGAAGTGCTTTGGTGATCTTCGATGAGCGCCTGCAACTGCTCCCTCAACTGGTTAATTTCCCGATTCAAGCGCTCGTTCTCCTGCCTGAGGGGAGCGTTCTTCGCCTGCTCCGCGCCACCCGCTGGCTTACGGGTAACTGGATGAGCGGCCTGATTTCTAGCATCCTGAAACACGACTATATAAAAGCGTTCGTGGGTGCCTTGCCCGCGAATCGGTATCACCTCCAGGTTCACCTCTCGCGTGCCACCATTGGATTTCACACGCACACGCTCTCGACGGACGATCGCATCGTCCTTTTTTGCTTTGGTCAGCGCGGAACGTAAGTCAACCAGCAAACCTTCGCGGGCCATCCTGGACAAACTGAATGTGGGATGACCTGCCGCCGGTTCCAGATAGGCGCCTGTACGCCCACGGAATTGCAGAATCTCCATCTCGTCATTGACCACAATGCTGGCCGGGATGAAGCGGTTTGCAAGCGTCCGGTCCACTTCACGGTCCACCGGGACTTCAGGTGTCAGCATTCTCTGGGGTCTGCTGGTTTGAGGTTTGCGAACACCGTAATCAAGTCCGGCAAGGTAGGTAATCAGAGGCGCCGCGGTCTGCTTCTTCTGATAAATCTTGTATTTCTTGTCGACCAGAGTGAAGTGATCGGAGAATGCCCCCAGGCTCTCGGAGCCCCCCAGCATCAGATAACCATTCGGCTTGAGCGCGTAGTGCAGAGTGGGAATGACGCGTTTCTGCAGGACCGGGCCGAGATAGATCAATAGATTCCTGCAACTGATCAGGTCCAGGTTCGAAAAAGGCGGATCTTTAGCGATATTCTGCTTGGCGAAGATGCACATTTCCCGGAGCGGTTTATCGACCTGATAGCCTTTCTCCAGTTTCACGAAGAAACGTTTTAGCCGTTCGGCAGAAACGTCCGCTACGGCAGCTTCCGTATACAGTCCGCTGCGGGCGCGATCAAGAGAGATATCGCTGATGTCTGTCGCGAAAATCTGCACCGCCTTGGAGCCGGCAAAAGCCACTTTAAGATTGCGCGCCTCCTCCCAGATATATTCAGTGACAGCAATGACGATGGAGTAGACTTCCTCGCCGGTTGAGCATCCTGGAATCCAGATGCGCACCGGACCGTCTTCCGGGTTTCGATCGTTGAAAAGGTGGGGGAACACGGTTGTGCGCAATACGTTGAAGGCTTCAGGGTCTCGAAAGAATCCAGTTACATGAATCAGGATCTCACTGTAAAGCTCGTCTAGTTCTTTCGGGTTACGCCTGATGTAGCGCACATAATCTTTGAGTTCTTCAAGGTGGTGCAGCACCATGCGGCGCTTGATCCGGCGCTGCAGAGTGCTCTGCTTGTAATTCGCGAAATCTACTCCCGACGCATCGCGCAATAATGAGAAGAGCGTCTGCAGTTCGCTCCCGGTCGCGATATCAGACGCTTCTTCCTGCTTCGCGAGCGCAGTGGCGACGTAGGGATGCCGCCCGATTCTTGTGAGTTCTTTGGCAATATCCTTAGGGGTGAGCACGAAATCTATGCAGCCCGCATACACTGCGCTGTGAGGCATGCTGCTGTATTTGGCTGAAGCTTCATCTTGAGCGAATGTAATTCCGCCCGCTACTTTGATGGCGGTGCATCCTTCTGTGCCATCAGACGCAGTGCCGGACAGAATGACTCCAATCGCAAGAGCGCCCCTTTCGTTCGCCAGCGAATGAAAAAAAGCGTCAATGGGCATGTGTTGCCCTCGCACCACTATGCGCGCACTCAACCGCAACGCCCCATCCTCAAGCAGCATGTTGCTGTTGGCCGGAATAACGTAGATGTGGTCAGGCAGCACGTGGACCCCATCGGTAATCTCCTCGACCGGGATCGTCGTTTTCCGCGCCAGAATTTCCGGCAAGACGCTACCATGCGTTGGATCCAGATGCTGCACCAGCACAAAGGCCATACCGGTTTTTTCAGGCAGGTGATGGAGGAGATCGGAGAATGCTTCCAAGCCTCCGGCCGACGCGCCGATGCCAACGATGGGAAAAAGCTTCGAGCTGCTACTCTCCGCCGAAGGACTGCTTCGTGACACACTTCGACCGCGAGTCGGAGCCTTCTTGCGAAGAGATTTCTTCATCGGAATGCCCCTGAGAGAAAAGCGTTAAGCGTCCGTTCTCGGAGTCGCCCGGACCGGCTCTCGCTGCTGCTTCTTAGCGCTCTGTTCAGTCTCTAGCAGATGATTAATCTGTTGCACAGAGCTGCTGGAGCCTTGCGGAATCCATCTCTGCCTGGGTGAGGCTGCACAGAGCACGCAAGTCGTTTGGGGCTTGCTCTGCCATAATAATACGCGACCTTTAGGAGTGTATGAAGGAGATGTTATAGCTAGTGATGGGGAAGGTATGTTCGATGTCGAACACGGCTCAAACTTAACTAAGGGGCCTCACTAATCCACCATAAGACCTTTGCAACAATCCGCCACCCTTCACTCTTAGTGAAAACGATGGGCTTGTAATCCCGGTTTTCGGGTTCGAGAACGTCAACGTTCTCATAGCGCCGCAAACGAGAGATGCACAATCCCTTTTGCTCATTTGCCACGACAACAACCTTGCCGTTTAGCTGCGAACGATCGGTCTGAGAGGAATCGACGGCCAGGATGTCTCCATCATGCATCATCGGCTGCATGGAATTCCCCTTAACACGCAGCAGACTGGTGTAACGGGGATTGGGGCACCATTCAACGGGAGCTCCCATAACCCGGCTCGCTGGAATGTAGTCCAGGCTTACCTTCTTATCTCCCTGATTCCCATGAGACCCCGCGACAACATTTAACAGGGGGATGGCCACTAGACCGGGTCGACCCGAATCTCTCTGCATCTCGCCACCGCCCGCACGCGCATCCTCGAGCGCCGGGACAGCAGAGACAGGAAGCCGGGACCGCATCTTTGACGGCAGAGCCCGCACAACATCAGGAAGCCGCAGGCCGGCTCGTTCCCAGAAGAACCAGCACTCCGATCTCCCTGCAAGATTGCCTAATTGAATGTAGTAATCGGAAGAGGGCGCAAGCAACCCGCGCTCCCAGCGCGACACAGTCATAGCGGAACATTCCAGCCGGTGCGCCAACTCGGCTTGGCTCATCCCCAGCCGCTGGCGCAACGAAGCGATGCGCTGGGCCCATTCGAGCGTCGTGTTTGCCCTCGCTTTTCTGGGCATTGCTTTACTAACACTTCCGATATAACATTATAGTCACTCTTTCGAGAGTGGGGGCTTCTATGAATTCAATCTCCCGGAGAAATGGTAACACTAATAAAAACGGTAACACCAATCAAAACGGTAACACCCATCTGTATAGCCTGCCTTCGCTTTATCGCGGAATGTACAACCGTATTGCCGTCAAGATCGGATGTGATCCCTCCTACGTGAGCCGGGTTGCCCGGGGTGAACGCAGGTCCGACGCGGTCGCCAAAGCCCTTCAGGTGGAGATTCAAAAAACGTGGGCTTTGGCCAACGGGAATTCTAGCCGGTCGGATGGCAGGACCCGCAAGAGCGGATAAGAGCCTGAGTGTCAGACTTGCCGCGGACGCAAGATGATGCTGGTGTTTTGCCCGCTCAGACTTCTGCTTTAGTGCCGTTTGTCAGCGAGCTCAGGGTAGCCGCAATGACCAGCTCCGGCGGGTTATCGAGCTCAAGAGAAAACCGCGACACCATCACCATCCAGCCACGTTTCCAAATCAGGTCAAAACCGCATCCAATGCTCGGCATTCGGAAAATTTGATACACTCACCGCTCTAATGGACTTCCCGTCCAAGACCGAAATCGTGCTTGTCGGTGCAGGTGCCCTCCTAGGTGCTGGCCTGGTGCAGACGATTCACTCGCTGCACGCCCACCCGCAAAAAGCGACGTTTGAAGCGCGCCTATGCTGTAAGAATCTGGCCGCGGCATATGCCAAAAATTCCCGTGATAACGGTGAGACGGTGATCGAACGGATCGATTTCAGCCCAGGCCGCGGTTCCTGCCTGGCCTCCACCCTCATGCTTGCGGGTAAGCGTCATGAAGTAGAAAAGTTTGGCGTCGTTGATGTTGTATCCGAGGAACGGATATTCGAAGCCTCCTGTAATTCGGCGGATCCAAAGTCAAAGGTGTTCTGCGGAAACGGAATGGATGCAACCATACGAAAGCAGCGGGACGCCGCGTTTCAAAATGCCCTGGAATCAGAAAAGATTGCCGCGGGTCCGGTGCGCTGAAATGTGGTCGGGACGGGCAGATTTGAACTTGAGCCGGTTTGCGGGCGTGAGGCGCGCAGCGACGGGAGCCCGCAGGCGAAATCCTGAGCGCAGCGAAGGATCTCTAGGAGCAAGTGGTCGGGACGGGCAGATTTGAACTGCCGACCCCTCGCACCCCAAGCGAGTGCTCTACCAGGCTGAGCCACGTCCCGACGGCAGGAAACCGCTCGGCGATCGAGCGGCTGGGGTTTACTTCAAAATTCTACACCAGCCCGCTTTGTCGCGTCTCCGAGCAAGTAATCTCTATCTCCGTTTCCGCTTTGCTGTCTGCCGCTTTTGTTCTTCGACAATCGCAAATTGAATCTTCTTTTCTACCGGATCAATGCGATCAACCAGAACTCGAATGCGCTGCCCCAGGCGATAGGTTTTTCGGCTGCGCTGGCCGATGATTTCGCGAGTGTTCTCGTGGTAGGTGTAGCGATCGTCAGTGAGGCTGGCGAGCGGCACGAGGCCTTCGACGAAGAGATCTGTGAGTTCGACGAAGAAGCCGAATTTCGTGACACTAATGATGAGTCCATCGAAATCGTCGCCGACGCGATCCTGCATGAATTTGACTTTCTTCCATTCCATCAGCTCGCGTTCAGCCTCGTCAGAACGCCGCTCAGTTTGGCTGGACTCTTCGGCAATGTCATGAAGCTCTTCGATGGAGATCGGACCTCCAAGCGGTTCGGTGGGAGCGTGCTCTCTTCGCTTTGACCAGGGAGTAGCGCCGCCCTCCCTGGACTCGTACCTTCCCGATACTCCAATCGGAATCTGCGCTTCCCAACGTTCTGCAGAATCACGCAGGACTTCCTTCAAAATTCGATGAACAATCAGATCGGGATAGCGGCGTATCGGCGAAGTGAAATGAGTGTACGTCTTGGCGGCTAGCGCAAAGTGGCCGAGATTCTCCTCTGAGTACCGAGCCTGCTTCAGCGAGCGCAGCATGAGGTAAGAAAGAATGCGCTCTTCCGGCTTGCCCGCGATCTTCTCCGTCAGCTTCTGGTACATGCGCGGCGTGATGTGAATTTCTTTCGGAATTTCAATTTCCCGAGCGCGCTTGCCGGTGCCGTAGCTGGCGCGGCGGTCGGTCTTGAACTGCATGCGCTGGATCGGCAAGGCTCCGACACCGAGCGAATAGCCAAAAGTCCCCGCGATCACCTCGAAGTCGTAAACGCGCTTCGCGTCCGGTTTCTCGTGGATCCGATAGAGCGAAGCCACGCGCTTGTTTTCCAGATAACTAGCCACACATTCATTGGCCGAGAGCATGAATTCTTCGATGATGCGATGAGCGATGTTGCGCTCAGAACGCGTGATACTTTTCATCAATCCGAACTCGTCGAATTCGATCACCGGCTCGGGAAGATCAAAATCAATGGAGCCCCGGCGCTCGCGCTTGCGATTCAGGATCATCGCCAAATCGCGCATTAGCTCGAACACACCGGTCAGATCGGCATAGCGCTTTCGCATGCCGGCATCGCCTTCCAATACGGCGTTCACGCCGGTGTAGGTCATACGCTCCGCCGAGCGAATGACGCCTGGGCAGAGCTCATAGCGGACGATCTCACCCTGGTGATCGACTTCCATGATGCAGGACATCACCAAACGCTCAACCTGCGGGCGCAAGCTGCAAATGTCGGTTGAAAGCTCCAGCGGAAGCATGGGCACGGCGCGATCGGGAAAGTAGACGCTGGTGCCGCGCAGGCGCGCTTCCTGATCGAGGGCGGAGGTGGGTGTCACATAGTGGGCCACGTCGGCAATATGTACCTGAAGCTCGAAGTTGCCGTTATTCAAACGGTGAACCGTAACTGCGTCATCGAAATCGCGCGCGGTTTCACCGTCAATGGTGACGATTGGGAGTTGCCGGAAATCGCGCCGCTTGTGCAACTCGCGCGAGGAGATCAGTGGCTCGACCGCTTCGGCCTCCTCCAGCACCTGTGCCGGAAATTGGTGAGGCAGGTGGAATTTGCGGATTATGATTTCTACGTCCACCCCAAAATCATCCGCATAACCGAGAATTTCGATCACGCGGCCGCGTGGATTCTGCGTCGCCGTGGGCCAGTCAGTGATTTCGACGTCCACGACTACGTTCTCGAGATCATCCCAGTCGGTCCTCTGGGCGGCCTCTTCGCCTAGAACCCGATGCGGGCTGCGTTTTTTTCTAGTTCTCCGTTCTCGGTTCTTAGTTCTCAGTTCGGGGTACTCCATTCCGGGCGGAATTATGATTTCTTGCGCGATTTTCTGATCGATTGGCGTGACGTAATTGCGATGGCCATAATGAAAGATGCCGACTACAGTCGGGTGGGCGCGGTTGACTGGGCGCACGATTCGCCCCTCAGCACGGCCGTCAGGCCGGATGGTGCCCATCTCGACGAGCACGCGATCTCCGTGCATCGCCGAGCCGACTGCGGGCGGAGGAATGAAAATGTCTCCGGAGAGCCGGGCCTTTAGCCGGTCATCCAGCGATGTGGGATCCGGCAGCACAAAGCCAAAGCCATCGCGGTGCATGCTCAGGCGCCCGACGATGAGGTTTTTTCCTGCGGCTGCCTGCGGAATGACGTAACGATCGGATTCCACTTTGAGAAGTTGGCCGCTGCGTGCCAGGCGATCAAGACGCTCGTGAAGATCGCGGCGCTCGTCGCCATGAACGCCAAGCTCACGAACCAGTTGCTTGAATCCGGCTGTGCGCTTGGGTTGGTGCTCGATCTTCTTCAGAATAGCGGAGTCAGAAAGCATTGTGCGAAGGCTCGCCTATCGAAATCTTAACCGCAAAGCTCGCAAAGAAGCCGCAGAGAATGTCGAACTCATGAACTCAGCAGTTCCAGGTTGATCTTCTTGCGGTGCTCGCTGATTGCCGTTGCTATATCGAGAGCCGCGGCTAGTGCGCGGCGGCCGTCTTCCAGCGTTACCAGTGGTTTGGAACGCGCCCGCACTGACTCAAGAAAAGACTTCAGCTCTGCATGAAGAGGTTCTTCCGGAACGACTGTTGATTTCGCGACTTTGATTTGCGGATTGATGGAAGAATTGCCGGCGCCATCGTGATCGTCCACGCTGAACACGAGCACATCCTGACGGGTATAGTCGATCGAAATGTATTGCTTCGGCTGGAAAAATCGCAACTTGCGCACGCGCTCGGTGGAAACCCGGCTGGCGGTGAAGTTGGCGACACAGCCCGACTCGAATTCCATGCGGACGTTCGCGATATCGGCTTTTTCCGACAGGATCGGCAAACCTACTGCGCGGATTTCTTTGATCGGCGAGTTCACGAATGTGAGAACAACGTCTAGGTCATGGATCATGAGATCAAGCACCACGTCGATATCAAGCGAGCGCGGTGTGAACCGGCTTAGACGATGAACCTCGAAGAACATTGGATGAGTGATAAGCGATAGCGTTGCACGAATCGCCGGATTGAAGCGCTCCAGATGGCCAACCTGAGCGATGCGGCCCAGGCGCTGGGCCAGGCGGATCAGTTCGTCGGCTTCGTCCAGCGCAGCGGTCACCGGCTTTTCAATGAGAACGTCTACTCCCGATTCCATCAATGCGCGCGCAATTTGAAAATGCTGGAAAGTGGGAACCGCGACCGAGGCAGCCTGAACTTCGCTGTGCGTAGTAGTGAGTTGCTCGATGGATCCGAAGCCACGACAGCCGAACTCGCGGGCGACGGCATCAGCGCGAGCAAGGTCAGCATCCACCACGCCGACCAGGCGCACCGCCTCACCCTGTTGCGCAAGTTGCTGGTAAACGCGGGCATGATTGCGCCCGAACGCACCTACACCGATGACCGCAACGTTTATAAAATTCTTAAGATTCACCGGCATGCTCCATCTGGAAGGGATGATTAAACCACAAAGGAGCAGCAGGGATACCAAATCAAGATTCTTGTTTTGAAATCTAGCGCTTGAATTTTTTCAGGAGTGCGATCTGGCCGGCATGGTAAAGCTCATGCTGCACGATGCCGCTGAACATATAGTAAAAATTGTAATAATCCTGAGTTTTGCCGGGTGCTCTTTCCGACAGGCGTGATTCCGGGAACGTTTTGACGGCTTTTACGAGTTCGTTGTGCGCTCGTTTCATGTGATCGAGCGCCTTGCGCCAGGCAGTTTCGCTCGTGTCCTTGATGGAAGGGAAGTTCTCTTCGTCGCTGAGGGTCACTGCGGCGCCACCTGTCCGGCGTCGAACGGCATCATCCCACGCCGCAATGTGCAGCACGAGATCCCATATGCTATGCGCATTCGGGATGGGATGGGCGGCGGCAGTCACGGCATCCACGTCTTTTAGAAGTTCAAGGACCGAGTCACCATGCCAGGCTTCTCCCTCGAAAGCGCGACGTATCTGATCCGCAAGCCGGGCAGGTTCAGTCATTGGAATGTCCACGCTGATGTTTTACACGGATGATGCATGCATCGGCAAACGAGGCGCGGCAAGCAAAAGCAAATCTTCGCTCGCCCAAATGAAGGATCTATGAGTTGGTAACGTGTTGTGAATTTCAGTCAGCAATGATCGCGATATTCGCCGCGTCAGCAGCGCTGGTGATTTTGGCTCCATCGAGCAGCAGACACCTCCC
>Ga0209055_1002839_pt1 | contig 10751 bp, 10 predicted proteins | sample GraSoiAngelo_110_FD_185875 | JGI IMG/M metagenome (GOLD analysis project Ga0209055, IMG submission 185875) | Grasslands soil microbial communities from the Angelo Coastal Reserve, California, USA - 14_0903_12_30cm (SPAdes) (version 2) | ecosystem: Environmental > Terrestrial > Soil > Grasslands ...
GCGGCGCGCTCGGCAACCTGATCGACCGCTTCCGCTATGGCCAGGTGGTCGACTTCCTCGATTTCCATGCCGCCGGCTGGCACTGGCCCGCGTTCAACGTGGCCGACTCGGCGATCACCATCGGAGCGGTGCTCCTCATCCTCGAAGGCTTCGCGCACCATGAAGGCCGAGCTCGCGCTCCTTCTTAAGGCGTTGGCGTTCGCCGCCCATAAGCACCGCGACCAGCGGCGCAAGGACGCCGAGGCTTCGCCTTACATCAATCATCCGATTGCGCTCGCCGATGTGCTGGTGAACGAGGGCGGGATCACGGACTTCGAGGTGCTGTGCGCGGCGCTGCTGCACGATACCGTGGAAGACACCGCGACGACCCACGCGGAGCTCGTCGACGCGTTCGGCTCGCGCATCGCGCGTATCGTGGCGGAGGTCACCGACGACAAGCGCCTGCCCAAGGAAGAGCGCAAGCGCCTGCAGGTCGAGCACGCGCCCAAGCTCAGCCAAGAGGCGCGGCTGGTGAAGCTCGCCGACAAGCTGTGCAACCTGCGCGACGTCGCCGAGCGGCCGCCGGCGAAATGGGATCTCGCGCGGCGGCGCGAATATTTCGACTGGGCGAAGCGCGTGGTCGACGGCATGCGCGGCACGCATGCGCGGCTCGAAGCGGCGTTCGACGCCGCCTACGCCAAGAAGCCGGTTCAGTAAAATAGGCCGATGGACGTCCTGCTCGCCAATCCGCGGGGCTTTTGCGCCGGCGTAGAGCGGGCGATCGAGATCGTGGAGCGCGCGCTCGAGCTGCACGGCGCGCCGATCTATGTGCGCCACGAGATCGTGCACAACCGCTTCGTGGTCGAGCGCCTGCGCGCGAAAGGCGCGGTGTTCGTCGAGGAGCTCGGCGAGGTGCCCACCGGCAGCATCGTGATCTTCAGCGCGCACGGCGTGGCGAAGGCGGTGCAGGCGGAGGCCGACCGGCGCCGGCTCAAGGTGTTCGACGCGACCTGCCCGCTCGTCACCAAGGTGCACATCGAAGTGATGAAGATGCTGCGCGAGGGCTACGAGATCGTGATGATCGGCCACCGCGGCCACCCGGAGGCGGAGGGCACGATGGGGCAGGCCGCGAGCGGCATGCACCTTGTCGAGACACTGGAGGACGTCGCGGCGCTCGAGGTGCGCTCGCCTCACAAGCTCGCCTATGTCACACAGACCACGCTCTCGGTCGACGATGCGCGCGCCATGGTCGAGGCGCTGAAGGCACGCTTCCCGGCGATCCGCGGCCCGAAGAAGGACGACATCTGCTACGCCACCCAGAACCGCCAGGATGCGGTCAAGTTCATGGCGCCGCAGTGCGATGTCGTCATCGTCGTCGGCTCGCCGAACAGCTCCAATTCCAACCGCCTGCGCGAAGTCGCCGAGCACATGGGCGCGCAGGCGTACATGGTGGACACGGCTGCGGACCTGCGCCCCGAGTGGCTGGCCGGCAAGCGGCGCGTGGGCGTGACGGCCGGGGCATCGGCGCCGGAGGTGCTGGTGAACGAGGTGATCGCGCGCTTGCGCGAGCTTGGCGCGAGCGGCGTGCGCACGCTGGAAGGGATCAGCGAAACGGTCGTCTTCACGCTGCCGCGCGCGCTCGCGCGCTAGGCAACAATAGTTCACAAAAAAGCCACCGCTCGCTTGGCGGCGGGCACCGTTTGTCGCTCCTTTTTGACGGGCTGGAGCGACAGCGGGCAGCATCGCCCCACAAGAAAAGGGAGCGATCCATGCGCCGTGCCCGGGGTTTCACGCTGGTCGAGGTGTTGATCGTGGTTGCGGTCATCACCATCCTGACTAGCGTCGCGTGGCCCTCGTACTCGCGCTACGTCAAGCGCGGCTACCGAGCCGCCGCGCAGCAGTTCATGATGGATATCTCGAGCCGGGAAGAACAATACCTGCTCGATGCGCGCGCCTACACCGCGGCGCTCGACGGCACCGGCCTCAACCTGGTGCGGCAGGGCTGGACCTGCAGCGCCACGACCTGCGGCAACGCCAACTACGACATCACGGTCACTGCGACGGCCGGCCCGCCGCCTGGCTACACCATCAACGCCACTGCAAAAGCGGGCCAGGTCAGCGATGGCGACCTGAGCCTTAACAACCTCGGCACCAAGACGCCCGCCAACTACTGGTAAGAGCGCATGCGCACCGTCGACTACAACAGCCAGAAGCGCCTGCCCGGCTTCACCATCATCGAGCTGATGATCACGATCGTCATCCTCGGCGTCCTGGTGACGCTCGCCATACCTTCGTTCAACGACCTGATCGTCAGCACCCGCATCAAGGGCGCGGCCTCCGACATCTATGCCGCGCTTACGGTCGCGAGGAGCGAAGCGATCAAGCGCAACATCAATGTCACCGTCGGCCCGCTCACCGCCGGCGGACAGTGGGTCAATGGCTGGCAGGTCACCGCGGTGATCGGCGGTACGCAAACCGTGCTCGCGACCCACGGCGTCCTCAGCAACCTGACGGTGGAGTGCCCGGGGGGCACGGCGTGCACCCAGACCTTCACCTACGCGCGCAACGGGCGCTTGACTGCGGGGACGCTCACGATGAATGTGGACGTCGCCTCGCCGCCGACGCCGAGGCGCGTGCCGATGCGCTGCGTCAACGTCGACCTCAGCGGGCGCGTCAACGTCACCGCCGACAACAACCGCGATGGGAACTGCGCCAATGGATAAGAGCCGCGGCTTCACGCTGATCGAGGTGCTCATCAGCATGCTCATCATGGCAATCGGGCTGCTCGGCCTCGCGGGCATGCAGGCGGTGGCGCAGCGCGCCGAGGTGGAGTCCTACCAGCGCGCCCAGGCGCTGGTGCTCGTCCAGGACATGGTGGACCGCGTCAACGCCAACCGCAAGGTCGCCGGCTGTTACGCCTTTACGCCGACCGCCGGGTCGTTGTACGCGGGAACCGGCGCAACGGCTCCGACGTGCGCCGGCGCCTTCGGCACGGCGCAGCAGCGCGCGCAGGCGGATGCCGACATGCTCGCCTGGCACAACCTTCTGACAGGCGCCGCCGAAGCGCTCGGCGCCAACCAGGTCGGCGCAATGGTCGGGGCGCGCGGCTGCGTAATTCTCGATACAACCGTGGCCCCGAACGTCTACCGCGTCCAGGTCGCCTGGCAGGGAATGACCCCCACGGTCAACCCGACCTCGATAGACGCGAAGCTCACCTGCGCGACCGGCCAATACGGCACGGACTTGCAGCGCCGCGTCATCAGCCAGTCCTTCCCGATGGCTTGCCTGAACTGCTGAGCCATGAAATCCAACCGCGCATCCCGTTTGCACAGAGCACAGGGCTTTTCGCTCGTCGAGCTGATGATCTCGCTGGCGATCGGCCTCTTGCTGCTCACGGCGCTCGCCACGCTATTCGACAACTCGAGTCGCACGCAGCGTGAAGTGGGATTGTCGGCCCAGCAGATCGAAAACGGCCGCACCGCGATCGACATCGTGTCGGAGGACGTGCGCCACGCCGGTTTCTGGGGCTATTACGGCGGCAGCTTCTCGGCGCCCGGCGCCATGCCCGATCCCTGCGCCCTCGATGCCCCCTCGCTCACCACGGCGATGGCGCTCCCGGTGCAGGGCTATAACGCGCCGATCGCCACGCTACCGACCTGCCTGCCCGCGGCGAACTATCTCGCCGGCACCGACATCCTCGTCGTGCGGCACGTCTCGAGCCTGCCCGCGGGAGCGCTCTCCGCGAACGGCATATACGTGCAGGCGAACGCGACCAATACGCTCGTGGCGACCGGCGGTGGCACCTTCAACCTTACGGCGCGTAACGGCACCGGGGCGAACGTCGCCGCGCCCATCCGCGCTTACGAGACGCACATTTACTTCGTGAGCCCGTGCAGCGTCCCAGCCGGTGCGACCTGCGTGGCGAGCGATGACGGCGGTAAACCGATTCCCACGCTCAAGCGCCTGGAGCTGACTCTCGATGGTGGCGGCAACCTCAACATGGTGACGGTGCCGCTGGTGGAGGGAATCGAGAACTTCCAGGTCGATTACGGCCGGGACACGGACGGCGACGGCTCGCCCGACGGCGCCGCCTACACGGCGGACCCGAGCACCGTTCCGAACTGGATGCAAGTCATGGCCGTGCAGCTTTACCTGCTCGCGCGCAACACCGAAACCTCGACCGGCTATACCGACAACAAGACCTATCAGCTCGGCACTGCCGGCACCATCACGCCGACCGGCGCCGCCACTCAGTACCGCCGCCACGTCTACACGTCGGTGGTGCGGGTGAAGAACCCGAGCGAAAGGCTGGAGACGAGCGTCGCTACGGCAGCCGGCAGGAAGGCGCGACGCTCCTCGTCGTACTGGTGATGCTCGTCGTGTTGACGCTCTTCGCCGTCGCGGTGATCAACCTCTCGAATATGAACGCCCGCGCCGTCGGCAACATGCAGCAGCGCAAGAACGCGGAAATGGCCGCCCAGAGCGCGATCGAGCAGGTGCTCAGCACCAGCGCCAACTTCTATTCGCCGGCCGCCGCGATCACCGTCGCCGGCTTGCCGACCGGCATGACCGCCACCGTGAGCAACCGCGTGTGCCTGGGCGCAACACCCGCCACCGGCTACAGCCTCGCCCAACAGCTCGTACCCGAGGACGACTATTGGGATTTTCAGGTCACCGTGACCGACAGCGTGAGCGGCGCGGCGACCGTAGTGCATCAAGGCGCAAAGATCCGAATGCTCGCTAATAACTGCCCGCTTTGAAGCGGGCTGGGAGTTAACAATGAACATTCGAACAATAAGAAATGCTCTCGTCGGCGCCGCTCTCGGGCTCGCAGCCCCGGCCGGTTTCGGCGCCTTCGATCCGGTCAACGACGACACCGACATCTTCCTCTCCGATCCGTCGTTCAACGCCGAGCGCCCGAACGTCCTCATCATCATGGACAACACGGCGAACTGGAACCAGCCGTTCGTGGCGGAAAAAACCGCGCTGGTGAACGTGGTCGGCAGCCTCGGCTCGGGCCTCAACGTCGGCATGAGCATGTTCACCGAGACCGGTAGCGGCAATAGCGGCAACGATGGCATGTATATCCGCTATGCCATCCGGCAGATGACGTCGACCAACAAGACGGCGTTCCAGGCGCTGATCAATTCACTCGACCAAACCGGGGACAAGAGCAATGGCGGCAAGGCGGCGCTCGCGATGTACGAGGCGTATCTCTATTACGCCGGCCGCAATGCCTACGGCGGTTCCAACAAGGTCAAGCGCGACTACGCTGGCAACACAGCGGGCGGTCCCGCGGGCGCTGTCCCTGGCTCGTTCGCCGGTAATGCCTTTGCTAACAACAGCACTACTACCTATACCAGCCCGATTGTCAGTCCGTGCCAGAAGAACTTCATCATCTATCTAAGCAACGGCAAGGCCCAGGACAACACCAACGACCTCGGCGCTTCGCTGAGCGGGTTGACGAGCGCCAACGGTGGCGTGGCGCCGAGCCAGATCACATTGAGCAACGTTTCGCCCGACAGTAGCTCCCAGCAGGGCAACTGGGCCGACGAGTGGGCGAAATGGATGTCGATCAACGATTGCCGCACTGGAGTTACCGATGCCAATGGCGCCGGCAACGACATGCCGGGAATCCAAACCGTCGTGACATACACAATCGACGTCGGCCCGGCGGTCGTCACCGACAACAGCGTGAACGGCGCGGGCTGGTCCACCCTGCTCAAGAGCATGGCTTCGAGCAGCGGCGGCAAGTATTTCGCCATCAACAACAGCGATCCGAACGAGGCGCAGGCCATCCAGGACGCGCTGACCACGATCTTCAACGAAGTGCAAGCGGTGAACAGCGTGTTTGCCGCCACGACATTGCCGGTGAGCGTGAACGTGCGCGGTACGAACCTGAACCAGGTTTATATCGGCGTGTTCCGCCCGGACGCCAACAAGCTGCCCCGCTGGCTTGGCAACCTGAAGATGTACAAGCTGGGCGTTGATACCGCCACGCAGACGCTGTTCCTTGCCGACGCCGCCGGCAATGTCGCCTCGAACTCGTCGACTGGCTTCATCAGCAGCAGCTCGCTGAGCTACTGGACTTCGTCCTCCAGCTTCTGGGGCTTCCGCGCCCCCGGCTATGCGACCACGGACGTCGGCAAGCAGTCCGATTCTCCGGACGGCGATCTCGTGGAGAAAGGGGCGGCGGCCGAACGTCTGCGCGTTCTCTTCCCCGCGTCCCAGGGAACAAGAAACGTATTCACATGCACGAGCTCGGGGGGCGGCGTCTGCGCCAACGGCACCACGTTCTCGGCATCAGTCCCGTCGACGGTGTTCAGCGCCGGCGGTACGGGCAACCCGCCAGACAACACAGATATCACCGCGGCGGACCTCGGCTCGTACCTGACCTATCCGGTGAATTCGCTCCAGTCGGCGGATAACGGCAACGGAACGTCTACCGTCACGGCGATCCTTGGTGCCGTCCCGAGTCCGAGCTGGTCGACGGGCAGTCAGGTGGTGCGCATCTCCGGCGCGCTGCCGAACGTCTTCAACGCCAATCCGGACCCGACGATTTCAAATTACGTGGAGAACTCGCCCTCAACGGGACTGACGACCTTCACCTATCAGATCAATACCGTGCTGCCTGGAAACATCGCCGCGGTGCAAACAGCGGCCGGTAGCCCGCATCAGCTGCGCACGGGCGACTTCGTCACGGTAAGCGGTGCGAGCCCCGCGATCTACAACGTCACAAGTACGCCGATCGCGTTCCTAAACTCGAACCGCTTCACCTATACATTGAGCGGCAATGCCTCCGGGCCGGCGAGTACACTTCCGACCATTCAGGGCATAAAGGCCGTCGCGTCGATCAGCGGCTCGGGCACGACTGCGACGATCTCCATCCCCGCGCATGGCTATAGCGGCGTCTCGGTCACCGGCTTCAGCATCACGGGCTCGAGCGTCGCTGCCTTCAATGTGAGCAACGCCACGGCGACGGTGATCTCTGTCGATACGCTGCAAGTGACAACCTCGTCGGGGATCTCCGGCTCGGCGACGACCGCGCAAGTCACCTCGACCGCGCATGAGCTTCAGACGGGCGACTTTGTAACCGTTACCGGCTCGACCAACGGCTACAACGCCACCAACGCAGTGGTGACGCGCATCGACGCGAACACCTTCCAGTACGCGCCGATCGGTCCGATCAGCGTGCCGAACGTCGGTGCCTTGAGCATTACCGCCAAGCGCAACATCAACCTGTCTGCCACCGACACGCCGGCGCGCAGCCTGCAAGTCGGCGCGAGCAAAGGAACCGCGATTGGCAACACCGGGTCGTTCGTGCACAACCTGTCGACGAGCTGGAAGGTGACCATTACCGGCGTTACGAACAATACGAACTTCAACGTTACCAACCTCGCCGTCACTTTGCCGACGAGCACCAGCTTTAACTACGGGATAGCGAACTCCGTCAATGCCAACACCGTGGCGACCGGCGCGCCGATCAGCGCTTCGTTCAGCAAGACGCTTGCCGCAGGCGCGACGGCGGTGGCCGTCGTGACGGACAACGGTGCCGGCATCTATGCGGTTACCAACATCACGCCGACATCGGTGGCCGTCCGCTCTACCGCCACCGGCTTTATCACCGCCGGCCGGCCGACCGATGCCGATACGAGCCAGCGGGCAAACATCATCAACTGGGTGCGCGGGCAGGACAACAAGGACGACGAGAACGTGAACAGTAGCTTCACCGACATCCGCGCCTCGGTGCACGGCGACGTGCTGCACTCCCGTCCAGCGGTCGTCAACTACAACCGCTTCGGCGACGACAACGACGTGTACGCCTTTTACGGCAGCAACGACGGCATGCTGCACATATTGAAGGCCGGTGCGGCGAGCAGCGAGGCGGGGATCAGCCCGGGCGACGAGCGCTGGAGCTTTATCCCGCGCGAATTTTTCTCGAAGCTCAAGCGCCTGCGTGACAACGGCCCGTCCATCACCTCCACCAACCCGAAACCGTACTTCGCGGATGGTCCAGTCACCGTGTATCAGAAGGACGCGAACAACGATGGTCAGCTCACGCCGGGCGGTGGCGACAAGGTATACGTGTACGCTGGCTTCCACCGCGGCGGGCAGTTCCTGTATGCGTTTGACGTCACCGATCCCGCAACGCCGAAGCTCCTTTGGCGCAAGACCAACGCGGATGCCGGCTATGGCGAGCTCGGCCAGACCTGGTCGAGCCCCACGGTGACCAAGCTTGCCGCGGACATCGGCAATGCCGGCAACCCGGAGAACATCGTGCTCATCTTCGGCGCCGGCTATGACCCGAACGTCGATGACGTGAACCCCTGCCTACTGCAGAGCGTTGGCCCGAATAGCGTCACGCTTAAGCCGGTCGGCAGCGGCACGGTGGACTACAGCACGCCAATCGGGTCGTGCACCATCAACAACGCTACCGGTGGAACGACTACGCGCACTCGCAGTATGGGACGCGGTGTGCTCATCGTCGACGCGTTCAACGGCAACGTCGTGTGGCAGGTCGGCCTTTCGCCGAGCGGGGCGACGCGGGGGAACGTCGCCGTGTCCGGGATGACGTGCAGCATGCCATCGGACGTGACGGCGATCGACTTCGATCGCAACGGCACCGCGGACTTCCTGTACGTCGGCGATAGCTGCGCCAACCTGTGGCGCATCGATATCGCGGACACGACGATCGGCAACTGGCAGGTCAACAAGCTGGCGTCGCTCGCGGGCAGCGATGTGCCAAATTCGCGCAAGTTCCTGTTCCCGCCGGACGCGGTGGCGAGCTCCGACGCGCTGGGCAACTTCATCGCGGTGCTCGTCGGCAGCGGCGATCGCCAGCACGCGTTCGATACGTCGATCCAGGATCGCTTCTACATGATCAAGGACCGTACTTCGTCCACGAACCCGATGCCGGCGACCACTACCGATTCCCAGCTCTTCGACGCCACGAGCTCCAACGGCGCGAACGATTTTGGCTGGAAGATGAACTTCGGACTGGGCGAGAAAGACGTCGGTGGCACGGTGACGCTCGGCGGCACGACCTTCTTCAACACCAACCAGCCGAGCTCCACCGCAGGCGGCGGCGCCTGCGGCAGCAACCTCGGCATCGCGCGCCAATACTCCGTCGACTTTGCCACTGCAGGCGCTACCGCCGACTTGAATAGCAGCGGCTATATCACCACGGCGGACCGTTCCAAGATCGTCGCGGGTGGCGGCTTCCTGCCCTCGCCGGTCCCGGCCACCGTGGAGATCGGCGGCAAGAAGTACCAGGTCGTGATCTCCGGAACTCAGGTCCAGCAGCCGCCGGGCGCGACGCTCGACACGCGGCTGCGCACGTACTGGTACCGGGAGTACGAGTAGGGCGGCATGGCCGTACGGCCGCTCGCTGGATCAATCGCGGCCTCCGTGGCATTGCATGCCGCGGCGGCCGCGTGGCTCGAGCCCGGCGCGCAGCGCGATGAGCGCAACGTTTCGCCTGCGCGAGCTCCGCTGACCGTATCGCTCTTGTCCGAAACGCGCTCGAACATCGGCGCGCCGGCGTCCCGCGCGGGCGAGCGCGGCCGCGCGAGCATGGCGGCCATCGCTGATCCGTCGCTCTATTACACCGCGAAGCAAGTCGATCTCAAGGCAACGCCGATCCACATGAAGACGAGCGTGCGCACCCCGGACAATTTTCCGCTCGGCAGGATCGCCACCGTGAAGCTGCGCCTTTTCATCAACGAGGAAGGCGGCGTCGATGGCTACGAAGTGCTCGCTGCGGACCAGTTGCCCAGTGCGGCACTGCTGCAGGACATTCGCGAGATCCGCTTCCGCCCGGCTGAGCGCGCGGGGCGCGCGGTAAAGAGCCAGAAGCTGGTCGGATTTTCATTCGTCCCTTGAAGCCGCCGTGCGCCCGTATAATTGCGATTCCGTTGCTGGTGTAGCTCAGTTGGTAGAGCAACTGATTCGTAATCAGTAGGTCGCCCGTTCGAGTCGGGCCACCAGCACCATGCCGAATCGCAGCGCCTCGAGCCCATGGCGGCCACGATCCTGATCATCGACGACGATGAGAGCATGCGCGAGCTGCTGCGGCTGCACCTCCGTTCCGCGGGCTACGACGTGCAGGTGGCCGAAGACGCCATCGCCGCCGGCTACATGGTGCTGAAGAAGGCGCCCGATCTCATCATCACCGACGTCAACATGCCGCATCTGGATGGCTTCGAGTTCATCGAGGCGCTGCGCGCCGACAAGACGCTGCCCGAGATTCCGGTGATCTTCCTCACCTCGCTGGAGGAAGGCGACCAGCGCGGCAAGTCGCTCGGCGTGGTCGGCTATATCACCAAGCCCGTGCGCGCGGATCGGCTGCTCGCGCTCGTCGCCCAGTACGTGCACGGCGGGCGCACGCCGATCGGCTAACGCGGCGCCGCGGCGCTCTCTTCGCCCGGCGCGGGCTTCGGTGGCTCGGGCGGCGCCGCTTGGTTGCGCGGCCGCGCCACGCCTGTCTTGGGATAGCCGGCGAGGTCGAGCGCCTGGTTGTAGGCCGCAGCGCTGATCGTAGTCTCGACCTGCCTTCCCACCACCAGCACCGGCACTTTGGTGCCGCCGCTCACGCGGCGCAGCTCTTCGAGCTTCGCCTCATCGATGGCGCTCACTTCGGTGAACGCCACGCCGCGCTTGTTGAGCACATCGCGCGCGATCTGGCAGAGATCCTTGCAATCCGGATGGCTGTAGAGCGTGACCGGCGAGCTCTTCATCGCCTCCGATAGCTCGTAGCTTCCCTGCGCGCCGAC